>RCMY010001055.1_pt1 | contig 26292 bp, 25 predicted proteins | sample 2041341 | NCBI WGS metagenome assembly RCMY01 (sample SAMN09708234, study PRJNA481090) | Marine sediment metagenome, whole genome shotgun sequencing project.
TGACCAACACCGTCGATGAGGCCGGTCTCAATCCCTGCGTCACCAACCCAGATATCGCCGGCGAAAAGCTCCATCTCGGTATTCAGCTTGTCGCCGCGCCGGGTTTTGACGTGGTCGATGAAGCCCGCGTGGATGTGTTCCTGCAAAGCTTTGAGACGGGTGACGTCATCGGGGTCTTCGGGGCGGAACGGGTCGAGCATGCTTTTGGATTTGCCAGCCGTGTAGACGCGACGTTCGATACCATAGCGTTCGATCAGATCGGTAAAGCCGAAGCCTGCCGAGATGACGCCGATGGAGCCAACGACCGAGTGGCGGTCGACCCATATTTCGTCTGCGGCCGAAGCGAGATAGTAGCCGCCTGACGCCGCGACGTCCTCGACGAAGGCATAGACCTTAATGCCCTTTTCATCCGCGAGGCGCCGGATACGCGCGGCGATGAGAGAGGATTGGGATGGGCTGCCGCCCGGCGAATTTATCGCGAGTGCGACGGCGGCGGGCTTGCCTTTGGTGAAGGCTTTTTGAATGAGGTCCGAGAGACCTGCGTCGTTCAGAGCGCCGCCGCGCGCCTGTGCGGCGATAATGCCTTGCAGACGCAGCACCGAGACGCTGGGTGGAGTTTTCACGAATGGAATAAAGCGCTTCATATAGCGCGATGTAGGGGGTCCTCGCGCGCGCAACAAGGCGCGACGTGTTCTTGCCTTCAGATATTGTTGCCGTTGAACCGGTGTAAGGGGGGCCAGCCCCCCCGGCTTTCGCCTCCCCCCGGGATATTTCGAAACAGGCGAGGCGAAAGTTTAAGTCAAATTGTTTGGAGAATTTTGGGTCACGCTTTGAGGCGGTATCCAGTGCGGAAAATCCACCAGACGACAGCGAGACCAAGGCCGGTGAAGGATATAATGGCAAGAAGGCTTGCCAGCACCGGAACGTCGGCCATTCCAAAGAACGACCAGCGGAAGCCGGAGACGAGGTAAAGCACTGGATTAAATAGTGAAATTGTCTGCCAGATCGGTGGCAGCATGGTGATCGAGTAAAACGATCCGCCAAGGAAAACCAACGGTGTGACGACAAGGAGCGGGACAAGGTTTAATTGCTCGAAACTGCGCGCCCAGATGCCGATGATGAAGCCCATGAGCGAGAAAGAAATGCAGGTCAGAAGGAGGAAGGCCATCATCCAAAACGGGTGTTGTATCGAAATGTCGACAAAGAAGAACGATGTCGTGAGGATGATCAGGCCGATGATCAGCGATTTGGTGGCCGCCGCCCCGACGTATCCGATCACAATTTCGAGCGAGGAAATGGGGGCTGTGAGGATCTCGTAGATTGTGCCGATGAATTTCGGAAAATAGATGCCGAATGCGGCGTTTTGCAGGGATTGCGTGAGGACCGAGAGCATGATGAGGCCCGGTACGATGAACGCGCCGTAGCTGATGCCTTCGACTTGGTCGATGCGGCTTCCGATGGCAGCACCGAAGACCACGAAGTAGAGCGAGGTCGACAAGACAGGTGAGACGATCGACTGGATGATCGAGCGGAAAAAACGCGCCATTTCAAAGCGGTAAATCGCGCGGATACCGTTCCAGTTCATGCTGAGGCCTCCTGAACGAGGGTGACGAAAATGTCTTCGAGGGAGCTTTGTGAAGTTCGGATGTCCTTGAGGCCCAAGCCTGCAACCTGCAAATCTTTTAGCAGCGACGTGATCCCTGTGCGAGTGCCGCGGGTGTCGTAGGTATAAATGAGGGTCGCGCCGTCGTTTGCGATTTGTAAATTGTAAGGTGCGAGACTGTCGGGCAGTTTAGTGGCGCGTTCCGTGAGGTCGATGCGCATTTCCTTGCGGCCCATGCGCGCAATCAGTCCAACTTTGTCCTCAACAAGGAGGATTTCGCCCTTGTTGATGATACCGACGCGGTCGGCGATGGCTTCGGCTTCTTCGATGTAGTGGGTCGTGAGGATGATTGTGACGCCGTCTTTGCGCAGGCGGTCCACCATTACCCACATGTCTTTTCTGAGTTCAACGTCGACGCCGGCGGTAGGTTCATCAAGAAACAACACGCGGGGTTCGTGGCTGAGCGCTTTGGCGATGAGGACGCGTCGTTTCATGCCGCCCGATAGTTCTGAGATGCGGGCGTTGCGTTTGTCCCATAGCGAAAGTTCACGCAGCACGCTTTCAAGATGCGCGTCGTTGTTGGGTTTTCCAAAGAGACCGCGGGAGAAGCGCACCGTGTTGATGACAAACTCGAAGGGTTCAAGGTTGATCTCTTGCGGGACTAGGCCGACGAGTTTGCGGGCAGCGCGGAAGTCCGTCACGACGTCATGGCCGCCGACGGAGATCTTACCCGTTGTCGGGGCACAAAGGCCGCAGATCGTCGAAATGAGAGTGGTCTTGCCCGCGCCGTTGGGCCCGAGCAGCGCGAGAATTTCGCCTTCTTCGATGGCAAGGTTCGTATTTTTGAGCGCTTCGAACCCGCCATCGTAGGTTTTGGTGACGTCTTGGACGTCGACGATAGTAGACATAGTGGCTTCCTCCGAAGCGGACCCTAACGGGGAACCCAATGGAGGAACATTGTGGATTTGTGAACAGGTCTCATACGCGAATGAAGAGGCGAGGTGCACAAAAAAACCGGCGAGGTACGCCCCGCCGGTTCTTCGTGATGGTTTGGCTTAGTTGTTGCTTTGGGCCGCCAGCGCCGCGGCGTATTCAGGGCCAAGCGCCGAGATTCCTTTAAGGATATCAATGGCATAAGCCAGCTGGTAGTCATCCTCGCGCAGTTCAGCAGACGCCAGCGCTTTGGCGCGATCAGCTTCGATAAGACGGCGCTCGTCTTCGCTGAGGCTGTCGTTGTTGAGGCTGCCGCGCAGGTCGGCTTCAGAGCGCGCGCCACGGATCGGCGTTTCCTCTTCGGTCTCTTCACGACGCGGTGGCTGTGCGACGATGATGTCGGGTGACACGCCCAACGCTTGGATCGAGCGACCAGATGGCGTGTAATAGCGCGCGGTCGTCAAGCGCATCGCGCCCTCGCCCCGCAGCGGCATCACGGTTTGGACCGAGCCTTTGCCGAAGCTCTTGGTGCCCACAACGATAGCGCGCCGGTGATCTTGGAGAGCGCCTGCGACGATCTCGGACGCGGAAGCCGAGCCACCGTTGATCAGGACGACCACGGGTTTACCCTCGGCCAAATCGCCTTCCTCGGCGTTAAAGCGGTCGCCATCTTGCGGGTCGCGGCCACGGGTCGAGACAATCTCGCCTGCATCAAGGAAAGCGTCCGAAACGCGGACAGCTTGGTTAAGCAAACCGCCGGGGTTGTTGCGCAAATCAATGACGAAGCCGTTGACGTTATCCATGCCGCCGAGTTCTTCGACTTTCTCGGCGAGTTGGTCACGCATCGACGAAAAGGTCTGATCGCTGAATGTTGTGATCCGCAATACAACAGTGTCGCCAACAGTGCGCGAGCGCACGGCCGTCAGGGTAATGATGTCGCGGATGATTGAAATATCGAAAGGTTCCGCGGAACCTTCGCGCACCACCGTGATGATAATCTCGCTGCCAACGGGGCCGCGCATCAGGTCGACGGCTTGGTCAAGGCCGAGGCCCAACACGCTTTCGCCGTCGACGTGGGTGATAAAGTCTCCGGCTTCGACACCTGCCTGATCGGCGGGAGTATCATCGATGGGCGAGACGACTTTCACAAAGCCCTCTTCCTGCGTGACTTCGATGCCAAGGCCGCCGAATTCGCCACGGGTCTGCACGCGCATGTCGGCGGCGTCATCGGGTGACAGGAATGACGAGTGCGGATCAAGCGAGGTCAGCATGCCATTGATGGCCGCTTCGATCAGATCGGCTTCGTCTACTTCTTCGACGTATTGCGCGCGGATCCGCTCGAAAATATCGCCAAACAGGTCAAGTTGCTCGTAAACAGACGCCTTTCGGTCCGCTTCCTGTGCGAGCAAAGGCCCGGCCACTTGCGTGGTCATAACAGCGCCCAGCATGACGCCGGTGACGGACGCTAAAAAGAATCTTTTCATTACAGTCCCTTACTCTATCTGGCGGGGAAACCGTGACGCGGGGTCTACGGGTTCGCGGCCTTGTCTTAGTTCAATATAAAGCGTTTCGCGCCAAGGTTGACCACCGCCTTGTTCCGTTTCGATCAATTTCTCTTGTGCGAGTGCAAAATCGCCGCCCATAAGGCCGATTGGTTCGCCTTTTGACAGGATCTGATCGCGGCGCACGAAGATGTCGGCAGCGCCCGCAAGGATCAAGAGTTCTCCGGCGCGGGGTTCCAGAATGACCACGGTGCCGAAGTCCGGCAGATCACCGGCAAAGCGCACGGTTGCGGCGACCGGTGTGGTGACAATGGCTCTGGCTTCGGTCGCCAGCACCCAGCCCGGGCGGCGCACACCGCCGGTGTCGGGTTCATCAAAGGCGCGCAGCATTCGGCCCATCACGGGGAGGTCCCAGGTCTGGTCGAGGACGTCCGCATTGGTCGGTGTCGTGGTGAAATTATCAGCGAAGGCCGCAAGGGTTTCGGACGAGTTGATCAGCGCTTCCATTGTGGCGTCGTCGGTGGCGGCGGGTTCGGGCAAATCGGTGCGGTTCGACACGGCTTTGGACAGCGCGAGGCGGGCGGCGCGGATGCCGGCGAGGCCCTCTTCCAACTGCGCCTGCCCTGCGGTTTGCAGAGCAACAATGGCGCGCATTTCGGATAGTTCCAACGCGACCGATTGCGCGCGTGTATTGAGGGCCGGAACGAAAGCGCTCGCCAACATGCCCGCGCGGATTGCCGGTAGCAGGCCGTCGGGATGGAGCATTTGCGTCGCGCCACCGCTGCGTTCGATGCTTTGAAGGGTGGCGAGGAGTTCCATTAGTTCGGCGTCACGGCCCGCGAGCCGTTCGCGCAGGGCGCTCTCTTCGAGAGACGCTTGGCGCAGGCCTTCGCGCATTGCCGCCAGCCCGCGTTCGTAGGCGCGCACTGTTGTGGTCAGGGCCGCTATGCGGTCGCGGGCTCCGTCAGCCTCGGAAAGAGAGACGGCAGCTTGTGACAGATACGTGGAAGCGTCCCGCGCAAGGTCGGCGGGGGTTTGGGCTTTTGCGGCGGGCGCAAAGGCAAGGCAAAGGCACAGCGCCAGTCGTTTCATCGAGCGATCAGACTTTCGCCGGTCATTTCGTCGGGTGCGTCGATCTGAAGGAGATCGAGAAGCGTCGGTGCGAGGTCCGCGAGGCGGCCGTTTTTCAGGGTCGCGCCCTTGGGGCCGCCTATGACGGCGACGGGCACAAGGTTTGTTGTGTGTGCCGTGTGCGGGCCGCCCGTTTCGGGGTCGACCATGGTTTCGCAGTTGCCGTGATCGGCCGTCAGAACCATCGCGCCGCCCGCGGTTTTAAGCGCCACCAAAACCCGCGCGAGACTTGCATCGACGGCTTCGCAGGCCTTCATGGCCGCGTCGAGGTCACCGGTATGGCCCACCATATCGGGGTTGGCATAGTTGACGACGATAAGGTCGTAGCCGTGTTCGATTGCGCCAACCAAGTGATCGGTGACCTCTGCCGAGGACATTTCTGGTTGCAAATCATAGGTCGCGACGTTGGGCGATTTCGGCATGTAGCGGTCTTCGCCCTCTTCCGGGGCTTCGCGACCGCCATTGAGGAAGAAGGTGACGTGGGGGTATTTCTCGGTCTCCGCGATGCGGAATTGCGTAAGACCCTTTTTCGCCACCCATTCGCCCAAAGTGTTCGCGATTTTCTGCTTTGGAAACACGGCCGTCATGAAAGCATTGTGGGCCTCGGAATAATCGACCATGCCCATGACAGCGGCCCAGTTTGGTTTGGTGCCACGGTCAAAGCCGTCGAAGTCAGGGGCTGCCAGCGCCGTCAGGATTTCCCGCGCGCGGTCGGCGCGGAAGTTCAAACACCACAGCCCGTCGCCGTCATGCATGCCGTCGAAATCGCCGATCACGGTCGCCTTGGTGAACTCGTCAGTGATGCCGCCGTCATAGTCGAGCGCCTCTGTTGCGGTCGACGCTTTGGCGCCTATTGCACTGCGCATGGCGTCAAAGGCTTGCTGGACGCGGTCCCAGCGGGTGTCGCGGTCCATGGCGAAGTAACGGCCAATGACAGTGACGATCTGGGCACCTTCGGGGAGTTTTTTCTGGAGTTCCGCCAGAAATTCATCCGCAGATTTGGGCGCGACGTCGCGGCCGTCGGTGATGGCGTGGATCGCCACGGGAACGCCGAGATCGGTGAGGGATTTAGCCGAGGCAACGATGTGATCGAGGTGGCCGTGTACGCCGCCGTTCGAGACGACTCCCATCAGATGCGCGGCGCCTCCCGATGCCTTCAGGGCTTTGGCGAAGTCGTGGATCGTTTCCTTTTGAAAAAACGAGCCGTCTTCGATGGCCAGATCAATCTGGCCCAAATCCATCGCCACAACGCGGCCTGCGCCGATATTTGTATGACCGACTTCTGAATTGCCCATCTGGCCTTTGGGCAAGCCCACATCGGGGCCGTGGGTGATCAGCGTCGCGTTCGGACAAGTGGCCATAATGCGATCATAGGTCGGCGTATGCGCCAGCGCAGGGGCGTTTGCGGCGGTTTCGGCGCGCAAGCCCCAACCGTCCAGAATGCACAGAACCACCGGTTTTGGGATGCTCATAGTATGCCTCATTGTGCAGATTTTTGCGGACCATACAGGAGGCTGGCGCTGAGGAAAACACTTGGTGAAGCCTTAGGTGTCGTCGTCGTCGGTTCCGTATTCGGTTTCGACTATTCCGGCGTCGTAGCCTTGGCTTTCGAGCCAGCGGCGAAAGACCGACGTGTAGCCGTGGGTGACGAAAACGCGCTCGGCTCCGGTGGCTTTGATCGCAGCGTTCAGACCGTCCCAATCGGCATGGTCCGACATAACAAAACCGCGGTCTGCCGAGCGACGGCGGCGCACACCGCGCAAGGCCATCCAGCCGCTGGCGAACGCCGTCGAGGCCGGGCGAAACCGGTCTGACCAGGTGCCAGCCATTGCCGACGGCACAGCAAGAACGAAGGCACCGGGGTGGTCGGCGGGTTTGGTGTCGGGCGTCACGCGGATCGTTTGCGGCAGGGCAATGCCTTGGGCGCGCAGCACCTCGTTGGTGTTCTCGATAGCGGCGTGAGTGAGGATCGGGCCAACGGACGTGTCGAGACCTGCGAGGATACGTTGCGCTTTTCCAAGGGCATACGCGCCGCAGATCGAGAACCGACCGGCGGCTGAATTTGCAGCCCACCACGCGTTGATGTCGGCGGCGACGACCTCGGGGGCGTCCCATTTAAACACCGGTAATCCGAAGGTGCATTCGCTGATGAATGTGTGGCACTTCACCGGCTCAAAGGGTTCGCTGACGCCGTCGGCCACGACCTTGTAGTCACCGGAGACGACCCAGACTTCGCCGCCGACTTCGACCCGAATTTGGGCAGAACCCGGCACGTGGCCTGCGGGATGAAAGCTGACACGCGCGTCCATGATCTGGCGTGTTTCACCGAAGCGGATGGTGTCCAGTGCCACATCGCCAAGTCGGTGGCGCATTACTGGGGCGGCAGTGTCCGTTGCAAGATAGCGCCCCATCCCACTGCGGGCGTGATCGGCGTGACCGTGGGTGACAAGGGCGCGATCCACGGTGCGCCATGGGTCGATGTAAAAGTCGCCTGCGGAGCAGTAGACCCCGGCATCGGTGAAGGTGAGAACAGATGATTTGCCCATGTTTTCGAACTTAGCGTGTGATTTGTGCCTGAACAGCGGGCATTTCGCGGACAGCGGATTGCGAGGAGCCACGCGGCTCTCTTCAAGTGCTTTAACTCTACCAACATCGCAGTCATAATGAGTGCGAAATCAGGGGAACGTCGTGGAAAAACCAATTTATTTCAATGAAATGGGCGACTTGGGCGAAATTCGCATCCCCTACGCCGGTTTGGATGCTTGGGCCGCTGAAATGCCGGACGAGTTCCGCAACACCAAACAATCCGAGGCCGAAGCCCTGTTCCGCCGCATCGGAATTACCTTTGCAGTCTACGGCGAAGGCGGCGATCCCGACCGGTTGATCCCATTCGACATGTTTCCCCGCGTATTTTCTGCCAAAGAATGGCGCAAGTTAGAAGGCGGGGTCAAACAACGCGCCCGGGCGTTGAACGCATTCTTGCTGGACGTCTATGGACGCGGCGAGATCGTCAAAGCGGGTTTGATCCCGGCGCGATTGGTCTATCAGAACGAGGCCTTTGAAAAGGCCGTCGTCGGCATCAAGCCGCCGCGCGGTGTCTATAGCCACATCGTTGGTATCGATCTTGTGCGTACCGGACCGGACGAGTTTTTTGTCCTTGAGGACAACTGCCGCACCCCGTCTGGCGTGTCGTATATGCTTGAAAACCGCGAGATCATGATGCGGATGTTTCCGCAATTGTTCCGCAAAAACCGGATTGCTCCGGTCGATAGCTATCCCGCAAAGCTGCGCCGCACGCTGGAAAGCGTCGCACCCGATAAATGCGAAGGTCAGCCGACCGTCGCGATCCTAAGCCCCGGACATTACAATTCGGCCTACTACGAACACAGCTTTTTGGCCGACATGATGGGCGTGGCCCTTGTCGAAGGTCAGGATCTGTTCGTGGAAGGTGATTTCTGCTGGATGCGCACGACCGAGGGTCCAAAGAAGGTCGATGTGATTTATCGCCGTATCGATGACGCCTATCTTGATCCGCTGTGCTTCAAACCGGACTCGATGCTCGGCGTGCCGGGGTTGATGAATGTCTATCGCTCCGGCGGCGTGGCGATTGCCAGCGCGCCGGGAACGGGCGTTGCGGATGACAAGGCGATCTACACTTTCGTCCCCGACATGATCCGGTTTTATCTTGGCGAAGAGCCTATTTTGAAAAACGTGCCGACGTGGCAGTGCTCGAAGTCCGACGACATGAAGCATGTTTTGGACAATCTTGGCGACCTTGTCGTCAAAGAAGTCCACGGATCGGGTGGCTACGGGATGCTGGTCGGGCCGCGGTCGACTAAGGATCAAATTGAATTGTTCCGCACGAAAATCTCGGAAAATCCGGGCAATTATATCGCCCAGCCGACGCTGGCTCTGTCGACCTGTCCGACGTTTGTTGAAGAAGGCATCGCGCCGCGGCACGTCGACCTGAGGCCCTACTGTCTGGTGGGTGAGAACATCGAACTGGTGCCGGGCGGATTGACGCGGGTGGCGCTTACGGAGGACTCATTGGTGGTCAATTCAAGCCAGGGTGGCGGCGTCAAAGATACGTGGGTGTTGGCCGAATGACATTGCTTGCACGCCACGCCGATAACCTGTTTTGGATTGGTCGCTTTGTTGAGCGCGCCGAAACCGTCGCCCGTTTGTTCGAGGTGGGCGCGCGCAATGCGCTTATTCCAAACACTTCCGGCGGGTTTCGCAACGAATGGGAATCCGTGCTGCGCGCGAGCGGGACCGCCGAAGGCTTCGTTGCCAAATATGGCGACGACATGCGCGAGCGGAACGTCGAGAGCTATCTGTTTTTTGACAATGATAATCCATCGTCTGTGGCTTCATGTATCGAGCACGCCCGCGTGAACGCGCGGATTGTTCGTACTGCGCTTACCAGTCAAACTTGGGACACGCTGAACAACGCCCATCAGGAGATGGGCGAGTTGAAGCGGACCGAGCGGTCGAAGCTATCGATGAGCGATCTGATCGACTGGACTTTACGCACTGCGGCTTTGATCCGGGGCACGATTGAGAATACGCAGCTGCGCGTGGACGGGTACGATTTTCTGAATATCGGAACCTATCTTGAGCGCGCCGACAGCACCGCGCGTCTTTTGGATGTGAAGTATTTTGTTCTGCTGCCGCAGGTCGATTATGTAGGTTCGGGGTTGGACAATTATCAATGGCGCACCATCCTGCGCGCACTGTCGGCGCACCGGGCCTTCAACTGGGTGTATGGCGGCGAAGTGACGGCGGCGAAGATCGCGGATTTCTTGATCCTCAACACCAAATCGCCGCGCAGTCTGATCACATGCGCCGAAGAAGCCTGTTGGCATCTGGACCGGTTGGCGCGCGGATATGGGAAAACAACCGAAGCACAAACCCAGGCCCGTGCGTTGGTTGCGGCCTTGTCGGAGATTGGCGTGGAAGACATATTCGAAGAGGGTCTGCACGAATTTTTATCTAGGGCGATCAATGAAATAGCGGAACTCTCCGCTGTGATCGGCGACGTGTATCTCAGTGGGGAGGCACGCTGATGCGGCTTTCAGTCAAGCACTTGACGACCTATCGGTTTGACCCGCCCATGCGCGGCGTTGCGCAATCTTTGCGCGTGTGGCCATCGCTGTTTGATGGCCAAACCGTGCTGGAATGGAACGTCACCATTGAAGGCGCGGTGCGCGGTGCGAGTTTTCGCGACGGGGCGGGTGATCTGATCGAGAGCGCCACGCTTTCGGGGTCGGTTGATCATGCGATTGTCGACATCAGTGGGACCGTTGAAACGGTGAACTTGTCTGGAGTTTTGCAGGGCCATCGCGAGAAAGTGCCACCGCTTGCCTATGTGCGACCTGGACAATTCACACGGGCAACCGGCGCGATCCGCGAATTGGCACACGCGACGGTGAAAGACGGCGACACGCCGATCGGGGCCGCGCACGCGTTGGCTGGCGCAATTGGCGAGGCAATCGCTTATGTACCGGGCGAAACCACTAGTTTCACGACCGGCGAAGAGGCGTTGGAAGCCGGGCGCGGCGTCTGTCAGGACCACGCGCATGCACTTATCGCTGCGGCAATTTGTTTGGATATCCCGGCCCGCTATGTGACCGGCTATCTGCATGCGACTGGCGATATCGCGGAAGCGAGCCATGCGTGGGCCGAGCTTTACGTCGCAGATCTGGGATGGGTCGGCTTTGATGCGTCCAACCGGGTTTGCCCGGACGAGCATTATATTCGGCTTGGGTCGGGTTATGATGCGATTGATGCAGCACCGATCCGCGGCGTCGCGCAGGGCATTGGCGTTGAGGCGCTTGAGGTCGATGTGAACGTCTTTGACGCCGGGCAGTAGCTTCGCGGTTATGGCCGTCGAGTCCGACTTTTCGGCGGCTTGTGTCGTTTGAATTCAACAAATTAGGGAGAAACGCGGGGCCAGTGGCATTGTAATGGCGCGGGCGGGCAACCTCGGGCAGCAGTAATTTTGCCACATTTCTTGGCGTTGCCCAAAAAACACGCGCGCGAACGGCGAGTTTGTGTATATTTAAATCAACGAGTTTATTTCATTGTCGCAGATTTTATTCGCTGCGCGAAGTTTCAAAAGCGCAGCACAAAGTTCCTCCCTGACTGGATGGCCGTGCTTGCACGGTCTTTTTTTTTGCCCACCCTAAAGTTTGCTCAGTTCGTGCTTTCCAAGCCGTCGGGCTGACCCACCACCACAAACCTTAAGTTCTCTGGCTGGTAAATCCGCCGCACGACGCGCTTGACGTCATCCAGCGTAATTGCCTCAATCTTGGCGTTGCGGCTTGTGATGTATTCAGGCGTCAGCCCCACCGTTTGCATTCCAACCATGATCCGCGCAATCGGCCCGTTACCGTCAAAGCGCAACGGGTAGGCACCAGTGAGATAGGTTTTGGCCTCGCTTAGCTCGACCTCGGTGACGCCGTTTTCCGCGATCTTCACCCATTCGGCTTTGACCACATCAATGGCTTGCGCGACCCGGTCGTTGGCCGAAGCGAACTGACCCAAAAGCATATCCGCACCGTCATAGTTCACAAGATACGAGCCGACGCCATACGTCAGCCCGCGCTTTTCACGCACCTCTTCGGAAAGGCGTGACTGACGGCCTGAGCCGCCAAAAATCTCGTTTGCCACGAAAGCCGCAAAGAAATCATCGTCATCGCGTGGGATGGCGGTGTGGCCAAAGAACGCGACCGATTGCGGCGTTTCGAACGGCACAACTGTGACGCCGCCAGTGACTTGCGGGTTTGCTGCACCGGGGAGTGGTGCGCCGGTTTCGGGAAGATCACCGAGCAGTTGGTCCAGCAAAAGACCGAGTTCTTCCGCCGAAATGTCGCCCGATGCACCAACGTGGATGCGGTCTTGCGCCAACACGGCGCGGTGCGCGGCAACGATGTCGTCGCGGGTCAGAGCTGCGACGCTTTCGTCAGTGCCGCTGTTGTCTGAGCCATAGGGGTGATCGCCGTAGACCATCGCATCAAACGTGCGGCTGGCGATCTCGTTCGGGTCGGTTGCATCTGAGCGAATGCCCGAAAGGACTTGCGCCCGCACGCGTTCGACCGCGTCTTCGTCAAAGCGTGGATTGACCAAAGCCTCGCGCAAAAGAGCCGCTGCTTCGTCTCGGTTTTCGGTGAGCATGCGCAGCGTGACGCTGAGGGCGTCGTCCCAGACGTCGAAAGAATAGCTCGCCGCCAACCCGTCGCGGGCTTTGGCAAAGGCGGTCGCGTCCATGTCTGCCGCCCCTTCTTCGATGAGACCGGTCATCAGGTTCGTCACGCCGCGTTTGCCTTCAGGGTCAAGCGACGAGCCGCCACCAAAGCGGATTTGCAGCGATACGAAGGGGATTGAGTTTTCCTGAACGAGCCAGGCTTCGATCCCACCCGGCGACGTCACTTCCTGGATTTCAACGGCTGCCTTCAGCGGGGCGGCAAAGGCAAGCGTCATCAGGGCAGCACATAATAGGCGGATCATTGCATCAACTCCTCGGACCCTTCGGGCATCAGCCAACCGGTCACAGCATTGCGGCGTTCAAAGATCGTGGCGGCGACGGCCATAATGTCGTCGGCAGTGACTTCGCCTAGGATCGTCGGCCATGCTTCGATGTCTTCAATTGTTAGGCCGCTGGTCAGACCGGCGCCGTAAGTCCGTGCCAGCGAAGACAAATTGTCTTGGCCGTAAATCTCGGAGGCGCGTATTTGCATCCGGATGCGTTCAAGGTCGTCCATGTCGACGCCCGCCTCAAGGAATTCGGCCAAAGCCTTGTCCATCGCGGTTTCGGCCTCGGACAGGGTCACACCTTCGCTTGGCACGATCACCAGACTAAAGGTCGTATCGTCAAGCGACAGCCCGCTGTAGAACGCCGCTGAATAGATTGCGACCTGAGTTTCGAATTGCAGCTTTTCGGCAAAGAATGACGTCGTGCCGGAGCCTCCAAGCAACTCAGACAAAAGCGTCAGCGCGGCGGCTTCGTCTTGCGCACCGGCGTCGCGTTCAGGGGCGAGATAGGTGCGGATGACGTAAGGCTGCCCGATGCGCGCGTCCGAATAGGTGAGACGGCGTTCGGCGAGTTGCGGTGGTTCACTGACACGCATCCGGGGTTGGACGCTTGGATTTGGAGGGATAACGCCATAATATTCTTCCGCCAAGCGGCGTACTTCATCCGGTTCCACGTCGCCCGCGACCACGAGGATCGCATTGTTCGGGCCGTAGTGTTGGTCATAAAAGGCAACGGCGTCTTCCAACGTCAGGGCTTCAGCTTCGTGTTTCCAGCCGATGATCGGGATGCCGTAGGGGTGGCTGAGGTATTGCGCGGCGCGGCGTTGTTCACCAAACAGCGCACCGGGATCGTTTTCGGTGCGTTGGTTGCGCTCTTCGATGACGACGTCACGTTCGGTAACGATGTCTTCGCGAACAAGGGCGAGACCGTCCATGCGACTGGCCTCCATCTGCATCATCAACTCAAGGCGGTCCGAGGCCACGCGCTGGAAATAGCCGGTGTAATCGTATGACGTGAAGGCGTTGTCGCTGCCACCATTGCGGGCGACGGTTGCGGAAAATTCGCCTGATTCCAATTCGTCAGTGGCCTTGAACATCAGGTGTTCAAGGTAATGCGCAATGCCTGAGACGCCGCGCGGTTCATCCGCTGATCCGACGCGATACCAGACCATATGGACAACTGAGGGCGCGCGGTGATCTTCAAGCACCACCACATCCATGCCGTTTTCAAGCGAGAACGATGTCACCTCGGCCGCCCGAAGCGGGCCTGCGAGGGCAACAACGAGGGGGATGATGACCGCAATGATCCGGCGCATGGGCTCTCCTTTGTTCAACTGTCTTTCTGAGAAATGAGTGCGAATGGCCGCCGCTTCAAGTTGGACAAACGTAACTGTGAGGCATGGTCAGATTATTGTGCCGGGTTCGGGGGCACCGATGATGTGCGGATCCCGGCGCGGCGTAGACGCTCCAGCTCGCGGTATTGGTCGAGCGACAAGGGTTCGTAGCTGTCAAAATAGACGTTCACGTTGAACAAACGCTCAAGAACCCGGCCATCGTTTTGCTGGCGAAATCTGAGGTCTGACGCTGCGAGCGTGGCGCGGATGTCGGCGTTGACACCAAAGCGCCCTGTATAACGGACAAGCGCGCCGTCGGTCGAACTGCGCGACAAAACTGCCGCATTACCGCCAAGCGCTGCAATTGCATCGCCGCGCGGCGTGGGATCGGTCCGGTTCGTGCGCCCCGGCGTCGGGGTCGGCAGCGCCGCCAGATTGTCCGGGATCACCAGAGGTTCCACCGGCAGAACGGAGAATTCGTCGGGCCCGTCGCTGGAGGGTTGCGATATGTTCAAAAGATTTGGCACGCGGTCTTCGCTGCCCCCGCAAGCGGCTAGGGTCAGGGCTGCGATTATGATCAATAAACGAGTCAACATGGTGCCGGTTTCCTTCACGAGCATCTCAGTCTTATCCCGCTTTGTCTTGGGCGTCACGGTCCTTTGGCGGATCGCCCGCCAGAAGGATCAGACCAAAGGCCCCGACAAAGATCGCAATGTCGGCGACGTTGAAGGACCAGGGGTTTTCAAAGCCGCAGCAGGATACGTTGAGGAAATCCGCTACCGCTCCGTAGACAACGCGGTCAACGATGTTGCCGATCGCTCCGCCAAGGACAAGCCCGGCGGAAATCTGCACCCATCGCCCCGGCCGGTCGCGGCGCATCCAGACCACGATCCACGCCGATATGGCCAGCGCGAGCGCGACCAAAAACCAGCGCATCGCATCTCCGAGACCGGCAAAGAGGCCAAAGTTGATGCCTTCGTTCCATGCCATGCGTAAAGTGAGAAATGGAGGCGCAACAAGGATGGTGCCGACGGTTTTCAGGTTCAAGATCTGGACGACCCAGACCTTGATGATCTGGTCGATCACGAACACCGCAACAGCGGTTCGGGTCATTGTGGCGAGGCTTGTCATCAGTGACGGAAGTGTCGCATGCCGGTGAATACCATCGCAAGCCCTGCGTCGTCGGCCGCCGCGATGACTTCGTCGTCGCGCATGGAGCCACCGGGTTGAATAATTGCCGTCGCGCCTGCGTTTGCGGCAGCCAACAATCCATCCGCAAAGGGGAAGAACGCATCCGAGGCGACCACCGAGCCTATAGCAGGACTTTGCGTTGCGCCGATGTCGTCCCCCATACGACCGGCTTTCAAAGCAGCAATGGTTGAGCTGTCGATGCGGCTCATCTGGCCTGCGCCGATGCCCACTGTGCCACCATTTGCGGCGTAGACGATGGCGTTGGATTTCACATGTTTGGCAATGATCCAGGCAAAGCGCAGATCGGCCATTTCGGCCTCGGTTGGTGCGCGCTTCGTCACCACTTTGAGATCTTGCGCCGCGACGTGCCCAGTGTCGTCGTCTTGGACCAGCCAACCGCCCGCCACCTGTCGCACAGAAAGGCGAGGATCACGCGGATCAGGCAAGCCTCCGGTGGTCAAGAGGCGCAGGTTTTTCTTGCCCGCGAAGACCGCTTTGGCCTCGTCCGTCGCGTCAGGGGCAATCACGACTTCGGTGAATATTTTTGTGATGGCCTGCGCGGTGTCGGCGTCGAGAGTACCGTTCAGCGCGACAATTCCGCCAAACGCCGAGGTGCGGTCGCAATCAAACGCACGCCCGAAAGCCTTGGCGTAACTGGCTCCCCGCGCCACGCCGCTTGGGTTGGCGTGTTTGATGATCGCAACGGCCGGGCCATCTTCGGGTGAAAATTCTGCCACAAGGCGGAAGGCCGCATCCGTGTCATTGATGTTGTTATACGACAGTTCTTTGCCCTGATGTTGGGTCGCGGTGGCAAGGCCGCGGATCGCCGCGCCGTCGGTGTAAAATGCAGCCGCTTGGTGCGGGTTTTCGCCGTATCGCAGGCCTTGTGCCAACGTGCCCGCGAAAACACGGCGTCGCGGCGTGGCGTCATTAAGGGTGTTCGCCATCCATGTTGAGACGGCAGCGTCGTAAGCGCCCGTGCGAGCATAGGCGGTCGCGGCAAGCCGTTGGCGGAATGCGTAAGTGGTGCCGTTATTGGCTTCGATTTCGGCCAGAACAGCGTCATAGTCGGCCACGTCCACGACCACGTTGACGAATTTGTGGTTCTTCGCAGCAGCGCGGATCATCGCTGGGCCACCGATGTCGATGTTTTCAATCGCCGTGTCGTAGTCAGCCCCTGCCGCCACGGTCTCCTCGAAGGGATAGAGGTTCACCACCAGCAGGTCGATCGCGCCGATGCCGTGTTCGACCATCGAAGCGACGTGGCCCGCGTCATCGCGCAATGCCAGAAGGCCGCCATGCACCGCCGGATGCAGCGTTTTTACGCGGCCATCCATCATTTCAGGAAAGCCCGTCAGGTCGGAGACGTCTTTGACGTCCAGTCCTGCGGCGCGCAACGCTTTCGCGGTGCCTCCGGTTGAGACCAGCTCAACACCTTGATCGGCAAGGTTTTTGGCAAAATCTTCAAGGCCTGTTTTGTCGGAAACAGACAACAGGGCCCGGCGCACCGGTTGCACGTCACTCATCTTTTTTAACTTCTTTTCTGTCTCAATCCACCGCCATCACGTCGTCCATCGCAAAGTCGCGGATGGCTGACGGGGTCTCTTGTGCCTTGGCAAGCGACCAGTTCACGCGGGTGGCATACTCCATCGCGGCGCCAGAGAGAACAATCTGTTTCGTCGCACGGGGGGAAAGTCGGGACTTTTCCAAGTAGACGCTTTGTTCGAGGGCCAACGAGGCCTCTCCGCCAGCCCGGAAAATCCAGATCTCGCCGCTTTTGAGGGCCATCGAGACCGCAGTTCCGTTCATATCGAGCGTTGCGTCGACGTCGGGGTGCAGATGGAAGCGGACCGAAAACGGGATGCCACGCAACTTGGATTTGTCGAACGCCAGATCAAAGCGTTTCCGGTCAGGCGCGTCGAACGCGACCAGCGTGTCGTCGCCCTTTAGCGCGCGGCCATCGAACCCAAGGTGCAATGTGCGCACGTGGGTTAGGCCGTGACTGGCAAGGTAGCCGTCGTGGCCAACGGCGATCCGCGTACCGGCGTCGACGTCATCGCGCTCGAAGCGTACATCGCGAGGCGCGTCGACCAGAAATTCCGAGGCCTGATCCGAAATTTTACTCGCGCTTCCGAGGCGCGAGGACGAAAGGCCTTCGATGCCAAGGGTTGAATGGCTTGGGGTGGCGCGACCTGCGCGGCGCCAGCTTTTGCCAAATGTCGCGCCCGAACCGCAGTTCACGACCACCGGTCGGCGTCCCGAAGTCAATTCGAACGCAAGGGTCGAAGCATGGCCATTGGCCGATGCATGCGCGCGGGGTGGTGCGGCAGCATCGACGATGATGCTGGTACGGCCGTGGCTGACACGGGCAAACCCCATTGCAAGACGCTCGGTCGTGGTCGCTTTGACACCAGACGAGGCCAGCGAGCGATCCAGCCGCCCCTCAAGCCCACGCCCACCGCCGTGGAACCGGGCAAGGCCACCGTCACAATGGCGCAATGCGCGCAAGACCGGAGCGACCGTTTCGATCGCCGCAATATGAGCCGCGCCGGGCGATTGCCCCATGTCCTGAAGGGCTGCAGCGGCCCAGTTCAAAAGGGTGAAAACCTCGAGCAATTCTTCCGGATTGCGCGTCGAAAGCCCGCCACTGTCATCGATTTCGCGCGCGCATTCCTGCGCAAGCGCGCGAGTCGCGTGACCAACGTGGGCGTCCATGCCGTCTAGGGCGAGACCTGCATAGATAAGACCCGTAAGCGCCTCAAACCGCGGCAATCCGGGCGATGCGGCTTTCCAACGACGGCTGAGAAACAAGGTTTGGGCAGCGAGCGAGCGGAAATAAGCCTCGCTGACGGCCCGTTCCTGACCGTTCAACAAAAGGATCGCGTGATTGATCCAGCGGATCAATCTCCGCCCGGTCAGATCAGGGGTCCAGCCGGGGCCGGTGCCACGACCATGGCGCGCGACCCAGTCGTGGGTCCAGGCCTGCGCCCGCTTGGTAGCATGGTGATCGCCAACAGCCGCAAGATCGTCGAGCCATGTGAAGCCGTGGATCTCGGTCTCGAACCCCTCGTCGGGCATGGGCAGGTCCCAGATGACGACATCCGGCGCTTCCACAAGGAAGCCCGCAAAAAGGAAATTGCCGCCGGTAATTTGTCGCCCCCGCGCGAACGAGCCGATGGTGCGCGGTTCTGGCGTAGTGGAAAAAGCCGTTGCCGGACGCGAGAACGAAGCCACGCGCGCGTGCAAACGGTTCATAAAGCGCACTCTACGTGCGTTCAAAGTTTCATCTCTGGACAACGTGGTCGCCCTGCCTCTGCTCGTCCGATTTTTTCGGACCTTTGAGCGTAGTTTACCCCAAGACCCGGCCCCGCGTCATCGAAATTCTGACACTCAGGCGGGTTTTTGCACCAAAGCGGTAAAGAAGCCATCAATGCCGCCACGATCCGCCCAATAATCAGGGCGCAGTCTGAGGCCGCCACCGGGCGCGGCCCAGGCAGGATCAACACCGTCGAGCAAGTGTGCTGAAAGCGCCAGATCGGGGTGGCGTTCCAGGGCTGCGGCGAGTTGACCCTCGCCCTCTTCGGGCAGTAGCGAACAGGTGCAATAGACCAAACGTCCGCCGGGCTTCAGCCATCCGAGCGCCCGGTCGATGAGAGCTGCTTGCAACGGCAGAAGTGTGGCGAGGGCGTCGTCGTCCTTGGCGTAACCAAGATCAGGATGGCGGCGCAGGGTGCCGGTCGCAGTACAGGGCGCGTCGATCAAAATGGCGTCGAAGGGCGCAGGAGCGTCCCACTCAAGCGCATCGGCGACGACTATCTCGGCCGACAATCCCACACGCGCAAGGTTCTCGCGCAGCCGGATCACCCGGTTGTCGGAAGCGTCAAGCGCCGTGACGTCCGCGCCTGTGGCGGCCAGTTGCATGGTCTTGCCGCCCGGTGCGGCGCAAAGATCAAGCACCCTCTCGCCCGGTTGCGCGCCCAGCATCCGCGCAGGCAAGGCGGCGCCGGCGTCCTGCACCCACCATGCGCCCTCTTCGAACCCGGGCAAGGCCGAGACCTGCCCGGCCTCGTTCAGGCGCAAACTGCCGGTTGGAAGAAGCTCTGCACCAAGCGTTTTGGCCCACATTTCAGGGTCGGCTTTGACGCTGAGGTCCAGCGGCGGCGTTATGGCATGGGCGATTTCCATCGCAGCGACAGCCTCTTTGCCCCAGGCTGCGACAAATCGCTTGCGCAGCCATTTCGCGGTTTGCGGGACTGGCAGGTCGTCCCAAGACTGCTCTTCGCGACCCACATTGCGCAACACGGCATTCACGAAACCGGTTTTGCTTTTCGGCACGATCGACACGGCTGCATTCACCGCAGCATGGCCCGGCGCGCCGGTGACGTTGATCTCATAAAGCGCCAGACGCAGCGCATTCATCACCATATCTTCCGGCTTGGAGCGCAAAAATGGGCTGAGAAGGCGGTCAGATCGGCTGGCCCAGCGCAAAGCTTCGGTCGCAAGGCGCAATGCGCGGGCGCGTTCCTCGGGCGGCAATCCGTCGAGCACTTCATCCAAGCGGTGCGGTGTGTGCAGCGGCAAATGCTCTTCGGTGACTTGCGTCATCAACGCGACGGCGCGCCGTCTGGGTTCCAACCCTGCCTGCATTTTAACGTCCGTCCTGACTTGTCCAAAGTTGCGGCGGGCGTATATCAAAGGCTGCGATACAACAAGAAAGCCTTTGCCAATGCCTGACGAAACCTCAAAGCCCCCCGCCGCTGCCGCGCGCGCGCTGGCCGAAGCCGAAGCCCGGCGCAAAGCAGCAAAGGGTGACGCCCTTCCAACAGAGCTTGGCGGGCGCAAGGGGCCAGAACCTGTGCGGTATGGCGATTGGGAGAAAAAGGGGATCGCGGTCGATTTTTAAAAGCGCGCCTTATTCGAGCCGCAGATCGGCGTGGTCACCGTTTCCCTTGTTGGACGTGAAACGAACGGTATTGCCGCGAATTTCCACAAGCTGACAATTGTCGGCGTCCAGCTCTTTGCCGCCCCAATAGAGGTCGCGGCAGAAAAACCCGTTTTCCCAGTCCCACGCGCCGCTAACACGTTGCCCGAACGCACGCCCGGTAATCTGGCCATTGTCACCGATTTTTAAACGGATGCCAAAGCGTTTAAGATCGTATTGTTTCATCAAGTCTGTGAATTTGCGCTCATCATCAATGCGTTGAAAGCCCTCGGCCAAGACTGGCGCGGCTAGCACAATTGCAAAAACACAAGTGAGTGTGAGAGTTTTGAAAACTGGGACCATACCGCATCTCCACATACCGATGCTTTAGATACGGCGAAGGCGGCCAAGTGGATTAATTCAATCCAAGGACATCCAACATATCGAAGGCACCCGGATCCCGCCCCTGCCCCCAAAGCGCTGCCTTCAGCGCACCGCGGGCGAAAATGCTGCGGTCGGTCGCGATATGACGTAAAACAATGCGCTCGCCGGGTGCGGCAAAGATCACGTCATGCTCGCCTGCGATGTCGCCACCGCGTATGGCGGCAAAACCGATGTCGCCCCTTTTGCGCGCGCCGGTCATGCCGTCGCGGCCACGGTCAGAAACATCGTCCAAGCGCACACCGCGCCCCTCTGCGGCGGCTTCGCCCAACATTAATGCCGTGCCGGAGGGTGCGTCGACTTTGTGGTGATGATGCGCCTCGACGATCTCGATATCGAAATCATCATCCAGAGCGGCTGCAACCTTTTTGGTCAGAACTGTCAACAAATTCACACCAAGCGTCATGTTACCTGCACGGATAATGGTCGCATGGCGGGCGGCTGCGGTGATTTTGGCAAGTTCATCGTCACTCATGCCGGTGGTGCCAATGACATGAACGATCCGCGCCTGCGCAGCGATGGCCGCATGGGCGACGGTGGCTTCAGGGGCGGTGAAGTCGATCACGGCTTGCGCGGTTGCGAAAGCTACGAGCGGGTCGTCACCGACAATCACACCAACCTCGGCCCCGCCCATAGCGACGCCGATGTCTTGCCCCACCCAATCGTGCCCCGGACGTTCCAACGCGCCCACAAGCCGCATCGCATCGCTGGCCTGTACCGCTTTGATCAACGTCTGACCCATGCGTCCCGACGCGCCTGTGATCACAATACCGGGGTGCTCGTGCATCTTGAAGTCTCCTTTGTCGCCCTTCCATACGACCTTGAAGCGCGCGAGAAAAGCGCCGCTTGCGGGACGCCCCGCGAACGACTAGATCCGCCCTATGGCAAAGCCTCGATATAATGATGGTCCCGGACCAACCCAGCGCCAGCTTCGCGTGGCAGAACTGGTACGCCGTCGCCTGAGCGATGTGCTTAATCAGGGCGACATCCACGACCCCGATTTGGGGCGGATGTCGATCACGGTTGGCGAAGTGCGCTGTTCCACTGACTTGAAGGTAGCGACCGCGTATATCTTGCCGCTTGGTGGTGGCGACCGCGACGCGGCCCTGTTGGCCTTGCGCAAGAACCGTGCGGAAATTCGCCGGGTTGTGGCCAAGGGTTTGTCATTGAAATTCGCCCCTGAAATTCGCTTTGAGATAGATGAAACATTTGATCGGCTGGACGACACGCGCCGGCTGTTTTCGGACGACAATGTTCGCCGCGATCTGGACAGCGATTAGTCTCAGCCTTCTGGTGGCGGGGGCGGCCTCGGCGTCGGCCTGTAGCACGGTCACGCTTGAGGATACGCCATTCACCGTTTGCAAGGCCACGCCCGGCGATGATATCGCGCTTTATCTCAACGATAGCGAAGGCGAGTTGCTTGGGTCATTCGCTCGGCTCGTGACCGAAGCGGAGCAACAAGGTCGCGACGTTATTTTTGCGATGAATGGCGGGATGTACCATCCGGATCGTAGCCCCGTCGGGCTATACGTGGAAAATGGCGTGGAACGTGCGCGACTAGTGACCCGCAAGGGGCCGGGGAACTTCGGGCTTTTGCCAAATGGTGTGTTATGCGTCACGGCAAACAGAATTGCGATCCTAGAAAGCCGTGCGTTTGCATCCGATCCGCCCGCGTGTGTCTATGCTACGCAGTCCGGGCCAATGCTTGTGATAGACGGCGCGTTGCACCCCCGCTTTCTACCCGACAGCGTATCTCGCTTTTTTCGGAATGGCGTCGGTGTGACGGCTGATGGTGTATTTTACGCCGCTATTTCGGACCGGCCCGTCAATTTTCACCTCTTTGCGCGGCTGTTCCGGGACGTGCTGCTGACACCCAATGCGCTTTTTCTCGACGGCAAGGTCTCGCGACTTTATGCGCCCGAGGTGAACCGAAACGACATTGGCTTTCCGTTGGGACCGATGCTGGCTATTACTCGCGCGGCCAATTGACGCCTTTGCCTACAGGGGTTAGCACGCGCCACTTGGACAACTGGATCGGCGGAGACAAACGTGGGGCGACGCAAAAAAGGTCGGGACATCTCGGGATGGGTGGTTGTGGACAAACCCGCAGGTATTTCGTCAACGGCCGTTGTCGGCAAGGTGCGCTGGGCGTTTGACGCCAACAAGGCGGGCCACGCCGGAACGCTTGATCCAGAAGCCACCGGCATTCTTGCAATCGCGCTTGGCGAGGCGACAAAGACTGTGCCTTACATCACGGACGCGTTGAAGGCCTACACTTTTACAGTGAAGTTGGGCGCCGCGACCAATACCGACGATACCGAAGGCGAGGTCATCGCAACCTCGACCGAACGCCCAAGCGACGACGATATTCGCGGCGCTTTGCCGGGTTTTGTCGGCGACATCATGCAGGTACCGCCGCAGTTCTCGGCCGTGAAGATCGACGGACAACGCGCCTATACTTTGGCCCGCGCAGGTGAAGAAATCGAGATCGCGGCGCGGCCACTTTTCGTCGAGCGGTTAGAGTTGATCGAGCGGCCAGATGCAGACCACGTCGTCCTCGAAATGGTTTGCGGCAAGGGTGGCTATGTCCGTGCAATTGCGCGTGATCTGGGGGCCACACTTGGGTGTTTGGGCCATGTGCAGACCCTGCGTCGTATTTGGTCGGGGCCTTTTACTTTGGAAGACGCGATTCCGCTGGATCAAATCTCCGCCATCGCGCGCACGCCCGAACTGGACGAAATGCTGTTGCCGCTTGAGACGGGTCTTGTTGATTTGCCCGAGTGCCGCACAACAGCGGAAGGGGCTGCCCGGTTGACCAACGGCAATCCGGGGCCAGTCGTTTCCAGCAATGCAGAATTTGGCGATCTGGCCTGGGCGTCGTTTCAGGGCCAACCTGTTGCGGTCGGCATTTACCGCTCGGGCGCGTTAACGCCGACGCGGGTCTTTCGCCTGTGAGCCTTGTCACACGAACATTTCAGGGCGAAGGCGGCGAAAGTTCTGCGGTCTATTCACCCTGCGATAACTATCGCTATGCGCTGACCAGAACGTGGGATCCGGCCGGGCGGCGGGTCGTATATGTGATGCTGAACCCCTCAAAGGCGACGGAGATTGCGAACGATCCCACGGTCGAGCGCTGCGAGCGGCGCGCGCGAAAGCTTGGCTATGGGGCGATGCGGGTGTGCAATGTTTTTGCCTGGCGCGAGACCGATCCGAAACGTTTGAAAGCAGCAGAGGCGCCGATTGGTGACGACAACGACAGCCAACTCGCCGAGGCGGCGCATTGGGCGGATGATGTTTTGTGCGCATGGGGCGTTCATGGTGCGCATTTAGGGCGCGCCGATGTGGTAGCAGAGGCTTTGGCACAGGCAGGTAAATCGTTGTTATGCCTCGGCGAAACCAAAGACGCACATCCGCGGCACCCTCTTTATGTTCGCTATTCCCAGCGGCCGCAGCCATGGCCGAAAGATCACGCCGCAGCGGTCTGATCGACCGCTATTAGTTTTACATTGCACGGCCCAGCTTCAGACGCCCCAACCAAAACGGCCGCGATGCGCCCATTGACCAAGACCTGAGCATCTTCGCCGTTCGCAGTGGTCGTGACCGAAACGCTTGTGGATTTTATCCGATCCATCGGGACGAAAACCTCAATGCATTCCTTGGCCGCATCAAAGTCCACGAATTCCATGGGCGTGCCGCCGACCTCAAGCTGGTGTTCAGACGCATCCAGATCAGCGTCCTTTTTCCAAGCTGCTTCCTCTTCGGAAATTTCACTTTCGGTGACATCCAGTAATTCGGACAAAAGATACGATTGTGGCCCCTTGCGGGGATGGTTGAAGCGCACAAAAACGCCGTCGAACGGAACAATGTCGAGGCCTTGAAAAAATACCGTCAGTGTTTCCGACCCATCGTTGAACATCATTGCCGCCATCCCCGGAGAGCGCCAATGCATGAAATCGATGTGGGGATAGCTGAGGTCCACCTGACAAATATCAAGGTTCGGACGAAATTCGGGGATTAGGAATTCGGCGACATCCGGCGGCACGACATGCACTGCCGGGGTGGAGAAATCGTCCGGTTCTGTGTCGTCCTGCACCGGCTCGTTCCCAGTTCGAAGTGTTGTAGTCGCGCAAACCGGGTTGTCCGTGGTTACCGAACGCGCGTCCGAAGTGTCAGAGATCTGCGGCCCGATGAAGGTGGGATCAAAAGGGTGGATCACAGTCAGCCCGGGTTGACGTTGCCATTCCCGTCGCCGCGCACGCGACCGCAGGATCGCCAAACAGACGACGAAAATTCCCCAGCCAAATATCCACAGTTCCACCTGCACGGCACACCCCGATCTAATACAGCAACCAAGATTGCAGACGGGAGTTACCGAGACCTTTCCGAAAAGCGAAAAGTATAGAAAATTGTTGCTACGTCAGACGGTCGGCCCAATCGCAGGGGTGCGCAGAGCGACGGCTGTCGGATCAACGATACCGCCAGTCATCCCCATTTCCAGCAGCATCAAAATGGTTCCGTCAAGCCGAAGCTGATAGGTGACGTCGCCGCCGATATCGACCGTCGTGACGCTTACGGCGGGGTCGGTCAGAATGCTGGGATCATAGTAAAGTACCAGTTTATCGACCAAGGGGTCGAAATCATGCACTGTTGGCGGGTCCGAGGCGGCCCAAATGCCGGAAACGAAAGTGTCGGCGGCACCGTCCGCCTTGGTTGTGACGAATTCACCCCAGGCGTCATCTCCCGCCCCCATGACGATGAAATCCGCGCCCTCCCAGCCTTCGAGGCTGTCCGCGCTGTCGGGGTCGGAGGGCGGCGCGTCGGCGTAAGAGCCGGAGAGCCCGATAAGCGTGTCGTCGCCCGGCCCGCCTTCTAATTCGTCCGCGCCCAAGTTACCGGTTAGGAAATCGGCTCCGGGCCCGCCCCTCAGCGTATCGTTGCCGCCGTCACCTTGTAGAAAATCAGCGTTTTGCGCGCCTTCGAGAAGGTCATTGTTGTCGCCACCACGCAGAGTGTCGTCGCCTGCCCCGCCTCGCAGAAAGTCGTTCCCCGCCCCGCCGCCAAGCGTGTCGTCGCCCTCACCACCCAGCACCGTATCGTCGCCCACGTCGCCGTAAACTTCGTCGTCATCCGCATTGCCATCGAGGTAGTCGTTGCCGATGTCGCCGTTGATCGTGTCATTTCCGGCGCGCCCGAATATCACGTCATCAAAGGGGGTGCCCGGTATAGCGTCGGCCCCGGCTGTACCTTCATCGGTTGCATCCGGTTCGTCGCCCTCAAAAGGGTCGCCCGAACCGCCGCCGCCAACCAGAGACGCCAACAGGCCCACGGCAAAGATCGCAAGTAGAATTTCCATGTGTATTGCCTATTCTGCCCGGCATTATTTTGTGGCGAGTATCCACGCAAACTTGCGCTCACTCAAGCCTTGGCAGAAATCGCTTTGCAATCGCAGCAAGACGCCTTATACGCCCGGCTTCGAGCCACCTTATCGGTGGCCGAACCCTCCAAGGGCCCTGCTGGACGACATCCCGGCTTGCGCCATCACACAAACCCTAAGGAGACCCCGATGTCGATTACCACTGAAGCAAAAGCACAAGTGATGAAAGAATTTGGCGCCAAAGAAGGCGACACCGGTTCGCCCGAAGTTCAGGTTGCCATTCTGACCTCGCGTATCTCGACCCTGACCGAGCATTTCAAGACCCACAA
>RCMY010001623.1_pt1 | contig 26288 bp, 8 predicted proteins | sample 2041341 | NCBI WGS metagenome assembly RCMY01 (sample SAMN09708234, study PRJNA481090) | Marine sediment metagenome, whole genome shotgun sequencing project.
CCGACTCATCTGGCCCATCTCAACACCAGGCCACAAAATTCCAGTAACCTGGTGCTGCGACTCTGGCAGATGGTTCAGCATATTGCTGACCGGGCTCTTAATATCTTTACAGAGCGGTGTTACCGGGTGGTTATCGAATATGCTCTTCATTATCGCTATGCTGTGACAATCGTCTTTATTGCACTTTTTATTCTGGTCATCTCCATGCCATTTGCCGGGATATTACGAGTGAGTTTCTTCCCTGATATTCCCGGAGATACGGTAACGGCGTCGCTTACCATGCAAAACGATACCAGTTTTGGCCAAACCCATGATGCGCTGGCACTTTTAGAGCAACGGGCATACCAGGCAGACCATGAGCTCAGCGGTGACTCTACAACATCTTATATTACCAGCCTGCAGGTATTAGCTGAGGCAGATCAATCTGGAGCAATTACACTAAAGCTGGCCAGCAACGCACCCTATGATATCAAGAGCTTTACCCGTCAATGGCAACAGTTGGCGGGACTGCCGGAAGGTACTCGATCCCTCAGTATTCAGAATACCCGCCAAATGGTGGATGCCCTTCGCGTTGAGCTGCGGGCCACAGATGACAGCATGTTGGCCGCAGCCGGAGAAAAACTGAAAGAAGAGCTTGGGAAAATACTGGCTATCAGTGGTATTGAAGACAATCTGCAACCGAGTCAACCACAACTGCAATTAAAATTGACAGAGCAGGGAAGGGCACTCGGTATGACCACTGAGATGCTTGCCGAACAGATTTATCAGGGATTTAGTGGCCAGGTTGTGCAGCGTTATCAACGCAATAGTGATGAAATTGAAGTGAAAGTCCGTTACCCTGAAGCAGAGCGACAAAATAGCGCTGACCTGTTGAAATCATCGGTACGAACGAGTGACGGTACGGTTTTGCCTCTTGCCAGTGTGGCCTCTGTAACCTACGGTTATACCCGGGATACAATTACCCGTATAGATGGAAAACGTGCTGTGTACATTTCTGCTGATGTCGACAAAGACGCCGTTTCCGCGACAGAACTGGTCAGCACCCTCAAGACAACGGTAGCACCTGAACTTCAGGCAAATTATCCCGGCCTTTCTCTGCACTTTGCCGGTGAAGCCGAGCAACAAACGGAAACGCAAAACTCTATGATTCAGGTGTTTTTTATTGCAATGCTGATGATTTACATATTACTGGCAATTCCTTTAAAATCATATATCCAGCCGATCCTGATCATGACTGCAATACCTTTTGGTATAGTAGGGGCTATCCTCGGTCACTGGATAAATGATCTCTCATTGGGTATACTTTCGCTCAATGGCATAATTGCCCTCAGCGGAGTTGTGGTAAATGACAGCCTTTTACTGGTGTCACGATTCAATACTTTGAGAGCTGAAGGCCTTGGTTTACATGAGGCAATCAGTGGTGCCTGTCGCGATCGACTCCGAGCTGTCCTGCTCACCTCGTTTACCACCTTTGCAGGACTTATGCCCCTGCTTGGTGAAACGTCGTTGCAGGCACAATTTTTAATCCCGGCGGCGGTCTCTTTGGCCTACGGTATCATGTTTGCGACCTTGATTACGCTGCTGCTTATACCTTCGCTACTGATGATTCAGGCAGATGTCGCAAAGGTTCCAGGTGCAATGAAACGGTGGTATTTTCCTGAAAAAGGTCCGGAACCGATATGTTAAACGTACTCCTTGTTGAAGACGATCTTGATCTCGCGGATACCATCGTTCAGTACCTTGAAATTGAAGGAATACGTTGTGTCCACGGCGCAAACGGCGTGGCCGGACTGCAGTTGGCAAAAGAAGGCGGATATCAGGTCCTGTTGCTTGATATTAACCTGCCACGTCTGGATGGTTTAAGCCTGTGTGAGCAATTACGAGGCATCGGCAATGATACTCCTGTTCTTATGTTGACTGCACGGGACAGTTTGGATGACAAACTGGCAGGTTTTCAGGCGGGAACCGATGATTATCTGGTGAAACCCTTTGCTCTGCAGGAACTTGTGGTGCGACTGGAAGCTCTTTCTCGCAGGCGAAGTGGTCAAGTCCGTAAATTATCCTGTGCGGATCTTGAAATGAATCTCAGCGACAAAACTGTCACCAGGGACGGGCGTGTATTAAAATTAACCCCAACGGGTTGGCGTTTATTGGAAGCGTTACTCCGGGCGTCTCCTGAGGTTGTTTCCAGGCAGGACCTGGAAGAAGCGGTGTGGAGCGATGATATTCCTGACAGCAACAGTCTTAAAGTTCACATATTTAATCTACGAAAGGTGATTGACGTTCCTTTTTCTACCCCTTTGCTCCTGACAATAACCGGACACGGTTTTGTCCTGCGGGAGACCTGTTCATTGTGAAGTATCAGATCAGCCTCAAACTTTTTGTCACCCTGGCTTTTGTATTGCTCGTCGTGGTGCTTGTCGCCGGGTATTCTTTACTCAGTGTACACTTTTATCGAAGGGGGATGGATAGTGTAACTGCCAGTAACATGGAGAAGGTAGCTCTCAGTTATGTCAGATTAGTTTCACCAGCCAAACGAAATCATCAGGATGAATTTAGACATTATCAAATATTCAGCGATTGGAACCTGGTGCCCCTTGAGCTTCAGAACCTTTTTGGAAATATACCGCCTCAACCAGGGCTCTCAATAAAAGAGCATAGGTCCCACTGGTTTCAGCCTGCAGATTTCTTGTATTTTGTTTACTTATATCAGGACGAAAACAACACTTTGTTTGTCACCCGTCGTGGATCCAGAGCTACAGCCCCTCCACTTATTGGCCGTAATGCAGCGGAAAGTCGGAGTTTGCTTTTTATTATCAGTACCTCAATCATCGGAGTTCTCGGGATCACAATCCTGTTGTTGCGGCGACGTGTTTCACGGCCTGTGGCTTCATTAGGGCAATGGGCTCGTTCACTGAACGCTGAGAACCTCAATGAACCTCCCCCTGATTTTTCTTACCCGGAACTTAACGATCTGGCGAGTCTGATCAGGACTAGTCTTTCTTCGGTTCAGGAGAGTCTTGACCGTGAGCACAGTTTTTTGCGTCATGCGAGTCATGAACTGCGAACCCCAATAACCGTCTTGCGCAACAACATAGAACTGTTGCATAAAATAAAAGAAAACAGCAATGAGGAACGTTTTTTATCACAGAAAAAAGCCATCGACAGAATGGATAGAGCCAGTTTGAATATGCAATATTTGACGGAGACTCTGTTATGGTTGAGCAGGAAGGAAATGCAGCCCCTTCCGGGTAAACAGCTTGAATTAGACAGATTGCTGGAGGAACTGGTGGGAGAGATGAAATATCTCCTTCAGAGAAAAGATGTCGCACTCAAAATTGAGACAAATCCGTGTTCCGTTTTTTTGCCAGAAATTCCTGTCAGAATTATATTGGGAAATTTGATTCGTAATGCGTTTCAACATACCTGGGAAGGATCCATTACCATTCGTCAGCAAGACAACATTGTTGTTGTATGTAACCCGCAATCACCTGCAGATACTGAGCAAAGCGAATTAGGGTTTGGCCTTGGGCTACAACTGACCACGCAGTTAACACAAAAGCTGGCTTGGAAATATATTGATGAATCGACGACGCATACCCACAAGGTGTCTATCATCTTCGGTGGCGGGCAGGCCACCTCAGAAAAAAGACACACATCCGAAATGACAGGATGATCATAATAATATGTTGTTAAACTTTTGAGATATTTTACTATTTTCCGAAATAGTTACTAACATTGCCCCCTCGAAGGTCTTAATCTTCTGCTATTGCTCAAAGTAGAGACTAACTACTGTTGCTCTCAAATTTTGGATTCTCTGAAAATTGAGCGAAAATCTTCGGCTAGAATTTTGAGAGCATCAGGAAACACTACAATCTCCTAACATCTACTAAGTAGTTAACGTTTACATTGAACACTTGGATAAACCCCGATGTACCTTGTCTCAAAACGACCTCCGGTAACCTGTTGAGCAACAAATTTTTTTGTCATGTGGGCCGAGCGTGACGCTTGTGAACATCGACACAGAGGACTATTTGCACCGCTGGTCGGACATCTATTTTGCCACTCAGGTGACCAAATCGCCTCGCTCACAAAAAGAGCAGAAGAGAGATTTGTCCTTGTTCCTGAGCTTCATGGAGCAGAAAGTCGGCAGCACCTCGCGTTCGAGCTGGTTGTCCCGGGATGCCAGTGACTTTCTCGCTGCCCTGCAGAACACCGTGAAAGATGACGGTTCCTGAAAATGGTCGGACCGAACCATCAACCTTGAGCGCGCTCGACCTGCCGGTCGCGGTTATCGCCGGGATCGCCACCGCCGCCTCGGCCAGTTTCCCCTTCGACATCGGCGCTCAGCTCAAGGACAATCCGCTCGTCACCAAACTGCCGAATGGCGGCTTCGCCTTCGACAAGCCGCTCGACCTCAAGAGCACTTTAACCAAAGACTGGCTCGAGCTGAATAAGTGCGTCGGACTGGTCGCGCGGCGGAGGCATTGAGGGGCTGCCGGGGGGTAAAAGGGGACGCCCTTAACTTATTAACTTTATCGTCCAACCACGCCTTGCACCCGATGAAAGGGTAAATGCGAATGTTGGGGGTTACCTCAACACGGCGAGAGTGGAACAAACCGGGGCTGGAATTCAATGCCAGAGTTTTCAGTTGTTTTTTGTCCTTCTGTATTTACGCCTATGAATACCATAGGCAGATAGTTATTTTTAGGCCAAGGTCCAGGACCTTTCACATGTCCAGCCCCCGGTTTGTTACATTCTCCGTCTGACTGACTGCGATCCACTTCGACCTCTCACCCAATATGCGTTGTCCGCGTCCAGAAAGCTTCTTCTTTTTCCTTATTCATTCAAACAGCAATGAGCTTGATTAGTACTAAGGAATGATTATTAGAAATCGAATAATACCTTGTTCCCGATGCTCACTTCGTTTGTACCTTGTTCCGGTGCAGGGCGACGGAAAAAGGCGTGTCATCTGACGACTCGTCCGTCCACCGCCCTGATTGGCGCCATGCTACCTGAACACAATGACGAGAGGAGCCTGAACCGGCGCTATCGTGCGGTTTGAAGGCCTGCAGGTCGTCGGCGATACTGGGCCGACTTGGCGGCCCGTAGTGGCTCGCTGAGACGCAACCATAGGGAGGAGCGAGATGAGCCGTTTTGATGTCCAAAGTGGTCCTGCAACACCAGTTCATACCCCGACTGAAGGCGGCCGTTCGCCTTCGTACCACACCGATCGTTCAACCTCACAATCTGACTTCCTGGTTCAGTCCCCCACAATTGCCCTGCCGAAGGGCGGCGGCGCGATCAAGGGGATAGGTGAGAAATTTGCGGCAAATCCGGTTACCGGAACTGGAAGCATGTCCGTGCCCATCGCGATATCTCCAAGCCGCGCCGGCTTCGGTCCGAAATTGGCCTTGACCTACGACTCGGGGGCAGGCAACGGGCCTTTCGGCCTGGGATGGAGCCTTAATATTCCGGCAATCACGCGCAAGACCGACAAGGGATTGCCTCGTTATTTCGATCACGAACAATCCGACGTGTTCATTCTGGCCGGAGCAGAGGACCTCGTGCCGGTGTTGGATGGTCGGAGCAAGCAGACCATCGCTGCGTTTGGTCGAAACTACCAGGTGGACTGCTATCGGCCTCGCGTTGAAGGCCTATTTGCGCTCATCGAACGCTGGTCTGATCTTCAAACGCCGGCCGAAGTGTTCTGGCGCACCATTAGCCGTGACAACATCACCACGTGGTTTGGGCGCGACGGCAACAGCCGTATCGCCGACCCCGATGATCCAAGGCGCATTTATCAATGGCTGATCTGCCAAACTCACGACGACAAGGGCAACGTCTCCGTCTATCGTTACGTCCAGGATAGCGGCCTCGGTGTCGACACTTCAACTGTCTGGGAGGCGAACCGTCGTGAGGAGGCGCGGGGGACTAACCGTTATTTGAAGCGCATTCTCTACGGCAACGTCAGTCCCTGCCTGCCAAAGTTGGCACCAGACAAGGAAGACCCGCTCCCCACCGACTGGATGTTCGAACTGGTTTTCGACTTCGACGATCACAGTGACAAGTATCCCTCACCCACACCGGACAGAACCACGACCGTCAACCCCTGGCCGGCCAGGTCTGACGCCTTTTCCACACTCCGCGCGGGTTTCGAGGTTCGTAATTATCGATTGTGCCGCCGCGTGCTCATGTTCCACCATTTCAAGGAACTCGGCCGCCCGGACTACCTCGTTCGCTCCACCGAGTTCGCGTATAGTGAACCAAGTTCGCCGCAAGACCCAGGCACGCCTGGCTACACCGTGCTCGCATCCGTCAGCCACTGGGCGCATCAGTGGGACAAGGACAGCGCCCAGTATCAGTCGCGCCGGCTGCCGCCCGTCGATTTCACCTACAGCCAGCCGGTTGTCGACCCGACCATCCGCACCATCGACCCTGACCAGCTTGAAAACCTGCCGGTCGGGACCCAAGGCCCGGGGTACCGCTGGATCGATCTGGACAGTGAAGGGCTGTCCGGTGTCCTTGCTGAAAACCTTGGCGGCTGGTATTACAAGCCCAATCTTGGGGACGGCCGGTTCGGACCCATGCGTCAGGTCGCTCCCCAACCCGCATTGGCACTAGCCGCGGGGAGCCGCCACCAGTTCATGGATCTTGCTGGAGATGGCGAAATCGACGTGGTCGACTTCGGCGGCCCGGCCCCGGGTTTCTATGAGCGCAACCGTGACGAGGGCTGGAAACGTCACGTACCCTTTGCCAGTCTGCCCAACATAGACTGGCAGGATCCGAACCTGCGTTTCCTGGACCTGACCGGAGATGGTCATGCCGACGCGTTGATCACCGAGGCTGAAGTATTCACCTGGTACCCCTCTCTCGATGAGCGTGGGTTCGCCGCATCTAAACGGACTCGCAAGCCGCTGAACGAAGACGATGGACCCCGCCTGGTCTTTGCGGATGCCACCCAGACTATTTTCCTTGCCGACATGTGTGGCGATGGCCTCACCGATCTGGTGCGCATCCGTTATGGTGAAATATGTTACTGGCCCAATCAGGGCTACGGCCGCTTCGGGCGCAAGGTCACCCTTGGAAACTCACCATGCTTCGATACGCCGGACCTGTTTGATCCCCAACGCATCCGCCTCGCCGACATTGACGGCAGCGGTCCTGTCGATCTGATTTATCTGGGCCGCGATGGCGCGCGGCTCTATTTTAATCGCAGCGGGAACAGCCTGAGCGATGGCCGCACGGTCGACCTTCCCCTTGCGACCGAAAACCTCGCGGCCGTGCAGGCCGCCGATTTGCTCGGCAACGGAACAGCCTGCCTGGTCTGGAACTCGCACCTGCCCGCGGATGGCGACAGACCAGTTCGATACATCGACCTCATGGGCGGGGCCGCCGAACCTGCGGAACTGCACCGCAAACACGAGAAACCCCACCTGCTCATCAAGGTGGACAACAACCTGGGTGCAACCACCAAAATCGAGTACACGCCTTCCACGCGTTTCTATCTCGACGACCTGGCTGCAGGTATGCCTTGGGTCACGCGCCTGCCCTTTCCGGTGCATTGCGTCAGCAAGGTCACCGTTAGCGACCAGTGGCGCGGCACAGCGTTCAGCAGCACATACAGCTATCACCATGGCTACTTTGACGGCATCGAGCGCGAGTTTTGCGGCTTTGGACGGGTGGAACAGGTTGACGTGGAGGACTATGGGACATTCAGCGACGCCAACACGGCGAGCCCCTGGATTACCGACGACCACACCCTTTATCAGCCACCGGTCAAGTCCATCACCTGGTACCATACCGGTGCGGCCTTCGAGCGTCAGCGCATCATCAGCCAGTTCAAGGAGGAATACTTTTCACGGCGGTTCGCCGATCGCCTGACGGACCCGACCGTCGATTCCGCCGCCTTTTTCGAGAAGCCGTTGCCTGAGCCTGAAATGCCGGCCAATCTCGACGCCGACGAATGGCGCGAGGCATTGCGCGCCTGCAAGGGCATGGTGCTGCGCCAGGAGGTGTACGAACTTGATGTCGATGCGCTGAGTGCAATGCCTACCAGGCAGGTTCCTGTTCGGCTGTTCTCAGCCGCCTTCCACAACTGCAATATCCAGTGCATCCAGCCGCGCGGGGGCAACCGGCACGCCTCCTTCCTCGTCACCGAGAGCGAAGCCCTCACCTATCACTACGAACTCGATCTGCGCGGCACTGCTCTGCTTAAGCCCGACCCGCGCATCGCTCACACCTTCAACCTGCGCCACGACAAATACGGCAACGCGCAGCAGTCCATCACCGTCGGCTACCCGCGGTGGCAGCCGGCAGCCTTGAACGGCCTGCCCAGTCCGGACCTGATCCACGCCGTGCAGGCAGAAGAACATATCGCCTACGCCGAAACCCGTCACACGGTCGATTGCTTGCTCAGGGCCAACCAGGTGAACCTCACTGATTTAGCGGATCCGGGCACCCCTGTTCAGTACCACCGCCTGCGATTGCCCTGTGAAGTGCGAACGTATGAATTGCAAGGGATTGCGAAGCCCGGTCCGCGTTACTACGCGCTTGATGACTTCCGCCTATACGATTTCAGCGATCACTACGGTCACGAGACCGGCGTGACTCCGCCACCCCATGCGGTGCAACTGAAGGAGTACCACGAATACGCCGACGGTTCAGTCGCCCAGAAGCGTATTGTCGAACATGCACGCACGCTGTATTGGGACGACACCCGGGACGATGCGCCGCCGAGCAACGCGCTGTTTTTTGGCTCGCTGGGCCCGCGTGGTCTGAAGTATGAAGACTACAAGCTGGCGCTGACAGACGAGCTGCTCGAAGCAGTGCTTCCCGGCAAGCTGGATCTGCAAATCAACGGCGATTCCGCACGGATCCTGTTGAACAATCCTGCCGCGAGCGGCTACGCGAAAGGGACGGACATCGATCCGACGCTCTCCGGCCAATACTGGATGCGCTCCGGTATCGCCGGCTTCGCGCCCAATGCGCACGAATTCTTTTTCCTGCCCAACCGCTACACCGATCCATTCGGCAAGCAAACCAACCTGACCTACTACGCGCCGTATTACCTGTTCATCCGCAAGAGCAACGACGCCAAGGGAAACGAGGTAGCCATTGCCGATGACGCCGCCGGCAATCCACGCTTCGACTACCGCGTCCTCGCGCCCGTCGAAATGGTGGATGCCAACGGCAACCACAGCGAAGCCGTATTTGATATCCGCGGTCTGGTGGTGGTGGCCGCCACAAAAGGAAAACAGCTCGGAGCCGGCTGGCAGGCCGACAACCTCGATGGATTCGGCTTTGCACTTGCCAATCCGTCATCGACCGAGGTGGTCGCCTTCTGCACGGCGGCGCAGTGCGATCGCGGCAAGGCCGCAACCTGGCTTGGCAATGCCTCCAGCCGCTTCGTCTACCACTTCGGCGAAATGTTGGATACCGGCGGCAACTTGCAGTGGAGCCAGCAGATGCCGGGCGCGTGCGGCATTGTCCGGGAAAGGCACGCCAGTCAGGTCGCCGCGGATGCAATGCACATAAACCCGTTGCAGATCGCCCTGGAGTGTTCGGACGGCAGCGGCACGGTGTTGATGAAGAAGGCGCAGGCCGAGCCCGATCCAGATACGGGCAGCACCCGATGGATCGTGAACGGCCTTACCGTTCTCAACAACAAGGGTAAACCGGTGCGGCAGTATGAACCCGCCTTCAGCCCCGATTTCGGCTGCGAATGGCCGAAAGCCAACGGCATCTCCACCACCACCTATTACGACGCACCGGGCCGGCCAATACGGGTGGATATGCCGGACGGGACTTTCAGCCGCGTCGAGTTCTCCCCCTGGTTCAGCGCCGGCTTCGACGCCAACGACACGGTGCTGGAAAGCAACTGGTATCAGCAGCTGGGTCGAAATCATCTGGCCCCGGGAGCGCCGCTGCCGCTGCCAATCCCCGGCATCGTCAATCCGCCCACCGCGGACGAACGGGCGGGCTGGCTTGCCGCACAACACGCCGACACCCCGGCTGAAACGCACTTCGACAGCCTCGGTCGTGAAGTCATCGCCATCGCTCACAACCGCACCCCTGACCACAACGGCATATGGCAGGACGAGTATTACCTCACCTTCACCAAGCTCGACGCCGAAGGCAAGCCGCTGTGGATTTGCGATGCGCGCGGCAATCTCGTGATGCAATACATCAGCCCACCTGGTGCCAACCACTCCGCCTTGTACGATTCACCCAGCGGTTGGCATTCAGCCTACGACAGGCTGGCGAACACTGCTCCCTGCTACGACATTGCCGGCAACCTGCTTTTCCAGCACAGCATGGACGCGGGCGACAGCTGGATGATCAGCGACTCCGCGGGCAAACCCATGCTGGCCTGGGATGCAAATGACAAAGGCTTGGAAACGCCCGTTCAAGATCGGCTTTTCCGCACGGAATACGATGCGCTGCACCGGCCCACGAAACAGTGGCTCAAACTGGACGATACCGCTGCTGCGTTGATCGAGTCGTTCGACTACTGCGACACGGCGTCTCCCAACGGCGCCACGGATCTGGCTGACGCACAGACGCGTAACCTCATCGGCCAGGCTGTCGTCCATCGGGGCCCGAGCGGCAAGGCGAAGGTGGAACGCGTCGACCTGTGCAGCAAATCCGCACACGTTAAGCGCACCCTCATCAAGCCCGATGGTGCCGACGCCAACGGCGTGGTGGACTGGAATGGGGCTGACCCGCTCGATGGCGAAACCTTCCACCAGATCACCGAGTACGACGCCCTCGGGCGCATGACCCGGCTCTACAACTGGCACCGCGACCTGACGTTCGACGTCGCAAATGTCCCAACGGCCACGCCCGGCGCCACAAATCGCATTGCCATCTACGAACCCGGCTACAACGAGCGCGGCGCGCTCAAGTCGGAAGGCATCTACGTGCGGGCTGGCAAGACCACCGACGCGAGTGACAAGGTCACGCCCGACAAGGCCAATGCAAAGAGCCAGCAGGCCATCCAGACCATTACGTACAACGCCAAAGGGCAGAAGCTGTCGCTCTCGCTCGGCAACGGCACTAACGGCACTACTACCCGCTACACTTACGACGACAGGACGTTCCGGCTGATCAATCTCTACACCCGTCGCGGGTCGGGATATCCAAACGACTGCACCGGCAATCCGGACGCCATACGCCCGGCCCGGCCTTGCGGGGTGCAGAACCTGCACTACATCTACGACCCGGTCGGCAATATCACGCACATCCAGGACGACGCGCAGCAGACCATCTATTTTAAGAATACCGCTGTCGAGCCGAGCAGCGACTACGCCTACGATGCGTTGTACCGATTGATCCAGGCCACGGGCCGGGAGAACGCCGCTGCACTGAGTCCACCCAACCCGGATGAGGGGCCATGGTCAAGTAGTACTTTCCCCTCACCCAATGGCGGCCGCAACTACGCCCAGAGCTATGTTTACGACGCCGTAGGCAACTTTATCCAAATGCGCCACCTGCCAAGTAGCGGCACAGGCTGGACCCGGCGTTACACAACCCTGCCCGACAGTAACCGGCTCTATCGCACCTGGTACGGCGATCCTGACTGGAACGGATCCAGCGCCAAGAACAAGACCGAATACCGCCACGACATTCACGGCAACATGCTCAATCTGAACCGGACTCCCGAGGATTGGGGCCTGGATCTCCAGTGGGACTGGCGCGACATGATACGCGGCTTCGACTGCATCGGCGGCGGCATCGCCACCTATCACTACGGCATCGACAAGCAGCGCACGCGCAAGCGCATCGTCCGCAATGGCGGTGCGGTGGAAAACCGCATCTATCTGGGCGGCTACGAGCTCTATCGCCGGAGCAATGCTATAGGCGATGTGGTGGAAGAGATCGAGACGAATCATTTATTCGAGGGCGAACAGCGCGTATTGATGGTCGATGATGTTTTTACATCAAAGGATTACCCCAAGTCCGACTTCAACGGGTTAGTTGTCAAACAACAAACACTCTGGCGTTACCAGTACGGCAATCACCTCGGCTCGGTGGGGTTGGAACTGGACGACAACGCCCAAATTATTTCCTACGAGGAGTTTCATCCCTATGGCACCAGCGCCTACCGCTTGATGAGTTCGGCGGTGGAGGCGCCTGCGAAACGGTATCGATATACGGGGATGGAAAGGGATGAGGAGAGTGCCCTCAACTGCCACGTCGCGCGTTATTACGCGTGCTGGTTGGGCCGGTGGATTTCCTGTGATCCAGAGCCCGCGAATCCTACGATGTACTCGTACACACATCAGCCGTTGACCAAGCACGACTTGGACGGCAGGGCACCGAAAGATGGCTATCCAATATCGGAGCCAGTGCCTTGGGGGCTGCCGGCGGACGTAACTATCGCTCTCGCAAAGAAGCGAACCGCGGAAATCAAGCTCGACGCAGCCATCCGCAAGTCAGACGCTGAGGCCAAGCGACAGGCGCTCGCAGAAGCGCATCGTGCAGACTTGCAGATTCAGGGCGCGGAGGAGTTTCACGATTTTCACAGCAACGTGGGTCTACCCTTCGTTCTATCGGTGGGCTCGACAGTGATTGCCGCACCCGCTGGAGCGGCCCTGGCCGGAACGCGAGTGGGCGCGGCCTTGGCCTATTACGGTATCGCTCGCGGCACATTCGGCGTGGGCGAGACGATCGCGGGAAAGACAGTGAGCTTGAGCCCATTCAAGCCTAGTGAGTTTAGGCAAGTGCATGATCTCAAGGGCATCGATCGCTACGCTTACGGTTTTCAGTCTGGCGCAGAAATCTTCCTGGGCGGCGTTGGTGTTTATCAGAATCGAGCGGTTGCGCTCGACCGTCGGGTGTTTTCGGGAACAGGTGCCGCGGGCAGAGGTGAGCCACAGGTACCTGCATTTAGAACCGTGGAAGAGGCACAATCCTATGCGAGGGCGCTCGGCAGTGCCAACAAGCGCTTGAAACCGCATGTCGCAGGAGTGGCGGTGATACGCGGTGGAAAAACCGTCTTCGAGTACTACGAGGTTTCGGAGGGATTAGGCGGTGGCCTGAGCTTCAAGGCTCAAGCTGGCGGCCACACGGAACCCAAGGCGCTGCTCTGGCACGGAGCCGCCAAGTCCGGCGATACGGTGCTAGTACAGAGCCTTGGCACCTACGGCGTAAACAACGCCGTACCCGCATTACAACCTTGCGCTCAATGTAATGCGACCATGATGAGTGTTGCTCGCGATCAGAACATCAACATCCTGTATGACTTTAGCACCCGTACTCAGGCTTATCCGGGCGCAGTACTCTACTCTCCCGCGCTCTCCGACCCTGTTCGTATGAATTTTCGGGTTGATCAGTGAGGTCGCAGAATGAACTGTTGGTAACGACATCAGGTCTTGCATTAACGCACCAGCGAGCCTTAATGAGCAAGAGGGGCCAGGGGCGAACGTTCAATCACAGGCACGGTTGCTGTTATGCCTCGGTGCCAATGTGCATTGCGAATCAATTTAGCGTTCAGCCGCACCAAAGATACTGTAAATCGAAGACCATATAATTTGGAGGAGTGAACAATGGATCCTATCGTCCCCATGCTAAAGGCAGGCGACACCGGCCCGCTAGTCGTCAATCTGCAAGACGCGCTCCTCACTCTGCTCGAACGCGAGATCATCCGACCGTTGATTGCCCCCGATCGGCCGACAATGGAGGAGTTACAGAAACTGTCGGCGGCCGTGAAGGGAGAGCGTGAGCAGTTGCTGTTTGGTCAATTCACACAAGAATTGATCCGCTACTTTCAGGTTCAGCAGGGTCTGAGCGACAACTTGCGCGGCGTTGTCGAAGACACGACGGCTGCCAGGTTGAACGAATGGCTAAAGAAAATCGGCGCACTGGATGCATCGCCATCTTTCTCTGTCAGTGGCGTGGTGATCCACTCCGACGAAACACCCGCAGCGGGACTTCTGATCCGTGCCGTTGATCGTGATTTGCGGACCGAGCAGGCGCTAGGCGAGGAGGCGCAGACTGACGCAAACGGCGTATATCGCATCGTGTATCCATTTGACGAGTCGGTTGCTGCCGAACAAGGCACGGCCGACATCATGGTGAGAGCGTTCGATCCGGATGGTACGAAGCTTGCGGAGAGCGACGTGCGCTTCAACGCAGGCCCCAACGAAGTGATCAATCTCATGGTACCGCTTACGCAGCAAACCGAATGGTCATTTCTACTATCCGCGGTTGAGCCACTGCTGGCCGGACAGGGCACTGACAATGCTACGCTCCCGCCATGGGAGCTGAACGACACGGACATTGATTTCATCGTCGACGAGACGGGGTTGAACCTTGATCGGCTGCGCCTGTGGGTGCTCGCAGCGAATGTGATGAACGTACTGTCGGAGACGGTGAGCAGTCACCTTCCGGCCTCTTCGCTGCCTTCGATCTTGCTCCCCAGCCCGCAGAGCGCAGGCGCAACGACGCTGCTCTTCATGGAACTGCTCTATGGCTGGTTCCGCGACGGTCAGCCTCAGCGGCTTGAGGATCTGCTGCACAAGTCAAATGACGATCTGATGGATTCGCTCAACCGTGCCAGTGCGCAGAACTACATCCAGGCGCTCGATTCGACGGTTCTTGCCGCTTTGCCGGGTATGCTGAATATCCTGCGTGGCGGCCTCGCATTGAAAACCTCAGTCGACCCGGAAGTGGCAACTCTAGGCGACACGCTTCGTCTCATGCCCGACGCCGACAAATTGCAACTCGACAAGCTGGATGGGCCGGGTGTGAAGCTGGTCACACTGCTCGCGAATGCCGCACCGAACGATCCGCCGTCATGGGATGAGCGGTTAAAGGCCGTCGGCGACGAGGGCCTATTGCGAGCGGCACAGCGCTCGATCAGCCTTCAGTCGCTCACAGGTGGTTTCGTTCCGTGGATGCGCGAGCTCCAGCAGAGTGCCACCAGCGCCGACCCGACACTTGCCGATCTGGTCGCGAAAGACACGGTGGACTGGATCGCGTTCGCCCGGAAGAACGGCGTGCCCAGGGAGGTCGTGGGTGACAATGATGATGCGCGATTCACGAGCTTCGGTCGCCAGATCGCGGCGCGAATCCAGTTAATGCATCCCACGCTGTATGTGCAGCAGCGAATTGTGTCGGATCGAATTTCAGTCGCGACGGATGTGAAGGAGCCGATTGCGAAGTTCCTGGCCGCCAATTCTGCGTTTCGGCTGAAACAGACTCCGCTGCTCGTCTATCAGGGTTCCGCGGACTTCAGCTCCGGTGGACTGAGCAAGGAGTCGCTTGCATCGGTCTCCACTGAGCTGATGAGGATCGAGCGCGTCGCGACTCTCACGCCTCTGCTGGACTACGTCGGCCCGCTGCTGTCTGCAAACTACGACTCCGCGAGATCGATCGTCAACAGAAAATCGCGTGTTGCCTTCGTGGCGGAAATGCGCGACACCATCGGTGACGAAGATCATGCGGGGCAGATTTACGATGCCGCCGCGGGTGTCGCCGCGAATACCGATGCGCTGGTGCTGAGGCACAGCCCGCTGTTTCGGGGCCGGGATCTCCCAGTCATGCCGTCTGAAAATAAGCTCACGGGAGCGGCCGCGCCTGCGGCGAAGGCGGCCAGAGTAGCTGCGGTGGTGCTGCCGCCCAACTTGCAGCAATTGTTCGGGAACCAGGACTATTGCCAATGTGCGCACGGTGCGTCGCTGTACGGTGCGGCCGCATATCTCGCAGACCTCCTGAAAATGCTGGGCAGTGCGCCGCCGTCCAACGGGCTGACGCCACTGCAGGTATTGCTCGGACGCCGGCCGGATCTCGCGGAAGTGGATCTCACTGGCGACAACACCGATATCACGCTCCAGTACATCGACCTCGTGCTGGAGATTCTCGAGCAGCCGGATTGGGAGGCAGGAATCGGATTTCGCGTGCTTCGTGGCGGCACGCCGCAGAACTCGAACAATGATTTCGATGCCAGTCTCGATCAAGGTATAGTTCCAGCGGCGCTGGCCGCCGATCTGGCGACAAGAAGGGGCATCGTGCTCAGTGAGCAGCGCACCGCCGATTCGGCTGCAGACGTGCAGAACAGCGGGGGAGTCACGCTGAAATCGTGGGTGATCCGCGACCTGCAGTCCGGTCTCAAGTTGCGGCTGATCGGTGCGGTCTATGGTGCCTACCGCGTGATGGTCTGGCCGCAGTCCAATGCCGGAGCGTCCAAAGAGTATCGGCCGTGGCCGACGCTGCTGAGTGCTGTGGCGGCAAAGACGTCATCTGCGCGTTTTCCGTGGACTCTGCCGTTCGACGTCAATCGAGACGAAGCCAACGCATGGCTGTTGTGGCTCGGTGCCACGCGTGAGGACTTGCTGCTTGCGCTGACCAGCACCAGCCCCTGGACGAATGTCGATGCGGCATGTGAGCGACTGAATCTCAATCCGGCCACGCGTGCGGTGCTGACCACAGCACCGGACACGGCGCATGAGTACAAGGACTGGGGCTTTGAAAGCGCCAGCGTAGGTGCGAAAGGCGTCGTCGATCCGATCGCCGGAATGGTGGGGACGCTCATCGCGGGTTCCATCATATGGACCGGGCCCGAGTCACGCCCGGTCGATCCGCCCGACTGGTATGCGCTGCTGAAAAATGTCTCGTTGCTGCGTGCTCGTGCGCGGCTTACTCACCGTGAGCTGCTCAACGTTCTGGAGATGCGTTTCGTACGGGCCGGGGCGGCACGATTCGATATCTCCGGGCCGGAATGCGACTCCGCGATGATGCGGCTGGAAGCGATGAATGCCGCGCTTGCGCGTCGCATTCATCTGTTCGTGCGGTTGTGGCGACTCCTCGGCTGGAGTCTCGCGGATGTCGATGCCGCGATCAATGCGCGCCCCGGGTACACATCGAGCGTTGACAGCGCCGTCGCCCTGTCGCCGGATTGTCTGCTGTTCATCGGCAACGTTGCGCGGCTGAGCGCACGCACCCGCGTTCCGGCGGCTATTTGTATGGATCTGTTCAGCGGTGGCAAGCTGGACACCACGTGCTACTGGAACCACGACGGTGCGACGCCAGCGCGCACGCGCTCACGCTACGAGACATGGTTTGATAACGTGGCGCTTGGGCGGACGCGCCTCGCGGAGTTTCATCTCAACGATACACGGGATGCACTCACGTCGATCGTTGCGCCGGCGATCGGACTGCCAAAAGCGCGCATCAGCGACCATTCGACCTATGTCGCCGCCGCCCTCGGCATGCCAGAGAGCGAGCTCCGTGCGCTGCTGCCTGTTGGAATCGTGTGGTTCGCGCCGACGCAGGTTTTCGCGACTGCCAATTCCTCTCCCATTCGGGTGGGCGATGGCGCGGATGTCAAAATTGAGGTGCTCATTGGCGCGCTTTCCAGCGGCGCGGGTTTCTCGATCACATTTCAGGACTCGGACGATGGAGCCGCGTTTCAAAACATAGATGCCACGCATCTCAGTGTTGCTAATCCATGGCCGATCACTGGGGTGACGCCATTGCTGAGCCGGTTCACCTATTCGGGTGGCAAGCCGTATCTGAGTCTGTCGATTATACCGACCGCGGGTACGAATCCCGCACTCTGGATCACCGTCAGAGCGTTGCTGACAGCCGGCGAGGTGGACGACGAGCTGACGCTCGTGAATCTCACCACGCTCTGTAAGTACGGCGCGTTCCGGCGGCTACTGGGCAAGCCGATTGCCGATGTGCTGACGCTGATTGAGCTCTCCGACCTCGATCCTTTCGCGGCGACGGCCACGCCCGACGTCGCTCTTGCCCTGCTTGACGCGCGTGACGCAGTTGGCGCGCTCGAACTCTCTGTTGACGCGACGGACCAGTTGCTGCGCGGGCCGGACGTGTCCACCTCAGGGAATCTGGAAAAGCGGGCCGGCGCGCTGTTGGCGACAGCCCGCAGCGCGAATCTGGCGATTCTCAATGAGTCGACGGTGACGCTCGATCAACGCAGTGTGCTGCTCTCGAAGATACGTACCGACTTCGGCTGGGACAGCGGGCGTATCGCGGAGGTTCTGAGCACCACACACCTGGGCGTGGACTGGGGCGATTACTTTGCACCGCTGGATGTGTTGCCGGCCGGCACGAATCTACCGGCATCGATTACTTACGATCAGAAGCTTCAGGGTCTCACGGCCCTGGTCAGCGTTCGGCCCGTAGCGCTGCGAGCCGACATCGCGCCGTTGCTCACGGGCGCGACCGGAAATCTGAGAGTGGCGCTCACTGGCCTCGACACCGAGGCGCAGAGCCGAGAGGCGGAGCTGACGTTGCTCCAGAAGCTGCTGCGTGAGAAGACGCCGCACACCTTTCAGACCAACTGGTCGATTGCCGCAAACGTTCCGCTCGTGATTCCGACGGAGTGGAAAGGGCGGTTCTACTACGAGCGCGCGCTTCGCAGGCTGTGCTTCGTGGGATGGATGAGTCCGGCAGATCAGGCCGCGCTCGTCGCACTCGGCTCTTCGTTGAACGTCTCGACGTCCACCCCGACACTTACAGCTGCGATCAACGACCTGTTCACCCAGTCGAGCCAATACACGCCGCGTACAGACAATACACTCGTCGTCAGGCAGGGGACCGCGGGCTTCGCTGCCGAGACGTTGCTGCTCGACACACCAGGGCTGCAGGATCGCTGCGGCTCGATTCTCAATCAGCTGCTGCCCGAGTGGCGCCGTGACCGGTTGCGGGCCAAGCTCGGTGACGCACTGGCGCAGAGCACGGGCGGCACGCCCGATTCTGCCGATCAGTTGCTTTCTCTGCTCATCACGGTAGCTTCATCGGCTGTTCCGCCGTCCTCTGAAAAGAGCGCGTTTGACTGGTTCGCGACGGACACGCGTTTGCTCGTCAGCGACCCGGTTACCGAGACATCGCGGGCAGCGTTTCCGGAAACATTCGACGCGGTAGCACAGCTACTCATATTGGCTCAGTTCGCCACGAAACTCGCACTTTATCCGAGTCAGATTCCCTGGCTGCGTGGAATCTGGTCGGGCCTCGATCTCAAACAGTTGCCGACGATGCGAATCACGAGCGTGCGCCCGGATCTCTGGGCCTCGCTGCTTGCATTGTCGAAGCTGGTCACGTTGCGGAAGAACCGCAATATCGGCGCTGCGCGGCTCGCGAGTGTGATATTGGCGTCGCAGGTCGCCGCGATTGACTACGCTCGGCTTGCTGACATACTCGATTGCACGGAGGCGAACCTTCGATATCTCGCGGCGGCGAGCGGCTTGAACATCAGCACGCCGGCGTGGCTGCGCGATCCGGTGCAGCTTGCGCAGCTCGTCAAGTGTCTCGAGCTGTGTAGTGAGTTACAGCTTCCGGCTACACTGCTGCTGAGCGCGGCTCGTGCGCAGAGCGCTTCTCGCCTGATCCTCGAAGCGCAAAGCGAGACGCAGGCCCTGCGGCAGGTGGCGCTTGGCGGAACCTCAGACGGGAACTGGCCGGACGAGGAAAAGAAGGTGCTGGATCAGATCCGGCAGCGTCGTCGCGATGCTTCAGTCGAGTATCTGATCCAGGCGCGACAGGTGCGCGACGCGAACGATCTGTGTGGCTATTACCTGATCGACCCACAAATGGGTCCGTGCATGCTGACCTCACGCATCGTGCAGGCCATCAGCTCGGTGCAGCTCTTCATTCAGCGCTGCTTCATGGCGCTCGAGCCCGACGTGCCGCCGGTAGCGATCGACAAGGGTTACTGGGCCTGGATGAAGAACTATCGCGTGTGGGAGGCGAACCGGAAGGTTCTGCTGTATCCGGAGAACTGGATCGCACCGGAGTTGCGCCATGATAAGACGCCATTCTTCGATGATCTCATCAGCGCGCTTCAGCAGAGTGACGTATCGAGCGACAAGGCGGAGCTCGCCGTTCAGAGCTTCCTCGAGAAGCTGACGGACTTCTCGAAGATGGAGATGGTCGCTACTTGCTCGACCTACGATGACGACAACCGTCTGCAGACAACGCATGTTATCGCGCGTACGCTGTCTCAGCCGCACTCCTATTTCTACCGTCAGTTTCGCAATCTCAATTCGCTGGACAGCACCAATTCCCTGGGGGTGTGGACCTCGTGGCAGGCGCTCGGTCTCGATATAGAAGGGAATCTTCCGTTTCTCGTCGTGTGGCAGGGAAGGCTGTTCCTGTTCTGGGCGATCTTCTCGAAGCAGTCCGATGAGCCTTCGGGCGAGGATCTTGCGAAGGCCAAAGACACTCCTGTTCCGTCGAGCAAGTTCTGGGCCTTGAAGCTCGCGTGGAGCGAGTACAAGAGTGGCGTATGGACGAGCCGCCGCCTGTCTCAACCGGATCTGTCGATCATACGTGTAGCAGCCATGCGGCCCACGCCGGACATGGAAAAAAATCCGGCAGCCGCAGCCGTCGAGACAGTTGATGAGTTCTTCTTCAAGACGTCCGTGCAGGAAGAAGGGGTAACTATCGCTGGCCTGTTCTTCTGGTTATCCTTTGACCAGCAGGGATACGGTCGCTGGCTGAACAAGCCTTTCATGACCGTGTTCTTCGATGGACATAACGTGATCAAAGCGGACGGCCACTACCGTCTCGGCACCGACTACGCCTACTCGTTGATTCAGACCTCGAAAGAACATGCTGAAGTGCCCGTGGATGGCGCTCTGCCTGCAAAATTGCAGAATCGCAGCGACATGAAACGGCCGCACCTCTCTCCTTATCCTATCGATCTCATCGAGGCGAGCGGGTCCGTGCGAATGTTCTCGCGGACGCCGCGCAACCTCTCGCTCCTGTACGCCGCGGACATTCCGATCGACGTCTTCTCTGCGCCCGGCGTTTTCTCGACCCTGTCCATCGCCCCTAGCTCCGTGGCCGTACCGTTCGTGGCGGCCGATCGTGTGCATCAGTTGTTCGTCTATCCCACAAGAGAGCTCGGGATCTCGTTCATCTCCGGTCCTACCTTTGGCGCCAGCGGGGCGATGCTGATCTTTCTAATCAGCGAAGTTCCGAAGCTGCATTTCTATGCGCTCGACTGGGTGCAAGCCTCGCGCTTGCGGAGGACTCTGGTGACATCAGGAACCGAAGCACTACTGTCCTTCCAGTCACAGGACCGAGTGAGAAATCCACCCGTTCCCTATCTGGGTGAATACGCAGTGCCTTCCGATCTGATATCGGGAGCGCCGGATGGCGACTTAGAGTACTCGCTGTATTCGACCACAGCGACCTACAACTTCGAGCTGTTCTTCCACGTTCCGTTTGCGGTCGCATGCGCGTTGAGCAAGAACCAGCGCTTCGAGGAAGCGCAGCAACATCTTCGATCCCACCGATACATCCGATGACCCATCTCCCGAGCGCTACTGGCGTTTTCGCCCGTTCCGTGAGTCCGTGGGCCTGCCTATGGCGAATCTGATCCAGCGTCTCGCCGACCCCACGGATCATTCGACGGAGAAACTCGAGTTCCAGAGCCTCATCGCGCAGTGGAAAGACGATCCGTTCAAACCGCACGTCGTCGCGCGCATGCGCCTGCGTTCGTACATGTATGCGGTGGTGATGAAGTATCTGGACAATCTGATCGACTGGGCCGACCAACTGTTCCGTCGCGATTCGATGGAGTCGCTGAACGAGGCTACGCAGCTGTACGTACTGGCTGCCCAGGTTCTGGGCCGACGCCCCGAGAGTCTGCCGCATCGGACTCGCCCCAGGATTCAGTCCTACACGGAGCTGGCTGCTGCACATCCGGACGATCTGACGAATGCGCTGGTCGATGCCGAGAATCTGATTCCGGGCGTATCGCCCGGGGGAGGGGCGGGCGCCAGCCAGCCTCTGCAATCGCTCTACTTCTGCATTCCCAACAATCCGAACCTCGACGCTTACTACGATCGCGTAGACGGGCAGCTCTACAAACTGCGGAACTGCATGAACATCGATGGCGTTGTCCGGGTACTGCCGTTGTTCTCGCCGCAGATAGATCCCGGCCTGCTGATGAAAGCGGCGGCCGCGGGCCTGGGCATCGCGTCCGCTCTGGCGGACTTGCAGGCGCCGTTGCCGTTGTATCGGTTCAGCGTGATGGCGCAGAAGGCGAGCGAGCTTTGCACCGAAGTGAAGTCGCTTGGCGCCGCTCTACTTAGCGCAATTGAGAAGACGGACGCCGAGGCTCTCGCGCGGCTGCGGTCCGGTCACGAAATGAATCTGTTGCAGGTCGTAAGACTGGTCAAAGAAACGCAACTTCAGGAGGCGAAGTCGGGCCTCGATGCGCTCGGCGATCAGCTACAGTCGGCGCAGACGAAGTTCGCGCATTACGTGGGGCTCGTTTCGCAACTCGAGCCGCTGTCGATTCCGTCCGGCCCGGTGGTCGGCCCGACGATGCAGGATCTGGCGGCCGCAGCTCTGGAAACACTATCGACGGCCACTGCCTTTGCGCAGTCTGTGGCGTCGAAGATCGATCCTTATGCCGCAGCGAGCTTCAACACGCTCAAGCAACTGATGGCCCGTGCATCCAAGGTATTGTCGGCATCCTTGCCGCCAGAAGGGATGGACACCGCGTCTGTGCCTATGAATGTGGCGGAAAAGAGTCAGCTAAACGAGCTGAGGAGCGCTCACGATCTGCAGACGAAGGCTGCGGATCAGAGAGTGCTCGCGCAGGCACTGGCAATGATTCCGGACTTTACGCTCGGTGCGCAGGGCTTTGCCAGCAGCCCTGTCGTGCAATTCCAGATTGGCGGCACTTTGTTGTCCAAGGTGGCCAACTTTGCAGCGTCCGCGACGGACTCAAAAGCCGGCGAACACTCGTATCGCGCGACATTGCATTCTATGCTGGCGGGCTATCAGCGGCGCGCGGCGGACTGGCTACTGCAGGCACAACTCGCGAGTCTGGAAATCGCGCAGCTCGGCGACCAGATCAAGGCAAGCACGCTGCGCATAGCGATCGCCACTCAGGAGCTTCGCAATCACGATTTGCAGGCGGCCAATACCCTCGAAGCAGACGATTTCATGCGCAACAAGTTCTCCAACCAGGAGCTGTTCGCCTGGATGAGCGGGCGGCTGTCGAGTCTGTACTTTCAGGCGTATCAGCTTGCGTATGACGTGGCCAAGCGCGCTGAGCGCTGCTTCATGCATGAGCTCGGAGTCGACACCACTTTCATTCAGTTCGGGTACTGGGATGGCCTGAGGAAGGGCCTGCTGGCTGGTGAGCTGCTGCAGGCGGATCTCAAGCGGATGGAAGTGGCCTATCTCAATCAGAACGCACGCGAGCTCGAGATCACGAAGCACGTTTCCCTGCTGCAGCTCGATCCCCTCGCGCTGGTGAGGCTGCAGGAGACAGGAGAGTGCGACTTCTCTATTCCGGAAGTGCTTTTCGATCTCGATTTTCCGGGGCATTATTTCCGCCGCGTCAAGAGTGTGAGTGTGTCGATTCCATGCGTGGCAGGCCCTTACACGAGCCTCAGCAGCACACTGACGCTGTTGTCCAGCAAAGTGCGCGTTCTCAACACACCGACCAATCAGAGCTACACGGACGAACAAAACTTCAGGCAGTCCTCGCTTCCGACGCAATCCATTGCGACGAGCACGGGTCAAAACGATGCGGGGATGTTCGAGCTCAACTTCCGCGACGAGCGCTACCTTCCCTTCGAGGGTGCCGGCGTCATAAGCAGCTGGCGTCTAGGGATGCCGTTGACGTTTCACCCCTTCGACTACTCGACGATCACGGATGTGATCCTGCACATCAGGTACGTCGCTCGCGATGCCGGCGGCATACTCAAAAAATCGGCGCAGGCGGCCATGATCGATGCGGTGAATGCCATCGGCACGAATAGTTCCGGATTCAATCGCCTGTTCAGTCTCAGACAGGAATTTCCGACGGAATGGTATCGCTTTGCGAAGGCGAGCAGCACGGACGATCCCCGAACCGGGCAGTTCGGGATTTCCTTGAAACGATTCCCATTTCTGTTCACCAGCAAGAACACGACACTGATCATCACGTCGCTCGTCGTGTTCGCGGTGCCCTCAAAGGATGCCGTTCCGCCGGTGTTGTTGCCTGATGCGCTGCAGGTGTTCGCGCCTGGCGGCACCACTGCGCTGCAGTCGGCAGGGACCGCCTCGCTCGGGCCGCTCCGCGGCAAGACGTATAACGCCATCATAATCCCGGTTACCGAGACTGATGATGGTGCGGAGTGGAAACTGGAATTAGCCACCGTAGACTTAGCCGAGTTTCAGGCTAACGTGAGTGATCTGCTGTTCGTTATGAATTACTCGGTCGCGTCGGCGTGAGGCGCGGAGGTATTCTTTGCCGTTCTTGCAATCTTTTCTATAAGATCACCGACTTCCAAAGGATTGCCTGTGTTGAGGGCATTGGATGCCCCCGGGATATGTATGTGACTACACGATCCGTTACACCAGCAACAATCAGATGATGAAGGGCACCACGGGGAGATCATACCTTATGGTGCTCAGGCAAAAGGCAGATTCGTTTTTCAGCCCGGTAGCTGGATCAAAGTTCAGATCGCCACAGTTTCTCAAATCTTGCCGGATTAGTCGCAGTGTATATGACGGTGTGCTGAATGTTCCGGTGTCCAAGAAAATCCTGAATGAGCCGCGTGTCTGCTCCCTGGTCTGCCAAGGCAAAGCCACAAGCATGGCGGAGCATGTGCGGGTGCGCAGGCACGGCAAGTTTTGCTTTTTCACCGAAAGCACGGATCGCGCACCATACAGTCTTTCGGCTCAAAGGTAATCGCCGCTCACTTACAAAGAAAAAATCTCCCTCCGGTTTCAATTTTTTCCGCTCAATAAGCCAATCTTTAATAGTTCGTATTTCATCCGGCCTCAGTGGGTGCGTAGTCGATAATCCTTTCTTAAGTCGAACCACATGTAGTATATGGCTTTCGATATCAACTTGTGACAATTGCAACCCGCAAGCCTCTGACACACGCAGGCCATGCCGGAACATGAGTAACAGTAAACAATGGTCACGGGCTTCATTCCGGCTGCCCTTGGTGGCGGTAATCAGCTTTTCAACTTCTCCATAAACAAGGTGTTTTCGTTTATTCATAGTTTTGTCCAATGTTGTTGGTATTTTGACGGCTCAAAAAATCGCCTTTCCATACTCACCCAATCTGAAATACAGAATTATTTCGGCATTCCACGATTGACCCAGGAAAGACAGAGAATATTACCTCGAGCTAGCGGATAACGAAGTCAACCTCATCGACGACAATTGGCGGCTCAACTCCATATTGTATTTATTACTGCAATTTGGCTATTTCAAAGCCAAGCTCATGTTTTTCAACTTCGATGCTGCGTGTTGGGATTACCCCTATTTAGACGAAATTGATAGCAATTTTATAGGTGTAATTTGAATGGTGAAATATGCGATAGAATAGATACCTGCAGAGAGGAATGCCATAAATCAAACACAACCAGATCCAAGATGATTAACAAAGCATCAAGAATTTCTAAAAACATCTCTTAAGAGACCTGTCGGCCAAATCCATAGGAGAACTTAAACGATCGTCCACAAAAGAGTCAATTCATGCATTGGAAATAAATACAAAAATCGTTACTACTGTCAGGAACAAACCAACGCCTATCAGGTCAGGCAGATACTAAACTGGCTGGATGCCATTTTCAGGTTCTATGGATTGTATAGGGGTAACTTTGAAATTTGTAAAAGTTACAACTTTGCAAATTTTTCAGTTTTCAAAAAGCAGGGTGGGGATGTCGTGAATCTGCCCTTAAAAAGGTGAGGATGAGCGAGGCCCTAAGGTTATGGAATGAAAAACATACATGCAGGAACCTTGAGCAATGATTTTTTTATGCAGTTCATTGTTCTCGTGCATCATTAGGGTATACCTTATCGAGGCGTTAGTTCTGAGACACTTTTCCGTCTCATTTACATTGATATTTTCTATTTGAGACGATACTCTGTCACGGTCTAAACCCTAATGATACAAATGGTGCTAAAATATGACACTTTACGGATATGCCCGCGTTTCCACTACCGACCAAGACCCAACAATCCAAGAACAGGCGCTACGTGCTGCCGGTTGCAGTGTAGTGCGATCAGAAACAGCTAGTGGTAACCAACGTGCTGGACGCACTGAACTCGATACGTTGCTTGAATTTTTACGTCCTGGCGACACCTTGGTAGTCACTCGCATTGACCGATTGGCGCGGAGCATCAAAGACCTTCAAGACATAGTGATTGATCTCAAGTCACGGCATGTAACTTTGAAGGCAACAGAGCACCCTGTAGACACACATAACGCAGCGGGAAAGGCATTTCTCGATATGCTTGGGGTCTTCGCAGAGTTCGAGACCAATTTGCGTCGGGAGCGACAACTTGAAGGTATAGC
>RCMY010001056.1_pt1 | contig 26257 bp, 27 predicted proteins | sample 2041341 | NCBI WGS metagenome assembly RCMY01 (sample SAMN09708234, study PRJNA481090) | Marine sediment metagenome, whole genome shotgun sequencing project.
GGCGGCCGTGTCAGTGACAGCGCCCACGCCTGTGGCGAGGCCCTCGTAGACCTTCTCAAGCACGACTCCAGACTCGTTCGTCTTGCGAACGTCACCGTCGGATAGCGTCTTCACTGTCTGGACCACCAGGAGCCTCCATCAAGTGCATGTTGCCTCGGTCACTATCAAGATGTAATTGCCCTTGACGCTCTGCCACCGCTCTTCGCCCTAGCGCCGTAGATGGTGTCGTTGGGCCGCAGTCTCACGAGCGCCTCGTTCCAACTTCGGCGAAACTGCGCCAAATGTCGAACATTTCTGACGGACGATCCGATATCCGGTGTCATTCACAGGAACGACGTATCACCGTGGTTCGACAAAAAAACCTGTTCAACGTCCCTGTTGGCACCCGCCGACATGGCCTGAACGGAACTCGTGACGCTAGACAGTAGGCCGCCCACCAAGCGGCGTTGCATGCTGGGCGTCTCTGAGTTGGTCGCTGTCAGTGGAAGTCGGTGGAGATTTCACCGCCCATTGTCGGGCTGCTACCGGAGTCTGACGGGCCACAGCGGAATTACGGCGCGCCTCGATCCAAGCGCATTTGGTCGTCGACTGAGGCGATTGCCGAGCTTATGGCGAGGAGGGTCGTGCTTGTCGACCCTCAAGGCCAGCCGATCTTGCGGGAATACCCACTGTGTACCCAGAGAGTACCCAGAACTCAGGGCAATTATTCGGTATTCGGCATCACTAGGCGACATCCGCCGGTATGAGCTCGAAGGCCGTATCACCAGCTCAGAAGCCATTTTACCTGAGTACCCCCGGCGAGAATCGAACTCACGCACACGGTTCCGGAAACCGATGCTCTATCCACTGAGCTACGGGGGCTTAGCGAGATGACATGTTAGCGGGTTGGGTTCAGATGCCCTTGCCGAAACGGTGAGCCGCTTTCAGGGCAGTGCCAGCCGGTAACCCTGCCGCAACCGCGAGCGCAATGGGAACCCTCTTCTCAAGAGGATTGCCCTTCAACGTGGCCATCACGGTTGAGAGGGCGGCCTTGCGCTCCCCCATCGCCGCTTGAGCCACGGCTTGTTGGCCCAGGATTCGTGAACGCCCCTTTGGGTGTTCGGCGAACTCGGGGTGCTTCTCGAGCAAGTAACTGAGGGCCTCGTCGATTGTCTTCCAGCGTTCGAAAAAGAACGACGCGCCGTGCCAATAGACGCGCACGAGTGGCTTTGGAGCAACCGCGATTTTCGTTACCTTCGAGGCTCGAAGAAGAAAGTCGTAGTCTTCGGCGTAGCCACCTGGCAGATCTTCGTCGACCTCACCAATCTGGTTAACCAACACATCTCGATTGATCAGGAAACTCGAAGGATGGACCTCGGTCATTCGATCGTTAAGAAAGCCGTCGAAGGTCAGCTTGGCTGGGTCGGGGATGCGAGCGGTATCTTCGTCTTGGAAGTTAATGAAGACGCCAGTCGTTGCCATTCCGGCCCCTGGTGTGGCTTCGATTGCATCGAATTGGCCTTTGAGCTTGCCCTCAAGCCATTCGTCATCATCATCGCAGAACGCAACCCACGGGTAAGCCGCAGCGGCAATGCCTGTATTGCGGGCGCCCGCAAGGCCTTGCGAATGATTGTTTGTCATAACACGAACGAGACGATGCTCGTCACTGGTTTCGAGAGTTGGGTCGGACTCGGAGTGGTCGAATACCACGACGATCTCGATTGCCTCTGGGTGGTCCTGGCTGAGGACGGCATCGATTGCTCGCCGCACCAACTCGGGCCGATCGCGCGTCGCGATTACGACTGAGACGGCTTGACGTTCGGGGTTGTTCATCAGCCGACTCCCGGCGATTCGCTGCTGGTTGGCTTTACGACGGCCAACCGAGTCGAGGTACCGAGGAGGTCATCGACCGCACGGCCGAACTGAACTACTCCTGGTGGAGCCACACGGTTTTCAAGGGCGAGAGAGTAGGCCGCTGGGTCGCTCAGCACGTCTTCAATTGCATCGGCGATCTCATCTTCAGAATTCAACCGTCTCGCCAGCCCGTGCCGGTCAATGTGGTCGGCGAATCTGACCTGGTGGCCATCAATGTGCTCGCCGCGTTCAGGGTCGCGCGGAAGAACGAGCGGCTTCTTACCCGCCATCCTGGCATCCATTAGCGTCGATGGGCCTCCGTGACAGATCACGACGTCGGCCTTCGCAAACAATTTGCAAAGGTCTGGATGAGGTATCAGCTTATGGCCAGCTGCGGTTGTCGGCGCCATCGCGGTTCCGTACTGAATGATGACGCGGTCGGCAGCGTGGGTCAGCGCCCACGCGTCCATCTTGGTAACAAGACGGTCGAAGGGATGGTGGTCGGTGCCGACCGAGACAACGATGAGTCGATTCACAGTCACTCCCATCAGTACAGCGGGCCGACGAGCTCGCTGCCGCGATAGAGGGCCTGTTGTTCGGGCCATTGCACAAGAAACTGTGTCGCTAACGGCGAGACGAGTCGACCGGTCACGGTCTTCGAGTCGATTCGGTCGTACACCTCTAGATAGACAGTTGGAATCTTTCGGAGCTTCGCAACAGCAAAAAATGGGAAGGCGACGCCAGCGCCATTAGAGATGACGACGTCTGGCTTCCACTCGCTGATCACCTTGCGGGCTAGTCCGAAGTTCCGGGCCATATTCTTCAGGTTGCGGGTTGTTGGGTGAAAGGCCGGGACGAGTGTTTCGCCTTCGAGCTTCGACCGAGCCGTTGGCCCGTCGAAGGTGACCCAGCGACGTTCGTGTTGGGCCCACCACGGCCTCAACTGGATCAGTTGAGAGAGGTGGCCACCCGAGGATGACACGAAAAGCACGCGCTTTCTGGCGCTCGCCTGCATTCCCACATCGCCCGATGGGTTTCCGGTCATCCTGCTAGCCTTTCGAAGCCATCGATCTGGCATTGAGCCAACAGGGTATCCGCCGCTTGATCGACGTTCAGCCCGCCGAGCGCAGCCTCAAGATCTTTGCCTAGTGGAGTATAGGCAGGTGAGCCGCTGTCAATCGCAGCCGCGGCGCCCCGAGCATAGAATCCGGCCGCTCCAGAATCGCCGTCAAGCGCTGCGATGAAGCCAGCTTCGACTATGGCACACGAGGTGAGAGCATCGGCGACGGGAAGAGCGCCTAGTTCAGTATCTCTAAAAAGGTCCATTGTGGTAGAGGACGCTATTGGATAGTCAGAAGTCGCGGCGTCATTCGCCGTGTCCGAACTTGTGCAGCCAGCGACAAGCAGTGCTGCCGAGATGAGTAAAACCTGAGCCTTCACAGCATCCTCCTGTCAGAAGAATCGGCAGAGAGTGCCTAGGATTGAGCCGCTTGAAGGGAATCATGGATAACGACGAACTGCAGCCTCCCCCGCAATCTGAGCTTGAGTGGATCATCGAGGGACTCGGCGGAACCGTCGAGGGTCCGATGCAAGAGTTTCTGTGTCGACCTAATGCAACCGAACCTCAGCTTCTTATCCCCACGAAACCAAACAAGGTTGCTCTTGCTTCGATGCGTCGCTTCCACGATGGAAAGTCGCGCAAGGAACGGATCGAAGGCATCGCAGGCCAGGTCATCGGAGCCGTTGGTCTGCTCAAACACGCACCAGGCGAGGCGTTGTCGCTGCCTCCCTTTCGCCTAATCGAACGGTTAGCGCGAGACCTTGGCGAGCCTCATCTCATTCCGACGATCAGTCTCGGGCCCCGGCGCCGGAACCGTAAACCAGTCGTCCAGCTCACCAGGCCCGATGGCGTTGTCGTCGGATTTGCCAAGATCGGCTGGTCAGACCTCTCTCGCCAGCTCACCCGAAACGAAGGACTCTGGCTCACAAGGGTCGAGAATAAGCTGCCAACCGGAGTAACGGCCCCCTCTGTGCTTCTCCAAATCGGCGAAGACGAGTGGGACCTCGATCTCGAGGTTTTGGTGAGCGGGGCACTCAGGGTCAGCGCGGCATCGGGCCGAACCACGGCGCTCGATTCCGAGCTCGCACTCGCAATTGCAAAGATCTGGCCCGGGGGAACAAGCGAATTCCAAAACCTCGGATGCCTTAAGCTCTGGCACAAATCGCCCATCGCGGCCATGGTGCCGCTCGATGAGATGATCGCAAAGCACCGCGGCAAACCGGTCGAGCTCGGCATGTGGCACGGCGACCTAACTCCCTGGAACACCGCCTCAACGACTGGCAAGTTGCTGATCTGGGATTGGGAGTTTGCCGACGAAGATCGCCCGATCGGCTTCGACATGCTGCATATGGCCTTCGAACTCGTCCGCCGGGCTCCCGATGGCGGAGAGCAGGCAGCCGTCGACCACATTCTGGCCAATGCAGCCGAAATTCTTCGGCCGGCGAACGCGCCCGTTGAGGCGGTGGTCGATCTCTACTTGTGCGAGCTCCTTGCCCGCGAAACGCGACTGGCTGGCGAGGGGTGGCGTCCTGAACACCTCGGCGCGCTCGAACCGCCGCTCATTGAAGCCCTCAACGGCAGAATCGCCGTTGCCACGTAGCCTCACCAGATCCCGTCGATCTACTTGAGATAGCCCGTCGTGGGCCGAAAGAAGAACACAGTCCAAGCCAGGAGTTGAATGGCCACCACGGTCAGCCGGAAGAATCAAACGAGTGCGGTCGCATCGGGGTTAGCCCTGGTCGGGGCCATTGTCACAACGCTCGCCAATTTTGGACTTGCTGCACTTGTGCTAATCCCTGGCCGAGAGTTTGCGGGTCGATTCTTCGCGGCAACGGCGCTTATCACCATCCTCGGTACGGCGAGCAGTCTTGGCACGATGACCGGGCTCGTGTACTTCATGCCGCAGGCGCTTGAGACCAAGAACCCCCGGTCACTCCTCGCCGGGTCCCTCAAGCCAGTAATTGCATTCTCCGTCGCCCTCGCTTTGACGGTCGCGTTCGCGGCCCAGTTTTTCGGTAGCGACGCCGATCATCGCTCGATTCGAGCGCTCGCGATCGTCATTCCCGCGCTTGCCTTGTCAAGCAACCTCTTGGGAGCGACCCGAGGGCTCGGCACCATGTCACCAACCGTCTTGATCAATCAGATCATGCGGCCGTTCCTGCAGCTCATGCTGATTGGGGGACTGTTTCTTCTCGGTGATCCAAGTCAGCTTGCGGTCGCAGTTGCGTGGGGTGCGCCCATAGTGCTCGGAGCGTTCGCCGCGGTTGTTGCGGTGAAGCGACTTGGCGGATTCGAGAACGCCGGGCCGGCTTCGGTTTCATCGGGCGAGTTCTGGGAGTACACGCGTCCTCGATCGGTATCAACGGCCATGCAGATCGCAATCGAACGAATCGACGTGGTCATCATCCAAGCGATGGCGGGCAGTGGGGTCGCGGGGATCTACGGCACCGTGACACGGTTCGCAACGGCAGGCAACTTCCTTGCCTTTTCGATCGCGCAGGCGGTGTCACCAAACCTTCGCCGGGCGATCAAGAACGGCACCGGGTCCGAAGCCGCCACGCTCATTCGCCAGGCAACGAGCTGGCTCGTCCTTGCCGCGTGGCCATACTTTCTCTTTGTCTCAACGAACTCCATCTTCCTCAGTGGGCTGTTCGGCGAAGAGCTTCGGCAGGGTTCAACTGCTCTCGCAATCATCGCTGTCGGTCTGCTCGCCAGTTCATTCGCCGGCCCCGTCGACCTCGGACTCATGATGAGCGGCTACAGCAAGCTCGCCATGTTGGGATCGGCTCTCGCCCTCGCAACCGATGTCATTCTCAACTTTGCACTCATTCCCTCATTTGGCATCAACGGCGCAGCGTTCGCCTGGGCCGCTGCGGTCGTCGTCCAGAACGGGTTCGCCGCCTTCTTCCTTCGTCGCCGAACCGGCCTTCAGGGCCCGGGCGAGCCATCGGTACGAGCTGCATTGACGGCGCTGGTTAGCGTCGTGCCACTTGGCTTGCTGCTCCCCGACACATTCGTCGGGGCCCTCTTCAACGTGGCTATTGGCGGCACGATCTTCGTCGTCCTTATTGGCATCCAGCGCACCCATTTCGGGCTGGACGCGCTTGACCCGAGACGCCTGAAAAATCGGCGTCAGCCAACGTCTAGCTAAGACAACGAAGCCATCAACTCGGCGAAGGCCGCAGTTGATTGAGCTGAACTGTCATAGTTCCAGTCACAGTCTGGGTATCCACCGTCGTGCACGTTGAACCACGCGACGAACTCGATCCCGGCTTCATATCGCGGTGTCGCAAGCGTGAGCGCGGCGGCACGGATCCACGCTGCTTTGCGAGCGGGATCGTTCTTGTCTTCTGCGCTTGCGAACTCGGGAACAACGAGCGGTTTGTCGTGCGCTTCAGCGAAGTCAAGCGCCGGGTTCACCAGCGTCTCGAACGAGCGCCAATCACGCTGAGTGCCCTGGCAGAGATACCAGTTGTATGGGTCGGTGCCGACAACGTCGACCCATTCGTCTCCCGGGTACCACTGGTTTGCCCTGTCATCAGAGAAGGCGCCACCCGTCATCACCCAGGTCATCTTGATGTGATCACCGCCGCGTTCTCGCAGGATGGCGGTAAACGCCTGCCACGCCGCCACGAATTCCGCGGCCTCACCATTGCCGGCCGAGTCTCTCGTTTCGGGTTCGTGGTTCAACGTGAAGTAGCTACCAGGTGGCATCTGGATTGCCCGATCAGCCCAAGCTTGCATCTGTGAGTAGGTGGGTGACCCAGGTTCGGCGGCGGCCATGTCGCGCCACATGACTACATCGCGCGAATCGGTACGAGGGCGGACCGACAGGTGGATGCGATGTCCGCTATTCATGATCTCGAGGTGTTCGCCGTCGGGGAAATCTGTGTCCCAGCGAGCGAAAACGCGAACGACGCCGAAGTCAACCCCGAGTTCGTCCTCGGCTGCGGTCAATGCAGTTGGGTTGTTGCTCGGTACTGCGATACCGGAGAGGACGGGCGAGGGCTCGTCTCCCTGGCGCACGGTCGCGATATCTGGAACCGTCGACTCGGGTGGGGTGGTCACCTCGCCAAGTGACGAACACGAAGCGATGAGTACGCATGACGCCGCGCCGATTGCGCCCCAGATGCGTAAAACCTTACGCCGCTTCGATTGCATCGACGGATGCTACCCGGTCAGATCAATCGGGGGATATAGCCCGAGCAACGTGACCTACTGACCAGACAGCGTGAATTCGGCTTCTGCCGACGCCTCGGCCACGATCTCGGTATGGGCATCTCGGCCGCCAACATCCTGGCTATAGGCCAGGTGAATCTCGTGGTCAGATTGCAGCCTGATCGCCACCGCAGCTGCCGCGAACAACGCGAACATTTGCTGCGGAACCTGCAAGTAGTACGGCAGCTGCAATATGCCGATCACGAGCACGACGTGGGCCCAGAGCCCCGCATCAGTCTTCTGTTTAAACGTTCTGACCGCGAGGGTGCCAAGAAACGACATGTATCCGAAGAAACCGAGAAAACCGTACGAGAACATCGTGAACCATGTCTGGCCGTGTGTGCCTACGGACGGCAGATTTCTGTCGTTCGGCCGCGGTCCGCCCCAGCCAAACACGGGTCGCTCAAGTGCTCCTTGAAACGCGTCCGAGGCGAGACTCACTCGGTCTTCGTTGCTATGTCCGGTTTCGAATCGGGTGACGATCAGGCCACCCAAAGGCGTCACCACGAGGACAACTGAAAGCACGATGGCACCGAGGAACCCGCGGGCCACCATGCGGTGATCACCAGCGAATCCGAATCGCAGCGCGGCGTACACCACACCGAGGCCAAGGCTGAGCCACAAGCCTCGATTGAGCGAAATGATGGCAGGCGGTATCGATGCAATGAGGAGCACCTTAACCAAGGTCTGATTTACCCGAACGCGCTGCTCGCGAAGTGCGATGACAGCGAATGGGGTCAAGATCGCGAGCATCGATCCCCAGCTATTCGTATGGTTCCACGGTGCGTTTGGGCGCGGCACCGGGAACCCAATGATGTCTTGCACCTCGGCGAACTTGGGGATCACCATCGAGTTGATCAGATCGTTGTCGATCAGGACCTGCGGCAACACGTATGCCATCGGAGTGCGGAACGATACGGCACCGATGATGAACGCCAGGTAGCCGCCGATCACGGTGCCGGCCCAGAGCAAGGTCATCGGTCGCACAATGCGCCAGACGTTGACCGACCGCTTGCCGTTCAGCAGGTACAACAGATAGACAGTCGCACCGATGTAGTAGCCGTAGCGCAAGATCCAACCAGACAGCCGGCCGATGCCACCGTCGAGCATCGATGTCACTGAGCCGGTAACGGCAACCAGAAACATGACCCACAGCATCGAGCCCTTCGGCACGACGATGCTGCGACGCCGAATAAGCGACGCCAACATCGGCATCGCCAAAACCACCCACATGAAACCGCTCAGCCCAAGCACCCACCAGAGTGGGTAGGCCGCGATCATCAAAAAATACGGCCAATAGGGCAGCTCAGCATCAGCACCGGGGTTGAATGACCCCGGACGACCTAGCCGCCATAGTTTCAACTGGCGGAACTCGTCGCGACCACGGTGCCGACGACATTGGCGCCTACTCGGCCAAGTTGTTCAACCGACTCAATCACACCGGAACGAGTTGCACGGCTCGGTTCGACGACAAGAACGGCACCGTCGCAGAGACGGGCAAGGTCGACAGCGTCGGCGTTTTGCGAAAGGGGTGGTGCTTCGAACACGATCAAGTCAAACTCTCCACGGACGCTGGCGACAAGGCGACCAAGCACTTCACTCTGCAGAAGGCTAGCCGGTTGGTCGACGACGGTTCCTGCGGACAACAATCGCAGGTTCGGAATGCTCGGTATTGCTTGCAGCGCAGAGGCGAGCTGAGCGGTGCCGGTCAGAACGTCGCTAAGGCCGGCCTCGTTTGGCGCGCCAAACCGGTCGTGAAGCGAAGGTCGGCGCAGGTCGGCGCCAATGATGAGCGTGCGGCGCCCAGCCCTGGCGGCGGAGACGGCCAGGTTGGCCGCAACTGTCGTTGCCGAGTGGGGGTTGTTCGTTCCTGCAATGAGGACGACAGAGCGATCAGACTGGTCAAGCTGGAACAACAGACTGGTCTGCACTCGCCGGTACTGCTCAGCTGAGTCTTCGCCGATACCGGCGATAGCTGTTTCGGATCCCCGACGGAAAACGCCTCGTCCAACCGGCACCGTCCCGAGCATTGGTAGGCCCATGCTGGCGAGTTCGACGCCAGGGTCACGGATTCTGTCGTCACGACGATCGAATACGTACGCCAGCGCTACACCGGCGGAAAGGCCAAGAAGCAGACCCCCAACGGGGCCAGTTATTGGCGGAATGCCAGCCTTTTCTCTTGGTAGTTCAGCGTCGTCCAGCACTTCACCGGGGTCGATACCGATCGCACCAAGGTTGGCTCGCTTCGTGCCGATGCTGAAGAGCTCTTGCTCTTTGGCGATCTTGCGGTTGGCTAAAGCCCCAACCTTTGCTTCGTCTTCGCCAGCTTGGCCGATCTTGGCTTCGATATCGTCGAGCTCGGCATAGAGCACGGCCTCGCGATCATCAAGCGCCTGACGCGCTTCAATTGTTGACGCCGAGGCGTAGTCCTCACGGAAGTCGATATAGGCATACGCCATCGACTCTGCCTTCTCCTGAGCCCTCACGGCTTTCCCCGCCGAGGCGGTGAACACCAAGATTTGAGAATCGAACTTGGCCTCAACCTCGACGCTTCCTTGAAGATTGCTGACGACCTCAGGGTCAACGACAACGGTCAATGATCGCTCGGCGACAGCCGGGTCATCAAGATTGCTGATACCGAGCTCGTCAGCGGCCGCGCGCAACGCCGCAGCCCGCTCCGCGACTCGCTGCGACGCACCGATGGTCTCCTCGGTTGTCATGCTCACCTGACGACTGACATCAAGATTGGGATCGTCGCCAGCAGAGAACAGGGGTCGAACTTCGACTCGGGCGACTGACTCGTACACACTGGCCTGGGCCGTGATAAGAAGGGTCCCGGCGAGCGCGCCGATAAGCCCCGCCATCAAAATCATTGGCCACCAACGCCGCAGTGCGTTGGTGTACTCAGAAACATCAACTACGGAATGGCCGTCGGCCATCTCGAACCTCTTTCACTAGGCATCGCGCCAGATCCGGAAAGACTCCGGTTCATCTGCGAGTGCCCTTACGTACAGATTACCTTCGGACCAATCGGCACGATTGAGGCCGCATTGAGCACATCGACTCAACTCGGCAGGCCCGCCAAACGTCTCGTCAGCCCCAACTTCTGCCAGACTGTCGCCACTATTGCCTCGATGCTGCCATGTACCTTTGCCAGCGACCGTCAGCGTCATTCGGAATCAATAGTATTGCGTAAGATCTTCGCTATTTCGGTCGATAGGACACCAATGACTACGTACCAACTCAGCCACGTTGCGGCACTCGAGGCCGAAGCGATACATATCATTCGCGAAATCGCAGCCGAGTTCGAGAGACCAGCGATGCTCTTCTCTGGTGGTAAAGACTCGATCGTGATGCTCCACCTTGCGATCAAAGCCTTCGCCCCGGCCAAGGTGCCATTCCCGATCATGCATGTCGACACCGGGCACAACTTCGAAGAGGTCATCACCTACCGAGACCGTCGTGTCGAAGAGACCGGAATCCGGCTCGTCGTTGCCTCCGTACAGGAAGCTATCGACAAGGGAATGGTCGTCGAAGAGACCGGCCCCCGTGCCTCCCGTAATGGCCTCCAGACGGTTGCACTCCTCCAAGGCATTGAAGACCATGGATTCGACGCCCTGTTCGGTGGTGCTCGACGTGACGAAGAAAAGGCGAGAGCGAAAGAACGCGTGCTCAGCTTCCGTGACGAGTTCAGCCAGTGGGATCCGAAGGCACAGCGTCCCGAGCTCTGGAATCTCTACAACGGCCGCCACAACATGGGCGAGCACTTCCGAGTCTTTCCGATCTCAAACTGGACCGAACTCGACATTTGGCACTACATCCGTGACGAGAACATCGACATTCCGCACGTCTACTACGCCCACAAGCGCGAGGTATTCCTCCGCGACAATATGTGGCTCGGCGTGACCCCGTTCATGACGATGATGGAAGACGAAGTGTCCGAGGAACGGCTCGTCCGCTTCCGCACAATCGGTGATGCCACGTGTACCGGCGCCGTCGACTCGGCCGCTGACACAATAGACAAGGTCATCGAGGAGGTCGCAGCCACTCGGATTACCGAGCGGGGAGCGACCCGAGCCGATGACCGCCGAACTGAAGCGGCGATGGAAGACCGCAAGAAAGAGGGCTACTTCTAATGGAGCTGCTACGACTGGCCACTGCAGGATCAGTGGATGACGGCAAGAGCACCCTCATTGGGCGCCTTCTTTATGACTCGAAGACCATCTTCGAAGATCAGCTCGCGGCGATCGAAGCAACAAGCGCCCAACGCGGCGACGAGCACGTGAACCTCGCCCTCCTCACCGACGGCCTCAGAGCCGAGCGCGAGCAGGGCATCACTATCGATGTCGCCTACCGCTACTTCGCTACCCCGCGACGCAAGTTCATCATGGCCGACACGCCGGGCCACATTCAGTACACCCGCAATATGGTGACTGGCGCCTCGACAGCCGATCTCGCAATCGTGCTCATCGATGCGCGCCATGGCGTCATAGAACAGTCTCGTCGTCACGCCTTTATCGCGTCGCTGTTACGAATCCCTCACCTCGTCCTGGCCGTCAACAAGATGGACCTGGTCGATTGGGACCAAGATGTCTTCAACTCAATTCGGGAAGACTTCACCCAGTTTGCATCCAAGCTCGACATCGTCGATCTGACGTTCATTCCCATGTCCGCACTTCTCGGCGACAACGTCGTTGACCGCAGCGCCAACATGCCGTGGTACGAAGGCTCGACCCTCTTGCACCACATGGAAGAAGTTCACATCGCGTCTGACCGCAACATGGTCGACGTCCGCTTCCCCGTCCAGTATGTGATTCGTCCGCAGTCGACCGAACACCACGACTACCGGGGTTATGCCGGCCAGGTCAACGGTGGCGTCATGAAGCCGGGCGACGAAGTGATGGTGCTGCCTTCTGGCTTCACCTCGACGATTGCAAGCATCGACACCGGAGACGGCTCAGTTGACGAGGCGTTCGAGCCAATGTCGGTCACGATTCGTCTCGCCGACGACATCGATGTCAGCCGTGGCGACATGCTTTGCCGCCCACAGAACCAGCCAGAGGTTGGTCAAGACATCGACGCGATGGTCTGTTGGATGTCTGAAGCGTCATCACTACGGGCGGGCCAGAAGCTCGCGATCAAGCACACCACAAAGTGGGCTAGAGCCCTGATCAAAGATGTCCAGTATCGACTCGACATCAACACGTTGCACCGCATCGAAGACGCTGACGATCTCTCCCTAAACGAGATTGGTCGCATTAAGTTCAGGACAACGCAACCGCTTTTCTACGACAAGTACACGAGGAACCGCTCGACCGGCAGCTTCATCCTGGTTGACGAAACCACAAACGCAACTGTGGGCGCGGGCATGATCCTTGGTGACTATTAGTGAGCGGTGACGAAACCAAGAGTGCCAATATCCGCTGGCACGAGTCGGCGGTTAGCCGTGATGCGCGGGCCGAAGCTACTGGCCAACGCGGTCTGACCGTTTGGTTGACGGGCCTGTCAGGTTCAGGCAAGTCAACGGTTGCGGTCGAGCTCGAACGACAGCTCATAGCGGCTGGTCGTCCGGCGTACTTGCTCGATGGCGACAACCTTCGGCATGGCCTCAATGCGAATCTCGGATTCTCTACCGAAGATCGAAATGAGAACGTTCGCCGAGTAGCGCACGTCGCCCGGCTCTTTGCCGATGCTGGTGTCATCTCGATCGTGCCTCTCATCAGCCCATACCGGGAGCTTCGCAACCATGCTCGTGAGCTGCACGTGGCAGCCGATATCGCATTCCACGAGGTGTTTATCGACACTCCGCTCGCGGTCTGCGAGGCCCGAGACCCTAAGGGCCTCTACAAAATGGCCCGCGCTGGCGAGCTCAAAGGCATGACGGGAATCGACGATCCTTACGAGGCACCTATCTCGCCCGAGTTTAGGTTCACGCCGGATGATGGCTCAGGTTCCGAAGTCGCGGCACAGCTAATGACACAACTTGGGCTCGGCGGTTAGCCGCAGGCGGTGCCCTCTGGGCTCGCCTCGGGTATAACGCCGATTGTCGACGCCGTTGTCACCTCGGCCGCAACCTCGCCAGCAACAGTCGTGGTGGTCTGCACGGCGGGAGCCACAGTCGACACCTTCGACGCATAGTCGCTACCGGTAACCAGCGTGACACCGATCGTGTTTGCGTCCTCTTCAAACAACGGAGCGAACCCGAGAGCCTCGGCCAGCGCGTCTGCGACTGATCGTGAGGCTGGGTCGTAGCGGATCGTGGTGAGCTCAATGCTGGCCTCAGCATTGCCGACTGCGGTTATCGCAAATCCTGCACTTACGGCACGGTCGGCGGCAGTCTGGGCTTGACCGGCGACGCTGCTTCCGTTGAGCACTGCTATCTCAAGAGCTAGAGAGGCATCTTCAGCCGCTATCTGTTCGGGGGGAAGGATGCCACGGAAGATATCGAGGGTTGGCTGCGCTTCGTCTTCGAACAATCGGAGGACGGCTTTGCCGTCGCTGGTTCGGAAGTTATCGACTGGAAGGGCGTGACCGTTGATCTGGTCGCCGCTCAAGTCGGCGAACGTCTTTCCGAGCGTGAGCAGATCAGAAGGCTGGACACCCTCGTCGATCGTCAGATTCTTGCCACCCGTGGTGAGCAGATTGTTAATTGTCGGAAGTTCGGTGATGTCGATCTTGGCTGCGGCAGTATCGACGATACGACGGAGGAAGTACTGCTGACGACTTGTTCGCCCGAGGTCACCGGTTGGGTCTTGTTGCCACTCACCATTCTCGAAGTACTCGAGGTGGCGACTTCGGGCGAAGGCCAACGCCTGGAAGCCGTCGAGGACGTGGCACCCTGCGACGCTGATGTCGAGCGCCGAGCCATCGTCACGCATTGGCTTGTCAAACCACATCGGGACACCGTCTAGTGAGTTGACGATGTCTTGGAACCCGACGAAGTTGACCTCTGCGTAGTGATTGATTTCGATATTGAAGTTCTCTTCGATTGTGTCGACGAGCCGGCCAGGGCCGCCATCGCCAGCAAACGCGGTGTTGATCCGGTCGGTGCCGCCTGTGCCCGAAATTGGCAGGTAGAGGTCGCGGGGAATCGAGAGGAGGTCGATTCTCTCGTTCTTCGGATCGACTCTGGCGACGATTATCGAGTCGGTGCGTTTACCGCCGACTTCCTCACCGAGGAAGATGCCGGCATTCGGGTCGTTCGGGTCGATGCCCTCTCGTGAGTCGCTACCAACGAGAAGCCAGTTTGCCGGCTCGCCTGGTGCTGCTTGCTCGACACTCGAGATCGAGATGGTCGGAATTTGGGCGAACTTCTCCGCGCCCCACGCAAGAACGCCGGCGGCCAGCAGCGAGGTTGAGGTTCCCACCACACCGACGGTCAGCAAGAAGCGTTGGCCCCAGGTCCGACCCCGACGGCGTTTCGGTACCGCCACCGGTTGAGAAGAAGGCTGAGATTCGAGAGTTTCCATGGCGTCCGTCAAGCTAGCAACGCTTCACCGCGACTTGGCGTCATCCGTCCATTTGGTGCCAGGCGTAACACCGGGGTCAGCGTCGTTCGGCGGCCCTGACGGGCCGCCTCTCTTCCAGCCTTTCCTCGCAGAACTCGGAAACGCTGCCGTGATACGGTCCGCCCCTAAACAGCGGGTTTGGCGTGGGGCTTTGGCTCCTTTGGCAAACCGAGGACGCGCTCGCCAACGATGTTGCGCTGGATCTCGGCCGTGCCGCCCCAGATGGTCTCTGAGCGGGAGAAGAAGAACGCAGCCTGCATCGCATTGACCGGATACGACTTCTGGCCCCGGCGCCGGCTGGGGTTGTCGCTCGACTCGTCGAACTCGCCATCGAGAATCAGCCCGTCCATTCCGGCAACATCGAGCCACAGCTCCATGACATCGCGGTGGTACTCGGACCAGAACATCTTGTTGGTGGCACCGAGGGCTGCGACGCCAAGCGACTTCTTCTTGTTGAGTGTTGCGCTCAAACTGCGGAGCCCGTTGACCCGCATGATCTGCACCTTGGTGTGCGCTGCGGCGATGCGTTGACGAATTACGGGGTCATCGATCTTGCCGTTTGCTGTGGCGACCTCGACGATGTGGTCGAGTTCGACTTGAAAGCGGCGGAACCCCGTGGTCGCGCTCGTTCCACGCTCAAACCCGAGGGTGGTCATGGCCACCTTCCACCCATTGTTTAGCCCACCAACCACAGCGTCTCTTCGGCACCGCGCATTCGTGAAGAACACCTCGTTGAACTCGCCTGAGCCATCAACCTGCTTGATCGGCCGGACCTCGACCCCTTCCTGGTCCATCGGCACCAAAAGGTAGGAGATGCCCGCGTGGAGCGGGGCGTCTGGATCGGTCCGGGCGAGGAGGAACACGTAATCGGCGTGCTGGGCTTGCGTGGTCCATACCTTCTGACCGTTGATGACCCATTCGTCACCATCGAGCTCGGCCTTGCATTTGAGCGCCGCCATGTCAGAGCCAGCCTCGGGCTCGGAGAAGCCCTGACACCAGCGGGTTTTCCCCTGAAGGATGCCGGGCAGAAACTCTTTCTTCTGCTCTTCAGAGCCCCACTGAAGAATTGTTGGACCTACGAGCGTGTCGCCAAAGAAGTCGCCTCGCATCGGCGCACCCGCATCAGCGAACTCTTCGTTGAGCACAACCGACTGCATCGTCGACAGGCCCTTGCCGCCATATTCGGTAGGCCATGACGCACAGATCCAGCCACCTTGGAAGAGCTTGTCGGTCCACGATTCGGTGAAGGCCGCGCGCTCGGCTTCGGTCATCTCAAAGTCGTCATCAGACCAGCCATCAGGCAGGTTCGTTTCCAACCATGAGCGGATTTCGGTGCGGAACGTTTCGGCGTCTGCGGGGTAATCGAGGTCCATTTCACAAAACTAGACCGATCAGTCAAGTTTTGTCCAAGGCGCTCTTCGCAAAATCTGTGACAGTGAGCGACGGTAAGGTGCGGAATGGACGATCTCGTTGTAGGCGCCGACCAACTCGCTCGATGCGGCTGGGCGGCAAGCACGCCTGACTACGAGATCTACCATGATGTCGAGTGGGGCCGGCCAACGGTCGACGACCAGGACCTCTTCGAGAAGATCTGCCTCGAAGGCTTCCAAGCCGGCCTGTCGTGGATCACGATTCTCCGTAAACGCGAAGCCTTTCGGGAGGTCTTTCACGGCTTCGAACCGGAAGCCGTTGCGGCGATGACCGAAGACGACGTCGAACGGCTACTCCAAGACGCCAGAATCATCCGCCATCGAGGGAAGATCGAAGCTGCGATCAATAACGCACAGGCCCACCTCGCGTTGGCCGACCAAGGCATGACACTCGCTGGCGTCATTTGGTCACACGAGCCAGCCGAGCATGAGCCGCACTCCTTCGCCGACGTTCCTGCGACCTCCGACGAATCAGTGGAGCTCTCGAAGCGTCTGAAGAAACTCGGGTTCAAGTTTGTCGGGCCAACAACCGTCTACGCCGGCATGCAGGCAATGGGCATCGTCAATGACCATCTGGTCGGTTGCCATGTCCGCGACGAATGTGCCGATGAGCGGGCTGCGCTAACTCGTCCCCGCTAGCTCGGAACTACTTCTTCGTTGGCAGCCCGACGCGCACCGAGCCATCAGCCCATGCGGGCCAACGTTCGCGGCTCTTGGCTGCCAGCTTGTGCATCAACGCGATCGCACCAGGGTCGTCGTCGCCGGGGCGTGTCTCAATGACGCCGTCCTTGATCATCGCTTCGATGATCGCCCGTCCAAGTTCGGTGCGAACGATGGTGAGCGTCCAGTCGGTTTCGTTGCCGATGCCACCAGTTGAAATATCGGCATGCTCGGCGGCGAAGTCGGGGCAGAGAGTGCAACCCTCACGTGTCCAGGCGTGGCATTCCTTGAGATTGATCTCGTGGTAGTCGCCGTTCTTCATCCAAACCTGGAAGACGCCCTTGATGTTCATCTTCACGATGTCTTCTTTGACCAACCCGTACTTCAGGCCGAAGAGTTCGTCGAACATTGAATCGTCGAAGCTCTTGGAGCAGAGCAGCCCGATGTTGAGCTTGATCGGCTTTGACACCTTGCCGACCTTGCGATTCCACATGACCGGAGCGACAGAAGACTGGCAGCTCATACCGACAAGCGCCAGCGACTTTAAGCCTTTTTCAAGCGCTTCGTCGAAGGCCATCGTGTTGGCCGAATAGGTGTAGCGGCTTCCCGCACCGGCGAGCACTTCCTCACGATTGGTGGCAACGCCAGGGGTCGCCTTCCAGCCGGAGCCGCCCTCAAGCATCGAGACCAATGCGCCGTCGATGATGTTGTTTTCGAGTGACCAGATGAGAATGGCCGACACGAGGCCGCCGTCTTGACCGAGGTCGTAGACGCTGTCGTCCTTGGCCCGGACGAGCAGGATGTCCTTGAAAATGCCCGCCATCTCGGAGTCTTCGCGTTCGCGCCCAAAGAGGTGCTCGTTGGCAACGTCTTCCCAGTCACGGAACCGGGGGCATGCCCTGGTGCAGGATGTGCAACCCTTTTCACCATGCAGACAGTTGGACAGCCCAAGCTCTTCTTCGAGGTGGAACGGCTTGTAGGCGCCCGGCTCGTGCTTGTAACCGATGACATCGTGTGGACACGCAATGACACAGCCTGCGCAGCCAGTGCACAAGCCCGAGGTGATGACCTCGTCGTAGAGCTCTTTCCACTGGAATGTCCAGCGCTTCTTCGCCGCAGGAGCGGATGTCGCGGTATCAGTCATTGTCGAACAACCTAGCCCGAGCGAACTGGCGGCAACCAGTCCAGCGGGTCATCCGACCCGGCTTCTCGAGCTATAGCTCGGCTTCGTCAAGAATGCAGGTCGCCATTATCTCCGCGATGTCAGGTGGAAGAGGGCTAGCCGGATCGGCAATGATGGCGTTCTCGATCTCGACAAAACGCTCGTACGGAATCTCTTTTTGCGATGTTTCGAACACGCAGCTGCAGATTCTGGTCACCAGGGTGCGGTCAGAGAGAGGGGCAGTGCACGCCGCAAAGAACTCACCCCGGTTTTGCGTCGAGTAGTCGGTCTGGACGTCGTCGCCACAGCCGGCAGCAGCCAAGGAGAGGGCGATGGCGAGACCGGCCAGACGTAGAGAACGCACTCGATGAACTTAGCAGGAATAGTGGCTGCTTCTCGTCACGCGAGCAGTTGTCTCGCGCGACTGAATACCGAGTCGAGCATCTCTTCGGTGAGTCGCCCAGTGAAGGTGTTCTGCTGGCTGACGTGGAAGCTGCAAAGGACGACTCTTCCGTCGTCAAGCAGGACCTCAACCCCATGACCAAACTTGGGCCGGGGCCGTATCTGCAAGTAGTTCGCGAGACCGGCGTAGGCGAATCCCCCGAGCGCAATGAATACCTTCGGCTTGAGAAGCTCAAACTCTCGGTCAAGGAACGGCTGGCAAGTGTCGCGTTCAAGAGGCGTTGGCTTGTTGGCTGGAGGAGCGCATTTGACAGGTGAGGTGACGAAAGCTCCGGACAACTCAAGCCCGTCATCGATCGATACAGACTCTGGTTGGTTCGCAAAGCCCGCACGATACATCGCCCGGTAGAGCCAATCGCCAGACCGGTCGCCGGTGAACATGCGACCAGTACGGTTGGCTCCGTGTGCCGCCGGGGCTAGGCCAACCACCATCAGCTTGGCCTTCGGGTCACCGAAGCCAGGGACACCTCGCCCCCAATAGTCATCGTTCGCGTACGACGCCCGCTTCTCACGAGCGACTTCCTCACGCCATTCCACGAGCCGCGGACACTGTCGACACTCGCCAACCTCACTTGCCAGCGCTCGCAGTCCGACGGCCGACTTCGAACGCGGTCTCTTGGCCCGATCAGACTTCATCGCTACGACCGTAGATAGCGTGGTGGCCAATGCCTCGCACCTCAAAGACAAAGACATCATCTCCAAAGAAGCCGAAGCCAACGCTCGTGCTCTTCGTCCGCCACGGCAAGACCCCCACAACAGGGGCCATTTTGCCTGGTCGAGCGAAGGGTCTCAATCTCTCCGATACTGGCATTGATCAGGCCAAACGCGCCGGTGAGCGCATTGGGGCCCTCGGCGAAAAGAAGGTAGCGGCCGTCTACGCCTCACCGCTCGAACGCACCCGCCAAACCGCCGCACCCATCGCCAAGGCAACCGGCAACCGAGTAAGAACGAACAAGGGCCTTCTCGAAGCAGACTTTGGCGACTGGACCGGCGCAAAGCTCTCCGATCTGCGAAAACTGCCGGAGTGGTCGCAGGTGCAGAACTATCCATCTGGCTTCCGATTCCCTAAGGGTGAGTCATTTCCTGAGATGCAGACGAGGATCACTACCACAATCAACAATCTCGTCAACGATCACCCTGGCGAGACCATTGTTGCGGTGTCACACGCCGACATCATTAAGGCTGCGGTTGCGGCCGCTCTCGGCACACACCTCGATCAGTTTCAGCGCATCGTGATCGGCCCGTGCTCAATCACGGCCGTCCTCTACACGTTTGACGGCCCGGTTGTCCTCGCCGTCAACTCAATGGGCGACGACCTCACTGCCCTCGTGCCAAGCTGATGAGCGAGTCATTCGAATTCCGTGACGCCACCCATTTCACGACCGGTGCCATTGGCGACCCGGGAAGCAGGGTGTTCTACCTCCAAGGTGGCGACGCCGAACGATACGTGTCGGTCAAGGTCGAGAAGCAACAGATGTCAGCGCTTGCCGGCTTCTTGCGCACGGTCCTCGACGACCTTCCGGCTCCCGACGAAGAACACCTCGCTTCAGTGGGGCTCATCGAGCCGGCGTTGCCTGAATGGGTTGTCGGGCAAATCGCAGTTGGCGTCGACGAAGCTGAATCGAAGTTGGTGATTGTTGTCGAAGAACTCGTAATCGTTGACGAAGAGGAGGACGAAGACGACCCTCTCGGCCTCGAAATATCCGGCGCGTCGCTACGAATCCAGATCACCCCGGCCCAAGCCGAGTCGTTCATTCTGACTGTTGAGGCGCTGCTGACAAGTGGCCGGCCGCCATGCCGGCTCTGCGGACAGCCAGTTGATCCCGCCGGGCACGCCTGCCCTCGGCTGAACTAGCGCCGTGTCCAGTAGTCCGAACGCCGACGAAGAGGTCGCCGAAGAAACTGCCGCGTTCGGCCTCCCTGCCGATGAGCTCGTCGAACTCTTCCAGAATGGCGACATCGAAGTCCTCGGCCGCATGCCGTACAGCTCGAATGCGACGCTGCTCGTGAATGTGACCGACGGTCCGGTTACTCACCAAGCGATCTACAAACCGCACCGTGGAGAGCGGCCTCTGTGGGACTTCCCCGATGGCCTGTTCAAGCGCGAAGTCGCGATGTATCGGCTCTGTAACCAGCTCGGCTGGGATGTGATTCCGCCGACCACGATCGGGGTCGGGCCACATGGCGAAGGTTCAGTGCAAGCGTTCATCAATGCAGACTTCAGCCAGCATTACTTCATGCTGCATGAGGCTGGCATTGGCGAAAACGACCTGCACAAGATCTGCGTGCTCGACCTCATAGCCAACAACACCGACCGCAAATCAGGCCACTGCATGCTGGCGAAGGATGGACGGGTCTACGGCATCGACAACGGGCTCGCTTTTCACGCCCAGTGGAAGCTCCGCACCGTGATGTGGGACTACGTAGGCGACCCGATCGACAAAGCGATCTTGGCCGACGTTGCCCGGTTTGCTGCCGACGGGCCAGCGCCTGAGCTCGCCGTGCTTCTTGACCCGCTCGAAAACGACGCCATGGTCACCAGGGCGAAGGCCATCGTCAAAGAGGCGCGCTACCCCGACGACGAGACCGACGGCCATCGCTGGCCGTGGCCCCTCGTATAGCCGAGCACTGTCAGGTTGACCCTCGACATCGAGTGCCGGGGCCAACCTGACAGCATTGATTGACCGTTACTGACCGCCCTCATTGAGGGTGATAGTCGCTGGGGTCCAGCCGTCGCCCGTGACGTCAAGATCGCCTAGTAAGGCCAGTGCCTTCTCTGCGTACTCGGTTGTATAGGCGGCATCATCTGGCGCGGCCGCCAGCACACCTTCTGAGGTCGCAACTTCGATGGTCTGGTCCCAGAGCGCCTTGTCCATGACGCCGGCGCCTCCTGGCGATGGCCAAATCAACTTGTTCATCTCGTTGAGCTGCCATTCTTGGTGGGATTGCCCGAGGGTTGAGCCGGCGGCGAGCACATCGGCGACACATCCCTCAGCGTTGTCCCGGCACCACGCCCAACCTTCAACGGAGGCTGCGATGAAGCGGACCGTCTGGTCCTGATAGGCCGCGTCGGCGAGGCGCTCACCACTGGCCCAGATGGCGTCCTGCAGCATCGCAGTCCCGACATCGTTCCAATTGATGACGCTGAGGTCGGCTTCAGTGAACAACTCACCGGTCTCTGGGTTGACGGTTTCTAGCACCTGGGCGTACTCGTTGTAGGTCATCGCCTGAGCCGCATCGATCTCACCGTTGATCAGCGCCAGCATGTCGAAATTCTGCTGAACGATCTCGTAGTCGGTGCCTGGCTCAACGCCGTTGGCTCGGCTACCAGCTAACAACTCGAATTCGTTTCCGAAGCCCCAGCTGCCAACCTTCATCCCAGCCAGATCGGCTGGTCCGGAGATCCCAGTGCTTGCGAACGAGACCTGCAGCGTGCCGGAACGTTGGAGAATCTGACCAACGTTTACGATGTCGACACCTTCAGCTCGCGATACAAGCGCTTTCGGCACCCAGCTAATGGCATAGTCGACAGCACCAGAACCGAGCTGCTGCTGCGGCACGATGTCGACGCCACCTTCGACGATGGTCACGTTGAGGCAATGCTTGGCGTACAGACCCTCATCGAGAGCGGCGTAGTAGCCAGCAAACTGGGCCTGGGCAAACCACTGAAGCTGCAACGAGACGTCATCGACGGTCTCGCACTCCGTGCCCGCATCGGTGCCAGCGTCGGTGCCTGCATCGGTGCCAGCATCGGTGCCAGCATCGTCACCGCTCGCCGCAGTATCCGATGCGGCATCGCTGCCACACGCGCTGGCAAGCAGGGCGAATGCACCGAATAGCGCGAGAAGCCGCAACCATCTTGACCTTGATTCCTTCATGTTTCTCTCCCTTGTTGTACGTCGATCTTGTTCGTTTTGCCTAGAGCTATGCTTGTGGCCGCTTCCATGGCATAGCAAGTCGTTCAATAAGTTGGGCAATGGCAAACAGAGCTAGCCCGATTGCGCTGGCTACCACGATGGCAGCCCAAGCTGCGTCATAACGGGTGAAGCTTGCGTTCTGAGTAATGACCGGGCCAAGCCTGCTCTGAGGGCCACCGAAGTACTCAGCGACAATGGCAGCAATGACGCTGAGTGGGGCCGCTATGCGAAGCGAGGTCAGGAAGAATGGCAGCGCATTCGGGATGCGAACGCGCCGCATGATGGTGAGGTCTGAGGCCCCGTATGACCGCATGAGTTCGAGTTGATCAGCATGGACTTCGACGAGCCCGCGGGCAGTGTTGATGAATACGGGGAAGAAGACAACTACGACGACGACGGCCAGGTTACTCACGACGCTCGTTATGCCAAACCAGGCATTAAAGATTGGGGCGAGCGCCACGATCGGCGTTGCGTTGATTGCAGCCGCAAATGGTGTGACCGTGTCGCTCAGCCGCCCGAACCGAACGACGAGGAGCGCAAGAACGACCCCGACGACGAGCCCAATCAAGAGACCACCAACGGCAATTGAACCTGTATTGAGCCCAGCCACCCGGAGTGAGGCTGTAGCTAGTCCGTCCGTCTCGGTGGGGTTCCAAGTATCGACAAGCGATGTGACAATAGATGACGGCCTTGGTAGCAGGAACTCCTGAACCTTGAAGGCGCGAACCAACATCTCCCAGGAGCCGAAGAACACGACCCCGACCACGAGCGGGGGAGGCAGCCGACGAAGGAAGGTCACGCCGGAGCCTCGACGGCTCGAAGAGCTTCACGGATCTCGGTTGCCTTCGCAAAGAACTCTGGCTCTTCTCTGGTGTCGTCGTTTCGATCACCCATTGGAACATCGACAATCGAGTGGATGGTCCCTGGCCGTGGGGAAAGCACGATTACCCGATCAGACAGAAAAGCGGCCTCGGAGATCGAGTGGGTAACGAACACAACGGTTGTGCCGAGTTCGGCGGTGATGCCAAGCAGTTCGTTTTGCATGTGCTCACGAGTCATCTCGTCTAGGGCCCCGAACGGTTCGTCCATGAGCAGAAGCTCGGGCTTGAAGGCGAGCGCTCGAGCAATGGCGATGCGTTGCTGCATTCCTCCGGAGAGTTGCCATGGGTAGTGATCGCCGAAGTCGGGGAGTTTCACTAGCTCGAGCATTTCCTTCGACCGAGCATGGCGATCAGCTTTTGACCATCCCATCAGTTCGAGCGGAAGCTCGATGTTGGCGGCGACTTTGCGCCACTCAAATAGTCCAGCACTCTGGAATGCCATCCCGTAGTCCTGATCGACCCTGGCCTGGCTCGCCGGCTTGCCGAAGACTTCAATCGCCCCGGCCGTGGTAGGGAGCAAATCGGCTATCAGGCGCAACAGCGTCGATTTGCCACATCCCGACGGCCCGATGATTGAGACGAACTCGCCCGGCTCCACGATCAGGTCGATGCCTTCGAGTGCTGGCACGGCCTCAGGTGAACCTTCGTTAAACACTTTCGAAACGGCAGAGACGGATACGGCGGCGCTAGTCATGCGTGCTCCTGTCCTCGGGTGAGGACTCGTTCGGCCGCGATGATGAGGCCAAAGACAAATAGCCCGAGCAACGCGGCCGCGAGAATTGCGGCATAGAGAAGTTCAGGCCCAGTGCTGTAACGCCCGGCGAAGTCGAGAATTACACGGCCAAGGCCCCCTTTCACCCCCGAGGAAATCTCGCCAACAATCGCGCCGACGACGCTGAGGGTGGCAGCCAGGCGGAAGGCTGGAAACAAGTAGGGGCGGGCCGCAGGGAACCGCAACAACACGAGCGTCTTGTGCCACGGGGCGGCGTATGAACGCATGAGTTCAAGCGACTCCTCAGATGGCGACTTCAAGCCGGCAAGGCCGTTGATAGCAACCGGGAAGAATGTCAGGTATGCGGCGATCAACGAGACCGCCTGAGTATCAGACAAGACGGTATTTCGGCCCCAAGTAACGACTAGTGGGGCAAGTGCGATGAGCGGGATTGTCTGGCTCACATTGATCCATGGCACGAGACCGCGGTCAAGCCATTGGGACCGCAGCATTACCACCGCCAGCAGCAAGCCAAACGCCGAGCCAATAACGAAGCCGAGAGCAGCCTCTTTGAGCGTAAACCAAGCGGCGAGCAGCAAGAAGACGGCGAGTGACTGGTCGGCGCCACGACGAACCGGGTCGACGAGAGCGACGAGAATATCCTTGATATGGGGCATCGTCAGATTGTCGGGACTAACCGGCAACCCCGTCGACGTCCCCGGCCAGTCGCCGTCCAACCAAGTCCCAACTGCCTTGTATCCTTCCCAAAGCGCCACGAATGCGGCGATCGTTAAAACCAGGAACCCCAGCTTCTGGGCGCCTTGGCTGAAGGTCGCTCGTCGAGCAGCAGATGTCATCTGAGTTGGGGGATGATTCGCTGGCCGTAAGCGTTGAGCGTCTCGTCTTTCTGGTCGTGCATCAGATAAATCGCGAATTGATCGACACCAAGGTCCTTGAGCTCCTGGAGTCGCTCGACGTGCTGAGCTTCGGTGCCGAGAATACAGAAACGATCGATGATCTCGTCTGGCACAAAGTCGGTGTGATCGTGGCCCGCTTTACCGTGACCGGCATAGTCGTAGCCCTTACGCTCCTTGATGTAGTCGGTAAGGGCCTGGGGCACCATGTCGCTTTGTTCCCCGTAGCGCTCGACCAAATCAGCAACGTGATTTCCAACCATGCCACCGAACCAACGGCACTGCTCCCGCTGGTGCTCTATGTCGTCGCCAACATAGGCCGGTGCCGCGACACAGATATAGAGCGAATCCGGATCTCGCCCGGCATCCTCGGCCGCTTTGCGAACCGCCGCAATCGTCCATTTGGCAATCTGCGGATCAGCGAGCTGAAGAATGAAACCGTCGGTCTCACTGCCACAGAGGTGCAACGCCCTCGGGCCATAGGCCGCCATGTAGATCGGCAACTTGCCATTTCGGACCCACGGCAGCTGCTGCTGGGTGCCGTTATAGGTAACTTCCTCACCCTCAGCTAGCCCCTTCATGACCTTCATCGCTTCGGACAAGGTGGATAGCTTCGCCGGTTTGTGGCCGATCATCCGCATCGCCGAGTCGCCCCGGCCAATGCCGCAAGCGGTCCGGTTGCCGAACATGTCGTTGAGGGTCGCGAACGTTGACGCAGTGACCGTCCAGTTGCGAGTACCAGGGTTTGTAACCATTGTGCCGACGGTCATGCGTTTGGTGGCCGCGAGTATTTGTGAATAGATCACGTACGGCTCTTGCCACAAGATGTGGCTGTCGAAGGTCCAGGCGTGGCTGAAACCAAGCGTCTCGGCTTGGCGCGCTAACTCGATAACTCGAGATGCTGGCGGGTCAGTTTGCAGTACGACACCAAACTCCATCGTGGACTCCCCTGGTTCGACCGCGTTGTTGCGGATCCGAATGTGACTAGATCAAGTATTGGGACAGGCCCCGTTTGATAAACTTTCCGTCGCCCTTTTTACCGTGGTACGCATTGCCCTCAATCAGCACCCGACCACGCGAGATAACTGTGTCGACCTTGCCCTGAACCTCGAACCCCTCGTAGGCCGAGTAGTCCATGTTCATGTGGTGGTTATCGACGCTTATGGTCCAGCTAGCCTTGGGGTCGTAGAGGACGATGTCGGCGTCGGCCCCCGGCTGGATAGAACCCTTCTGGGGGTACATGCCGAACATTCGGGCTGGGGTTGTCGAGCAGAGTTCGACCCAACGAGGCAGCGTGAGCTCACCCATCACCACACCTTGATAGATCAAGTCCATGCGGTGTTCGACACCGCCGATCCCATTTGGGATAGCCCGGAAATCGCCGACGCCGAGTTCTTTCTGGTCTTTCATGCAGAACGGGCAATGGTCGGTCGAGACGACACTCAGGTCGTTAGTGCGGAGCCCCTTCCACAGGTCACGCGAGTGGTGCTCGTGCTTGCT
>RCMY010001428.1_pt1 | contig 26257 bp, 18 predicted proteins | sample 2041341 | NCBI WGS metagenome assembly RCMY01 (sample SAMN09708234, study PRJNA481090) | Marine sediment metagenome, whole genome shotgun sequencing project.
AATTTTAACCTCCAGTTCCATCAATCTATTTATCTTTTATTGAACAATTCGAAATGCCCTAACATTTTTATAATTCTGATCCAATTAATTTTCCATTGGTTTGAAATAAGTACTAGTAATAATAATTATCAATGTAAAACTTGACCTAAAGCTATAATACTATCATTCCTAAATGGCTCTTTAGAACTATACGTCAAAACAATAAATGAAAGGTTAAATTATTAATCGAAATTTCAAGTTTGATTGGGCTAAAACGGAAGTTCTTGTTCTACGTATTGAGGTTGTTTTGTGAGGTTACTTGCCGATACAAAAATTTGCAAAAATGTTACCTAAGAGGTCCTCTGTAGTGATCTCTCCTGTAATAAGACCTAAATGGTGTAAGGCTTCTCGAATATCAATGGCGAATAAATCGGAAGAAATTTCTGCATCGATTCCTTTTTGTACTTCTATTATGGAGTTTAAGGCATTGTTTAGTGCTTCAAAATGGCGTGAATTGCTAACAATAGTTTCATTATTGCTTAAACTTCCCATATTTGCCAAATTGGTCAAATGCTGAATCAAGGTTTCTAGTCCTTTTTTGTTTTTCGCAGAAAGAAGAATCAGGTTTTCATAATCATCTCCTAAAGAATTTGCCATATTTTGCTTAAAGTCTTCTTCATTAACCAAATCAATTTTGTTGGCTATGATGATTAATTTTTTATGTGGAAATTGTTCGTGAATCTTTTTTACGGTTTCTTTTAATTGTTGTAAGGTGCTATTATCTTGCACAACTTGAGCAGCATCGATAACATAAATTACGAGTTGCGCCTGCTCAATTTTTTCGAAAGTTTTTTGAATTCCGATACTTTCAACGACGTCTTTTGTTTGGCGAATTCCCGCTGTGTCAATAAAACGATAGGCAACGCCGTTAATGATTATTTCATCTTCAATAGCATCTCGAGTTGTACCTGCAACATCAGAAACTATCGCTTTTTCTTCATTGAGTAAAGAATTCAATAAGGTTGATTTTCCAACATTGGGCTCACCAACAATGGCAACCGGAATACCATTTTTCAAAACATTTCCGACAGCAAAAGAATCGATTAAGCGCTTTAAAACAAACGTAATTCTGGTAATCAATTCTTGAAATTGTTTTCTATCAGCAAATTCAACATCTTCTTCGGCAAAATCCAACTCGAGTTCAATAAGCGACGCAAAATTTAAAAGTTGTTCTCGCAAAGCGGCAATTATAGATGAAAAACCACCACGCATTTGCTGCAAGGCAATTTGATGCGAAGCCTTTGAATCAGAAGCAATTAAATCTGCAACAGCTTCAGCTTGACTTAAATCCATTTTACCGTTGATAAAAGCACGAAGGGTGAATTCACCGGCATCTGCATTTCTAACGCCTTGTTTTAAAAATAACTGTAAAATTTCTTGCTGAATATAAACAGAACCATGGCAAGAAATTTCTATAACATTTTCACCGGTGTAGGAGTGAGGGTTTTTAAAAACAGATACCAAAACTTCGTCTAAAATTCGATTATTTTCAATAATATTTCCTAAATGGATAGTATGCGATTTTACTTTATTCAAATCTTTTTTACCAAATTTTGATTGGAAAAATCGGTTCACAATGTCAATGGACTTTGATCCTGAAAGACGTATCACGGCTATGGCTCCAACCCCAGAAGAGGTTGCCAAAGCAATAATGGTATCGTTATTTAGGCTTTTATTTTGTTCCATTTGAATTGTCTACTTTTTTGCAAAGTTACATAAGATTCGTTTAATCGCAGGGAATTTTAAAGTAACAATAGTGTAACTTTAACGTCTCATAAAAAAATAATCATGAAAGAAGATAAACAACTCTTAGTTATTACCCATTTAAGTCAGTTATTGAGTTTTTTAACCGGATTCGGAGGTTTAATTGTGCCTTTGGTTATTTGGATGAGTAAAAAAGAAGAAATTTACGAAATGGATGAGCAAGGTAAGGCTATTGTAAATTTTCAAATTAGCATTATGATTTATGCTTTTATTTGTATTCCAATGATTTTTTTATGCGGACTCGGAATTTTAGGTTTGATCGTTGTTGGAATATTTAGTTTTATTTTTCCGATTGTCAATGCCATAAAAGTAAACAATGGAGAACAAATTAATTATCCATTGTCAATTCAGTTTTTGAAATAGCAGATTGTCACAAATCGTAAAAAACTAACTTTATTTGAATAAATTTTTAGCCATGAACTCGTGCTTTTTTGCCGCGATTTTTCATGAATTCAGCTTCATAAGCCAGAAGTCCTTCCCATTTTTTATCTACAATTTTGCGATCTTGGTATTTGCGCGCAAAACCTAAAAAAGTGGTATAATGATTTGCTTCAGAAACCATTAGGTCTTTGTAAAAAGAAGATAATTGTTCATCTTCTAAGTTTTCAGAAAAAACTTTAAAACGTTCACAACTTCTAGCTTCAATCAAAGCGGCAATCAATAAACGCTGAATTAAGGCATTAGTTCGATCATTTGTTTTTTGAAAAAAACTATGCAAATGTTTGGCATAATCATTTTTTTGTTCACGACCTAAAACCATTCCTCTAGCAATCATTAGGTCGTGCACCATTTTAAAATGTTCCATTTCTTCAATGGCAATTTCACTCATGGCTTGTACCATTTCGGTTTCTTCGGAATAATTTATAATAATCGATACTGCATTCGAAGCAGCTTTCTGTTCCGCGAAAGCGTGATCGGTTAAAATTTGTTGTAAGTCGTTTTCGGCAATTTCAGCCCAAGAAGTTTCGGTTTCAAATTTAAGTCCTAACATGAGATTTGTTTTATAAGCTACAAATATCGCAAAAAATTAAGTATCGAACTTAAATTTTATGTCTTCTAAACTTTGCGGACTCCCAACTAAAGTAATGACATCGCCAAGACGTAATCGGGTATAACCGTGAGTCATTAGAAGCTGTCCGCTACGTTTTATCGATAGAATAATAATATCAGTTGGTAGGCGCAGTTCCCGAATTCGAAGCCCGTGAATATCCTGGTTTTTAATATCGATATCCATAGTATCTTGCCCTTCGTCCATGCCTAATAATAAAGTGGCGGCATTTGGTGAACGAACAAAATGATCTAATAAACTCACCATGGCCGTAGTTGGTTCAATAATAAGTGCTCCTAATTTATGGAATTTCTCAAAATTTTCTCGTTTGTTTAGCCTAACGATAACATCTTTAATACCAATATGTTCGTAGATAAATTCTGCTAATTTATAATTTTTTTCATCGGTTAACATTAAAACAACGGCTTCCACTTTATCCATTTGCAGTTTCTTGAAATTTTCTACTGTAGGTTCGAAGTTGTCGATAATTTCAATTTCTTCAAAATCAGAAGATTCAAATTTATCTAAAGAAACGAGTCTTGATTTCCAATTGTGTTTTTCTAACTGATTTGCTAATGCGATAGATTGACTTTCAATACCAAAAATTATAGCATCTCGAGTACTTTGTAAAGCATCCATTTTTGCTCGTAAATGACTTTCTTTTACATAGTTCAAAGACCATTTAAAAGCGGAGGACCAATTAATTGATTAATCACAATGATAGCAATGATTATAGTTTCAAATTCATGTCCCCATACGGGAAATTCTTCTGCCACGATTGTTGCCAAACCTAAAGCTACACCAGCCTGAGTAAGGTATGGCATCCAGGCAATAAAGGTGTACTTTTTAGGATCTTTCACAGTGATAACTCCGAAAATACCTGCGAGAAACATTGTAAATAAACGTAAGAAAAATAGAGCGATTGCAATTCCGAAAACACTCATTAGGGTCTGAAACGAAAGTGATGCTCCGGTAAGAGTAAAGAAAATAATATAAATTGTTGGACTAATATTCTCTAAAACTTCTCTAAATTCTATGCGGTTTTTACTGTAGTTTGTTAAGGTAAAACTACCGATAATTGCAATTAATAAAGGCTCTAAAATAACTTCGTGATCTAACCAGATTACAGATTTTATTTTTACAAAATGTGCGAATAAATAGATACCATAACCGATAAGTAAAATTAAAAAACCTTTAATTTTTAGGCTTGCATTAATCGAAAACGGAATTTCTAACAACTTACCAACCAAATATCCCAAACCGAAAGAAATAATCAATTCAATCAATAAAATGGCAAGAAAAATAACACCCATTTCTTCTCCATTGATCATTGCTTTTGCCACCGAAAAACTAACCGCGAATAAAATAATTACAAGCACATCTTTTACCACGGTAACGCCCATTACCGTTTTTGTAAACGGCCCATTGGCTCTCATTTCGTTAATTACCGCTATTGCGGAAGAAGGGGAGCGGGCAACAAAAATAGTCCCGAATAAAATGGAAACAGCAATTTTGGTTAAATCGCTCATTTCTGTCATAAATGGAATGTGATCTGCAACAAAAAATATAGTGACACTTGATAAAACAAAGGTGATGATCAGTTGACCAATAGTCATCCATTTAATGCTTTGCAAGCGACTTCTTAGATCGTCTAAATACAATTCAGAACCAGCCGAAAAAGCGATAATAGAAAGCGCAATTTCATTCAGAAAATTTAATTTATGAATAGCTTGTGGCGTAATAAAGTTCAAAAAGGAAGAACCGGCAATAATTCCGGTTATGATAAAGCCTGTAATTAGCGGAAATTTTACTTTTTGAAAGACTTTGGCTATTTGGTTTGCGGCAATTGCCACAATTAAAAAGCCAATGGTATATATAATGAATGTTTTTAACTCCAAATGATAGTTTCTAGTTATTGTGAATGCTAATATAGTGATTGCCTTGAGATAGAAAAATTTATAATTCTAAGTTAAAGGCTTTTCGCAAGGTTGCAAGCGCCTCATTCTTGCTTTTTAAAAGCTCATATTTTTCTTGAGGTGTGTAAGCAAATTTCTTGGTGTTTTCTTCATTTACAGCGATTTTAAAATCAATACTGTAATTGTTTAACACTTTTCGTAAATGTCGTAAAGCCTTTGATTTTACGCGAATAAGCTCAGCTTTCATCATTTTATTTGGGTAGGTAACGCAAATCATATTATTTTTAATGGTTGGCGTATCTGCTTTTAAAATGGAAGCAAATATTTTTTCACCTTCTTCATGAAGTTGCTCAATATAACTATTCCAAGTTTTTAAAAATGTTTCTTCTGTAAATGGATCTTTTGGTAACTTATCTATATTGTCTTCATCAATTTCGTCCCCTTTTATAATCTCCGCATCATTTACATAAATACTCGATAAGGATAAAGCAGAATTTCTTCGGGAAGAAGTTCTTTTACCTAAAGTTACAATTGGTTTTTCTAAAGTAATTTTCGGTTTTACCGGATTCTCAGGTTTTGGAGAAGTTGAAAATTTCGCTCTTTCTTCAGAAACCATTGGTTGAGCAATATCTTCTGAAGATTTTTTTAACAAACTTTCTGGCAGATCTAATTTTTCATCCACTTGAAGTGAAAGAAAATAAGTAGCAGGTATTATAAAGTTTTTAGATTTTTTTTTTTGCGCATCAAACGTAATCGATGCAATTTTTAACAAGCTAAGCTCCACTAAAAGCCGTTGATTTTTACTGCTTTTATATTTTAAATCACAATCATTGGCCAAATCAATTGCTTGCAATAGAAAGCGTAAATCTGCTTTTTCAGCTTGTTTTAAATATTGTTTTTTTGCAGTGTCACCAACTTCTAATAAGGCAACCGTTGCCGGATCTTTGGCAACCAACAAGTCTCTGAAATGTGAAGCGAGACCGCTTATAAAATGATGACCGTCGAAACCTCTGTCTAATACATGATTGTAGGCAATCAAAATTTGTGGTATTTGATTGTCAATTAACAAGTTAGTAATGTTAAAATAAACATCATAATCCAATACATTGAGATTGTCTGTTACCGCTTGACGCGTTAAATTATCACCTGAAAAACTTACAACACGGTCAAAAATAGACAAGGCATCCCGCAAAGCACCATCTGCTTTTTGTGCAATAATGTGTAAAGCATCATCATCTGCAGTAATATTTTCTTGTTTCGCTATTTTTTTTAAGTAGTTTTTAATATCGACAACACCAATTCTTTTAAAGTCAAAAATCTGACAACGAGAAAGAATCGTTGGTATTATTTTGTGTTTTTCTGTAGTGGCAAGAATAAAAATGGCATGCGCCGGCGGTTCTTCTAAAGTTTTCAAAAAAGCATTGAAAGCCGATTGAGAAAGCATGTGAACCTCATCGATAATATAGACTTTATATTTTCCGGTTTGTGGTGGTATTCTTACCTGATCGGTTAAATTTCGAATATCGTCAACCGAGTTATTTGAAGCTGCATCAAGTTCAAAAATATTAAAAGCAAAATCTTCATCTTCAACAGCTTTACCTAAACTTACTTCATTGATTCTTTTTGCTAAAATTCGGGCACAAGTTGTTTTTCCCACACCACGCGGACCCGTAAATAAAAGGGCTTGCGCTAGATGGTTATTTTTAATTGCATTTTCTAACGTATTTGTAATTGCTTCCTGTCCGACGACATCTGAAAAAATTTCAGGCCTATATTTTCTAGCAGATACAATAAAATGTTCCATTCAAATGAATTTTTTAATCGATTAAATATTGAAGATTTTATCGTATAAATGTTTGTATTTTTTCAAAATAACCTCTCTTTTAGGTTTGAAAGTTGGCGTGAGTAATAAATTGTCAACCGACCATACTTCTGGAGTCAATTCAATGCGCTTAATAGTTTCCCATTTGCCGAAATTTTTATTACCGATTTCAATTTCTTCCATAATTCGATCTTTCACTGCTTTGCTATTTGCTAAATCTTCATGGGAAGTTCCTACTTCAATTTGATGACGTTTTGCCCATTCTTTAACAAAATCAAAATTTGGTTGTACAATTGCAGCGGCCATTTTTTGACCCTCACCAATCACTAAAATCTGGTCAATAAAACGAGATTGTTTCATTTCGTTTTCCAAAAGAGTTGGTGAAATATATTTACCTCCAGAAGTTTTGAAAATTTCTTTTTTTCTTCCGGTTATTTTTAAAAATCCTTCTTGACAAATTTCTCCTTTATCACCAGTATGAAAATAATCTCCGGTCATAACACTAGCTGTTTTTTCAGGGTCTTTGTAGTAACCCATCATAATATTTGGGCCTTTTGCCAGTATTTCACCATCTTCGGCAATTTTCACCTCTATATTTCGAATTGGTTTTCCAACTGTTCCAACTTTAAACATATGATCTTTATACATATTCACAGAAATTACTGGAGATGTCTCTGTCAATCCGTAACCTTCCATTACTTGCATATTCGCTGCAGCAAAAATTCTTGTCAATCTCGGCTGTAAAGCTGCACTACCAGAAACCATTGTAGTTAAATTTCCACCAAGTGCTTCACGCCATTTACTAAAAATCAATTTGTTGGCAAGTGCTAATTTTTTTTCATACCACCATCCGTTTGCGCCGTATGGCTCATATTGCAAACCTAAATCAACAGCCCAAAAGAAGAGCATTTTTTTTATTCCGGTCAAATTGGTGCCTTTTGAAATGATACTATCATAAATCTTTTCAAGTAATCGAGGTACTACACTCATAAAATTAGGTTTTACCTCTTTTACATTATCGGCAATTTTTTCAATAGATTCAGCATAATAAATCCCTATTCCACTATATATGTATAAATAATGTAGCATTCGTTCAAAAACATGACAAACAGGTAAAAAACTCAAAACACTGGTTTTACCTTGTTCTATTGGTAACCTCGGCATACTATCCAATACATTGGTAACAATATTTCTATGCGAAAGCATAACACCTTTCGGCACACCTGTCGTACCTGAAGTATAAATTATAGTTGCCAAATCGGTTTCTTTTACGGCATCTTTTAATTTTTGAACTTCCGTTTGGGTGCTGTTATCAGCACCAAGGTTTAAAATTTCTTCCCAATTTTTACATCCTTTTATTTTATCGAAAGAATAAATGTCTTTTAAAGTAGGTACATTTTTTTTTATCGCATTAGCCTTTTCAAAAAGCCCTTCATCGGAAAGAAAACAATGAGTAACTTCAGAATGGTTAAAAATATATTCATATTCGCTTTCGCTGATCGTTGGATAAATTGGTACATTTTGAGCGCCAATTTGTAATACTGCCATATCCAAGATATTCCATTCCGTGCGATTCGTGCTTGAAATAACGGCAATTTTATCATTTGGTTTTACACCTAATTTTAACAAGCCCCTACTTAAAGCATTTGCATTTTCTACAAATTCTTTCGAAGATGTTGCTACCCATTCACCACTAATTTTAGATACTAGAGATTTACTTAAGTTATGATGCTCAAGCTGATAATCTAGAAAGTCGAATAATCTTTTTATTTCTTTAGGCATAATTTATCTATATATATTCTTGCAAATTAATCAATTTAAATGATAATTTAAAAATGATTTTTGAATTTACATAAATTTCTTTTCAGCCCATATAAATCTACTTGGCACAATTGTATATCTTTGCACCTCATAAAAAAATAAAGAATGAAGATTTCATATAGTTGGCTTAAAGAGTTTTTAAATATCGATCTTAAAGCTGAAAAAGTTGGTGAAGTTTTAACCGATCTGGGATTAGAGGTAGAAGGGATTGAAACGTATGAAACTGTAAAAGGGGGTTTAGAAGGTATTGTTGTTGGTAAGGTGTTAACTTGTGAACAACATGCGAACGCAGATAGATTAAAAGTTACGACTGTTGATGTTGGTCTGGAGGAGCCATTACAAATTGTTTGTGGCGCACCAAATGTTGCAGCTGGTCAAAAAGTTCCGGTAGCAACTGTTGGAACCATTTTATATACCAAAGAGGGAGAAAGTTTCACCATCAAAAAAGGTAAGATTCGGGGCGAAGTGAGTAACGGAATGATTTGCGCTGAAGATGAATTGGGATTGGGTGATAGCCATGATGGAATTTTAATTCTAGATGAAAAATTAAAACCAGGCACCTTAGCTTCTAAAGTTTTTGATGTTAAAACAGATAAAATTTTTGAAATCGGTTTAACACCAAATCGAGCAGATGCTATGAGTCATTGGGGTGTTGCGAGAGATTTATATGCTGGATTATTACAGCAAGAAGAAATTCAAAAAACGTTGAATACACCTTCTGTTGGTGATTTTCATATTGATGAAAGAACATTAAAATTTACTGTTGAAGTTGAAAATACAGCGTTAGTTCCGAGATATGCCGGTGTAACCATTAGTAATTTAAAAATTGCAGATTCGCCGAAATGGTTACAAGAAAAATTGAGAAGTATAGGTTTAAAACCAATCAATAACGTTGTTGATATTACAAATTATGTTTTACACGGATTAGGTCAACCTCTGCATGCCTTTGATGCCGATAAAATTAAAGGAAATAAAGTTATCGTAAAAACTTTGCCAACCGGAACTAAATTTACCACTTTAGATGGTGTTGTTCGTGAACTTCATGAAGATGATGTAATGATTTGTGATGGCGAAAAAAATCCGATGTGTATTGCAGGTGTTTTTGGAGGAATGAAATCTGGCGTTACCGAACAAACAACTTCTATATTTTTAGAAAGTGCATATTTTAATCCGGTTTCTGTTCGAAAAACTGCAAAACGACATGCTTTAAATACCGATGCTTCTTTTCGATTTGAGCGTGGAATAAACCCGAATAGCGTTGTTTATGCTTTAAAATATGCTGCTATTTTAATGAAGGATATTGCCGGAGGAAAAATTGTATCAGACATTACAGATATTTATGCGGATAAGATAGAAGATTTTCAAGTGCATTTATCGTACGAAAAAGCCTATAAATTAATAGGAGAAGAAATTCCTACAGATACCATCAAAAATATTTTGGCGTCTCTAGATATTAAAATCAATAATCAAACAGAATCCGGATTAGGTTTAACAATTCCGTCGTATAGAGTTGATGTTACGCGAGAGGCAGATATCGTTGAAGAAATTTTACGAGTTTACGGATACAACAATGTTGCAATTCCTGAAAAGCTAAATACTTCCATTTCGTATTCTACAAAAGATAGTGTGGAAAAGATAGAAAATATTGCTGCGAATTTTTTAGTTTCACGAGGCGTTTATGAAACAATGGCAAATTCATTGACAAAACCCGAATATGTGGAGAGCTCTGAAATGCTGCAAGAAACGCAAAATGTAGCTATGCTTAATGCCTTGAGCAACGATTTATCGGTAATGCGACAATCAATGTTGTTTGGTAATTTGGAGGCGGTTGCTTATAATTTAAATCGAAAGAATAACGATTTGAAGTTTTTTGAGTTTGGAAACACCTATCATAAAGAGGGAAATGGTTATCAAGAGAAAAAGCATCTTTCAATTACAATTACAGGAAATGAAGATGCAAGTAATTGGAGTAATCCCGAAAAAAAATCAAGTATTTTCTATTTAAAAGGAATCATTAAAACCTTATTGAAGCGATTAGGAATTGTAAATATTAAATACGTCGAAACGGATAATGATCTTTTTTCTGTTGCGATTGCGATTCAAATTGGCACGACAAAATTGGTCGAGTTTGGAATTGTTAAAACGGAAGTTTTGAAAAAATTTGGTATAAAACAAGGAGTATTATCTGCCGATTTTGATTGGAATGCTGTTTTAAAGCATGTTGGCACAAAACAAATTAAAATAAAAGCGGTGCCAAAATATCCCGAAGTGAAAAGAGATTTAGCTTTATTATTAGATAATACGGTTAAATTTATCGATTTATATCAGGTGGCTTTTCAAACAGAAAAAAAATTGCTGAAAGAAGTAGATTTATTTGATGTTTATGAAGGAGATAAATTACCAGAAGGAAAAAGATCGTATGCCTTGAGTTTTATATTGCAAGATGAAAATAAAACCTTAACGGATATTCAAATTGATAAAATTATGCAAAAATTACAAAAAGCTTTTACACATCAATTTGGTGCGGAACTGAGATAATAAATTACCATGTATAAATCTATCATTCGAAAAATATTTTTTTATTTTGATCCTGAAAAAGTGCATTACTTTACTTTTTCTATGATTAAAATTATTTTTGCAATTCCGTTTACAGGAGCAATAGCCAGAAGTATATTTCAGGTTAACGATAAAAAATTAGAACGGCAGGTATTCGGACTCACTTTTAAAAACCCTGTTGGATTGGCGGCGGGATTTGATAAAAATGCGGTGCTTTTCGATGAGTTTTACAATTATGGATTTGGTGCTGTTGAAATTGGAACAGTTACGCCAAAACCACAATCTGGAAACCCTAAAAAAAGAATTTTTCGATTGGTGGAAGATGAGGCCGTGATCAATCGCATGGGATTTAATAATGACGGTGTTGATGTTATTGTAGAGCGTCTTAAAAAAAGAAAAACAGAAATTATTATTGGTGGAAATATCGGTAAGAATAAGGTAACTCCAAATGAAAATGCAGTAGACGATTATTTAATTTGTTTTGAAAAATTATTTGATGTAGTAGATTATTTTGTGGTAAATGTTAGTTCGCCAAACACACCGAATTTAAGAGCTTTACAAGACAAAGAGCCTTTGACTAAAATTTTACAAACACTTCAAGATGCTAACCTAAAAAAGCACGCTCCAAAACCAATTTTATTAAAAATTGCACCCGATTTAAGCAATGATCAATTATTAGACATTATTGATATCGTTAATACAACAAAAATTGCCGGTGTTATTGCAACCAACACGACAATTTCTAGAGATGGTTTGCAATCGGAAAAGAAAATTGAAATTGGAGGATTAAGTGGAAAACCAGTTGCAAAAAGAGCTACAGAGGTTATTCGTTTTTTAGCAGATAACTCTAACAAAGCGTTTCCAATTATTGGCGTAGGTGGAATTCATTCTCCTAAAGACGCAAAAGAAAAGTTGGATGCAGGTGCTGATTTAATTCAAGTTTATACCGGATTTATTTATGAAGGCCCAGGTTTAATTAAACGAATAAATAAGAGCTTATTATTTTAAAGCTAATTTTCTTATATTTTAATCGAAATTTAACTAAGATGAAAACTCCTATTTGTCTCTTTTTTCTATGGCTAATGCTATCTTCTTGTTCTTTGGATAAGGAGAAAAAAGAGGAGGTATTTTCAAAACCAATTGTAATAGTTAATGTAGATTCTTTATTCCAAAATAATTTTAGCACAATTGCAAAAAGAAATGAATTGACTCATAAAGATTGGGTTGAAAAAGTTTATGCGAATACTAATTATACACCTATTTGGATTGATAATGAACTTGAGGTTAATAGTTTAGGTGATTCTATACTGAATGTATTGCAACATGCAAACTATTATGGATTAGAGTCAAAGGATTATGATAGTGACAAGCTTCAAAGCTTAAAAATGGAGCTTCTTCAATCAAAATCAAATGAAGATCATCTACCAGAAGCCTTTAATTTGGAGATTTTGCTTACGGATAACTTACTTCTTTTTGCCAAGGATTTGAATTTTGGAAAAATAGAAAATACAGACTCCCTATCAATTATAAAAAGAAAACCTTTGACTATAGATATACCGGTTTCTTTTGCTCAGGCTTTGAATAAAAAAGCTGTTTTTGATTATTTAGAGAATATTCAACCAAAGCAAAAAGAGTATCACAAATTGCGATTGGCCTTGCAAAAGTTTGTTGAAAAAAGTAGTTTATCGAAAGAAAAAGTACATGTTCAAAATTATAAAGAAGATTCCGTTAAGGCATATCACCAGGCAAAAAAATCTTTAGTATTGCATCAATATATTGCTAAAAATGATTCTGATTCTAAAATAATGGAAGCTTTGCAAGAGTTTCAAATAGATCACGGTTTGATACCGGATGGTATTGTTGGCAAAAACACCGCAGATGCTTTATCAAAAAGCCCTTATGAATATTATCAAAATGCTGCGATAAGTTTAGAAAGATGGCGCTGGAAACCTGATTGGGAATCAAGCTATCTTCATGTAAACATACCTGAGTATCGACTTACATATTATAAAAACGATACGTTGCAATTGACTTCTAATGTCGTTGTTGGAAGTATTTCAAATAGAACTCCTGAAATTTATAGTAAATTAAGTTATTTAGTTGCGTATCCATTTTGGAATGTACCACAAAGTATTTCTATTAATGAAATCATGGTAAAAGCCAAGAAAGACAGTAATTATATGCATAATAATAATTATGAAGTTTTTTCTAAAAAAAGGATAGAAATTCCATTAGAAAAAATGGAGTGGGACACACTAAATGCAAAAAATTTCAATTTTTATATTCGGCAAAAAGGAGGTTCTTCTAATGCTTTAGGATTTGTGAAATTTATTTTTCAAAACGATTTTTCCATCTATTTTCATGATACACCAACGAAATACCATTTTAATAGGGACATAAGAAGTTATAGCCATGGATGTATTCGCGTTGAAAAGGCGATGCAGCTTGCAGATACTTTACTCAAAAGTGATCGTAACGAATATAATTTAGATAGTGTGAAAGGTTATATTAAGAAACAAGAAGAAAAGAAAATGTTTTTTACACAAAAATTACCTATATATCTTCAATATATTACTTGTTCAGTAAGCCAAAATAATCGTTTAATATTTTATAAGGATATTTATGGTTACGATGAAAATATTCGAAAAATATTATTTAAATAGGGTTTAATTAGAAGCTAAAATGGTTGAAATATCCAAATTATCAATTGGACTATTAGCCAAAAGGGATTTTTTTAAATAAGAAGTATTTGGGTAATAAATAAACAAAGCGCTGCCTAATTTAATTTTACTGATAATTGCTTCGTAATCTTTTTCTGGTAAAGATGGGCAACCATAACTTCTACCTAATCTACCATTTTTCTGGATGAAATTATCACTAACATAATCTGCGGAATGGATTACTATAGCTCTTGTACGGGCGTTACTGTTTGAAAATTCTAAACCATCCAATCGCAGAGATAAACCGTGTTTACCATGGTATGTTTCGGCGGTTTTATAAAAACCTAGACTGGTTTGATGACTGCTTATTTTGTTGGAAAAATTTTGAGCAAATTCGACACCTGTATTTTGACCATGCGCTACTTTGCTTTGATGAACAACCTTTTTAACTTTCATATCAATAAGAAAAAAGCGCTCAGAGTTTGAAGATAAACTCATGTCAATAATAGTTAAATAATCAGAATTTGTCAACTCGTTTTTTGCAGCTAATTGTAAGTATCCTTTTAAAGCATATTCAAAAGCTTCATATTTTAAATTAGATATGTTTAGTTCCTTATAAAGAGTATGAGAATAGTTGTCAAATGGAACGGTAGCAAATTCTGCCGTATGATTTTCGATAGTTTTCCAAGATGTATTTGTAAAAGAAGTGATTCCAACAAATAATAATAAAAGTATATTTTTTAACATTTTTTCCTTTTCAAGCATAAAACATGTATCCTAAATAATTAAACCAATAAAACGAGGAGATTGAACTACTAAAACCTCAAAATTAAAAAATTATTGCACAAAAAATGAATTTAACAAAAAAATATTTTATTATTTCTTTCAATAACAGTTCATTAGAGGTTTAAAAACTTATAGGGGAATGTATATTCAACTAATATAATGATTTGAATTTAATCGGGTTAACTTCATGCATTAACTGATAAATTCCTTCAAAAATATCATTGACCGAAGGTTTTGAAAAATAATCTCCGTCGGTACCATAAGCCGGGCGATGCGATTTTGCAGTTATGGTAATTGGTTTGCTATCTAAATAACTATAGCCATTTTGTTTGTTAATGATTTGATCTAAAATGTAAGCTGATGCACCACCGGGAATATCTTCATCGATAATTGCCAATCGATTTGTTTTTTGAATACTCTCTAAAATATCTTGGTTCAAATCAAATGGCAATAAAGATTGAACATCGATAATTTCGGCATCAATACCAACTTGAGCCAATTCATGTGTAGCTTCTTCTACCAGTTTAAGTGTTGATCCGTAAGAAACTAAGGTAATATCATTTCCTTCTTTAATAGTTTCTACCACACCAATTGGAGTTGTAAATTCTCCAAGATTTTTTGGCATCATCTCTTTTAATCGATAACCATTTAAATTTTCAATGACTATACCTGGTTCGTCACTTTTTAATAAGGTATTATAAAACCCTGCGGCTTTGGTCATATTTCTAGGCACTAAAACATAAATACCTTGCAATAAATTAATAAGGCTTCCCATTTGTGAACCCGAATGCCAAATACCTTCTAATCTATGACCGCGCGTTCTAATAATTAGCGGTGCTTTTTGTTTACCAAATGTTCGATATCGCAAGGTTGCTAAATCATCTGTCAAAACTTGGGTGGCATAAAAAAGATAATCTAGATATTGAATTTCAGCAATTGGGCGTAATCCACGCATTGCCATACCAACGCCTTGACCAATAATAGTCGCTTCTCGAATACCGGTGTCATACACACGTTCGTCGCCAAACTTATCTTGAAGACCTTCAAGCCCTTGGTTTACATCACCAATTTTTCCAGAATCTTCACCAAAAATTAAAACATCTTTATGTGCAGAAAGGATGTGCTCAAAATTATCTCTCAAAACAATTCGCGCATCAACTAAATCGGCATCATCTTCGTAAAGAGGATTGATCTTAGCAATATTTGTTGCTTTTGTTTTATGTTCACTATATAAATGCGTGTTGTATCTTTCTTGTTGAACGGCCTTGTAATTTTGAATCCACTTTAGTAGAATTTCTTTTTCTTCAAAATGCTCATCTCTTAGGTGGATAAGAGAAGTTCGTGCTATGGTTAAGATATTTTTACGGATTGGTTCTTCAATGGATGACAGTTCACGTTTTAGTTTTTCTAGAATAACTTTATGCTCACTTTTTTGCGCTGCATTTTCCAGCAATTCAAGAAGTTTTGCTCGTTCGTTTAAAATTGGTTGAAGAAATAGGTTCCATGCTGTTCGTTTTGCCGTTGCAACTTCCTTTTTTGCTTCCTTTTCAAAAGTGATAATTTCTTCTTCATTTTCAACAAAACGTAATACTTTACCATCTTGATCTTCTAATTCGAATTGAAGAATCCATTCTCTCATTTTTGCGATACAGTCATTATCTTTTTCATATTGCAATCTTTCAGCACTTTTGTATCTCTCGTGTGAGCCTGAGGTAGAATGACCTAGAGGTTGCGTCAATCCTTTTACATGAATCAATATAGGCACATGTTCTTCTCGAGCAATTTTAGCAGCTTTTTGATACACATCAACCAGTTGTGTGTAATTAGAACCGTCAACTACAAAAATTTCGTATCCATTAGAATCAGAATCTCGTTGAAATCCTTTTAAAACTTCTGATATGCTTTCTTTTGTTGTTTGATACTTTGCAGGAACTGAAATTCCGTATTGATCATCCCAAATACTAACAATCATAGGTACTTGTAATACACCGGCAGCGTTGATCGTTTCAAAAAATGGTCCTTCAGAAGTACTTGCGTTTCCAATTGTTCCCCATGCAATTTCATTTCCTTGATTTGATAAATTGGTTTTATCTTTCAATTCGGCAATGTTTCTAAATTTTTTAGAAGCCTCTGCCAAGCCTAATAATCTCGGCATTTGTCCGGAAGTTGGAGAAATATCAGAACTTACATTGTACTGTTCTGTTAGGTTTTTCCAAGTACCGTCTTCTTGTAAAGAATGCGTTGCAAAATGTCCATTCATTTGTCTTCCGCTAGAAAAAGTTTCCACTTTAATATCTGGGTGTGCATACAAACTCGAAAAAAAATGTATAGGATTGTATTCACCAATTGCCATCATAAAAGTTTGATCGCGATAGTAACCAGAACGCCAGTCTCCTTTTTTAAATGCTTTTGCCATGGCAAGCTGAGGCAACTCTTTTCCGCTTCCAAAAATACCAAACTTTGCCTTACCTGTAAGCACCTCTCTTCGACCTAATAAGCTGCATTCACGGCTTACTAAGGCAGTTTTAAAATCGTTTAAAACTTCTGTTTTAAATTCTTCGAATGAGATACTTTTAGTAGATGCAACAGTTTTTTCTATCATAATAAAGTAAGGATTTTTGGAATTTTGCAAATATACAAAATATTAAATAAGATTATTTTTAGTTTACCGTATCAATATATCTGATTGCATTAAAAATAGGTGATTTTTCACCATTGAAATTCCGCTTGAAAATAAACTTTTAAACAAAAATTAATAGAATCCTCGTTTGATGAAATTATAAATTTTTGATGGGTTTACCGTTAAAACGAAACGGATCTTAGTAGCATAATCTGGTTTGCTTGGTTCAAAACCTAAACTTGATTGCATAGGGAAATAAAGTTCTAAAAAATTATGTATAAAATTAAGTCTTACCCCACTATCATATCTGAAGTAGGCATTTTCGCTATGATTTTTTATAAAACCTGCATCTCCATAAATTTCAATCCATTTCCAAATACTGATACTTGCATTGGTGGAAACAAGCCATTGATTCGCAAATTTTCTTTCAAAGATAGATTTAAAACCTCCTTCAGAAATTATAATTTCCTGACTAAAAAATCCAGAATTCTCCGATCTTCCCAAATAGCCATAATCAAAAAGATAATCACTTGGTCTATCTAATGCAAAGCTAAAAAAATCAGATTCTGTATCATTGTGCAAAAAAGTTCCCATAAATAATCGAAAATCAAACTGCCTATTTTTATCAGTTAGTTTTCGATATCTTAAATCAAAGGAAATTTTACTAAAATTGTCTGCATATTGTAAATCAACGAAATAGCTCAAATCGGAAATAATATCTGGTTTTGAGTAACCGTAGCGGAGGTCTAAAACATCATATTGATAATTTTCTGTGGTAACTATTCCAGAAGGAGGTTCTTTGTCAACGAGTACGTAACGCGCAAGAAAGGTTTTTCCACCAACATCTCGTAAGCTTTTTCGATTAAAATCTATTTGAAGAAAAGGGGTGAATTTTTTATATGAAAGATCTTGATCATAATGAGATTTACCCCCCGCAACTCCGGCTCGATATCGGTAAACGGAAGAATTTTCAGGTAAATATTCGTAAATGAATGAGGCAGATCCATTCAAAGTATTACTTTTAAAGCCATAGGTTGGTGTGACATTGAATAACCATTTTTTCTTGAAAATAGCTTGATTATATAATTCTGGACCTAAAAGTAAGCCATCATAATAATTATAGGCAAAAAATAAATTGTAAAAAATTTGATTGTAATAAGGATCTTCGACATCTTTAAAAAAGGTAAGTTTTAATGGACGATTCAATAATTCTTTATCAATTGTTTTCCAGTTGTTTCGTAAATTTTGCTCTGGATATAAATATTCATAGTTGAGGGATAATCGGTCTATTCCTTTTTTAGGAACTGTTATTATTCGTACAGAATCAATTCCTGAAATCCAAAATTTAGAAACAATGTCTTTTTTATCTATACCGTATAATGTTACAGGTGCCGTAAAATTACTTTTATTTGTAATTTTTACTCGTACAGAATCTTCTGTCTTTTCAATGCTTTTTATGGTATAATCAATTTTTTTTGTGGTTTTTAAATAATTGGTAAAAAACCAAGATAAATCTTGATTTGATTTTGATTCTATAAGACGTTTGAAGTCATTTGAATAGGTTAATTTATTATTATTTTCTTTATAAAACTCTTGTAAACTGTGCTTTACGATGGTGTCATTTAAATATTCATCTAAATAGCGTAATCCGATTCCGGCTTTGTATTTATTTACAATTTTTCGATTAAAATTAGATAGTGAATCTGCCCTTGTGCTTAAAGATTGATCCAAATTTTTACGTGTAGAAAACTGATATACAAAAGGGTATTTACCGTTAAAATCTAATTTTGAAATATTGTAATTTTTAATTCCCCAAATTTTTGAAATCGTACCGATAGCTTTTATTTCAGGATAAAATTCTCTTACGTACTTCATCATTAAATATATTTGAATTCCATCAGTTAACCAATAATCTTCTCTTTTATTTACAATTAATGTATTTTCTATATATCTGTTAGTTATGGTTTTAAACATTTTAATATCCCACTCAAAAACATCAGAAAACGGGGTGAGTGATTTTGGTAATTGATTTAAGCCGTAAACTGGATTTTTTAAATACGTAATTTCGTTTACCAATAATTTTTTATGTGGATATGCACCAAGATGCTCTGAAATAAAATTAAGTTGGCGATTCAATACGTCCGATTTTATGTTCTCAGTTAAATTTTGACTTTTTAAGTTTGAAATAATCTCTATAGAATCGGTTTGATAGATAGAAAAATTATTCACCAGTTGAATATTTATTTCAACATCTGTTCGACTTGAATCTTTTAAATCATATATTATTTGATCTTCGTGAATGGTAGCATGACTTGCTAAATCAGAATGCAAGGTATAACCTATCGGAATTTTAAATATCATGGTATAATCGGTCGGATTCATATAAAAATCATCCATATCTAAATTACTCGTGAGATACCATTTTTTATCATAAACCGCTGGCACTAAATACCAATACCTTAAATTATAATTTACATTGGTTACATCATAACCATATTTAGTATATTTATTAATCGGTATTTTCACAAGGTATTTAGCGGTGAAAGTGATCGAATCTTTCGGTAGTAAAGTTTTAGATAAATTGATTTTAACAATGTCGAGAGAATCTTTTAAAACATTCCATCGTACAATTTGATCTTCCGATTTTAGTGATTCAATTTCGGAAAAACCACGCTTGTCTATTTTTGCAAAATATAAGCTTCGGTCATAATTTTCAATCAACCTTTTTGCCAAAGCAGTTTTTCTATTTTTATAACCGTTGGCCCAATTGAGTAAATAAATTTCGTTTAATAGTGTATCAGAGTTATTATGGTATACTATTTTTTGCTCTATTTCGATCTCGTGTGTTGAATCATTTAAAATTGCATTGATATGTATTTTGTTGTTCTGACCTGAAACAACAAAATGAAACAATAGTAGGAAAATAGCAAAAGGGAATCTGATTCTTTGCAATTGTTTAAAATTGAAAAATGATTTTTTTTTAAAAATTCGGACTTAATAAATGCTTGTTATAGAATTTATTGATAATTTCAACAACTTCATCTTCATCGTCTACAATAGAAAATAAATCCAAATCTTCCACACTTATATTATTATGTGATTGCAATAAAGTTGTTTTTATCCAATCCATCATACCCGACCAAAATTCACTTCCTACTAAAATAATAGGAAACTTACCGATCTTTTTAGTTTGAATTAGCGTTATGGCTTCGAATAATTCGTCGAGAGTTCCAAAGCCACCGGGCATTGCAACAAAACCTTGTGCATATTTTACAAACATAACTTTTCTAACAAAGAAATAATCAAAAACTAAACTTTTGTCTTTATCAATATATGGATTATCGTGTTGTTCAAAAGGAAGCTCAATATTTAATCCAACCGAAACTCCGCCACCACGATGCGCACCCTTATTTCCAGCCTCCATAATTCCTGGGCCACCACCGGTAATCACACCATAACCATGTTCGGTTAATTTATAGGCAATACTTTCTGCCATTTTGTAATATTTTTCATCGGATTTAATTCTCGCTGATCCAAAAATACTTACGCATGGTCCTATTTTACTTAATTTTTCATAGCCATCAACAAATTCGCTCATGATTTTGAAAATTGCCCAAGAATCGTTGGTCTTAATTTCATTCCAAGTTTTTTGCTGTAAGTTTTCACGGATTCTTTTATCTTCTTTTGGGATCATTATTTTTATTTTTTAATAAATTTTTAAAACAGTTTTCTTCATTGCCGAAAAAACAATTTATAAATGTAATTCTTTTTTTAAGAATTTGGCGGTATAGCTATTTTTCTTCGTTATAATTTCTTCAGGAGTTCCTTCGCATAAAATTTCACCACCTTTTTCGCCACCTTCTTTACCAATGTCAATAATATGGTCACTTAATTTTACCACATCCAAATTATGCTCGATAACCAAAACGGTATTTCCTTTGTCGGTGAGTTTATTTAAAACATTCATTAAAATACGAATATCTTCAAAATGTAAGCCGGTCGTTGGTTCATCTAAAATATAAAAGGTATTACCAGTATCTCTTTTTGATAATTCTGCAGCTAATTTTATGCGCTGCGCCTCACCACCTGATAAGGTCGTAGATTGCTGTCCGAGAGTTATATACCCTAAGCCAACATCTTCAATTGTTTTTAGTTTAATATAAATTTTAGGAATACTCTTAAAGAATTGAACCGCCTCATGAATTGTCATATTCAAAACATCTGAAATCGATTTTCCTTTGTAACGTACTTCTAGGGTTTCCCTAGTAAATCTTTTTCCCATACAAGTTTCGCATTCGACTTCAACATCGGGTAAAAAGTTCATTTCTATGACGCGAACTCCGCCACCACGGCACGTTTCGCATCGTCCATCTTTTACATTAAAACTAAATCTTCCGGGTTTGTAACCTCTGATTTGTGCTTCAGGAGTTTTGGCAAATAAACTGCGAATTTCACTAAAAACCCCGGTATAAGTAGCTGGATTTGATCGCGGAGTTCTACCAATTGGAGTTTGGTTTATATCAATAACTTTATCAACATGTTCCAATCCTTTAATCGATTTATAAGGTAGCGGTTTTTTCACAGCCTTATAAATATGGGCATTTAAAATAGGGTAGAGGGTCTCGTTTATCAGGGTAGATTTTCCACTACCTGAAACACCTGTTACACAAATCATTTTACCTAAAGGAATCTTTAAAGTAACATTTTTTAAATTATTTCCGGTAGCTCCTGTCAGGATAATTTCTTTACCGTTTCCGGAACGTCGTTTTTCAGGAATTTCAAAAAATTTGGTTCCATTTAAATAGGCAGCTGTTAAGGTTCCACTATTTAAAAGTTCTTTAGGTGTGCCGATACTGATAATTTCACCACCATGTTTTCCAGCTTCAGGTCCGATATCAATGACATAATCAGCAGCCAACATCATATCTTTATCATGCTCTACTACTAATACCGAATTACCTAAATCGCGTAATTTCTCTAAAGATTCGATGAGTTTATGGTTATCTCTTTGATGCAAGCCAATGCTGGGTTCATCTAAAATATATAAAACGCCAACCAACTGAGAACCAATTTGTGTTGCCAAACGAATTCGTTGTGCTTCACCACCCGAAAGTGTTTTTGAACTTCGGTTCATTGATAAGTAATCTAAACCTACATCCAATAAAAATTGCAATCTGGTGCGAATTTCTTTAATAATTTCAGAGCCGATGATAAGTTGTTTTTCCGTGAGTCTTTTTTCTATGGTATCAAACCATTCTGCTAAATGAACAATATCTAATTGTGATAAATCTGCAATAGATTTTCCGTCAATTTTAAAATTCAAAGCTTCTTGCTTTAATCGTGTTCCATTGCACACTGAGCAATCAATTTCATCCATAAATGTGTTCGCCCAACGCTTTACACTGGTAGATTGATTGTCGTTATATTGTGTTTGAATAAAACTATTAATGCCTTCAAAATCAATATCGTAAGTTCTAGATATTCCTAATTCTTTCGATTGCACTTCAAATTTTTCTTTTCCACCATAAAGAATAACTTCTAATGCTTCTTTCGGTATATTTTTGATGGCATCCGACAAGGAAAAACCATACTTTTCGGCAATATAGCCGAGTTGCTTGAAAATCCATGAATTTTTTTGCTCACCCAAAGGAGCAAGGCCACCATTTTTTATAGATATATTTTTATTTGGTATAATTTTGTCCATATTTATTTCATGAACTTTACCCAAACCATTACAATGGTCACAAGCACCCTTGGGAGAATTGAAGGAAAAGGAATTGGGTTCGGGCGTAGGGTATGAAATTCCGCTTGTCGGACACATTAAATTCCGGCTAAAATAGCGAGGGGAAACAGTATTGTCTTCGGCGTCATGGGGCAAAATCATTAAGGTTTCTTCGCCATGATACATAGCAGTTTTAATACTTTCTTCCAATCTTTTTTCGGCATTATCGTCAATTAACAAACGATCAATAACAATTTCAATATCATGAGTTTTGTAACGATCTAACTGCATTCCTTTTACAATTTCTTGAATCACGCCATCGACACGAATTCGAACAAAACCCTGTTTTGAAATTTGCTGAAAGAGTTCTCTGTAATGTCCTTTTCGGGATTTAATTACTGGAGCGAGTAAAATAATTTTTAGGTTGTGAAAATCTTTTAAAATAAGGTCTTTAATCAAATCATCGGTATAACTTACCATTTTCTCACCTGTATTGTACGAATAGGCATCCCCAATACGGGCAAAAAGTAAACGCAAAAAATCATAAATTTCGGTAATCGTTCCAACAGTAGATCTCGGACTTTTACTCGTCGTTTTTTGTTCAATAGCAATAACAGGCGATAATCCGTCAATTTTATCAACATCTGGTCTTTCTAATCCGCCAAGAAACTGACGAGCATAGGCCGAAAAAGTCTCAATATACCTGCGTTGTCCTTCTGCATAAATAGTGTCAAAAGCCAAAGATGATTTCCCACTTCCGCTCAAACCAGTAATAACAACCAGTTTTTCACGAGGAATTTTAACATCAATATTCTTTAAATTGTGAACTCTTGCCCCTAAAACTTCAATATACTCTTGTTCTCTACCCATAAATGTTTTAAAAAAATGCAAATTTATGAAATTGAAACTATAAATAATTTAAAGCTTTATTGTAATTTTATATTTTATAAATTGCACCAAATAAGTAAGCATGAAATTCATTAATTCAATTCGGCATTTTTTTGAAGTGAGAGGCTTTGATGTTTCCTCAAGATTGGCCGATAAGTTAGGGATTCGAGCAACAAATGTTCGATTGTTTTTTATTTACATTTCATTTTTTACCGTTGGGTTATCTTTTGCATTGTATTTGACATTAGCATTTGTAATTCGTTTAAAAGATATGGTTTATACCAAAAGAAGTTCTGTTTTTGATTTATAAAATAATACAATTAACCTTAACCAACCGATGCGTTTATTTAGAACTAACTTTATAAAATCAAAACTCTATATTGCCTTATTATTATTGATAATATTACTGGCAATCGGAACAGTAGGGTATATGCTCATTTCTGATTTTAATTTTGTTGATGCGATATATATGACCGTAATTACTGTTTCAACAGTCGGTTTTAAAGAAGTTCAACCTTTAGATTTTGGATCAAAAATATTTACTATTTTTCTTATTTTTACGAGCGTAGCAATTCTTGGTTATGTTATTTCAGTTATAACCGAATATATTTCAAACAATAATTTAATTGAAGATTTAAAACAAAAAAAAGTGCAACGAAAAATCGATAAATTAGTAGGTCATACCATCGTTTGCGGTTATGGCAGAAACGGTAAGCAAGCTGTAGCCAAGTTAAAAAGCAACAAAAAACCATGTGTTATTGTTGAAAATAGGGCCGAGCTTATGGAAGATTTTGATTTAGATACTGAAGTAATGTATGTAAAAGGAAACGCAACCGATGATGAATCGCTCATAAAAGCAGGTATTGAGAATGCCGCACATATCATAACAACATTACCTTCTGATGCCGATAATTTATATGTGGTGCTTTCTTCTCGCCAATTAAATGCAAACTGTACCATTGTTAGTCGGGCATCGAATGACTCTTCTTACAGTAAATTGAAAATTGCTGGAGCAGATAATGTTATTATGCCTGATAAATTAGGTGGTGCCCACATGGCTTCCCTAGTAATTACGCCGGATATTATCGAGTTTATTGATAGGCTATCCATTGAAGGAGAAAGCGCTACCAATTTAGTAGAGATTTTAACCGATGACCTGCCAAAAGAATATTTGTCAAAATCTATTTTTGATTTAGATTTAAGAAAGTCAACGGGTTGTACCGTAATTGGATTTAAAACACCCGATAGAGAATACATCATCAATCCTGAGGGAAATACAAAATTACTTCCAAACTCAAAATTGATACTTTTAGGAAAACCGGAACAAATTCGGAAACTAAATCAACTTTTTTAAAAAAAATAGTTCTTCACCTTAACTATATAGATCAACTATTTTATCTCGTACAGAAATCACTGTATTTTAAAGAACAGCTATTTTGAAAAAAATTATCATCACAGGAAGTAACGGTTTATTAGGTCAGAAATTAGTTGATTTATTAATGGTAGAAAAGAATTTTGAGATTCATGCTTTTTCTAGAGGTGAAAATCAAATCGAAAACACCAAAGGCTATACCTATTATAATGTAGATATTACCGAAAAAGAAAAAGTTAGCAACCTAATTCGAACCATTCGGCCAGATTACCTTATTAATACAGCCGCAATGACTAATGTTGATGCATGTGAACTCCACCAAGAAGAATGTGATAGTATTAATGTAGAAGCGGTTCGTACCTTGGTAGATTGTTGCAAAGAAAACGATATTCATTTAATTCACCTTTCCACAGATTTTATTTTTGACGGAAAAAAAGAGGGCTTATATAAGGAAGACGACGAGCCAAATCCATTAAGTTATTACGGACTCTCAAAATTAAAGTCCGAAAAGATAATTTTTTCTGCAGATATTAAATTCACAATTCTTCGAACAATTTTGGTTTATGGCATGGTAAATAGAGCTGATAGAAGCAATATTGTGCTTTGGGTAAAAAATTCTATTGAAAGTAAAAAACCTATTAATGCCATTACCGATCAATTTAGGATGCCCACTTTCGTGGATGATCTCGCTGAATCATGCTTGTTGGCTATAAAAAAGAATGCTTTTGGTGTTTATAACATTTCCAGTAATACACTTTTAAGTATTTATGAAATTGCCTTGATTGTTGCAAAAACCTTTAATTTAGATATAAAATACATCTCTGCCTGTAAAACTTCTGATTTAAATTTGCCTGCCGAACGACCTTATAAAACCGGTTTTGATTTAAATAAGTCGATTAAAGATTTAAATTTTCCGTCTTATTCTTTTACCGAAAGATTACAAGTTTATAAAAATCAATTAGATAGTAAAAGAACTACTCTGGGTAGTTAAGAAAATTGATTATTGTTAATAACTTTGATACGATTTTTGTTTTCTATTTCTAAGTTTTGTTTTACATTTGCTGTCCCCAAAATATCTGGGTAGTTCATTAAAATTGTAAGACTAAAAATAAATTAAAAATATTTCTTTTTTTATTTGGTGGAATCAAAAATCATTGTATTTTTGCACCCGCTTAGCGAGGCAGAGATGTTTAGTGGGGTGAGTTCATTGAGAGGGGTTTGATTTGGTTTTAAAACAAATAAA
>RCMY010001057.1_pt1 | contig 26247 bp, 16 predicted proteins | sample 2041341 | NCBI WGS metagenome assembly RCMY01 (sample SAMN09708234, study PRJNA481090) | Marine sediment metagenome, whole genome shotgun sequencing project.
ACCGGTCTGGCGGTGGTAGTCGATCTTCGCGGCGTCGGGGCGGACGCCGAACGGGACGACCTCGAAGCCTGCGGAGTCGCGGCCAGACGCCTCCAACGCCGCGATGACCTTCGGGAGGTCCTCACGGACGCCGCGGCCGCCGATCGGCATCCAGCCGGTCGCGTAGTCGACGAGGGCCGCGAGGCCCTTCGGGCCGATCCCGACGCCGAGCCAGACCGGGATCTCGTCCTGAACCGGCTTCGGCCAGGCGTTGGACGGCGACAGGTTCGCGTGGGTGCTCGTGTGCTGCGCGACGTCCTGCATCCAGAGCTTGCGCATCAGGTGCATGCGGTCGCGGACGACGTCGCGACGGTCGGCGTAGGCGACGCCGTGGTCAGCCAGCTCCTCCTTGTTCCAGCCGAAGCCGGCACCGAGGACGAAGCGCCCGCCGGAGACGAGGTCGAGGGATGCGACGGCCTTCGCGAGGATGATGGGGTCGCGCTGGGCGACCAGGCACACGCCGGTGCCGACCCGGATCCGCTCGGTCACCGCGGCTGCGGCGGTGAGCGCGACGAACGGGTCGAGGGTCCGGTAGTACGGCTCGGGCAGGTCACCGCCGACGGGGGCCGGCGTCGCGCGCGACACCGGGATGTGGGTGTGCTCGGGGAGGTAGACCCCGTCGAAGCCACGGCCCTCGACCTCGCGAGCCAGCTCTGCCGGCGTCATGGACTGGTCGGTCACCATCGCGGTGATGCTCACGCGCATGTCGTGCTCCGTCTGGGGTGGGAGGTGCTGAGGGTCAGCGGATCAGTTGTCCGCGTTGGCTGCGTCCAGGAAGGCGGGGCGTTCACCGCCGCCGTGAATGGTCAGGTCCGCGCCGGAGACGTACGCCGCCCCGTCCGAGGCGAGCCACCGGCAGGCCTCGCCGATGTCCTCGGGCAGCCCGAGCCGTCCGAGCGGGACGGTGGCCGCCACCTTCGCGATCCCGGCCTCGTCGCCGTAGTGCAGGTGCGCCTGCTCGGTGCGGATCAGCCCCGGCGTGACCGTGTTGACGCGGACCTTGGGTGCCCACTCGACCGCCAGCGTCTGCGTCAGGTTGATCAACCCCGCCTTGGCCGCCCCGTATGCCGCGGTCCCCGGCGACGGGCGCGCGCCGCTGACGCTGGCGATGTTCACGATCACGCCGCCGGTGGCCTGTGCCTGCATGACGGCGTTCGCGGCCTTCGCGACCAGCAGCGGCGCGGTGAGGTTCAGCGCGATGATCTTCTCGAGGTAGGACGTCGACGCGTCCTCGACCAGCGCGTACGGGGTCCCGCCGGCGTTGTTGACGACGACGTCGAGCCTGCCGTGCTCCGCGACGACCAGGGCGATGAGGGCATCGACGGACTCCGCGTCACGGACGTCACACGCGGAGAAGCTCGCGGTGTTGCCGTCGACCGTGGGGAGCCCGTCCACGGGCCGGCGCCCGCACGTCACGACCGTGTCGCCGTCAGCGAGGAACGCGCGGGCGATGCCGCGACCGATCCCCTTGGCGCCACCGGTGACGAGCACCACGCGCTGCTGCTGGGTCATCGCTTGCTCCGATCACAGGTCGCGCCACCGCGGAAGGCGACGCCGCCCTGAAGATAACTGACGACCCGTCAGAAACCGCGCGCTGACCGAGCCCGGACGTTTCGCCCGACACGCCCCGCGAGGTAGCGTTGACCACGATCTGACGCCCCGTCAGAAACGCCGGAGAGCTCATGTCGCGCAGCATCACGACGACCATCACCGACCACGTCGCGGAGGTCGTCGTCGACCATCCGCCGGTCAACGCCCTGCCCGTCGCCGGGTGGTTCGCGCTTGCCGACGCGATCCTCGCCGCCGGCCGTGACCCCGAGGTCTCCGCGGTCGTGCTGCGGGCGGAGGGCAAGGGCTTCAACGCCGGCGTCGACATCAAGGAGCTCGCCGACGACCCGCACCACGTCGCCCTGATCGGCGTGAACCGCGGGTGCTACGCAGCGTTCGCGGCGGTCTACGACTGCGAGGTCCCGGTGATCTCCGCCGTCCAGGGCTTCTGCGTCGGCGGCGGGATCGGCCTGATCGGCAACTCCGACATCATCGTCGCCTCCGACGACGCGACCTTCGGCCTGCCCGAGGTCGACCGTGGCGCGCTCGGCGCAGCCACCCACCTCAGCCGCATGGTCCCTCAGCACAAGATGCGCGCGATGGTCTTCCTCGCCGAGACGATCACGGCCGCCGAGCTCGCCTCGTACGGCTCCGTGCAGGCCGTGGTCCCGCGCGACCAGCTGCGCGACACCGCCATGGCGCTCGGCGCCGAGATCGCCGCGAAGTCCCCGACGATCATCCGCCGTGCCAAGGAAGCGCTCAACGGGATCGACCCCGTCGACGTGAAGCGCTCCTACCGCTTCGAGCAAGGCCTCACCTACGAGCTGACGCTGCGCGGCGTCGCCCAGGAGGCCCGCGACGCCTTCGTCGAGAAGCGCGACGCCGACTTCGACGCCTGAGACGACTCCTCCACCGACTGGAACCCGCACATGAGCGACGCCCCGCAGATCTCTCAAGGCACCAGCAAGGTCATGACCATCGACGAGATCGTCGGTGAGCTCCGCTCCGGCATGACGATCGGCATCGGAGGCTGGGGCTCTCGCCGCAAGCCGATGGCGCTGATCCGTGCGATCGCCCGGAGCAGCGTCGATGATCTCACGATCGTCAGCTACGGCGGCCCCGACGTCGGGATCCTGTGCGCGACCGGCAAGGTCCGCAAGCTCGTGTTCGCGTTCGTCTCGCTCGACTCGATCGCGCTGGAGCCGCACTTCCGCACGGCACGCCAGTCCGGATCGATCGACGTCATGGAGCTCGACGAGGGCATGTTCCTCAGCGGGCTCGAAGCCGCCGCCAAGCGCCTGCCGTTCCTGCCGACGCGCGCCGGGCTCGGCAGCTCCGTGCTCGAGGTCAACCCCGAGCTGCAGCTCGTCTCCAACCCCTACGGCGACGGCGAGTTCGTCGCGATGCCGGCCCTGCGGACCGACGTCTCGCTCATCCACATGAACCGCGCGGACCACCGCGGCAACGGCCAGTTCCTCGGCCCCGACTGCTACTTCGACGACCTGTTCGCGCTCGCCGCCGATCGAACCTTCATGAGCTGTGAGCGGCTCGTCGCCACCGAGCGACTGCTCGACGACGGCTCCATCCACACGCTGCGGATCAACCGCTCCATGATCGACGGTGTGGTCGAGACCCCCAACGGGGCACACTTCACGGCGTGCGAGCCCGACCACGGCCGCGACGAGGCGTTCCAGAAGCACTACGCAGCCACCGCGAAGGACCCGGCCCTCTGGGAGGAGTTCCGTCAGCGGTTCCTCGAGGTCGACGAGGACGGCTACCAGCAGGCCGTCCGCGAGTTCACCACCGCCACCGCCGAGGCGAACGCATGAGCGCCACCACCACCGCCGCCGCCACCCGCGCCGAGATCTGCGCCGTCGCGTGCGCCGAGGCCTTCCGCGGCGACGGTGAGATCTTCTGCTCGCCGATGGGCACGACGCCGCGCGCCGGGGCCCTGCTCGCCAAGGCGACGTTCGAGCCGGACCTGCTCATCAGCGACGGCGAGGCCACCACCATCGACGGCATCCCCGCGATGGGCTCTGGCTTCGGGGGCCACGTCGTCGAGGGCTACATCCCGTTCCGGACGGTGTTCGACGTCGTCGCGCACGGCAACCGTCACGTGATGATGGGCGCCTCGCAGATCGACCGGTACGGCAACCAGAACATCTCCGCCATCGGCGACCACGCCGCGCCGAAGATCCAGCTGCTCGGCGCCCGAGGCGGTCCCGGCAACACCGCCAACCACGCGACGAGCTACTGGGTCGCGAACCACTCGACACGGATCTTCGTCGAGCAGGTCGACTTCGTCTCCGGCGTCGGCACCGACCGTGCGGCCAAGGCCGGCACGGCCCTGGCCGGATTCCACGACCTGCGGCGCGTCATCACCAACCTCGCGGTGCTCGACTTCGAGACCCTCGACGGGGCGATGCGGCTGCGCTCAGTGCACCCCGGCGTGACCGTCGAGGATGTCGTCGCGGCCACCGGTTTCGCGCTGACCATCGCCGACGAGGTCCCGGAGACCCGACTGCCGACCGACCTCGAGCTGCGCCTGCTCCGCGAGGTCATCGACCCCAAGAGCTTCACCGGTCGAGAGGTCAAGGCGTGACCGTGCCGACGATCTCGACGGCCTTCACGGAGCTGGTCGGCGTCGACCATCCGATCGTGCAGACCGGCATGGGCTGGGTCGCTGGACCCCGGCTCGTCGCCGCCACCGCGGACGCGGGCGGTCTCGGGATCCTCGCCTCGGCCACGATGACCTACGACGAGCTCGAGCACGCGATCGACGACGTCCGCGCCCGGACGAGCAAGCCGTTCGGCGTGAACCTGCGCGCCGATCAGGACGACGCGCTGCGTCGCATCGACCTGCTGATCGACCGGGGTGTCCGCGTTGCGTCGTTCGCGCTCGCGCCGAAGCAGGACCTCATCCGACGCCTCCAGGACCACGGGGTGCTCGTGGTCCCGTCGGTCGGAGCGCTGCGCCACGCGCAGAAGGTCTCCGAATGGGGCGTCGACGCCGTGCTCGTGCAGGGCGGCGAGGGCGGCGGCCACACCGGTGCCGTGCCGACCTCGCTGCTGCTCCCCCAGGTCGTCGACGCGGTCGACGTCCCCGTCATCGGCGCCGGCGGGTTCTTCGACGGACGCGGTCTCGTCGCGGCGCTGGCCTACGGGGCGTCCGCCATCGCGATGGGCACGCGGTTCCTGCTCACCCAGGAGTCGACCGTCCCCGAGGAGGTCAAGCGGTTCTACCTCGGCCACTCCGTGACCGACACCGTCCGCACGACGAAGGTCGACGGCGTCCCGCACCGGGTGCTCCGCACCGATCTCGTCGATGCGCTCGAGGGCGCCAGCGGGGCGACGTCGCTGCTCCAGGCTGCCCGCAACGGGCTCAGGTTCAAGGAGCTGACCGGCACGTCGTTGAAGTCGCTGCTCGTCGAGGGCAAGGCGATGAAGGACTCCCGCGACCTGTCGTGGTCGCAGGTCGTGATGTCGGCCAACACGCCGATGCTGCTGAAGGCCGCGATGGTCGACGGACGCCCCGACCTCGGGGTGATGTCGTCCGGTCAGGTCGTCGGTGTGATCGACGACCTCCCGACCGTCGCCGACCTCATCGCGCGGATCATGGACGAGGCCGCGACAACGCTTGCCGGCCTGCCGTCTGCGAGCTGACCGAAGCCGTCAGGTTTGGCGCGTTGACGGGCCGGGCACCCCTCGTGCGTTCCCGGACCACGCCCCCTGCAGGTCCACCTCGCCCAAGGTGCCGCCCAATGCTCTTCGCAGCCATCGCCGTCGTCCCGCTGTCACTCCTCGCCGTCCTCGAGCTGGCTGCGCTCCGGCTCCGGTCCACGGACCTCGTCTCCTGACCGAGACCACAGGCTTCCCCGAACGGCCCGCCTCATGGCGGGCCGTTCGTCATGTCCGTCCACGACCCCAGATCCTGGAACCGGACAGAACGCGCGTTCCGGGATGGGCAAGGTGACCCATGGGCGCGACGGTGCTGCGGGAGGAAGGTGAACACGTCGCACACCGGGCCCGCCGCCCAGGAAGCAGGACCAAGATGATCTTCACCGTGATCCCCTTCCTCGCCCTCATCGGCCTCGTGATCCTCGACGTCCTCTCGAGCGCCCGCGAGCGCCACACCAGCTGGAACTGACCGAGGGCGCCCCGAACGAGCGGAGACGGCGCACGTCCGCCATGATCGGCTCCTGGAACTGAACCCGCGAGCGCCGAGGCAGACGTGCAGTACACGAGGATGGGCCGGACGGGCCTCAAGATGTCGCGGATCGTGCTGGGGATGATGTCCTACGGCGATCCGGGCTGGCGTGACTGGGTGCTCGACGAGGCCGCCTCGGAGCCCTTCGTCGTCGCGGCGCTCGAGGCCGGGATCACGACGTTCGACACGTCGAACATGTACTCCGACGGGGCGTCGGAGCAGGTCACCGGCACGCTCCTCGGCCGACACGCCGAGCGCGAGGACGTCGTCATCGCGACGAAGGTGTTCTTCAACTTCCGCGACGGCCGACCAAACCGCGGCGGGCTGTCGCGCAAGCACGTGCTCAGCGAGGTCGACGCCTCCCTCCGGCGTCTCGACACCGACTACATCGACCTCTACCAGATCCATCGGCTCGACCCGGAGACGCCGATCGAGGAGACGATGCTCGCGCTGCACGAGTGCGTCGTGGCGGGCAAGGTCCGCTATCTCGGCGCGTCGTCGATGTGGACGTGGCAGTTCGTGCAGGCCAACGAGATCGCCGCGCGCAACGGCTGGACACCGTTCACGTGCATGCAGAACCACCACAACCTCCTCTACCGCGAGGAGGAGCGCGAGATGCTCCCGTACTGCCGCGACGCCGGGATCGGGGTGATCCCGTGGTCGCCGCTCGCCCGTGGCCTGATCGCGCGCGCCCACGCCCCGGACACCGCGACGAAGCGCAACGACAGCGACACGCTGACCCCGCATCTCTACGCCGGCGGCGACCGCGAGATCCTCTCCCGCGTCGCGGAGGTCGCGGACCGCCTCGGGGCCGTGCCCGCACAGGTCGGCCTCGCCTGGCTCCTGCACCAGCCCGGCATCACCGGCCCGATCATCGGCGCGACGAAGCTCTCGCACCTCACCGATGCCGTCGGGGCCCTGGATCTCGAGCTCACGCCCGAGGACCTCGCTGCGCTCGAGGAGCCCTACACCGCCCGCCCGGTCGTCGGCCACAGCTAGCGATCAGGCCGCCCTGACCATCTCGACGATGGCCGTCGGGGCGCCGACGAGGTCCGGGCACGCAGCCATGATCTTCGCTCGCGCCTCGACCCGCGCACGACGGAGCACGTCACGCTGGGCGTCGCGGTCGTCGGCGAGCGGCGAGAAGCCCATCGAGCGAGCCACCGCCGAGCTCGGCGCGAGCGTGACGACGCGATGACCGGCAGCAGCCAACGTGGCCACCTCGCTGCGGATCTGGCCGTTGGCGAGCCAGCGCATCGGGGCGTCGACGGAACGGCTGAAGGTGCCGTTGGAGGCGAGCGGGGCGCTGACCACGATCAGGTCGAGGTCGTCGCGCGACGCGAGCAGGTCGGCGTTCGTCGTGGAGCAGATGCCGGCGTCGACGTGACGATGGCCGTCGACGACCATGGGGCGGAACACTCCCGGGATGCTCGCGGCGGCGGTGCAGGCGAAGCCGGGGCTGACCTCAGGTGGCTGATCGCGGCCGAAGACGACGCGCTCACGGCGGCGGGAGCTGGCCTGGCGGGTCGCACCGCTCGTGCAGGCGACGGTGTCCGTCGCGCGACATCCGGGTGCCGTTGAGCTCGGCAGCCAGATCGTCCACGGCGAAGCCGCCCCGGAGCACGCCCGCGGTGATCGCGCCGATGGAGGTGCCGACCATGAGCTCGGCGTCACGAGCGTCGACGGCGAGGGCGTCCTGGAGCCCTTGAAGCGCCCCGACGTGCCATGCGTAGCCCGGGAAGGCTCCTGCTCCGAGGACGAGTCCGATGCGCATGCGCGTGCCGAGGTGTGCCGTCCGGCGTCGTCGCCGAGACGGCGCGTTGCCGTCGGCTGTTGTTCGTCAGCGCCGACCGGAAGGTTGGCTCCCGTCAGGCGAAGCCGCGCATCGCTGCGCGGGCCTCGGCGCGGGCGCCGGTGTAGACCCAGCCCTGCGCCTCGCGGTCATCGACCAGCGGGTTCGTCCCCATCGCGCGGGCGGTCCTCGACGAGGGGGAGATCGTGACGACGTGGTGGCCGACGTCGCGCAGGCCTCGCACCTCGTGACGGATCTGCGCAGAGGTGACGACGCGGACGGGAGCGTCGAGCGTCGTCGGGAACATGGCGGCGCTCGCGAGCGGGGCGCTGACGACTACGAGGTCGAGGTCGTCGCGGTCGCGGAGCAGGTCGGCGTTCGTCGTGGAGCCGATCCCGGCGTCGACGTAGAACTCCCCTTCGATCTCCACCGGCTTGAACACCCCCGGGATGCTCCCGGACGCCGCGCACGCCACACCGGGGCTGACGATCGGCGAGCCGTCCCGGCCGAACACCACCCGCGCGCCGTCGCGGACGCGCGTCGCGACCACCCAGAGATCACGCTCGGGCCACGTCTTCTCGAGCAGCGTGTCGATGGAGTGACCGACGGGCGCGAGCGACCCGCGCCCCTTCGGGACGAGTCCGGCGACGCCCTGCATGACGAGCGAACGCACGTGTCGTTCGTCGTCAAGGGTCGCGATCGCGCGGAGCGCACCGATGCCGCTGGGCATCGGCGCCGGCAGCTTCAGCGGACCGACGTCGGGCGGCAGCATGTGCGGCGGATCGATGTGGTGCGCGGAGAGCCGCTCGCCCTCCTGCGACTTCGGCGTGCCGAGGATCGCGGCGGCGAGGTCTGCGATCGCGAACCCGCCGCGGATGCCGCCGCCGGTGATCGATCCGATCGAGGTCCCGACGATGACCTCGGCGTCACGTGCGTCCCAGCCGAGAGCGTCCTCGATGCCATGGAGCACGCCGACATGCCACGCGTGTCCGGGGTACGCACCGGCGCCGAGCACGAGGCCGATGCGCATGTGGTGGCCTTCGTGTGGTCGAGAGGTCGACGCCCATCGGGGCGCCGGAGGGTCACAGGCTGCCATGTCGGGCGCCTCGATGCTTCACTCGGCCCAGACCCGCCACCCGATGAGGCCACACCGCGATGTTCGAGACCCCCACCGTCCTGTTCCTCTGCGTGCACAACGCGGGCCGCTCCCAGATGGCAGCGGGGTGGCTGCGCCACCTCGGCGAGGACCGGGTGCGCGTGCTCTCGGCGGGATCGAGCCCGAGCGACGCGGTGAACCCCGCCGCCGTCGCGGTCATGGCGGAGGTGGGCATCGACATCTCCGACGCGACCCCGCACCGCTGGACCGACGAGGAGCTCGGGGCGTCCGACGTCGTCGTCACGATGGGATGCGGCGACACCTGCCCGGTCCTGCCCGGCACCCGCTACCTCGACTGGCCGCTCGAGGACCCAGCCGGCCAGGGCAACGCCATGGTCCGCGTCGTGCGTGACGAGATCGAGGGCAAGGTCCGCAGCCTCATGGCCGAGCTGGGAGTCAGAGCCGCTCGATGATGGTGACGTTGGCCTGACCGCCGCCCTCGCACATCGTCTGCAGTCCGTAGCGCCCGCCCGTGCGCTCGAGCTCGTGGAGCAGGGTGGTCATGAGCTTGGCGCCCGTGGCGCCGAGGGGGTGGCCCAGAGCGATCGCGCCGCCGTTGACGTTGACCTTGGCGTGGTCGACGTCGAGGTCCTTCATCCAGGCAAGGGCCACCGACGCGAAGGCCTCGTTGATCTCGACGAGATCGATGTCGTCCATCGTCATCCCGGCCTTGGTCAGCGCGTACTTCGTCGCCGGGATCGGAGCGGAGAGCATCTTCACCGGGTCGCCACCGCGAACGGACAGGTGGTGGATGCGGGCGCGGGGCGTGAGGTCGTGGTCCTTCACGGCCTGCTCGGACGCGATCAGCAGCGCGGCGGAGCCGTCGGAGATCTGTGACGCGAGGGCGGCGGTGAGCCGGCCACCGTCGACGAGCGTGCGCAGCGTCGCCATCTTCTCGATCGATCCGCCGCGCCGGGGGCCCTCGTCATGGACGACCTCACCCTCGGCCGTCACGACCGGGGCGATCTCGCGCTCGAAGCGGCCGCCGTCGATCGCGGCGATGGCACGCTCGTGGGAGGCGAACGCGAACTGCTCCATGTCCTCGCGGCTGATCCCCCACTGCTCGGCGATCATCTCGGCGCCCCGGAACTGCGAGATCTCCTGGGTCCCGTAGCGCTTGACCCAGCCCTCAGATCCGGAGAACGGGTCCGTCATGCCGAGGTGGCTTGCCAACGTCATGGCCGACGCGATCGGGATCTGGGACATCGTCTGGACACCCCCGGCGACGACGAGGTCCTGCGTGCCCGACATCACGCCCTGGGCGGCGAAGTGGACGGCCTGCTGGGACGAGCCGCACTGGCGGTCGATCGTGGTGCCGGGGACCTCCTCGGGCATCCCTGCGGCGAGCCATGCGGTCCGGGCGATGTCGCCCGCCTGGGTGCCGACGGTGTCGACGCAGCCGAAGACGACGTCCTCGACCGCGGCCGGGTCGACGCCTGTCCGCGCCATCAGCGCGGAGATGGAGTGCGCCCCGAGGTCAGCGGCGTGGACCGCGGCGAGCCCGCCGTTGCGTCGCCCGACGGGCGAGCGGACGGCGTCGATGATGTAGGCCTCGGGCATGACGAACTCCTGATGGTTGACGACGCTGTTACCTGGTGACGATCGTGCAGCTGCCGTGGCCGAAGAGGCCCTGGTTGATCGAGAGCCCGACCTTGGCGCCCTCGACCTGACGGCCTCCGGCCTTGCCGGTGAGCTGCCAGTGCAGCTCACAGACCTGCGCGATGGCCTGGGCCGGCACGGCCTCGCCGAACGCACCGAGCCCGCCGGAAGGGTTGACCGGGATGCGTCCGCCGAGCGCGGTCTCGCCGGCGCGGAGCAGCTGCTCCGCCTCGCCGGTCTTGCAGATCCCGATCTGCTCGTACCAGTCGAGCTCGAGCGCGGACGAGAGGTCGTAGACCTCGGCGAGCGACAGGTCCTCCGGACCGACGCCGGCCTCCTCGTAGGCGGTGAACGCGATGTCGTCCTTGAACGGACGGGGCGGGAGCGCGTGGTTCGCGGCCGAGTCGGTCGCGAACATCGGCATGTCGATGGTCGTGTTCGGGAAGGTCGGCGTGGCGGTGGAGAGCCCGGCGATCCGCGGGGCGTCGGCGAGGCCGAGCGCCGCTGCCTTCTCCGGCGACGCGAGCAGGATCGCCGCGCCACCGTCAGAGGTCGCGCAGATCTGGAGCAGCCGCAGCGGGTCAGAGACCATCGGCGAGGCGAGCACCTGCTCGAGCGTGAACGCCTTCGGGTAGCGCGCGTTCGGGTTGTGCACGGCCGCCTCGGAGTTCTTGACCTTCACCTGCGCGAAGTCCTCCTCGGTGGCGCCGTAGAGGTCCATCCGTCGACGGGCGTAGAGCGCGAAGTACGTCGGGTTGGTGATTCCCTGGAGGCGGAAGCGGAGCCAGTCGGTGTCGTCCCAGCGCTCCCCGGCCTGCGGGGCGAGGAACCCCTTCGGCGTGGTGTCGGCGCCGACGACCAGCGCGAGGTCGCTGAGCCCTGCCATGATCCGGGTGCGGGCGACGTCGATGGCCTGCGAGCCGGACGCGCACGCCGCGTAGCAGGTCGCGATCTTGGCGCCATTCCAGCCGAGGGCCTGCGCGAACGTGGAGCCGGCCACGTAGCCGGGGTAGCCGTTGCGGACGGTCGCGGCACCCGCGACGAAGTCGACGTCGGCCCAGTCGACGCCGGCCTCGGACAGCGCTGCGCGGGCGGCGTGAACGCCGTAGCCGACGAAGCTGCGTCCCCACTTGCCCCACTCGTGCATGCCGGCCCCGACGATGCGTGCATCGTTGGCGCGGGTCATGAGGCGACCTCCGTGATCGGTGCCCAGCGCCAGGTGGTGCGCTCCTCGCCTTCGTCATCGACGTAGAGCCGCTCGACGACGAGCTCGACCGCCGTGCCGACGCGGATGTCGTCGGGCGTGGCGGTGTGCGAGAGCTGGCCGAGCACGACCATCGCCTCGTCCTTGAGCTCGACCGCGACGACGGAGTACGGCGTGAACTCGTCACCGTCGACGATGTACGGCGCCGGCGGGGCGTAGTGGTTGGTCACGTAGGACCAGACTGTCCCGAAGCGCGACAGCGTCGTCGGGGCGAGCTCGTCGACGAGCGCCGTGCATGCCGGGCTGGGGCAGCCGGCAGCCAGCGGCGGGAACGACACGGTGGCGCAACGGCTGCACCGTTGACCGATCAACGACGGCGCGTCATCGTCCGTGAACCATCCATCGATCACCGGGGTCGCCACGCACATCTCCGTCGTCTGCTCGTGCCCCCAGCCTAATCTGACGGGTCGTCAGAAACGAACCGCCCACGCTGCCGCGGCTCCCGCACGGCCCCCGACACCGCGCACGACAGATCTTGAGGTGCTTTTTCTGAAATCGGACAGTTCGCCACGCGGACGCGCCGACGACCACGCAACGTCACCCGGGCGGCCGTTCGGCCACCATCGCCGTGACGCTGCGCGAGACCTGCGCGGTCAACGCCAGAACCCGAGCATTCACCGCTCAGGCTCGGCGAACCGGCCACTTGCATTCCGGCCACCTGCCCGTCCTAGGTTCCCAGTGACGCTTCTCGCGAGGTGTCCGAGCGGGGGCTCACGGTCCGCCGCTGCCCGAAGCCGTCTGCTGGGAACCGGGCGCCCGTGGAAGGGCGCGCTCATGCCTCACACCGCTCCGCTGCACCGCCGGATCACCTCGGTCGTCGCCGTTCTCGGGCTGGTCGTCGGCGTGATCGCCGTCGGCCCGACGAGCCCGGCGTTCGCGTTGACGAACCTCAACCTCGTCGTCGACTCGCCCGACGACTTCGGCGACGCCAGCCCCGGAGATGGATCCTGCGACGACGGCACCGGCTCGTGCACGCTGCGCGCCGCGTTCGAGGAGCACAGCGCGACGAACGACACGGGCACGACGACGGTGACCGTGCCGGGCTGGCGCATCGTCCTGGACGACACGCTGTACGCCGCCCCTGCGGTGAGCCGCGAGCTGGTCCTGCAGGGCGTCGGCATGGGCGCGACGATCCTCGACGGTGACGACGCGACCTTCTCCCCCGCGGGCGGGTTCGCCATCCCGTCACCGGCAACGGCGCGACGGGTCATCGAGGTCGCCGAGGGCAGCCTCACGCTCAACGATCTCACCGTCACCGGCGGTGCCTCCCAGAACCAGCTCAACCTCGCCGGGACGGTGAACTTCGGCGGCGGCGGCCTCCTCGTCGACTTCCCCGGGGACAACCTGACGTTGTCCAACACCGAGTTCACCAGCAACGTCTCGACCCTCTCCGGTGGCGGCCTCGAGTACTGGGGCACCGGCGCGGTCCAGATCACCGGGTCCGCCTTCTACGGCAACACGACCAACAGCCTCGGTGGCGGTGCCGCCATCAACGTGAACGCAAGCTCGGTCCTCATCGAAGACACGGACTTCGAGCGCAACGGTCTGCGGCCCGGCAGCGCCATCGAGCCTCCCGCAAGCTTCGTCCCGCGACAGGGTGGCGGGCTCTACCTCAACGACAACGCGACGCTGCGGGGCCTGCGCTTCACCGACAACACCGCGCTCGAGGGCGGCGGACTGTTCCTGGCAAGCAACTTCGTCACGCTGTCCGACAGCGACCTGTCCGGCAACCACGCGTGGGAGAACGGTGGCGGGGTCCACGCATCCGACGTCGGCGGCACGCTCTCCGTCAGCACCACCGAGTTCGTGAGCAACGGCGCGTTCGACCCCGACGGCGACGGCGGCTACGACGACGGCCTCGGCGGCGCGATCTCGGTGGGCGCCGGCCGTCTGAACGTCACCGACAGCGGGTTCAGCCTGAACTTCGCCCGTGACGGTGGCGCGATCGCCCGGCAGGGCGCGGCGCCGACGAACTCCATCAACGTCGACACGTCCTGGTTCGAGGCCAACACCGCCCATCGCAACGGTGGCGCCTACGCGGCGCTGATCGACAGCGCCACCTTCGGGTCGAGCACGGCGATCTTCGACAGCGTGTCCCTCCTCGCGAACGCCGCGACGACGGGCGACGGCGGCGCGGTCTACAACGCCGACTCCGACGGGGCGATCTTCCGCTTCACGACGCTCTCCGACAACGTCGCGGCTGGGACGAACCACCTCCACGCGGTCGACCCCGGCAGCGTCACCGTGAACCTCTCCCTCGCCGACTTCGACGGAGCAAGCACCGACTGCCTCAACGTCGATTCCAGCGCCACGAAGTACGCCTCGCTCGCCACGTGCAGCCTGTCGTCGACAGCTGCTGACCAGACCTTCGGCGCACCCGTCGTCGAGCAGGGCCCGTCCGTCGCGGTCGGCAACGGTCAGATGGGCCGCTTCCAGACGGTCGCTGCCAGCACCGGCGGGGCGGTCGTCAGCGGACCGTCGTGCAACGGCGACGACCAGCGCGGGGCCGCCCGGCTCCAGAGCGGCACCACCTGTGACCACGGTGCCATCCAGTCCGGCTTCCTCGTCAACGAGGACGGCGACCTCCCGGACCTGACCCCCGGCGACGGGCTGTGCGACACCGACAACGGCACCGTGGGCGAACAGTGCTCGCTGCGCGCCGCGGTCACCGAGGGCAACCTGCTCACCGGCACGGCGGCCATCGACGTCATCCCGCTGAACAACCCGTGGGTTCCGGACGTCAACGCGGTCCTCACGGTCACCCAGGACACGATCCTCGTCGAGCGTCCTGCTGCGGACAACAGCCGCACGGTGCGCGTCAACCACGCCGCCGACGACTCCCTCTTCGAGGTGGCCGCCGGGGTCAGCCTCGACGTGAACGGGCTCTGGCTGAGCTTCGGGGCCACGGCCGCGAACCTCGGGACGTTCTTCCGGCTCCTCAACGGCGCGGACCTGCGCCTGATGAACATGGAGATCGACGGCGGGATCGCCACCACCGACGGCGGCGCCATCCACGCTGCCGGGTTGAACGACCTCGTCCTGCGCGACGTCGAGATGACGTGGAACCAAGCCGGGGACAGCGGTGGCGCGATCCACATGACCAGCGGCTCGTTGACCTTGCGCGACAGCTTCGTCGGCCTCGAGCGCGGCGATGACCCAGGCCCGAACCTGGCACGGCTCAGCGGCGGCGCGATCCACGCGACCGGCAGCTCCGACCTCGACATCCGCTCGACGATCTTCGCGAACAACGGTGTGGGCACCACCGACCTCGCGGCGCCGAACAACCGCTTCGGTGGGGCCATCAGCCTCGAGGGCGGCTCCGTCGCGCGCTTCGGTGACACGTCGTTCACGGACAACATCGCTGGCCAGGGCGGCACCAGCGTGTTCGGCTACGGCGCAGCCATCAGCAACAACGACGGACAGGTCACCTTCGCCCCGGTCAGCCGGGCAGCGGTGTTCGACAGCAGCTTCACGAACAACGACACCCCCGCAGGCGCCGCAGGCGCGATCTACACCGTCACCGGGATCAGCCGGGTGCGCAACGCGTTCGTCACGGGCAACGACGCCGTCTTCGGGTCCGGTGCGTTCGAGGTGCCCGGCTCCGGGACGATCTCGATCGTCGGGTCCGAGGTCTCGGCCAACACCAGCGGCGCGGCCTTCGGCGGTGCCGTCTCCGCCGGCGTCGGCGGAACCGTCATCCTCGCGGACACGTTCTTCGAGAACAACTCCTCGACCACCGAGGGCGGGGCCGTGCACGTCGCGGGGTCGGTCGAGACCCACCTCCACGGCCTGACCTTCAAGGGCAACGTCGCCGGTGACTTCGGTGGCGCCATCAACGCCAACGTCCCGATCCAGATCCGCAGCTCCACGTTCATCGACAACGACGGCGGCGCGGCCGGCGGAGCGATCCGCCTCACCACGAACGCGGTCGGCTCCGTCATCGAGGACTCCTCGATCGGCACGGTCGCCAACCCGAACCTTGCCGCCACAGGAGCGGGGATCTCTGCGGACAGCGCGGTCGACATCATCAACACCGACGTGGTCGGCCAGGGCAACAGCGGGGCTTTGGGCGGCAACATCGATCTCGATGTCCCCACCGGTGAGACCACCCGGATCATCGGCGGCAGCGTCACCGACGGCACCGCGTCCAGCGGCGGCGGCATCCGCTACACGGGGCTCGGGGCCCTCGTCATCGACGGGACCACCATCTCCGACAACGCCGTCAACAGCGTCGGCGACGAAGGCGGCGGCATCGCGGTCCTCGGCGCCGACTTCACGATGCGCAACGCCACCGTCTCCCGCAACGCTGCCCCGAACGGCAACGGCGGCGGCATCTTCGTCTTCACCGACGGGGAGAACTCGGTGTTGATCGAGGACTCGTTGTTCGAGGACAACACCGGTGACTCTGCCACAGGCACCGCGATCCACCTCGAGCAGGACTCCCCGCTGACGCTGCGTCGCACCACGATCACCGACGACCCGTTTGCAAACGGCTTCGATGTGAGCGGGTCGGACGGGCCCGGCGCGGACGGACCCATCGTTCTTGACGAGGTCACCTTCGTCGGAGACCCGACCAACGACGTCCGCCCCTACATGCTGATCATCGCCCGCCCGTTCACGATGCTGAGCTCGACGCTCACGGGCGGGTCCGTGATCGTCAACAACAACTCGGCGCCTGCCACGATCCTGAACTCGACCTTCGAGCTGACCGGGATCGAGGTCTACGGCGATCTCGACGTCGTCCGGTCCACGTTCTTCGGCAACTCAGGTCTCGAGCCGGCGCTCGAGGTGTTCGCCAACGCGGCCCTGACCGTCACCTCCTCGACCATCGTCGGCTACACCGGCTCAGCCATCGAGACAACCTCGACGGTCACCCCGATCGTCGATCGCTCGATCCTCGAGGGCAACAGCCCCAGCGAGTGCATCGGCACCATCGAGGTGTCGTACACGCTGATCGGCACCTCCGGTGGGGGTTGCACCCTGACGGGTCCGCAGCTCGCGACCAACATCCTCGACGACACCGCGGACCTCGCCCCGATCCTGGCGGACAACGGCGGGCTCACCGAGACGCTGCTGTTCCAGTCCTCGTCCGCAGCCGTCGACGTCGCCCCGGAGATCGGGACGGTCGCCACCGATCAGCGCGGGCTCTTCGGCGTGGTCAACGGGCTCGCCGACCTCGGCGCGGTCGAGGCGCAGGTCGGCGAGCTCGCCGCCCCGTCGCTGACCGTCAGCATCCTGGCTGACCAGCCGGTCTACACGCCAGGCGCGAGCATCGTCCCGTCCAGCGACATCTCCGCTCAGGAGATCCAGTCCTCGTCGCTGAACCAGACCAACGTGCTCGAGGCGCCGATCAGCGCGATCCCGATCAGCGCGATCCCGATCAGCGCGATCCCGATCTCCGCCATCCCGATCAGCGCGATCGACCTCACGCTGCCGGGTGTCCAGGAGACGCTCGCCGGAACGCCGCTCAACGAGATCCGCCTGTTCGAGCCGATCGGCCAGAACGGCCAGGTCGAGAACATCCGCCAGCTGCTGGAGCTGTCGACGACGGGGCTCGAGAACCGCCCCCGACAGTCGATCACCCTGCAGAACGTCCTCGACGACCCGGGGACCGCCCCGGTGATCCTGTCCGCGCCGATCTCGGCCATCGACTTCGGCGAGACGCCCATCTCTGCCATCCCGATCAGCGCCATCCCCATCTCGGCCATCCCGATCTCCGCGATCGACTGGGTGACGATCCTCGACGACCAGACCACGACCGACCCGGCCGAGGCGCTGTGCAACCTGTTCGCCGCCAACGGGTTCAGCTGTGGTGATCTGGGGACGACGCCGGGCGACGCCACGATCCTTGACGCTGCCATCGCCGGTGCCCCCATCTCCGCGATCCCGATCAGCGCCATCCCGATCAGCGCCATCCCGATCAGCGCCATCCCGATCAGCGCCATCCCGATCAGCGCGATCAACCTCAGCGCCAGCCCGATCTCGGCGATCCCGATCAGCGCCATCCCGATCAGCGCGATCGAGGTGAACGGGACACCGATCTCGGCGATCCCGATCTCCGCGATCGAGGTCGAGGGCGTGCCGATCTCGGCAATCCCGATCTCGGCGATCCCGATCAGCGCCATCCCGATCTCCGCCATCCCGATCAGCGCGATCCCGATCAGCGCCATCAACGTCACGGGCTCCCCCATCTCGGCGATCCCGATCAGCGCCATCCCGATCTCCGCGATCAACCCGCAGTCCTCGCCGATCTCGGCGATCCCGATCAGCGCCATCCCGATCTCCGCCATCCCGATCAGCGCCATCCCGATCAGCGCCATCCCCATCTCCGCGATCGACGCGCAGGCATCGCCGATCTCGGCGATCCCGATCTCCGCGATCCCGATCAGCGCGATCGACCAGATCATCGACTGCAACCTCGTCGACTGCCAGAACGACACCCTCGGTGACGCCGGCGACGCCGGCGCGATCCTGGGAACCGCCACCGTCGGGCTGCTGGGCGACACGCTCAGCGCCGAGGGCAGCATCCTGTCCGACATCATCGCGTACGTGGACCGTCAGGCCCTCGGAGTCCAGGCAGCGCTCGACGCCACCGTCACGGGTGACCTCGGCACCTACGGCACCGCGCTGTTCGACGACCTCCTGCCGCTCACGGGCCTCGACCTCGCGACCACGCCGCTGCAGGACATCCTGCCGGGGCTCCCGCTGGACATCGATGGCCTGCGTCAGCTGATGGACGCCATCGGCTCGCAGGAGTCGCAGCAGCTGCTGGACGACCTCGCCGACCTCGGCCTCGAGGACCTCTTCGACCTCGGCGGTCTGACGATCCTCGACATCCTCCCGATCCTCGGCGCAACGCTCTTCGCCGACCTGCTCCAGATCATCCACGACTCACCGGCAGGCGACACCGTGTCGCTGCTGGACCTCGTCCTCGCGCTGCTCCCGTCCGACCAGATCCCGTGGACGGAGATCGACATCAGCCGCGGCGGCATCCAGCACGCCGTCGACGGCAACGCCGCCACCAACGTCGTCTTCACGATCGACGTGACCACGAACGGACAGAACGCCACGGAGCCGTTCGAGGTGCGCCTCGACCTGCCCGGCGGTGCGTTCGTCGGCCAAGATGCGCCTGCTGCCTTCAGCGCGGTCGGCGCGCTCCAGCCGGTCGACCTGCAGGCCCAGCAGCTCGGCGAGCAGGTCATCTTCACGATCCCCCCGCAGGCCAACGGCACGTTCTCCCTGGTCGTCACCGCGGCTGCCCCGCTCTCGCTGGGCACCAACACGGCGGACGTCGCCGTCCAGCACGCGACCTTGGGGACCGAGACCGACTCCGTCGAGGTGTCCGTGGTCGAGGAGTTCGAGCCGAACGACACCGTCGCCGATGCTGCGAACTCCCCCGACCTCGAGGGTGACGTCGTGGTGCTCAGCCACATCGGCGCACCCGGCGACGTCGACCTGTTCCCGGTGACGCTCGAGCCCGGCGAGGCGTTCAGCGCCTTCCTCGGCAACGTGCCGAAGGGCACCGACCTCGACCTCGTGCTCTACGGGCCACCCGGCACCGAGGTGCCCGGCGTCACCGTCGACGACGTCGAGGGTGGCGGGGAGACGACCCAGGTCGCGCAGGACGTCGTCCTGCTGACCGACCGTCCCGCGATCCAGATCTCCGCAAACCGAGGTCGCTCGACGGAGCGCGTGGACCTGCCCCCGGTGCAGTTCGCCGGCGAGTACCTCGTCCAGGTGACCGGCTACAACGAGAGCGCGGCCGCGCCGCCCTACTCGCTGCAGGCAAGCGTCACCCCGGCGCCGGTCCTGCCACCGTGCGCACCGTGGCCCGCTGGGCTCACGACGACCGACGCCACCGGCAGCGCGCCGGTGACCGTCGCCGACGCGAGCACCCAGACCCTCTTCCTCGTACACCGTGACCGCTACGCGGGCGCCTACGGGCAGGCCGCGGTGGCCGACCTCGACGCCCTGCTCGCGCAGGTCGCGGCGCTCGACGGCGCCGCCAACGACCCGCTCGTCAACGGCCACGTGATGGTGCTTGACGAGATCCCGACCATCGACACCGCCTACGACGCGTGGGACGCCGCACGCTGCGACGTGAACGCCGCCAACGTGATCGTGGAGGCCATCCGCACGGAGATCGACGCGCTGCGCACCGGGGTCGCCCCGAACATCGCGCACATCGTCGTGGTCGGTCCGGACGAGCAGGTGCCGTTCGCACGTATCCCGGACTTCACCGACATCGCCAACGAGCGCACGTTCGCCGACGAGCAGCTTCGCCGGATCCAGGGCCAGGACGTCAGCGACGAGCTGCACGCCGCGCTGCTGTTCGGCTATTACCTGTCGGACAACGCCTACGCGGACTCGCTCGCCGAGGTCGCGCTGAACCGCCCGATCCACATCCCCGAGCTCGCGGTCGGCCGCCTCGTCGAGGCGTCGTCGGAGATCCACGGACAGCTCCAGCAGTTCCTCGACTTCGACGGGCGTCTCGACCCGGCGACCGAGAGCTTCGTCGCCGGGTACGACTTCCTCGCTGATGGCGCGGAGGCTGTCGCGGACGCCGTCGCCGCCTCTGGCAGCACGGTCGACGAGCTGATCAGCGATGTGTGGGACGCCGACGAGGTCCGGGCACGTCTGGCCGGCACGGGCTCCCAGGACATCGTCTCGGCGAACGCCCACTACAACGCGACGAGCCTGCTCTCGGCGCTTGAGGACGCCAACGGCACGCAGGCGGACCTGTTCGACGCGAACGAGGTCGTCGGCGACTACGCCGGCACGATCTCGTTCACGATGGGCTGTCACTCCGCGCTGAGCCTGTCCGACATCTCGGTCGGCGCGACGCCGGACTGGGCTCAGGTCTGGTCCGCGCACGGTGCGCAGTACGTCGGCAACACCGGCTTCGGCTACGGCGAGACCGAGACGGTCGCGTTGTCCGAGGCCCTGATGGTCGGGTTCGCGGAGAACCTCGACGGGTCGATGACGATCGGTCAGGCGCTGGCCTTCGCGAAGTCCTCCTACGCCGCAGACCTGTCGTCCTACGGCGTCTACGACGAGAAGGTCCTCATGGAGGCGACCTTCTACGGCATGCCGAACTACGTCATCGGCGCGCCGGGAGCCCCCGCTCCGGTCCAGCCCGAGCAGCCGCTCGTCGTCGACCATGGCCTCCGGGCCGTGACCGACGTCGACATCACGCCCGGCACCACGCCGATCGTCGCGCAGACCAACGGTGACGGCGAGACGTACTTCGTCGTCAACGACGGCACCGTCGATCTCCAGCCGCAGGTGACGCACGAGCGGCCGATCCAGCCGCGCTACGACGTCGAGGTGACCGCGCACGACGGCACGGGAGGCGTCGCCGCCCGCGCCACCGGCGTGATCATCGAGGCGCTGGACCTCGTCGACGCGGTCGCGATCGACCCGGTCATCTCACGGCCGATCGTGGACCAGTCCAGCGAGGCCGAGGAGCCGGAGTTCCGGGACGGGATCTTCCCGTCCGTGTTCACCCGGGTCAGCCGCTACGACACGCCGATCGGTCCGCGTGACCGCCTCGTCGTGGTCCCCGGACAGTTCCGTGGTTCCCGGACGGCCGGCGTCCAGACGCTGTTCCGCGACATGGACCTGACCGTCTACTACGCCGAGCCGGGTGACACCGACCGCACCCAGCCGCGGATCGTCGCCACGAAGGCGGCCGTCAACGGCACCGCGGTCGGCTTCCGGGTCGACGCGGGCGACGCTGCAGGTCCGCTCACCCGGGTGCTCGTCCTCTTCTCCGAGCCGGGCTCCACCCAGTGGCGCTCCGTCGATCTCGCGAAGTCCGGCCAGGCCGGAGCAGCCGAGCGGTGGACCGGTGGCGCGGCGCTCTCGCAGACGCTGGCCACCGGCCAGGAGGTCGCCTACTTCGTCCAGGTCGTGGACGGCTCCGGGAACGTCGGCGTGTCGTCGGCCAAGGCGCTGTTCCACTCCGCGCCCGTGCTGGAGGACATCGCTCCCCCGGTGGGCGGCGGCGATGACGAGACCCCGGCGACCCCGGCTGCCAGCGGGACCCAGCAGGTCGGCCAGTGGTTCACCGGTCCGGTCACGGTCTCCGCGGACGGCGACGCGGACGGCGACGCGGTCCTGTCGGTCAACGGACAGGTCGTGCAGAGCCCGATCACCATCACCGAGTCCGGCACCTACGAGGTGAGCGTGCTCGACGAGGGCGTCACGACGACGAGCTTCGTGCTCGTCGACGTCGACGATCCGTTCCTGCGGATCGACACCCCGGTGAACGGTGGCATCTACGCCCAGGGCTCGACCCTGCAGGTCCGCACGACGATGCAGGACACCGGCTCCGGCATCGACCCCGCCTCGGCGACCAGCCACCCGACCTCGTCGCAGACCGCGGTCATCGGCGACGACAGCCTGACCCTCAACGTGTCCGACAACGTCGGCCGCTCGGCGAGCGCGACCGCGTCCTGGACGATCGTCGCCGCGGCCGTCGAGGCGAGCGGGACGGTGGGAACGCCCGCCACGCTGCAGGTCGACGGGCTCACGTCCGACGCCGGCATCGCGGTGGACTGGGGCGACGGAGCCGGGTTCGTTTCGACCGCCGGCACGGCCAGCGGCAACGGGTTCTCGTTCTCCCACTCCTATGCCGCGGATGGCTCCTTCGGGGTGCGCGTTCGTCGTGCGGGCACGAAGGTCCAGGCCGGGCTCATCGCGGTGTCGCCGGCCGGAGGCGGCGACGTCACCGGTCCGACGGTCACGATCGATGCGCCGGTCGACGGGGGCATCTATCGCCGGCACGCGGACGTCGACGTGATCATCACCGCGACCGACGCCGAGAGCGGCGTGGACGCAGCGACGCTCGCGGACGAGCCGACGCAGGCGGACACGTCCAGCTTCGGCGAGGAGACGCTGACGGTCGACGTGTCGGACAACGCCGGCAACGAGACGATCGCGACGTCGACCTACGACGTGATCATCCCGCTGACCCAGCCGTTCGCGCGGGTGGGGAACACGGCCAGCGTGTACGTCTTCGGGCTGAACGACCCGGCCGGGATCTCGGTCGACTGGGGCGCCGGTGACGGCTTCGAGGCGGTCCAGCCCTCCGCCGTCAGCACGCACAGCTCGTGGATGCGCATCCGTCACTCCTACGCCGAGCAGGGGATCTTCCGCCCCGTCGTCAGGCGTGCCGGCACCGTCGTCAGCTCGAGCCAGGTGATGGTCGCCGACCCGGACCGCTCCCGGGTCAAGGGCAACGGCAAGATCTTCGCCGCGCCCGGATCTGCGCCGGGTGCCCCGAACGCGAGCGGCAACGTGGAGTTCGACGTCGATGCACGCTGGAAGTACACCAACAAGCACGGCTGGCAGACGAAGGGCAAGTTCAAGCTCGACCTGAGGCAGCTCGGGCTCGGCAAGTTCCAGTCCGACGGGATCGCCACCATCGTCTTCATCGACGATCAGGCGTGGTACGTGGGCTCCGGAAGGCTCGACGGTCGTCGGTACTACAGCTACGCGGTCACCGTGACCGACGGCAACCCGGACCTGCTGCGCATGGTCATCCGGCGCGGCAACGGGGCGCTGGTGTTCGACAACGGCACCAGCTCCGATCCGTTCGATGACCCGGGCACGCCGATCTCCAAGGGCTCGTTGAAGATCACGCGCTGACCACGCGCCCGTCCACCGACGTCGACGAAGTCGTCGCCCCGATCCCCCGGACCAGTGACTAGGGTCGTGTGACCCTGCGTGACCACACCCATGCAGGGCACGGCACACGGGAGCTCGGTCATGGCCGCTGCACACGCTCATCGCCGCATGTCGCCGCTCGCGTGGCCCCGCACCCTGGTGGCGCTCATGCTGCTCATGGTGCCGTCGCTCGTCGGGACGTCAGCGTTCGGTGACGGCACCGAGTCGCTCGGTGCGCCTTCGGTCGCGATCGCCAGCGGCACGGGGGTCATCGCGGCGGGCCTCGGCCTCCACGATGGTCCGGGAACCCTGAACGTCGACGTCCCGTCCGGCGTCGACGTCCAGCAGGTCCTGCTGTACTGGGAGGGCCAGGCGAACGGCGCGAACCCCACGCTCGACGACGACATCGTCGTTGGTGGCACCAACGTCACTGGAGTTCAGATCGGTGGCCCGACGACGTTCGTCGGCGTCCAGACCGCCTCGTACCGCGCGGACATCACCGGCCTCGGACTGGTGACGAACGGCACCAACGCCATCGACCTCTCGGGCCTCGACTTCGGGCTCTCCAGCGACGGGGCGGGCGTGCTCGTCATCGTCAACGACACCGACGTCGCCGGGGTCTTCGACATCCGTGACGGCAACGACGTCGCCTACAGCGAGCTCTCCGGCGACCTCCAGGCAGCCGAGCCGCAGACGTTCACCTTCGCTGCGTCGGTGACGGATCGGATCGCCAAGGTCGACCTGTTCATCGGCAGCGTCATCGCGACCCGGCCGAACGCCATGAAGATCACGGTCGGCACCACCGAGTTCATCGAGTGCGACCTCTTCGGCGACAGCAGCGGGCCTCAGTGGGACACGATCACCCTCGAGGTCCCGGTCCCGGCCGGCGCGACGTCGGTCACCGCGGAGCCGCTGTCGATGAAGTGCGACGGGAGCACGCGGGTCGGCAAGCCCGCGTCGCTGATCTGGATCGCCAGCGCGCTGACCCTGCGCCCCGATGACACGGTCGTCGCCCCGGAGATCAGCGTCGCGGTGGACAAGACCAACGACGCGGACGGGGACGGCACCTTCACGGACCGCGAGACGTCGACGTCGAGCACGACGGAGGTCGGGCCCGTGCCGTTCCGTCTGGTCGTGACCAACAACGGTCCGGAGACGATCCGGCTCACCGGGCTGACCGACCGGATCCACGCGGCCACCGTCGAGGGCGACGCCACCATCGGCGCGAGCCGTGCCGAGCTGGACCTGTTCGCAGGGACCGCCACCGGCACGGCCGTCCTCGGAACCAGCGGATGCGACCTCCTCGACGGCGCGGTCCTGACCGCGGGCCAGAACGTCTCGTGCGACTTCACCCTCGACGAGTTCGCGACCATCAGCGCGACCGACACCGCGCGCGAGGTCCGCGACACCGTCACGGTGACCGCAGAGCACGTCGACCAGCCCTCGATCACGGCCAGCGACGACGACCCGTCCTTCGTGGACCTGCCCGTCGGGTCGCTTCTGGGCGCGGTCCTCGCGGTCGACAAGACCAACGACGGCGACCGCGACGGCACCTTCACCGACGACGAGCTCGCGCCCCACGTCGGCAGCGACGTCACGTTCAAGGTGATCATCACCAACACCAGCACCGACCCGGTGGCCCTGACCGACCTCGTCGACACCTGGGACGGCGGCTCGCTCGACCTGTTCGACGCCTCTGCAGGATCGTTGACCGGCAACGACTGCGAAGGCTTCGCCGGCTCCGTCCTCAGCGCCGGGGGTTCCGTGACGTGCTTCTTCAGCGTCACCGGCTACTCCCCGACCGTCGGGGTTGCGCTCCGCAACGTCATCGAGGTCCGCGGCGTCCCCGAGGGAACGACCGGTCCGGAGCTGGTCGACCGCGACGACTCGGTCGTGCGGTCGCAGGAGATGCCCGTCATCGCCATCACCGTGGACAAGACCAACGACGGCGATCGTGACGGGACCTTCACCGACAGCGAGCAGGCCGACCCTGAGGCGAACCGCGACGTCACGTTCCGGCTCGTCGTCAGCAACCCGTCCTCCGACGACCTCCGGGTCACGTCGCTGGTCGACGTCATCGACGTGCCCGTGCCGACCGGCTCGCTGGCTCCGCTCGGGACGGCGGGCTCCGTCGACCTCCTCGCCGGGATCGTGACCGGCGCCGGGCTCACCGGCGTGACCGTCACCGACAACACCTGCGCGGGGCTCGACGGCGCGACGGTCGCGGCGGGTGGCTCATCGACTTGTGAGTTCACGTTGTCGGACTGGCTCGCCGTTGCCGCCCTCGGGCACTTCGCAGCGGCCACCTCGATCGACGACGTCGTGACGGTGACCGGTGTCGCCGTCGACGACCCGTCCGTGACCGCGAGCGACGATGACGACTCCAACGTCACGACGCCGCCGTCGGGAACCCGCGCGGCATCGATCTCTCTGGACAAGACCAACGACGGGGACACCGACGGCACGTGGACGGACCTCGAGCGCGTGGGTGCACCGGCTCAGGCCGTGGCGTTCCGGCTCGTGATCACGAACACCGGGACGGTGCCGCTCGCGTTGACGGCGCTCACGGACACGTGGGAGGGCGCAGCGATCGACCTCTTCTCGACCGACTTGGTCCAGGGGAGCCTCACGCTCGTCGCCAACGGCTGCGGGGCGCTGCTCGGGACGGTCCTCGCGCCGGCGGCCTCCCAGACCTGCAACGTGACCATCGGGAGCTACTCACCGGCCTACGGAGCAGCCTTGGCCAACGTCGCGGAGATCCGCGGCGTCACGGTCGACCAGCCGACCACGGAGGTCGTCGCGCGTGACGACTCCGAGGTGATGACGATGCCGCAGACCGGCATCGGCGCCCAGGGCATGGCGCTCACCGCCCTCGGGATGCTCGGGGTCGGCGCGGCGATCATCGCGGATGAGCGGCGTCGTCGGCTGGCCTGAGGTTCGTTCCTGACGGGTCGTCAGATTAGGCTCTCCCC
>RCMY010001058.1_pt1 | contig 26233 bp, 24 predicted proteins | sample 2041341 | NCBI WGS metagenome assembly RCMY01 (sample SAMN09708234, study PRJNA481090) | Marine sediment metagenome, whole genome shotgun sequencing project.
GCTCGGCGATCTGCTGGAGCGTGGCGTTGACGTCGGAGGTCAGCGTCGTGGTCATCGATTGCACCGAGATCGGGCTCTCGCTGCCGACCCCCACCGACCCGACCCTGATCTGGCGGGTCTGCCGACGGGGGGACAGCACGGGCGGGGGAAGAGCGGGCATGCCAAGGCCGACAGACGTCATGCGAGAACCCTACTTGGCGGGCCACCACCCCTCGGAGGCTGCGTGTCAGCTCGTCAGGTGCAGGGGTACGACGATGTCGCCGATGATCAGCACGACGCCCATGAGCAGCATGGCCAGTCCCATGACGTAGGCGATCGGCAGCAGCTTGGCGACGTCGACGTAGCCGGGGTCGGGAAGACCGCGGAGACGCGCCCAGGCGCGGCGCAGGCCTTCGTACAGCTTTTGCCAGCCCTGCTGTTCAGTCAGCATGCCGGCGCGCACTCGCAAGGTGTTTTGCAGATAAGTCGCCAGTCCCTCTGAAAACCAGCTGTCTTGATTGCCTGGAAAAGGTATAAAAAGGTGGCTGAACTCATGTGCCGCCGTCCAGTCACTGACAAACTCAGCCTGTGAAAACTCAGGGTTCACCTGCAACAGCACCCCCTCCTCTCTCCCGCGTATCACTTGACCCCAGGGCACCGGTTGGCCCGCGCTCGCCGCTTTTTCTACCCTGACCCTGGCGTTTGGTATCGGGAATTCGCCATACAGCGTGGCTACAGCTTCAGCGTGCTGCTGTAGCCAATACAATATTTTGTTCTGCTCGATCGGCGTGAACCGATCCACAAAATGCACCTTAATCTGGCTTTCCGCAACGTTGATGGTGTGCGACGAGCTCTCAGCGCGCACCGCGGCCACTGCCGCGACGCCCACAAGTGACAGTAACAGGAATACAAAAGCGCGATAAAAAAGCATGCGTGAGCCGCCGCCTGAAAACAATGCTAAAAATGCGAGCCATTTTTTTGCCGCAAGTGACGCAGGTCAATGCAGGTCAATGCACTGCGATGCTATCGTCACTGCCATGAAGTTACTCGAAACGCTATTGGAAAATCAACCGGCGCTGCGCCAAATTGCACAGCGCATCGGCGTGCCCAGCGAAGAAAACAACAAGATTATTAGCCACCTTGTACCCGTGTTAGCACGCGGCCTGCAAATAAATGCGCAGCCGTTCGCCGGCCGCAGCGCCTTGCTTGCTGCCTTGAACAGAGGCATGCACCAGCGCTACATCGACGAGCCGAACAGCCTGGCGGCACAACGTGCTATCGACGAAGGTAATGCGATTTTGAGCCACGCACTAGGCAGTAAAGACGTTAGCCGCAATCTTGCCGCTTATGCGGCGCGACAAAGCGGAGTCGGCTCACACCGGATCAAGAAGATGCTGCCACTGGTAGCCGATCTAACCATGGCAGTATTGAGCAAGGAAACGGAACGCGCCGATTCGACCGCACCACTGGGCGGCACGGCGGAGTCGACATTGGTCGCGCTGCTGACCACAAACGCCGACACAGCCATTGCCGATGATCTACTGCGCATGGCGGGAAAAGCACTTACGCCGTAACAGGCTGGCTTTCGCGTCTATTTTTCGCGGCGTTGTGCTCAATCGCAGCAAAAAGGCTGCGCCGCACAAGATCGTGCTGTTCACGATACGGGTGATCCGGTACGCATGTTTGTGCCACGAGCTGTTCGAGTAAACGCATGCCACGCTGGCGGTCAGCGACGTTATGCGAATGCAACAATGGGCCGTAAAAGCAGCATAGTTCAGCAGGGGTTAAATGATCGCCCAGGCCTGCATGCAACCCCTCTTTACAATAACGCAGCGCGTAACGCCGACCGTCTGGCGCAGAGGTCAATCGCGACGATAATAACCGCGGAAACTGCTCAAGTAGCAATATTAGAGCAAGACTGCCGCGCACGTCCTGCTGCCATTCAGCCAAACCGCCGCCGCTAGCGCACTTGATCTGCGCCAGGAAGTGACGCTCGACATAAGCAAGGGTGTTGCTGCTTGCCTCGCTCGCCTGATCCTCGCCAAACCACAATCTGATTTTTTTCAGCGGCAAGGTACCGAAGCAATGCGTTCCAAACCAGAATTGGTGGATGTTATCCACCGCTGACGAGTGCCGCATGAGTCTCTCCACTTGTTGCTACATTCCTTTGCTAAGCGATTGCACATCCTTGTGCATTTGCCTCCCTGGCTAGTGCACTTCCTTGCGCGAGTGCTTCCCTAGCGACATGAAGTTTCGCCTTGTTTGACCTGCTACGGCTACTGCTGGCGTCTGCAGTCAGTGTGAGATATCACTTACACGCTACTCTGCGGCTAGTTTAGCTGACGCTTTTTTATCGAGCGTCATGGGGTCGCGAGACAATATTTCGTCCCAGATACGCATAAAAACCTTCACCTTGTGGCCGCCGGATACTGCAACCACCTGATCGTCCGGCATTAATTGCGCCAGCAATTGGTGACCTGATAGCCTATCCTCATCGCCATAACCTAGCCAGACACGACCGTCGCCCAGCGCCTCCTCATTTTCCAACATCCACCGCCATAGCGCCGGAATGGAATCTTCGGCTCTGTCGCTGCCCGCCCAGGGCGGCTGCTGTTCGCCCTCCAGATAAGCGCTGATGTCTTTATGCAGACTGCCGCTACCACTGTAAGGTGCGAGTAGAACCACGCCAGTGATTTTTTCTTCACAGCAGCGTAAGTAGAGTAGGCTTCCCAAGCCTCCCATTGACACGCCTGCCAGCCAGATTTCCTCGTAGCCTTCGGCTATCGCCGGGTCGATAATGTCTATAGAAAGACGCTCTTTTATTATGCGTTTACGGTAGTAACCAAAGTGCGCATTCGGCACCACTACATCGAATTCTGGATATTGCTGCTGCATTGCCGCAACAAAACCGTGCTTTTCGTAGCTCTCTTCATTGCCACCCATACCGCGCAATACGACTAACAGCTTTTTGCCGTTTATGGCCTGTGCCTGCGCAGAGCCAGCATACGCTAGCATCGGCATCGGTGTGCGGGTGATCGCACAACCGCTGACCAGCAGCGCCGCACACAGCACGACTAGTTGAAGTTTACAATCGAGAACGAAACGCGGCATATCTTGTTTACCTGGTTGCTGATTGACTAAACTGGTGTATACGTAACGCTCACAACAACATTATTGGATCAGCTGTGGCTAAACAGCCCGACATTCCCGACTACAAAATAGCAGCCATACTGGGGCGTGGTGGCATGGCCGTGGTGTACAAAGCCCGGCAAGTGCGGCTGGACCGGCTGGTCGCGCTCAAGGTAATGTACGGTGATCTAGCCGCCCGCGATGAGAATTTCAGCGAGCGTTTTCTGCGCGAAGCACGCATAGTCGCCAGTCTCAACCACGCCAATATCGCGCACGTTTACGACGTCAACAAGTTTGAAGATTGCCACTATATCGCCATGGAATACGTCAGTGGCGGTGATCTGGGCGAGCGTGTCAAGCACTATATCGATTTCGACCAGCTGGTAAAGATGATGGAGCAAGTGGCGGACGCCCTCGACTACGCCCATGGCCAGGGCTTTTTACATCGCGATGTGAAACCAGCCAACATTCTATTTCGCGACAGTGGCGATGCTTTGGTCGCTGACTTCGGCATCGCCAAGGCCATGGGTTCCAACACGGAGATGACCGACGTGGGCGAGGTGCTGGGCACGCCGGTGTATATGAGCCCGGAGCAGTCGCGCGGCAAGAACGTCGATGGGCGCAGCGACCTGTACAGCCTGGCCGTTATCATCTTTCAGATCCTAACCGGCAAGCCGCCATACAGTGGCGACACGTCGCTGGCCATTGCGATCAAGCATATTAGCGAACCTATTCCGTCGATGCCGGCACCGCTGCAAGAAATGCAGCCCTTTATCGACAAAGGCATGGCCAAAGACCGCGACCAGCGTTTCAGCAGCGGTGCCGAACTGATTGCCGAACTGAAACGCTGCCTGGCCCGCATCAAACCCGCTGACCTGGATGCTACCAGAAGTATGATACTTGGCAACCTGGCTGAGGCGGCATCAACGGCCTTGATATCGCACAGTGACAGTAGCCATTCCAGTAAGCGCGGTGATCCGCATCCCACTGGTGGCAAAACCATTACTATTCAGATTCCGCAAATCACACCGAAAGTCAGCGTGGTCGCCGGCCTGCTGGTATTGCTGGTTGGCGTGGGCTGGTGGCTAATACCTGACCGCATGAGTATCGCCGACAAGGCGCGCATCGATATGCTGCTGAACGGCGCGCAGGCCGACATTAATGCCGGGCACTTGTATCAGCCGGAAGGCAACAACGCGCTGCAGAAATACCGGCAGGCTTTGGCAATCGCCCCCGACCACGACGCCACCAATGAGGCGCTGCAATATCTTGGCGGACTGCTGTTGGTGCAATCTGAAAGCGCCGAACAAAATGAGGATTGGAACGGCGCCAGCGCCAGCGCCGAGCAGGCGCTGAAAATCAGCTCTGACAGCGCCGCCGCCGAACAACAGCTGGCAGATATTGCCGCCGCGCAACGTCAACTGCTGGAGCAAAAGCAGCAACGACTGGAACAAGCGCGCGCCACGGCGACAAAACAACGCTGGCCAGAAGCTGTCAAGCAATACCGTGCCGTGCCCGCCGATATACTGGCATCCTCTGACGTACAGGCAGAACTCAGTAACTTATCGCGAGGCTTGATTAGCCAGAGCGAAGCGCAAACCGGCCAGCAGCAGTTCGATACCGCAGCGCAATTGCTCGCTTATGCCAACGCGATTGCCTCGTTAGCGCAGGCCCCGGCAGCGAGCGCGGCGGTCGAAAAGGCTATCGTGGCAAACCAGCAACAGCACAATAGCCGCGATCAATCGAAGCAACTGGCAAAACTCCTGCGGCAGGCAGACAGCAGCAAAAGTGCGGTTCAAGCAGCGCAATTGTACGAGCAGGCGCTGGCTATTGCCCCGGGCAACACGCAAGCCATTGCAGGTATGAGCCAACATGGCAACACGTTGCTAGGCTTGACGGACAATTGGATAAAGCGTGGCGACCTGACGCGCGCGCAGCGCTACCTCGCCAGCGCCGACAAACTGCGTGCCGCCGGCGCACTCGACAGCACGCAACGGCAACAGCTCTACAAACTCACCACTGATTACAATGTCGCCAAAAGCCAGCGCCCCGATCTCGACCATCTATTCGACCGCTTCAGGCGCTACATGGAAGCACCCCGGGTGAAGAGCGCGCACAAAATTTATCGCCGCATATTAACCATGACCACCACCGACCAACGCCTGCCAACTCTGCGCCAAAAACTGGCTAACGGCTACCTGGAACTGGCGAACAAGGAGGCGGCAAAAAGTGACTGGAAAGATGCCCTCACCTGGTGCGAACGCGGCCTGGAACTTGTGCCGAGCCATTCCGGCCTGCAAGCCATGCAGAAAAAGGCCAACGAAAACTTGCCGAACGGTCGTAAAAAAGTGCTGGGGATTTTTTGATGGAGGAACGGACACTCTTTCACGTTGTAAATATGGGGTGAAACAGGGGATTCCCCCTGGGCCTGCTAGTCCAGCGTCGATTCAGCGTGGGCTCTAAGTTAAGTAAAAGTCCCAATTGCCAAGCTGGGCGCAGCAACTCACAATAGGCCTCTATTTTCATAACAGGGATTATCGAGCGACAAGTATGAGCTTAACTCACTAACATGGCGCATCGCGCACATCTCTTTTCATTGCGGCCAGCCCACGCCTTGCGCACCGCGCTGCAGGAAGCACCTTACGGCGTGAGCAAATTCAGTAAGGATCTGCTGGCGGGTATCACCGTGGGCATAATCGCTATCCCCCTGGCGATGGCATTGGCAATCGCCAGTGGCGTGGCACCGCAATATGGCCTCTATACGGCGATTATTGCCGGCTTCGTCGTGCCCTTGACGGGCGGCTCACGGTATAGCGTGTCGGGGCCAACCGCCGCCTTCGTCGTTATTTTGTACCCCGTTGTGCAGCAATACGGGTTGGCTGGATTACTCCTCGCCAGTATTATGGCCGGTGTCATTCTGGTGTTGATGGCGCTGCTACGCCTGGGGCGCTTTATCGAATACATCCCCGCATCGGTCACCCTCGGCTTTACCGGCGGCATTGCGGTGGTGATCGCTACACTGCAGGTAAAGGATTTTCTCGGGCTTACGCTGAGTGAAATGCCAGCGCATTTCACCGACAAAGTTGCCGCACTGCTTGCCGCTGCGCCCGACTTTTCGCCCTGGAGCCTTGGCGTAGGGCTGGTGACGTTAGCCGTGCTGTTGCTATGGCCGCGTTTGCAAACGCCGCTACCGGCGCATCTACCCGCAGTGGTCATTGGCAGCCTCGTGGCACTGTTGTTCAATCAGGACGCACAGCAGGTAGCTACCATAGGTTCGACTTTTAGTTTTCAACTGCCGGACGGCACAACGGGTTCAGGTATACCAGCATTGCTACCTGATTTTCAGTGGCCCTGGCTACGCGGCCAGCCAGGTGAAGACGCTCTGATATTTAGCTGGACACTGGTGCAGGATTTACTGTCAGCAGCGTTTGCGATTGCCATGCTCGGTGCCATCGAATCATTATTGTGCGCAGTGGTGCTGGACGGCATGAGCGGGAAAAAGCACAGCGCCAATAGTGAACTGCTGGGGCAAGGTATAGGCAATATCATCGCCCCGTTATTTGGCGGCATTACCGCAACGGCGGCCATCGCCCGCTCGGCAGCCAATTTGAAAGCCGGCGCACAAACTCCGGTGGCCGCTATGCTGCACGCCGTGATGGTGCTACTGGCTTTGCTGTTTTTTTCGCGCCTGCTGGCCTACTTGCCGATGCCCAGTATGGCGGCCTTGCTCATTATTGTTGCCTGGAATATGAGCGAGGCACCGAAGGCGCTACACCTGTTGCGTACCGCGCCCCGCAGTGACATTTTGGTATTTCTCGTTTGTTTCACGCTGACGGTATTGTTTGACATGGTGATTGCCATCACCGCCGGCATTCTGCTCGCGTCGCTGCTGTTTATGAAAGAAATAGCCGAAATGACCATAGTGCGTGACATTACCAAAAACAAAAACGTTAAAGCCGCGAACGTACCTCCTGGCTGGAAGGTGTACAAAATTAACGGGCCGCTATTTTTCGCTGCCGCCGACCGCGTATTTGGCGAGCTGTCGCTGCAGTGTGGTCAGCAACAAGGCATCGTTGTGTATCTGGATGGCGTATCAATCCTCGATTCCGGCGGCGTCGCCGCGCTCAATCAGTTTATCGACCGCTGCATTCAAACCAACACCCGCCTGTATCTCGCAGATTTTCAGTATCAGCCGTTAAAAACGCTGGCGAAAGCAGGTTTTAAGCCGGAAAGTGAGATGATTTCAACGTATTCGACCCTGGCTGAAGCGCTGCATAATTTGCCGGTAGCAAAAGCGGATGAGGGCGGCGTGGAAATACAGGCCGCAAAAATTTAGGGTCTACCCCGCGCAAACAGCGCCTCGTCGCGAATAGCGCGCTCGGCTATAAAGTCCGACACTACGCGGATGCGCGCACTGTGACGCAACTCTTCGTGCGTGACCAGCCATAGATCAACTTCGCGTGGCGTGTAATCGTCGAGCACACGCTGCAGACCCGATGCCATAACGGCCCAACGATGCGACAGCATACCGATACCAAACCCGGCGCGCACCGCGCTAAGTTGTGCAGCCGGACTATTAGTGAGATATACAAAACGGCCAGAGATTTCTTCTCCAAGAAGGGAGTCCGCAATGGGTTTGATGCCTGTACCAAGGGTATCCAAACCTACCAAATGGTGCTTGGCCAGGGAAGCAATGGAGTCGACCGGGCCCGCCCGTTGCAGGTATTCCGGTGCGGCATAGAGACCAAACCCAAGCGTAACCAGCTTTCTGGCGATCAGATCAGGCTGCGTCGGCCGGCCCAGCCGCAGCGCAATGTCGGCCTCGCGATGCACCAGGTCGACAACGCGATTCTCAATCCGCACCGTGACCATAATATCAGGATACTGCTGGTGAAATTCGAATAACACCGGCGTCAGCCATTCGGTACCAGTACCCTCGGTCGCCGACACGGTCACTTCGCCACACAAGCCCTTAGCCTGCACTTCGATAGTGCGCTCTATGGCTAACATCTCCATCTCCATACGCCGCGCACTGTCGAGAATTGCGGCACCGGAGTCGGTTAATTGCATGCGTCTACCGGCGCGCACAAACAGCGGCGTGCCCAGCCTTGCCTCCAGCGCGGCCAGCCGCCGCCCCACCGTTGGCTGAGTCAGAGCGAGATGCTCCGAGGCAGCGACGAGACTACCGTGATCGAGTATGGCCAGAAAAATACGAATGTCTGACCAGTCTCGTAGCGTGTCTTTACTATTCATAAACGCATACCAACTAGACATTAATGCGATTGTTATGCGTTAGTTTGGGGTATAAAGTCGGCGCTGTAAACCCATTGACAGGAGAGAGACGATGTTGCAATCAAAGAATCTGGTTGGATTATTCACGTTGGCCGCACTGCCTGGCATTTTCTGGCAAACCCCGGTCAGCGCCAGCATGGCGGACGGTTACCGCCCGCCTACTGTACTTGTGCAGGCACAGCGAGCAGTTGAAAAAGGCAAACCGAAACGGGCTCTGGATTTACTCGCCGGCAGAATCGAAGCTCTGCGTGCGGCGGACCACCGAGCGCAAGCACATGCGCTGGTTTGCCAGGCGAGGTATCAGCAGCGGGACTATGCCGGTGCCGAAAAGTCCTGCGACATTGCTGTTAGCACCGGCACACCGAACTGGAGCGATGTTAATAATCGCGGCGTGATGCGGTTTCTGCTTGGCCGCTATCACGATGCGCTGACCGACTTTCGCCACGCAGCGTCTATTGGCGTGACAGCCTCACTGCAACAGTCGAGGTCGATGCGCCGCAATGCTGCTGCTGCACAGCGGCGGCTGGCGTCTCGTTAACGACTGTCCGTTTGGAAACCGCTGGTTTCGTCATCCCCGCGCTAGCGCGCAGCGTGCTTGAACACGCACTTATGACTTTTACTCTGGAGAGTTAATTATGAAAATCGAACGTGTGACCAAAACCCTGGTGACGATTGTCGGCACTTTGATACTGTTGGCCAGCGTTAAGGCACTGGCCTTTATTCCACCGCAGCCGGTGGTGGACCAATGCATAAGCGCGGTCGAGCAGAAATATGCTATCCAGCCGCAGGATTTAGCCTTGGAAGCTGTCCGTGGGCGACCCATCGGTGATGAGGCGGCGGTGATTTATCTGCATACCGCAGTAACACCCAACCCTGCACAGCGGCGTGTGAGAATGTACTGCACCATTGATAAGCTCGGCAGTGTCACGCGGTTGCGCGCCAACGTAGATGGGCGGATAACCACTGATTAACGATCCTATTGCAACATTGTGGGCACGCACCAGGTGCGTGCCCCATCCGAACCTGCTGACGATAGCGTTGGCGAAAATCGATCCCGGATACGCCAGGGACTCGTATTGATATTGGCCGCGTCAGTGTGGCATGTCGTCTTACCGCCACTTAAGTGGTATGGGGTAATGGCTGCTGTTACGCTGCAACAAAATAAGCAACTAGCGACACGGGAAAGATTATAAACAATTTGACATATGATAAAACATATATATGATATTGCGCATATATTAAAGCAAACGTTGCAAGATGACACGGCATGAGTGCAGCAGCGTCAGTAGTGAAGGTAAGGAGCTTGCCATTACGCAAAACGCGCAAACGTAGCCAGCCTTATAGCACCCGCTCAACGAATGTAATCCAGCAATCAGCATGTTTTATCCAGGCCAGGTTAATGAAGGTTAACGCATGAATCCCGTCACTTTTTTCAAGTGCTTGTCTGACGAAACCCGGCTTCGAAGTCTGATGTTGATCGAACAGGAAGGCGAACTGTGCGTGTGCGAACTCACGCAAGCTTTACAGGAAATACAACCCAAGGTGTCGCGCCATTTAGCCCAACTGCGACAGTGTGAATTACTTATTGATCGCCGTCAGGGGCAATGGGTTTTCTACCGCATCAACCCGTCATTGCCAGACTGGGCTACATCAGTATTGAAGCAAACAACAGCGGAGAACGCTCGTTTTCTTAAAGCCAGTTTGCGTAACCTGCGCCGCATGAGTGGCAGACCTGGGCGCGCCTGCGGCTAAATAAATTTTACTTGTTATATATGGTTTTTCATATGTTCCGGACGAAATAATAGCGTATCTTTAATGGGAGATAAACATGACGCTTAAGGTGGGGATTAACGGCTTTGGCCGTATGGGTCGCTTAACGCTGCGTGCCGCATGGGATTGGGATGACGTGGAATTTGTTCACATCAACGAACCGGCGGGTGATGCAGCCACGCTGGCGCATTTGCTGACCTTCGACTCAGTGCATGGCCGTTGGCCGCATGCAGCGATGGCGGACGACGATCACGTCATTGTCGGCGAGCAAAGCATCAGTACCAGTCGCAATCTAACTATTGGTGAAACCGATTGGTCGGGCTGTGATGTGGTCATTGAAGCCTCCGGCAAATTGAAAACCAGAGCGTTGCTGCAAGCCTATCTCGAGCAAGGCGTACAGCGTGTGGTGGTGACTGCTCCTGTTAAGGAAGAGGGCGTGCTAAATGTTGTGATGGGAGTAAACCATCAACTGTACGACAAAGCACAACACCGCATTGTCACCGCGGCATCGTGCACTACTAATTGTCTGGCACCGGTCGTTAAAGTCATTCACGAAAAACTGGGGATCAAACACGGTTCAATGACAACCATCCATGACATCACCAACACCCAGGTTATTCTGGACCAGCCGCACAAAGATTTACGCCGCGCCCGCGCCTGTGGCATGAGTTTGATCCCGACCACGACGGGTTCGGCCACGGCGATCACCCACATATTCCCGGAGCTGAAAGGCAAACTCAACGGTCATGCCGTGCGCGTGCCGCTGGCCAATGCTTCACTGACCGATTGCGTGTTTGAAGTAGAGCACGAAACCACGGCAGGAGAAGTGAACGAATTCTTAAAAGCCGCCGCCGAAAATGAACTGCAGGGCATTCTTGGTTACGAAGAACGCCCGCTGGTGTCGATTGATTACAAAACCGATCCACGTTCGGCGATCATTGACGCGCTCAGCACCATGGTCGTCAATAGCACCCAGGTGAAGCTCTACGTCTGGTACGACAACGAGTGGGGTTACGCTAACCGCACCGCTGAATTGGTGCGCATGGTTGGCCGCATAGACCAGGAGTCCTAAATGGGATGGCTCGCCGGGCTCTCTCCTCAGGTACGCCAGTATCTGTTGGTGACTGGTAACTACTGGGCCTTCACGCTGACCGACGGCGCCCTGCGTATGTTGGTTGTGTTGCATTTCTATGGGCTGGGTTATAGCCCGCTGGAAATTGCCATGCTGTTCCTGTTCTATGAAATCTTCGGTGTTATCACCAACCTGGTGGGGGGCTGGCTCGGTGCACATCTGGGCTTGAATAAGACGATGAATATCGGCCTGGCGCTGCAAGTCTTCGCACTCAGTATGTTGCTGGTGCCGGCGGCGATGCTAACGATTCCCTGGGTGATGGCGGCGCAAGCGCTGTCCGGAATCGCTAAAGACTTGAACAAAATGAGCGCTAAAAGCGCGGTTAAGCTGCTGGTACCCGGCGACGCGCAAGGCACCCTCTATCAATGGGTCGCTTTGTTGACCGGCTCAAAAAATGCATTGAAAGGCGCAGGTTTCTTTTTAGGTGGCGCACTTCTGGCGTCGCTGGGGTTCGCCGGAGCGGTCGGAGCCATGGCAGCTGCGTTAGCCCTGGTGTGGCTATGTAGCATGATTATGCTGACCAAGGATTTAGGCAAAGCCAAAAATAAACCAAAGTTTACCGAGATATTTTCTAAAAGCCGTGCCATCAACTTTTTGTCGGCTGCGCGTTTGTTTCTGTTCGGCGCACGTGATGTGTGGTTTGTGGTGGCCCTTCCGGTTTTCCTTGCCAGCAGTCTGGGCTGGGATCACGTGGCTGTCGGGAGTTTTCTGGCGGTGTGGGTGATCGGCTACGGCGCGGTGCAGTCTGTTGCGCCTTACCTTACCGGCAAACGTTCGGGCAAAGTCCCCGATGGCAAAGTGGCCTTCATATGGGCAGCCGCTCTCACAGCAATACCCGCGCTTATTGCGCTGGCGATGCTCAACGGCATTCGCCCTGAGCTAAGTCTGCTGGGTGGATTACTGGTCTTTGGCGTCCTATTTGCGATCAACTCGTCCCTGCACAGCTATTTGATTATCAGCTACGCCGGTGAAGACGGGGTATCACTGGACGTTGGATTTTATTACATGGCCAATGCGATGGGGCGTTTGCTGGGTACCGTCTTGTCAGGTTGGGTATATCAAAGTGCCGGGCTCGAGGCGTGTTTATTCATTTCCTCGGTATTCGTCGCTGTCGCGGCCGTATTGACCCTGTTTTTGCCACGCCATCAGTCCGACAAAAAACAGATTTCCAAAGGAGCGTACTAACTGCCGCAACCTGATCATTCAGGTATGTTCTCCATCAACAAGCTACCGTTACTCGGTGGCCTAATGGCCTACAACTGTAAATTTGTGAATGCTACCGCTGGCACTACTTAATGTCGTAGTAGATACTCTGGAAAAAAACGTCGCTGAGAAAATGAACCCTAAATCTTCTCCTTTAAGGACTATATTCGTGCTGCAATCCGGCGAAGGACTGCTTTCGGACGTAGTGCGGCCGATCGAATCACTGACTTAGCTCGGATACTGACCGGCAGTAGGACGGCACTAGGACGTAAGGGTCAAATGGTAAGCCTCCACAATATTATTAACAGTGAAAAATACTACACGTGACAGTACGACTGACACAATCATGCTGCGAGCGTTAGCATTTCCTGGTTTTCCCATCACCTATAACTCGGTTTAAATATGAAAAAGAGAGCGCAATCCAGAAACAGCTCTACTAATGGTAGAGGCCCAATAGCCAGAAAGGTTATCGCATCCGCACGGCAAAACTTTCAGCAGAAAGTCACAAGTATCTCTGATTGGAGCGAGGCTAAAATACGTGCTGAAGATTTTCAGAGGACAATCATTTCTAAGAATAAGCTCACGGAACATGATCCAGTTCACGGGCTGTATATTTACGGCCAGAATCAAATGTCAGTACTCACTGAGCAGCTAGCAGATTTACCGATGATGGATAAGTTAGCGGATGCCTATTCAGAAGCACAAGAAGAATATATGCCTTCTGGCCCACCTATGAGTCCCTTGACGAAATCTTATTTTACTTGTTGGGGTTTTTTCGATTTGTGTTCTTCTGGCGCTAAGAAGGAAACACTTTGCACAATAGCGACTGATCTTTGTCAATTTATGCAAGCTGACGAAGGATTAATATCGATATTTGAGAAAATGCAGGCTTCAAGGATGGGGATTTATAGACATGAAGGCTCATCAGATAACTTTGTGTTTCTGCGCGAAATAATAACGAACAAGAAAATAAAAGCCATTTCGGCAAGTGGTTATGCGGGGAATACTGGCGAAATTTGGTTTGCCCGGGTTTTGCCGCCCCCTTTTGAAGTTGAGGCATTAGATTATTCCGTCGTCTTTACCACACCCTATATTTTGGGGAAGCTGGGTTCTCATAATGAGTTTGTACCGTTCGTAGAAGAAGATTGGTTAGCTTATTTTGATAGAAACTTACCAAAGACAAATGCTGACACTACAGAATTAGCCTACGAATCCTTGATGAAATACGGATTAAGCCGAAATTATTGGAATGAGTATGTGTTTTTGTCTTACCGGAACCACCAACATGAAATGATTTTTTTGGAAGGGTTCCCCGATATTCCGTCAAGTTTACCTCACTCCAAAGAGTGGGCGGGAGAAGTTGGGCCGTTACCGTAAATTTGCTAATAAGCGACGGCAAATACCATAGCGGGGGCTTACACCCGCAGTGTTATTTATCCTGCAACAATTCAGATAGGGTGCGCGTCCCTATTTAGGACCACCCTATATTTATTTGGCGGTAGCATCCAGCTCCAGCGAATCGTATAGCCCGGGAGACTTACTCTTCAGCGCATTCACTTCTCTTTCTGTATCAGCATCGAACCCTTGCTGAATAACAATTTCCACCCGTCGGTTGCTGGCGCGATTGGCAGCGGTTTTATTGTCAAGCATCGGTCGGGTCGAACCATAGCCGCTGACGGTAAAACGCTCTGGTGGCATTTTGCCGCTGCGCAATAACTCATGGGTGACCGATACGGCGCGCGCCGAGGATAAGTCCCAGTTGGAGCGAAAGCGGTCGGTTCTGATCGGGACATTGTCGGTATGGCCCTGGACGGCGATGTCGCCTTGCTTGGCGGCTAAAATATCGCCCAGCTTTTTTAGCGCCTTGAAATACGAGCGGGTCAACGATGCCGAGCCGGATGAGAAGGCACCCTTTTCCTTGATGCGGATAATAATTTGCCGGCCACGGGTTTCAATTTCGACCTCACCGGCGGCGATCTGATCTTTTAAAGCGGCTGCCAAATCCATCGCATCCTGTTCGGTTGCCTTAATCAGCTGTGCTATTTTTTTGACAACCTCGGCCTCATCGCCTGCGCCGCCGTCGCCCTGAAAGTCTAATGAGGGCTGCTCCAGTTCATCGGTTTTTTGCCATACTTCGTTGATTGGCGTTGGCTCGGGACGACCCGGGCTAAACTCCTGGGCGATGATGCTGGTACCTTTTGGTACGTCATTAACCTTGAGTTTTTTCTGCACACCAAATGACTCGCGCATCGAACCCGCCAGCCGTTTAAACTCCATTGCATCCATTTGCGAGAACGACAGCAGCAGCACGAAAAAGCACATCAACAGCGACATTAAATCGGCAAAGGTTGGCAGCCATGCCGGAATACCGGGTTCCGGCTCGGGGCATTGGCACTCATCATCCATTATTCTTTCTCGCTAGCGCGCTTCGCTTCGGGCAAGTAGGTGCGCAGCATAGTGTCGATAACGCGCGGGTTTTGACCGGCTTGAATACCGAGCAGTGCGTCGATAATCAGGTTTTTCATGCGGCCTTCCTCGGTGCGGCGCAGCTTTAGCTTATCGGCAATCGGGCCGGCGATCATGGTTGCCAGCATGGCCCCATAAAGCGTAGTCAGCAGCGCAACTGCCATAGCCGGGCCGATGGACTTTGGATCGTCCATCGCCGACAGCATTTGCACCAAACCAATAAGCGTACCAATCATTCCCATCGCCGGACCAACATCCGCGATGGCAAGAAATATTCTCTGACCCAATTCATGCCGCTCCAGGGCCTGATTCATGTCTTTGCTCAGTGTGCCCTTCACCACGTCGGGGTCCTGGCCGTCGACCAGCATCTGAATGCCATTTTGCAAATACGGGTTACTGATGTCGGCACCTTCTAGTGCGAGCATGCCACCTTTGCGCGCCGTGTCGGCAAGTTCTACGATTTGATCAATCAGCGCGCCCGGCTCGTCGAGCTTGAACATAAAAGCTTTGCCCGCAATCTTGAAGGCACCGAGAAACTGACCAAGGCCAAACTTCATCAACACCACAAACAGAGAGCCGACGATAACAATCAGCAACGATGGCACGTTGACCATGGCGCCGATGTCGCCGCCGAGCACCATGGCCATCACTACGATAGCGAAGGCACCCAACATGCCGATAAGAGTTGCTAAATCCACCAATTTCTCCTTCAATCCCTTCGCCTAGCACGCGCTGGTCTTGTTTTTTTACCACGTATGACTAAAAATGAATCAAATTCGTTTATCCCTTGTTAAAGCGTAGCCTCAAGCCAGCAGAATGCACGCCGGTCAATTTCAATCTGTGACAATTGACCGGCATCCATCGCTTAGTTAATGTAGCGCGCCGATAAATGCTGGAGAACCCCATGGCGCGCGCCAAAAAAACGCCCAATTTTGAACAAACGTTTGCCGAGCTGGAACAGCTGGTGCAGCAAATGGAGTCTGGCGAGTTTGAGTTAGAGCAATCGCTGGCCGCCTTCGAAAAAGGCATCAAGCTCACCCGAGACTGCCAGACCGCGCTGAGCAACGCCGAACAGAAAGTTCAAATGCTGCTACAGGAACACGGCGAACTGAAAACTGTAGAATTTGACGTCGATGCCCTGGTTGACGACGCGGATGACTGAGCGTTTTTCAAACTATCTCGCCGCCGGGCAGCAACGCGCTAACGCTGCCTTAAGCGCTAACCTGCAGACACTGACGCAAAATCCACGCACTGAAAAGCGACTGGCTTCAGCCTTGCGCTATTGTGTACTGGGTGGCGGTAAGCGTGTGCGCCCGGTGCTCGTCTACGCGGCCTTCGACGCAGCCGGTGGCAATGGCAACACGCAGGCGGTCGATAAAATCGCCTGTGCATTAGAGTTTATGCACTGCTACTCGCTTGTTCACGACGACCTGCCCGCAATGGACGACGACGATTTACGTCGCGGCCAGCCCAGCTGCCATCGCGCTTACGACGAAGCCACGGCGATATTGGCCGGCGATGCGCTGCAGGCCATGGCGTTTGGGCAGCTGAGTGAGGCCAATGAGTTGAGTACCGCGCAGCAGTGCGAGCTGCTGCGAATTCTGGCCCGCGCCGCCGGCCCGCAGGGCATGGTTGGTGGCCAGATGCTCGACTTGCAGGCGGTTGACCAAACCCTGAGCAAACAAAATTTGGAAGCGTTACATCGCGCTAAAACTGGCGCGCTTATTTGTGCTGCACTGGAGATGGGCGCAGTCTGCGCTAGCGCATCAGACGCGCAGCGCGGTGCACTCGTCGACTACGGCAACAACATTGGCCTTGCCTTTCAAGTAGTCGACGATATTCTGGACGTAGAAGCAGAAACCAGCGAACTGGGCAAACAGCAGGGTGCCGACGTGCGGCTAAACAAGCCGACCTACCCTGCGCTGCTTGGTGTTGACGAGGCCAGGCAATATGCCCGCACCCTGCAGCAGCGGGCCTGTGCGGCAGTCGCAATATTTGCGGAAAAAAACTGGGCATTGCAGGCGCTAGCGGGATATATTGTAAATCGTAGTCATTAGACTGCTGCATTTAGAAGTCAATGCAGGCTTGCGCTACAATGCCATACAGCCACACATCAAAAATATTGTCTTAATACATGTCTGACAAACTGAAAATGTTCGAGGCGTTGCCCTCCACGCCACCCACCACTCCGTTACTGGACAGCGTTCCGCTGCCCGAAGATGTACGCCGACTTGATGAAGCTCAGCTACCGCAGCTGGCTAACGAGCTGCGTGAATTTCTGCTCTATAGCGTCGGCCAAACCGGCGGTCATTTTGGAGCCGGGCTGGGTGTGGTTGAACTAACTGTTGCCCTGCACTTTTTGTACAACACTCCCTACGACCGTTTAGTGTGGGACGTAGGCCACCAAACCTATCCGCATAAAATTCTTACCGGTCGCCGCGCTAACATGTTGACTATGCGGCAGGCCGATGGCTTGTCGGCCTTTACCAAGCGCTCCGAGAGCGAATACGACAGCTTCGGTGTTGGTCACAGCAGCACCAGTATTAGCGCCGCACTCGGTATGGCGTTGGCCGCTGCGCGGGATAAGTCAGGGCGCAAAGTCGTGGCCATTATTGGCGATGGTGCCATGACCGCCGGCATGGCGTTTGAGGCGCTCAACCATGCCGCCCACACACGCGCAAATATGCTGGTGATTCTGAATGATAATCAGATGTCGATCTCGCATAATCAAGGCGGACTGGCTAATTACTTCGCCAAAATCTGGGCGAGCAAACTGTATACCAGCATGCGCGAAGGCGGTAAAAAGGTGTTGGAAAAAATGCCATCGGCCTGGGAGCTGGCGCGCCGCACCGAAGAACACATGAAAGGCATGGTGGCACCCGGCACGCTGTTTGAAGAGCTTGGCTTTAATTACATCGGCCCAATGGACGGCCATGACCTCGACAGTCTGGTCAACACCATTGCTAATATGCGCGAGCTGGAAGGCCCGCAGCTGCTGCATATTACCACCTGCAAAGGCCGTGGCTTTACGCCGGCCGAGAACGATCCGGTGGGTTATCACGCGATTAATAAGATTGATCCGGCACCGAAAAGCAACAACGGCAAGCAGCCGCCACGACCCAAATATCAACAAGTGTTTGGCGATTGGTTATGCGATATGGCCGCGCTCGATAGCAAACTGATCGGCATCACCCCCGCCATGGGCGAAGGTTCTGGCATGGTAGAGTTTGCCGAACGCTTTGCCGACCGCTATCACGACGTGGCGATTGCCGAACAGCACGCGGTCACGTTGGCAGCGGGCCTGGCCTGCGAGCATATGAAACCCGTGGTGGCGATATATTCGACCTTTCTGCAGCGCGCCTACGACCAGCTGATACACGACGTCGCTCTGCAAAACCTCGACGTGCTGTTCGCCATCGACCGCGCCGGTCTGGTTGGCGAGGACGGCCCAAGCCACGCCGGCAGCTTCGATTTGAGCTTTTTGCGCTGCATTCCCAACATGATGGTAATGGCGCCGTCGGATGAAAATGAAACACGCAAGCTGCTGACCACCGGCTTTCACCACGCCGGTCCGGCGGCGGTGCGCTACCCACGCGGCACCGGTCCGGGTGCCTTTATAGAGCTTGATATGCAAATTGTCGAGATTGGCAAAGGCGTAGTGCGCCGCGACGGTAAGCGCATTGCCATTCTTGTGTTCGGCACGTTGCTGGCGGCAACCCTGCCAGCCGCCGACTCGCTGGACGCTACCGTGGTTGATATGCGCTTCGTCAAGCCACTGGACACGGCACTTATTACGCAACTGGCGCACAGCCATGAGCTATTGGTGACCGTAGAGGAGAACGCTGTTTGTGGTGGCGCTGGCTCCGGCGTTAACGAGTTTCTGCACACGCTGGATGTTTCTGTGGAAGTACTAAACCTCGGGCTGCCCGACACCTTTATCGAGCACGGTAAGCCGCAGGATATGCTGCGTGACTGTGGTCTGGACGCGGCGGGTATTGAACGACAAATCAGTGAACGCTGCGCCAGGCTGGCATCGCATAAGCCGCAGGCACACGCTAATCAGGCCGTTACGACGAGCGCGGCATCATAAATCATCGTCGTTGATGTGGCCGAGCTTGCCGAATTTGGTCGCTAAATAATCGGCGTTATGTGGGTTGTGGCCGCTTCGCAGGGGTAAGCGTTCAGTAACTTCCACTCCCAATTGTTCTACTGCGTCTACTTTGCGCGGATTGTTGGTCAGCAGGCGCAGCTTCTTCACGCCGAAGTGGGCAAATATTTCCTTGCACATGCCGTAGTCGCGCATATCTGCGCCAAAGCCCAGCTGCTCGTTAGCTTCAACCGTGTCGGCACCGTCGTCTTGTAACTTATAGGCTCGGATTTTGTTCAGCAGGCCAATGCCGCGACCTTCCTGACGCAAATAAATCAGCATACCGCGCTTCTGTTCGGCAATTTTTTCCAATGCGGTTTGCAGCTGTGAGCCGCAATCGCAGCGCATGCTAAACAGCGCGTCGCCGGTCAGGCATTCGGAATGAATGCGCACCAGCAACGGCTCGTCGCCGCCGAGTTCGCCCATCGCCAGTACGACAATTTCCTTACCGGTGTCCATATCCTCAAACGCATGGATGGCGAACTCGCCCCACGGGGTCGGCAATTGCGATGTTACTTCGTAGCGAACGGTCACTGCTAATTCCTGCTTTTTGTTTAGCCAGTTATTCTAGCAGGTATGATCGATTGAATAATCTAGTATTTCTGCTGCAAAGACAGCACGCCGAGACTCTCTGTCATTGTGACGTGGCTGAGATAGCTCATGCCCAGTAAAATTTCGTGTGGAAAACTGCCTTCCAGCACCGCGGCGGCAACATTGTTGACGGCAATGCCGCCAACGGCGACCGATTTGAGCGTTATGTAGTATGCCCTGGTAACGCCGCTGGCCGTGCGTACTGAGCCTTGCCTGCCGTGCAGCAGATAGTCTATGCCTAGCCGTTTGGCCATTTTACTGTTCATGGCGACGCTGGTAGCGCCGGTGTCGATCAGCAAATTAACCGTTTGACCGTTAATGGTGCCAGGCGTGAAATAGGAATTGTTGCGCGATTTATTCACCGCCACGCGACGTTTTACCGGGGCTGTAAAGTCAGAGCTAATGGTTTTGGATAAACGCAGTTTGTGACGCCTGCCGCTGATCTCGATGTGCGCCTGCTGCGGATTAGCCGCTAACAAGCGCACGCCTTCAGGGCTGGTTTGCCCTACCTTTAACAGCCGTCGCTTGCCATCGATTTTCAAAACCGCGCCGTTTTTAAACAAACCCTCGACGCGTACGTTCGCCAGCTGCGCCTGACTGGCAGCTGTTAGAATAAGCAAAAAGATGGCGAGAGTAAGGCGAAACATGGCAAACCAATGAAGTAACATTCATATTAACAATAGACCTTGCTTCACTAGCATCAAGTTCACGATACTAGCCGTTTTTATCCGCCCCACACATCAACCTTCTTTATGCCAAAACGTAAAAAACGCCGCCCTGGCAAAGCGCAGCCCGCCAACCGGCGCGGCATATTTATAAAGCTTATGCTCGGGCTGCTTATCATTGCCGTGGTCAGCCTGATCGTATTAGATTCGGTGGTAAAAGAAAAATTCGCCGCCCGAAAATGGACCGTACCGGCCAAGGTGTACGCCCGCCCGCTAGAGCTGTATAGCGGCCAATCTATTAGCTCAACCCAGCTGCAATACGAGTTGGAGCTGCTGGGATATGATCATGCAACCACGCTAAAAGCGGGGCAATATCGTAAAAATAACGGCAGCCTGCAACTGCACACACGCGGTTTTCGCTTTGGCGACGGCTTCGAGCCGGCAACACAGGCCCGCATCGAGTGGGCCGACGACAGCGTTAAGCAAATCTTTGATGGCGACGGTAACTCTGTGGACTTACTGCGGCTGGAGCCACTGAAAATAGGTGGTATTTACCCCGCGCATAACGAAGACCGATTGCTGATCGAGCTGAAGCAAACTCCCAAGGGTATGCTCGAGTGCTTGCTAGCGGTTGAAGACCGCGGCTTTTACTCGCACTGGGGCATTTCACCCACGGGTATCGCGCGTGCCATGTGGGTAAACTTGAAAGCAGGCAGCTGGCGTCAGGGCGGCAGCACCATCACCCAGCAGTTGATAAAAAACCTGTATCTCACCACCGACAAATCGCTGTTGAGAAAGCTCATTGAAATGCCGATGGCCATGATGGTCGACCTGCATTTCAGCAAGGATGACATTCTGCAGGCCTTCGTCAATGAAGTGTTTCTGGCGCAGGACGGCAGCCGCGCCATTCACGGCTTTGGTCTGGCTAGCCAGTATTTTTTCAACCAGCCACTAGCAGAGTTAAAGCCGCATCAATACGCACTGCTGATTGGCATGATCAAGGGGCCTTCCTATTACAACCCGTTGACCCGGCCACAGCGCGCCACCGAGCGGCGCAACGTGGTGCTGGGTGTTATGGCCGATGCCGGCATAATGAGCGAGGAGGAGACGCAATACGCCCAGTCTTTGCCGCTGGACATTAGCAAAAAACCAACGCGCAGCAAACGTCACCCGGCTTACCTCGACCTGGTACGTCAACAGTTAAACCGTGATTACAAAACTGAAGATCTGGAAAACGAAGGGCTGCGAATTTTTACCAACTTTGACCCAATTTTACAAAACGAGACTGAGAAGAGCCTGCAGCGCTCGTTAACCGCCATCGGCGGCCGCTACGCTGGCGACCCCGAGTGGTTTGATAAACTGGAAGCCGCAGCGGTGGTCACCAATGCCAGCAACGGCGAGGTACTGGCAATTGTGGGTGGTCGCAACCCGCGCTTCGCTGGCTTTAACAGGGCAATCAATGCGCGCCGGCCTATTGGTTCATTGGTTAAACCGGCGGTGTACCTCAGCGCGCTGGAGCAACCCGACAACTATACGCTCGCCACCCACGTTGAAGACGTTGAGTTCGAGCTGCCGCTACCCAACGGTAACGTGTGGTCACCGGATAATTTTGACCACGAAGACCACGGCACGGTGACGCTGCTGGAGGCGTTAAGCCACTCCTACAATCGCGCAACCGCACAGCTAGGGCTGACTGTTGGCATTCAGAGCGTGTCGAAAACGTTAAAAAACCTGGGCATTGAACGCGACATTCCGCAGCACCCTTCACTGCTGCTCGGGTCTATCGACTTATCCGCCCTTGAGGTTGCCGAGATGTACCAAACGATTGCTCTCGGTGGCTTTCAAGCACCACTGCGCGCCATTCGCGAAGTATTGAACGCGCAGGGCGAACCGTTAAAACAATACAGCTTGAAGATTCAGCAAAAGTTTGCACCCGACTCTATGCACATGCTGCAATATGCGTTGCAGGCAGCCATGCGCGAAGGTACTGGCAGACGCGCCTACTGGCAATTGCCTCGGGACTTCGCCGTGGCCGGCAAAACCGGCACCAGCAACGGCCAGCGAGACAGCTGGTTCGCGGGCTTCGCCGGCGACTACCTGGCGGTGATCTGGTTAGGTACCGACGACAACGCAGAAACGCCGCTCACCGGCAGTTCAGGCGCGCTCACCGTTTGGTCTGACCTGTTTACTCATATCAGTCGCCAGCCGTTGAATTTTGTGCGCCCCGAGGGCATTGTATATGCGTGGACCGACCCTGACAGCGAGCAACGCAGTGCGGCGAAGTGCGAGGGGGCACGCTATATGCCTTACATTGCCGGCACCGAGCCGTTGAAAAACGCGCCGTGTGTGCGTAAAGAACGCTCATTGCGAAGTTGGTTTCAGGAGTTGTTTGATTGATGACGCTCGGCTGTGCGGCTTCAATCCGCGGTTAGGTTACAATATCGACCAGAACATCGACCTGGATCGAGCATGTCAACGGTACTAACAATTGGACCTTATCGCTTCTATTTCTATAGCCATGAGCCGAATGAGCCAGCGCACATACACATTGATCGAGATAACTCGTCGGCTAAGTTCTGGCTGGAAAATCCCGCGCTGTTCGAAATCTCGGTTTCCCGGCCAAGGAGCTAAACAAGCTTCACAGGTTGGTTCAGGAAAATCAGCAATATCTTTTAGAGGCATGGCCTGGGTATTTTGGCACTTAGCGCAGACGAAAGAGTGAAAAATGTTCGCGTCACTGAAGAACTGCTTTCGGTTGACCTCGCTGATGGCCGGATAATTTCTGTTCCTATTGCCTGGTATCCCTGCCTGCAGAACGCCACGACTCAGCAACGTAACAATTGGGAAGTTTGCGGTGCGGACTGTGGCATACATTGGCCAGAAATCGATGAAGATCTTAGTACTGAAGGGTTACTTCGAGGCGCACCAGCGCCCGCGCAGTAGCGCAAAATGTAAGTGCGTGCAGCTTATAGCTTCTCCCTTTCACTCTTTACTTCCCTAAAAGCCGCTGGCACTTAAAATATGCGTAGATTAGTTTTTCTCATACTGATTATTGGTCTTAACGGCTGCATCACCATTGACCCGCTGCCGCCGGTACCGACGCCCGACAGCAGACCCTCGGCATCCGCCGAGCAAAACGACCCCGACTTCGAGCCATCTTATCCGCAACCCGACGCTGAGAGGAATGAGCCAGGGGAACGCGTCGCCATCGCGACGCCGGAGTCAGTCAACCGCCTGCCGCAGCAAAAGCAGCAATCAGCCGCCGCAGGCTTGCGTAGCCAAGCTCGCGCAGCCGTGGCTGACGGCGATAGCGAAAAAGCCATTCGTTACCTCGAACGCGCCCTGCGCATTGCGCCACGCGAGGCTCAGACTTATTACGACTTTGCTAATGTGCGGCTGAATCAACAGCGCCCGGCAGAGGCGCTGCAGTTAGCGCGGCGTGGTTTGGGCATGCGGCCGGACTTATCGTTGCGCAACGACCTGGAGCAATTGGTGCAAATCAGTAATGCACGTTTGAATCGCTAGCGTTCGGTTAACCGATAACCGCCGGCGTCGCTTTTCTCGAATACCAGCACTTGATTGATGCATGCCGGCTGTTCATTAGCAGTATGGCTGACATAGATGATATGCGTGTCGCTCCGGCGCGCGATGTGCTCAACCAGCTGCAATATCCAACGCCGGTTGTTGTCATCTAATCCAATACACGGTTCGTCGAGCAGCAAAATCTTCGGTCGCTTCACCATGGCCCGCGCCAACAACACCATGCGCTGCTCGCCGTAGGATAATGCTTGATAACTGTGCGCCTCCTGCCCTTGCATACCAATCAGCTGCAGCCATTGGCGGGCGATCGCCGCTTGCGCATCGCCGCAATCGCCGTACAGACCAATGCTGTCGTGAAAGCCCGACATAACGACATCCAGCACTTTGTAACCTCTAACGTATGTGGTCTGCAGCGCCGTGCTGACTACACCGAAGTTTTGTTTCAACTCCCATACCGACTCACCGCTGCCACGCTTTTTGCCGAACAGGGTTATGTCCTGGCCGTAGGCTTTGGGATTGTCGCCGTTAAGCAGGCTTAGCAGCGTCGACTTACCGCAACCGTTAGGGCCGCTGATGCTGGTGTGATGACCTTGCTGCATAGTCCAGTTCAAATCGCGCAACACGCGTTTTTCACCGTAGCTTACGTTGACGTTTTGCATGGCAATGAGTGACGTTGAGGGGGCTAATTCTATTGTCGCCTGCTCGGCCAGACTGTTTGGCAGCTGTTTCGGCAGGGCAGGCAGCGGCTTATGCAAAGCTTTAAACGCCGCCGTTTGCCGTACATCGTCTATACCGCCTTGCGCGACCAGACTGCAGTTTTCCAGCAGCATGATATGTGAGACATTTGCAGGCAGGTGCTCGGCTTGCTTCAGCGACAAAATAAAGGTGATGGATTCTGCCAACAACTCGTCAAGCAGCTGACTTAGCTGGTGTTGCGATTGCTGGTCCAGGCCTTCCAGCGGGTTGTCCAGAATAATGACCTGCGGCTGGCAGATCAGTGCCCGCGCCAGCAGCGTTTTGCGCATCTCACCGGTGGAAAGCACCCGGATGCTGCGGTCAAGCAGATACGCTATGCCCAATCTCTCTACCCAGGCATTGAACAAATCGTCGGGTTCGCGGTCTTGCAATATGAGCCGTTGCGCAGTGGTGCCTTTGTCGCAGACATCGGCGCGGTTTTCGCTGTCGTCGAAGCGATCGTCGCGGTCGTATAACAGCCGCTGCTGTTCGAATGACACGCTGCAAATATCGGTTTTCGGGTCGAACCCGGCTGCATAGCTGCGCTCGCCGCGCGCCAGCGTTTGCCTGCCGCTGACAATATTAGCAAACAGTGTTTTACCCGCACCGTTACCGCCCAGCACGGCCCATTGTTCACCTGCGCGCAGCTGCCAATTTGTTAACTCAAATTGTTGGGTGCCTTTCTTTGGTGTGCGGATGTTGTTAAGCGTGATTAATGTCTGCAATGTTACAACGACTTTATTGCTAGAATAAACGGATTATCAGGGATGCTCACCCACAGTGCAAAATTTTGATACGCAAGCGAAATTGATAGAGGAATTCCGGCCAAAGAAACTGCCGGGACGCCGCTACCTGATTCGCGCCGCTGTTGCACTGATTTTACGCCCCACCGATAAAGGCACTCAGGTATTGATGATGCGTCGGTCGGAACGCGAGGGTGATCCGTGGTCAGGCCATATGTCCTTCCCCGGCGGCAAGAAAGATCTTGCCGACAGCAGTACATTTATCGCAGCGCTGCGGGAAACTGAAGAGGAAACCGGAATTAGCAAGCCGCAAAGTCTGCAGTTCATCGGACGCCTGTCAGACGTTCTAACGCGCCCACACAGCGGCACGCGACCGATGGTAATAACGCCGTTTGTGTTCACGTTGCACGAGGAGGTTAAATTCGATCCCAACCATGAGGTGGCCGAACTGTTGTGGATTCCGTTGGACTATCTAGCTAACCTGGCGCACCGCGAAAAGATGCAGTGGAAGCAAGGCGCTGTGGCCATTACCCTGCCCTGTTATTTTTACAAACAACAGAGGATTTGGGGGCTGTCGTTAACGATGCTGGATGAACTGGTTGGGTTGTTGTACCGGCAAACTTTTCTGGATACGCATTCGAGGATGCAGTTTCGGCCGCGGTTGGCGCGGGGGCTTGTGGATCGGGCGATCAAAAAGCTTTGGTAGGTCAGTTAGCTTGCGCCATCCAAAGAATGACGCAAGCGAGTATCGACTAAGGAATGTGCATGTAATAAGTTAAACAAAGCTGCTAGATGTTTGCTTCAGGCACAGCGACATAATTCCATGGCGCCAAATAATCAT
>RCMY010003077.1_pt1 | contig 26233 bp, 21 predicted proteins | sample 2041341 | NCBI WGS metagenome assembly RCMY01 (sample SAMN09708234, study PRJNA481090) | Marine sediment metagenome, whole genome shotgun sequencing project.
CGTCGAGCATGTCGGTGACCGATCCCTCGACGCCGCCGTAGCGGGCAGGCACCCAGACCCGCATGGCCGCCGAGTCGATCAGCGCGTCGACGATGTCGGTGGGGAGGTGTCGGGCGGCTTCGATCTCGGCCGTGCGCTGATCGGCGCTCACGGCTGCCGCGGTCAGAGCCTCCCAGTCGACGGTCGCTGCCTTTTCGCTCGCGGTGGACTTCGGGCTCGTGGCGGTCATAGTTTCCCCGGCGATCGTGTGGATACCCGAACGGTAGTCGTCGGTATGGGTGCCGGGCGACCTGGGATCCGTCCGAACGAGGGGCAACCAGAGCGAATCGCCTCAAGAGCAGATGATCTCGATCTCGCCGAAGCGGACATCGGCATCGATGGTGAGTACCGGCCCACCTTCACGAGCCTCGAAGACCCGGTTCACCTGAGCGTTGCGACCGGAGGTGATCGACGCACGGCCATTCGGCTCGCACCAGCGATCGTTGGCGCGGGAGCCGGCGGCGCTGGGGACCGCGATTTCGCCACCCCGAGTTCGGGCTTGCAGATCGAGTGCCGTTTCGGCGGGAACATAGACGACGATCGAGCCGGCCTTCAGATCGATCGAGGTGGTGGCATCTTCGGTGAACTCGGTATCTCGCAGGTCCACGATCAGTTCGCCAACCCCGAGTTCGTAGGTTGGAAGCAGTTCGGACTCGTCGAGGACCGTGTGCGTGTGCGATCCAACCCCGCTCACACTGACGGCGACCGCGACCGGTGAGATGGCGAGTCCGATGAGCGCAACGAAGCCCGCGAACCACAAGCCGATGGACCGCCCGACGAACATGCTCACGATGATGCCGACGACGATGATACTCAACGCCGCTCCGAACATCTGCGGGACGCTCACGTCGACACCGGTGAACTGGTCGAGACCGATGAGGACGCCGACGGTCGCCGCCATGATGGCCATCGTCACCGCCGCGACGGGTGGCCGAGGTGGTGCTGGCGTCACTGTCTCGGCCGGCTCGGTCAGGATCGAACCCCAGGCCGGGTTCCCGCCCGCAGGTGTCGCGGCGTAGGGAGTGGCGGTGTACGGGCCGGCGGTGTGGGGGCCGGCGGTGTAGGGAGTGGCTGTGTGGGGTGTTGCCGCGTAGGGGGTGGTGGTGAGTGGAGGTATCCACGATGGACGTGTTCTCGGCGGCCGAGGCGTGTCACTGATCACCTGAGCGGTCGATCGTTGATCCAACAGGTAGAAGCCGAGGCCGATGAGTAGGACCGGTACCAGCAAGTTCCCTGTTGCACCGCCGGCGCCGAAGCCAACCGACACCGCGCCGACGAGTGCAAGCGTGCCGATCACGATCGCGGCAACATTCCCATTGAGCACAATCGGTCGAGGATCCGGATGTCCATCTTTCGGAATGAACGCCCACGCCGCGATGTAAGCGAAGATGCCGAGCCCGCCGAAGAAGGTGGTAACAACGAACGCTGCCTTCACGATGCCGGTTTCGATGCCGAAGTAGCGGGCGATGCCAGCCGCAACCCCCGGCCCCGAACTTGCTCCGGCCCGGCGCAGCCGCCGCACCGGAGGCAGAGGAGGCGGCGGGTCATCGAGGGGTGGGGGAGTCGCCCACCCGACATCGTCCGGCTCGGCTGCACCGGGTTCGTCCGCTGGATCTTGGACGATTGGGTCTTCGTCGACCGGGTCCTGATCGACCGGATCTTGGTCGGTGGTGTCTTCGTCGGTGGTGTCTTCGTCGGCCGGGTCCTGGTCGGCGGTGTTTTGATCGACCGGGTCTTCATCAACAATGTCGTGATCGGCTGCGGCCTCGTCGAGTGGCGGTTCGACGTCGGCGATGGGTGGTGTGTCGAGGGGAGACGGCTCGGGTCCGAGCGCGTCGGCCGGTGGGGTCGGGGTTGGTTCGTCGGAAGCTTCGTTGTCAGTCATGGTTCGAGTGTCGATCGGCGAGAGCGATTGGCGTATCGGGTCTCCGCCCCAGTCTCCCCTGATCAGGGTCCGGGTGCACTCAGGGTTTGCCCTGATTTGGTTCGTCCTTGCGCCGTGCGATCATGGACCGGACATGACGCCTCCATCCGCCGATCGCCTCTGGCAGGTCCCCACCCTCGAACGTCGCGAACGCATGATCGCCGGCGTGTCGGGGGGAATCGCCGCGGAGCTGGGCCTGGGGGTCATCTGGGTGAGACTCGGCTTCATCGCACTCTTTGCCGCCGGTGGCTGGGGGGCCTTGCTCTACGCCGTGGTCTGGGGCTGGATGTCGGTCGAGGAATACCGACGTCCCAACGTCATCGTCCATCGTGTTCCAAAGGCCCGGAACCAACGGGAACGCATCGCGGGCTCCGCCGTCGCCACCTTCGGCATCTTTCTCCTCCTCGACCAGCTGATCGGCCTCCCGAATGCACTGGTCTGGCCACTCGGTCTTCTCGGTGCCGGCATCATCGTTTTGCTGCAGCGGGTCAGTAGGACGTCATCGGCATCGTTGGGTCGGCCGCTCCTGATTGCGCAAACCGTCGGCGGACTCGTACTTGTCGGCGTCGCCATCGTGTTGCTCATCCGACCGCTCTCGGACTGGAGCCAAGCATCGGCAGGCATGGCGATCGGCGTCGGTATCGGTCTTGGATTCCTGGCCCTCCTGGCACCATGGTGGTGGCGCCTGCTCGCCGACCTCGACGCCGAACGCACGGCTCGAGTGCGCTCGGAGGAACGGGCCGACGTCGCCGCTCACATTCACGACTCGGTTCTGCAGACGCTGTCGTTGATCCAACGCCACGGCGATGATCCCCAAAAAATGGTCGGACTGGCCAGACGCCAAGAACGCGAGCTGCGCAACTGGCTCGATCCCGGACGAATCGATCGCACCGGAGCAGGCGTTCGGGGTCAACTCGACGAGATGATCAGCGATCTCGAAGACCTCCATGGGATCGCGGTCGACACCGTTGTCGTCGGCGACTGCCTGGTCGACCCGGCCATCGAAGCGATGCTCGGGGCCGCGAGGGAGGCCATCGTCAACGCGGCGAAGCACGCCAGGGTCGACCAGATCGATGTCTATATCGAGATCCAGCCCGACGAGATCCAAGCATTCATACGCGACAGCGGCCTGGGGTTCGACCCGTCGATCATCGCCGAGGATCGCCAGGGCATTCGTCACTCGATCCAACAGCGCATGCAGCGAGCCGGTGGCTCGGCAACGATTACCTCAGCACCCGGGCACGGCACCGAAGTCGAACTGGCGTTGCCGCGCCGCCACCGATCCGAGCAGGAGCCAACAACACCATGAGCTACCAACCAACGGTCGTCCTCGTCGATGACCACGACCTGGTCCGTGCCGGAGTGCGAGCCCAACTCGGCGACGCGGTCCGCGTGATTGGTGAAGCGAGCGACGTGATCGAAGCGGTCGACGTGATCTGTGACCGGCCGCCCGATGTCGTTCTGCTCGACGTTCACCTTCCGTCGGGTACCGGCACCGATGTCATCAAGGCGGTCGCGGCTCGCAACGTCGAGACAGCATTTCTCGCCCTGTCGGTCTCCGATGCGCCCGACGACGTCATCGCCGTGATCCGAGCCGGAGCCCGCGGCTATGTGACAAAGTCGATCAAGGGGCCTGAACTCGCCGACGCCGTTCGCCGCGTCGCCGAAGGTGACGCCGTCTTCTCTCCTCGACTCGCCGGATTCGTCATCGATGCCTTTTCCGGCGACGTTCCTGAGCCCGCCGACCCCGAGCTCGATCGACTCTCACCCCGCGAACAGGAAGTGATGCGTTTGCTGGCCCGGGGCTACGCCTACAAGGAGATCGCCCGCCGGCTGTCGATCTCGATCAAGACGGTGGAAACCCACGCCTCGGCCGTGCTCCGCAAGCTCCAACTCTCCTCCCGCCACGAGCTCACCAGCTGGGCCGCCCGTCGTCGCATGCTGTGACATTGCACCTGCTCCGCAGGCGGGGCTTCGACCATCTGGTCCGAGTGTTCGTTGGCTTGCTTGCTTCGCGGCGCATGCGTAACCGGTGCTGTCATTGCACCGGCTCCCCGGTCGGGCTGCGCCCATCGACATTGCACCTGCTCCGGAGGTGGGGTTACGCCCCTTGACCGTGCGTTGACAACCAGTTGACCGTCGAGGAAGGGTCCACTAGGTTGTTTTGCCTACCACCTCGGTGGTGGCTCGGTGTGTGAGCGCATGCCGGGGTCCTTTGGCGGGACTCCGAAGCAAGTGGAAGGTGCGAATGACCTCGATCCCGTCTCTTACTGGCCAGCCAGATGCAACGCCCCCCGCCCATGGCGCGCCGATCGCGCAACCGACGCTCTCCGCTCAAACAACAGCGGGGCCATCGCGAGGAATTGCCATGGGTGCCCTGCTGAGCGCTCCCATGTGGCTGGGGATCCTGTACTTGCTGCGGATCGTCATTCAGTCGCTCTGATCGGCTCTTTCGACCATCAGTTCTCGACCATCAGTTCTCGACCATCAGTCCGGCAATGAGTCCACTTCGGTGGCGAGTCCCTCGTCAGGATAAGGGAACCAGCGCAATGACTCGAAGTCATGCGTCGTCTGAGGCCTCCCTTGGGATCCTCTCGGGGCACAGCGGGCACCGTCGAGTTCAGCCCGAGCCGCGGTGGCGTAGTGGGCCAGATTGTGGTCGGTCATCTGCTTGCGTCGATTGGGATAACGCATGGCGCCGGTCTGGTAGTCGATCTCTCGAAGCGACATCAGCGGCTCGAGTTGGTCGGCGTCTCGATGGCGCCAGAGACCCGACGACGGTTCGAACGTGTAACACGGCAGCAGTGCCACGCCTTCTTCTGCGATGAGCCGCACGGCATCGAGGATGTACTCGAAGGTCTCGTCGTCGATGAAGTAGTTGAAGTTGACCCGCACCCAGCCGGGCTTGATCCCCTCGCAACCACTGGTGATCTCTCGTTTGAAGGCGCGCGACTGGTCGAGATCGATACCGAGGAGTCGGTGGCCGTAGGGACCGGCGCATGAGCAACCGCCGCGGGCCTGGATTCCGAACAGGTCATTGAGCACCGCAACAACGAAGTTGTGATGGAGGTACTGCTCGCCGAAGGAGATGACGAACGAAACAATGGACAGTCGTTCGGCGTCATGGCTGCCGAGGATCTCGATGTTGGGACTGGCATCCCAGGCCTCGATCGCACGAGACACGAACCGTTCCTCCCGCCGTCGGATCTCGTCGACCCCCACGGCCGCCTTCAGCTGGAAGACCAGACCAGCTCGGATCGATTCGACGATCGCCGGCGTGCCACCCTCCTCTCGGTGGCTGATGTCGCTCAGATAGTCGTGCTCATCGGGGTTGACGTAGGCCACGGTGCCGCCGCCGGGAACGACGGGAACTCGGTTGGTGAACAGTTCCCGCTTGGCCACCAGCACGCCGGGTGTGCCGGGCCCACCGATCAATTTGTGGGTCGAGAGAAACACCGCGTCATACCCGGTTGGCGCGTCGGCGCTTCCCATGTCGATGTCGACATACGGTGCAGCAGCGGCAAAATCCCAGAACGCCAGCGCGCCATGGTCATGCAGAGTTGCCGAGACGGCCGCGGTGTCGGTGATGATGCCGGTCACGTTCGATGCCGCCGAGAACGAGCCGATCTTCAACGGCCGGTCGGCGTGCCGTTCGAGTTCCTCGACGAGGTGGTCGAGATCGACATGTCCGTCGGCGGATTCGCCGATCGTCACCACGTCGGCGATCGATTCTCGCCACGGCACCTCGTTCGAATGGTGCTCGAACGGCCCGATGAACACCACCGGTCGTTGATCGGCGGGAATCGCATCGGTGAGGCGCCAGGTGTCGTCGAGGTTCGACGGCACCCGAAGCCCAAGAACACCAATGAGCTTGTCGATGGCGTAGGTCGAGCCGCTCCCGCAGAACAACACGACATGGTCGTCGGTGGCCCCGGTGCATTCGGCGATGATCGCCCGAGCCTCCTCGCGGTAGCGAGAGGTCTGAAGCCCGGTACCCGATGATTCGGTGTGGGTGTTCGCATATAGCGGCAACACGGCGCGGCGGATGTAATCCTCGATGAACGACAGGGAACGACCCGAGGCGGTGTAGTCGGCGTACACCACGGGCCGTGGCCCGAAAGGACCATCGACGACCTCGTCGCCCCCGATCACCGATGCGCGAATGGTTGCAATGAGGGATTCGACACCTGAAGACGTCATCTCCCCACGATAGAGCCGTTCCTCGCCCAGCCCGAAGGGCTGGCGCGCTCAGGTCTCTTCCGGAGTTGCTTGCTTCGCTGCGCAACTCCCACGCTGCGCTGCCGTTCCTCGCTGCGCTTGCCTCTTCCGGAGTTGCATCGAAATGCCCTCCGCCTCGCTCTGCGCTAGCTTCGCCCTCGTGTTTGTTCCCCGCGTGAGTCTTCCTGAGCATTTGGCCGCAATCGACGCCCAGTGGTTCGTCATCGACGACCGTCAACAGGTCTTACTGGTCGATGGAGCCATCCCGGTCGCAAGCCAATCCCCGACGCCGGGAGCCACGCATCTCCTCGGCCTCGACAGTGGCGTTCCCATCTATGCGGTGGCGGCTGGGAAGTATCCCGACGTTCATGACGACTACGCCGAAACGGCATCATGGGTCCACCTGCGCTCGCTCTTCGGAACGGTGCCCGATGAACAGTGGGGGATGGCGGGTCGAGCCTCACAGGTGCTCACCTGGGAGCGTGAGAACCAGTTCTGCGGACGATGCGGCACCAAGAACGAGCCGCATCCGCTCGACCGGGCTCAGGAATGCCCGAAGTGTCAGATGCAGGCGTTTCCCCGCCTCACTCCGGCGGTGATCATGCTGGTCGAACGAGACGACGGCAAGGCGTTGTTGGCCTGGGGTGCACGGTTCCCCGGGCGCTTCTTCAGCGCGCTCGCCGGATTCGTCGAGCCCGGCGAGAGCCTCGAAGAGTGTGTGGCTCGCGAAGTGCGAGAAGAGGTCGGGGTCGAGGTCAGCGACATCACGTACTTCGGCAGCCAGCCCTGGCCCTTCCCCCACTCGGTCATGATCGGCTTCACCGCTCGCTACGCCGGTGGCGAGATCGTCATTCAAGAGGAAGAGATCGTCGAGGCCGGGTGGTTCAGCCCCGGCGAACTGCCGCCGGCGCCCCGCGGGGGACTGTCGATCGCAGGCTGGCTGATCGAAGACTGGATCAAGCGGACAACGGCGTCGTGACGATGACGGCCTGAATCTCCCGAACGGGACGCCGGCGAAGCGAGCGGCTCACCTACCCTGGCTTCCTCCTCGTACTCGTGACGTGAAAGTACGTCGGTGAAACCGGCGATACTTCGATCCGACGACACAATCCGCCCGCGGACGCATCACCACCACATTCGGTGAGTAATCCGGCCACACTGAGCGGTCAAAATGCGTCCGCGGACGGATCCGGCAACCCCACCACGACTGCCGAACAGTGGCGACGCATGAAAACAGCAGTCGTGGTAGAGCCCAGATCGTTCGGTAATGAAGAGCGGATACGGCTGTCAGGTTGCGTGATGACGAAACGGGACTTCCGGTGACCACGGCCCGAGGCTCGTTGCGCCGAGCGAGGACCAACACCGAACCGATCCTGTCGACCGCGACACCCCGCACTACCCCGACGCTGAGAGCCACCGCGACACCAGCCGGGTAGCGCGCACCAAATCCGGTCAGAAGTGTTGCTCCGGTCTCGGGTTCGCCTCGACGGTGCGCAGGGTCTTGGGTTGACAACTGCGGTACCACAAATTCACCGACGAACTTTCAAATCATCAGTACTAGTCGTCTTTGAGGGCGACGGCGTTCGGCGTGACGTTCATCTTGGGTTCGTACTCGACCGCATCGCGAGCGACCTGCTCGTTGCCTTGCGACGCACGTAGTTCGCCGCGACACGTGGTGCACGGGCCGTAGAATCGTTCGGTCACTTCCACCGAACAGCGGGGACAGACATGCGTTTGGTCGGCCGGGACGGTACCGAACGAGCCGCTACCACCGCCCATATCGAACGAAGAGGTGTCGCTGGAAGCCATGACCCCATGCTAGGAGTTGGTGAGCAGGGGAGGGCGCACGCGGGAATAGGATCGATGGCGATGCGTCAGCCCCGAACGGTCGCTCCCGGACTCGAGATCTTTCCCCGCAGTGAGTGGGCCGACGCCGACCCCACCGGTCCGCTCGAGGCCGAACAAGATGGTGACGTTCGCTTCCTGCTCGTTCACCACACCGCCTCATCGAACGACTACACCCTCGATGAGGTGCCGCGGCTGCTGCGATCGTTCTACTCGTTCCACACCGGACCGGAGAAGAACTGGCCCGATATCGCCTACAACTTCATGGTCGATCGTTTCGGTGGTGTCTGGGAAGCTCGAGCCGACTCGCTCGACGCGCCGATCAAGGGGTCGGCCTCCGGCGGTAGCCAGGGCTTTGCCATGCTCTGCTGTCTCGTTGGCAACCACGACGAGGCGCCGCCAACGACCGAAGCGATCACTTCCCTCGGCCTCCTGCTCGGATGGCTGGCCGACGTGTACGGCATCGCCCTCGGTGCCGAGAAGACCGCCACGTTCGTGTCGCGCGGGTCGAACCGATGGGACGAAGGGGTCACGGTCACCACGCCGACCATCAGCGGCCACCGGGCGATGTCGTTGACGACCTGCCCCGGTGATTTCGCCTTCGACCTGCTGGACTCCGAGGTGGTGCCCGCAGCCCAGGCCGCCGCCGGACAACTCCCGACGACCGCTGCTCCGCCGACGACAACTGCGGTCGAAGAAGCAACCACCACTGAGGCGACGACGACCTCGACCGCACCGGCGACAACAGCAGCGGATGCAACAGCAGGGGATGCAACAGCAGCGGACGCAACAGTGCCAGACTCGGCAGCAGCGTTGGCCGAGATCGGCAGGCGCCCGGTCGATGGTGACGACACAACGCGACTGCTGACCATGTTCGGTCTTTCCGGTGTTGCTGCTCTTGGACTGGTCGGCGGACTCATTGCCTGGCGCCGACGAACCTTGGGTTGAGTTTCCCACCGTTCAACGTGCCACCGAGGGTCCTTCGCCCCTGGGCCTTCGAGGGCAAGCCTGCTGGAATGGCTCGATCGGCGCGGTCCGCTGCTCGAGCCAACCGAGCACCGAGACGGCAGTCACTGCTAGTCTCATGCGCTGATCGCTTGCTCCTCTACCGACAAGGAACGTGCATGGCCTCGGTCGTCCTCAAAGACATCAACAAGGTGTATCCGAACGGCTACCACGCCATTCACGACCTGAACCTCGATATCGCCGACGGTGAGTTCCTGGTGCTGGTCGGGCCATCGGGTTGCGGCAAGTCGACGGCGCTTCGCATGGTGGCCGGCCTCGAAGAGATCACGTCCGGCGAAATGTTCATCGGCGACCGCATGGTCAACGACGTGCACCCCAAAGACCGCGACATCGCCATGGTGTTCCAGAACTACGCGCTGTACCCCCACATGAGCGTGGCCGAGAACATAGGCTTCGCACTGAAGCTGGCCAAGCTACCGAAAGCCGAGATCGAGGAACGCGTCGCCAAGGCGGCCGCCATCTTGGATCTCACCGAGAATCTCGACCGCAAACCGGGCCAGCTGTCGGGCGGTCAGCGCCAACGTGTTGCCATGGGCCGGGCCATCGTGCGCCAACCCAAGGCATTTCTCATGGACGAGCCACTGTCGAACCTCGACGCCAAGCTCCGAGTCCAGATGCGAGCCGAGATCGCCGGCCTCCAGCGCAACCTGGGCGTCACCACCCTCTACGTCACTCACGACCAGGTCGAGGCCATGACCATGGGCGATCGGGTGTGCGTGCTCAAACGCGGTTTCCTCCAACAGGTCGACACCCCTCAGAACCTCTACGACTCACCCGACAACGTGTTCGTTGCCGGCTTCATCGGCTCACCATCGATGAATATCATGGTGTCCACCCTTGGTGGTACGGCTGAAGCGCCAACGGTCAGCATCGGCGACCAAACCCTGGCGGTGCCACCCGAGGTCGTTTCGGCCCGGCCTGCGATTGCGGCATCGGTCGGCAAAGAAGTCGTCATCGGCATCCGGCCCGAAGACATCGAAGACGCAATGCTCCTGCCCGACACTCCGGCTGATCGTCGCCTCTCGACCAAGACGTCTCTCATCGAATCCCTCGGCTCCGAAGTGATCGCGCACTTCCCGCTGGCGGCCGAACCGTTCAGCATCATGGATGCAGAGTTCGAGGGTGAAGACGCCATCGAAATGCAGCGCGACTCGGCAGGTCAAGCGATCTACACCGGTCGTTTCAACCCCCGGTCGACGGCCAGAATGGGTACCGACCTCGAGCTCGCGGTTGACACCAGCCGTATTCACTTCTTCGACAAGGCCACCGGTCTTGCGCTCCGCAGCTGACACCTTCGTAGCCAAACGACCGCGCAACCGAACAACTCCGTAACCAAACAACTCCACAACGAAAGTCCACACTGATGCTACGCCTCCGCCAGGTTGCACTGGTCGCCGCCGACCTCCCCTCCAGTGAAGCCGAACTCGGCGATGCGCTGGGTTTGGAACTCTGTTTCCGCGATCCGGGCGTCGGTGCGTTCGGATTGCACAACGCGTTGTTCCCGATCGGTGACCGCTTCCTCGAAATCGTGTCGCCAACTGAGCCCGGTACCACCGCCGGTCGTCTGCTCGAACGACGTTCGGGAGACGGCGGCTACATGGTGCTCCTCCAAACCGACGACCTCGAGCCGTTTCGACAGCGTTTCGATGCCATGGATGTGCGTGTTATTCACGAGGCGGTCACCGACGGCATCGTCGGACTCCACCTGCATCCTCGCGATCTTGGATCGGCGATCGTTTCGATCGACCGGGCCGACGAGCCTGGCGAATGGCCGTGGGCCGGACCGGTGTGGCGAGATCACCAGCGCAACGAGGTTTCCACCGACCTCGTCGGTGTCGAACTCCAAGCCGACGATCCCGAAGCAACTGCGCAGCGATGGGCCGGCGTGCTTGATCGAACGGTTCGCTCGGTCGATGACTCGTTCGTCGTCGAACTCGACGATGCCACGCTCCGCTTTGTTGCCGACGCCGATGGCCGCGGTGCGGGCGTGTCGGCAATCGATGTGGTTGCTGCTGATCGCTCGACGGTGGGAACATCGCTCGAACGGGTGGGTATCCGCATCAATTTCGTCTGATTGCCCACGGAGAGTGCGCTACCGACGTTCTCCGAAGTAGTTTGTCGGCGGGAAGGTGGACTGGCATGGCGTGGTATCTGATCATTGGCGTCGTCGGCGTCATCCTTGGTTGGCTCATCCGAGGCTTCAGCGCTCCCAAACGACGAGACGTTCTCGAATACGAAGAACGAACCCAGCGAGCTGAACGGCGGGTGCGCTCGGTCGCCACAGAACGTGACGACGAGCACTCCTCGGTTTTGACCCTGCGAGCAGCATTGCAATCCGAACGCCAGCTACTCGACGGCGTCGCCAACCACGCCGGTGTCGAACCCGAGATGTTCCGCAAGACGATCTCCCGCGAATATCTTGGGCGCGAACTCGTGGTGTCGCCGGCGAGCCTGGTCGACTTCGACTTCGGATCGAATGCTGCGGGCGAGTCCGACAGCGAGTCCTTGCACAGCCAGTTGGCTGCGCAGCACAGCCAGTTGGCTGCGCAGCAGAGCCAGTTGGCTGCGCAGCAGAGCCAGTTGGCTGCGAAAGACAGCCAGTTGGCCGATGCCCGTGAGCAGATCCAGCGCATTCGCGCCGATATCGAAGCGTTGACGGGTGGCGATCGTCCTCGGGAACAGGTCGGTGTGATGGCGGTGATGGATGCCCCGGCGAGATCCGCCGATGCGGTGACCGAACGAGTTTCCGGTGTCGACAACAGCGACGCCACCCTTGATGTCAGGACCGACCCGGCGGTCATCGACTTGTCCAACGGCGGCAACTCCGACGCCTGCAACTCCGACGGCGAGGCTGCGCTGGTGTCGACGGACCATGTGCGGTTCCTCGAGAGCCGTGCCGCTTCGGCGCAGGTACTCGAGGAAGAGGTCGCCGCGCTGCGGGCCCGTCTCGCTGACATCGTGGTTGCCAGCGACGACATGCGAGCCAGAATCGAGTATCGACGAGGACTCGATGATCAATTGGTGGGCATCGTCGATCAGCTCGAGACCCTTCGACGACGTGTTGTTGCCGAGCAACCAGCGGCTCCCCTACACGAGATCGTGTCGGATCGGACAGTGCTGGATCGGACAGTGCGGTGACGGATGGTGCAGCGTCAGACAAGGACAGCGACGCCGTACTCTGAGCGGATGGGTGCTGCCGACCATCACAACACGGTGAGCGGTCGCTCACCACAACAATCGATACTGATCGAGCCGCTGTCAAAGCCGCCAGATTGCATTGTCGCCATCCCGGGATCGAAGAGCCATACCAACCGCGCGTTGGTCTGCGCCGCCCTGGCCGATGGTCGGTCCACGCTTCGAGGCGCGCTGTTCGCCGATGACACCGAGGCCATGGTCGAAGCGCTGCGCACGCTTGGAATCGGTGTCGCGGTCGACGAAGCCGAGCAGATGATGGTCGTCGACGGCTGCGCCGGCACACTTCCGATCGGCGAGGCCGTCATCGACGTTCGACAGTCGGGGACAACGGGTCGATTCTTGCTGCCAATGCTGGCCCTTGGCCGCGGCAACATGGTGATCGATGGTCATCCACAGCTGCAAGCGAGGCCGTTCGCTCCGCTGACGCAGGCGCTCGCGGCCGTCGGTGTCAGGACCGAGGGCGACACGCTTCCGATCACGGTCATCGCCGGTGGCTGGTCGGGCGGGAGCGTACGAGTCGATGGCTCGATATCCAGCCAGTTCCTGTCGGGGCTCCTCCTGTCGGCGCCCTGCGCCGCCAGCACCACGGTCATCACCGTCGATGGCGAACTCGTCTCGGCCCCCTACATCGATCTGACGATTGCGACGATGCGACACTTCGGTGCCGAGGTGAGCGCCGACGGCCACCGCTCGTTTGCGGTTGCCGCCACCGGCTACCAGCCCAACGACATCGATCTCGAACCCGATGCCTCGGCCGCCTCCTACTTCTTCGCCGCCGCGGCGATCACCGGTGGCAGGGTCAGGGTCGAAGGTCTCGGGACCGACTCGATCCAGGGTGATCTCGCCTTTGTCGACGTCCTGGCCCGCATGGGGGCCGAGGTCGATCAGGGCACCGATTGGACCGAGGTGCGGGGCACCGGGCGTCTTCACGGTGTCGAGGTCGACATGGCGTCGTTCTCCGACACGGCCCAGACGCTGGCAGTGGTAGCCACCTTCGCCGATTCGCCAACCACGATCACCGGCATCGACTTCATACGCCGGAAGGAGACCGATCGCATTGCCGCCGTCGTGACCGAGCTGCAGCAGCTCGGCATCGGGGCAACCGAAGACCCAGACGGGATGACCATCCAGCCCGGAACCCCAGTCGCAGGCACGGTTGCCACCTACGACGACCATCGCATGGCGATGAGCTTTGCCCTCCTTGGGCTGGCCCACCCCGGCATTCGAATCGCCGAGCCCGGGTGTGTTGCCAAGACATTCCCCAACTTCTTCGCCGAACTCGACCGTCTCCGGAACGAACAACCCGGCAAGTGAGAGGCAACCCTTCGGGTTGACGTCTGTGCGTCAAAGTCATCTCCACACTCGTTCTGTGCGTCAAAGCCACCGCTGGCGATGAGAACCACGCACAGAACGAATGGTGCGAGGAGAACCACGCACAGAACCCTGGCAAACGCCGACCAACAGGGCCCGGTTGCGCGACAACCCACTCCACAGTCTCATCCCATGTCCATCGGCTTCGAACATGACGCGTCCTCGCCAGACGCGCGCCCAAACCCCTCCCGGCCGCGAGTGCACCGACGTATTCCCAATCACCGGTACCAGCCGTTCGTCGCCCAACCCGAAGCGTTGGCGTGCTCTGAATCGCCCTGGGTCTGATGGAGGCTCGGTTTATTGGTTTCCAACCCCGGTTGGGGAGGCTTCATTGGCCGCATGATAGGCGGCCTCGTATTCGGCTGGCGGGATGTCACCACAGTGGGTGTGGAGCCGGTGATTGTTCCACCAGTGCACCCATGACAGGGTCGCCAGCTCGAGGTCGCCGACCCCGTCCCAGCCGGCGGTGTCTGGCCCGTACACGCACTCGGCCTTGTACAAGCCGTTCACGTTTTCGGCCAGAGCGTTGTCGTAGGAATCAGCCACCGTACCTACGCTCGGCCGGGCGCCGAGCTCGTCGAGACGTTCGGTGAACCGCAGTGACGTGAACTGGGACCCGGCGTCGGAATGGGCGATCAGCCCCTCGAGGCGTTGCCCGCCTCGCGAGCGTCTCGCCATCTCCAATGCCTGCAACACCATCGACGTTTTCATGTGTCCGGCGACCCGCCATCCCACGATCGCACGGGAGTAGACGTCGACGATGAAACACACGTACGCCGTGCCCGCCCTCGTCTGGACGTACGTGATATCGGTGACCCAGAGCCGATCTGGGCCCTCGGCGCTGAACTTGCGTTTCACCAGATCGACAGCCCGAACATTGGCGGGGTCTTGGCGGGTGGTGAACACCCGATTCCCTCGCCGGCTGATCCCTCGGATCCCCATCTCCCGCATCAATCGGGCGACCTGGTCCCGGCCGATGTCATGGCCGGCACGCTGCGCTGCGATCCACAGTTTGCGGGCGCCGTACACCTTGCGGTTCGACACCCACAATGCCATCAGGATCTGCATCATCACCACGTCACGCACCGCCCGAGCCGACAGGGGCCGGGACTTGCGGGCGAAGTAAGTGGACGGAGCGATCTTCACGCCAGCCTCAGCGAGGTGACGGCAGATCGGCTCGACTCCGAACTCTCCACGATGAGCGTCGATGTAGTCGACGATCACTTCGATGGGCGGTCGAGCTCCGCCGCGAAAAAAGCTGAGGCCGACTTGAGGATCGCGTTGGCCCGACGGAGTTTCTCCTGACGTAACGCCTTCATCTCCGCTGTTTCCTCAGTGCTGGTCCCGGCCTCTTCGCCGTTGTCGATGTCGTGCTGGCGGACCCAGCCCCGGACCGACTCGACCCCGTAGTCGAGTTGCTCAGCGACCCGCTTCACCGCCCCATGTTTTTGGCCGGTCTCGGCCCGGAGCTGGAGAACAAGGCGGACAGCCTGATCCTTCTCCTCAGTGCTGTAACGGCGTGCTGTTCTCTTCCCCGAAGGGCCTTGCGTTGGCATAGCTCTCATCCTCATTCAAAGATCGAGAGCCTCCAGGGATCCCAGGGCGATTCACTCCTCTCTCCCAGAGTTGCTCGCCCAACCCGCAGGGTTGGCGCGCTCTCAACGTCCCACGCTCGGCTAGCGTCGAGACGATGCAGGCTGTGATGCTTCGTGGACCTCGAGCAATCGAGATCGTCTCGCTACCCGAGCCCGAGGCGGTGCCGGGCAGTGTGATTGTCGAGATCGACCGATGTGGTGTCGGCGGTTCGGATCTGGCCGCCTGGATCAGCGGTGACCTCCCGGGGCCGGCGTGGTTCGGTCACGAATGGGTCGGGCGAATCGTTGCCATCGGCAACGATGTGTTGGGCCGCTACCTCGGCGAACGAGTCATCGGTGCGGTACCTCCACCGTGTGGCGGGTGTCGGCCATGTAGGGCCGGGTTGTCCGAACACTGCGACCTCGTACTCGAGATGATCGTCGGCGTCGATCCACTCTCGAGCGATCATGGTGCGTTCGCTCAACGGATTCGTGTTGATGCCCGGCGGGTCTACCGGGCCCCTGAGTCGCTCGACGACACCACCGTTGCGCTCACCGAACCGGCGGCGGTCGCCGCCCACGCGGTCAGCCGTCATGCGGTGCGACTCGGCGATCTGGTCGCCGTGATCGGCGCAGGCACGATTGGCATGCTGGTCGCCCAGATCGTTCGCGCCTCGGGCGCCGGCGGGGTGGTGGTGATCGAGCCCGATCCGGCTCGACAGGAAATCGCGTGCGACCTCGGTGCCGACGCCGCCTTTGCGCCCGGCGGGGGCGCCCTGCGATGGCTCGAGGAACGAAGCCATGGTCTTGGTGCCGACCTGGTCTACGACTGCGCCGGTACGCCCGAAACGCTCGCATCCACCGTCGCTCTCGTCCGGCGCGGTGGCGGAATCGTCGTCGTGGGTGTTGGGCCTGGCGGCCAGCTTCCGTGGACGGCAAAGACCCACGAGCGTGAACTGACCGTGCGGGCCTCCCTGGGCTACACCGTCGGCGACGTTCGCCGCGTGCTCGACCTCATGGCCAAGGATCGGCTCCGGCTCGGTTCGATGATCGACCCGACACCGATCTCGCTGGGCGAGCTGGCCGATGTTCTTGAACAAGCGGAGCATTCGCCGATCGGCCGGTCCAAACGCCTCGTCGCGCCCAACGGCTGACCGTCCGGGCTCACTGATCCGGGCTCACTCCACCGCGCTCTGTGCCTGGCTGCTTCGCAGCACCGTGAGAAACTCGTTGGCCCACGTGACGGCGTCGTCTTCTCGCACGCCTTCTCGCAACGCCACCATGCGTTGGCGGGCCTCGTCGGCTGGCATCTCGACTGCCGTCATGATGGCCGACTTCACTCCGTCGATGTCGAAGGGGTTGACCAGCAGCGCCTCATGCATCTGATGGGCGGCACCCGCGAACTCCGAGAGCACCAGCACGCCGGATTCCTCGATGCGGCAGGCCACGTACTCCTTCGCCACCAGATTCATTCCGTCTCGGAAGGGGGTGACGAGCATGACATCGGCGGCTCGATACATCGCCAGGAGCTCGTCGAAGGAGCGTGTCTGATGCAGGTAGTGGATGACGGGAACACCGAGCCTGCCGTAGTCGCCATTGATCTCGCCGACCAGGCGCTCCACCCGTTCCCTCAGCGACACGTAGGCCTCGACGTTGTCTCGGCTCGGTTGGGCGATCTGGATCATGGCGATCTGCGAGGGATGGAGTCGTTCCTCTTCGAAAAGCTCTTTGAACGCCTGGAGCCGGACGTCGATGCCCTTGGTGTAGTCGAGGCGGTCGACGCCGAGCAGAACGAACTGGGGGTTGCCGAGTCGGGCCCGCAGATCGCGAGCCTCCTCGGCGACGGAGTGCTCGGAGGCGGCCGACTCGAAGCGGTTGGCATCGATGCCGATCGGGAAAGCTCGGATACCGACCGGGCGGCCATCGACCGCGACATGGGTGTCGTCGATGAATTCCGCGGCATTCAGCATGATCGACAACCGATGGAAGTTCGACGCATCGGCCGGTGATTGGAACCCGACCAGATCGGCACCGAGCAGGCCGTTGGTCAACGTGTTGCGCCAGGGGATCTGCAGGAAGAGCTCGGGAGGCGGAAACGGAATGTGGAGGAAGAAACCGATTTTGAGGTCGGGTCGCATCTCGCGGAGCATTCCCGGCACCAGGTGGAGCTGGTAGTCATGCACCCAAACCGACGCCCCCTCGGCGGCCTCGGCCGCCGCGGCGGCGGCGAAGCGTCGATTGACCTGGCTGTAGCTACTGAACCAGTGACGATGGAAGACCGCGGGTTCGACCTTGTCGTGATAGAGCGGCCAGATGGTGCCGTTCGACATCCCCTCGTAGTGATTCTCTCGCTCCTCTTCACTGAGAGCGATCGGAACGAGGCGGATCCCGTCGTGGTCGAACGGCTGCAGTTCGTTCTCCACGTCGGCGCCGGCCCATCCGAGCCAGGCAACACCGTCGAAGTCAGCCATCGCCGGAGTGAGAGCAGAAACGAGGCCGCCGGGCGAGATCTCCCAGCTACTGCGGCGCTCTGCACCGTCGACCCGTGTGACGGGGAGGCGGTTGGCCACGATCACGAGATCGGCAAGAGTCGAAGACATGCCACCAGTAAAGCCGGGCGGCGCAGGCTTTGCGTAGCCAGCTCAGCTGGTGATCGTCGAGGTGTTCGATCGCCACGAGCTGTTGCCTGCGGCGTCGTATGCCTTGACGGCGTAGGTGTACGCCGTGCCCGGTTCGACCGAGGCGTCGATGAACGAAGAGGCTTCCGACGTGGTGATCGGTGACCCAACGGTGCCGTCGGTCGATCGATAGATCTCGTAGCCGGCGACTCCGACGTTGTCGGTCGAACTGGTCCAGGTGATCACGACGGTTCCGCCAGTCGCCATCCCGTTGAGGCCTTTCGGCGTCGAGGGACGCTCGACGTCGGACGATGCTCCACTCGTCGAGGCGACGGCGTAGTTACTTCGCCAACTCGTGTTGAGCGCGGCATCGATTGCCTTGACGGCGTAGGTGTACGTCTGGCCATCGGCGATCGAGGGGTCGACGAAAGTCGGCGTCGTCGAGCGGCCGACTTCGGAGCCGAGCGAGCCGTCGACGGATCGGAACACGATGTAGCGATGGACGCCGATGTTGTCCGTTGAGGCCGTCCACGTCAGCGAGACCGACGATGCCGTTGAACGCTCGACGACGAGGGCCTTCGGCGGCGATGGGCGGGTGGTGTCGGTCGCCGCCGCGCCGCCGATGGTGGCGAGGTTGCTTCGCCAACTGCGGTTGCCGGATGCGTCCAGGGCGGCCACTGCGTAGGTGTAGGTCTCGCCGGCGACCGCCGAGGTATCGAGATAGGCCGGGAGTTCGCTGATGTCGATCACCGGACCGAGGCCCCCGTCGGTGGAGCGCCGGATCTCATAACCGGTGACCCCCACGTTGTCCGACGACGACGTCCAATGCAGCCCGATCCCATCGGCGGCGATCGTTGGGATCAAGCCCTTTGGGGTGGTTGGTCGCTCGCTGTCGGTCGCCACCGACTCGTCACAAAAACGACCAAGGCCGCTGAGCCAACGGCCACCCGACTGGGTCATGTCGCCGCCAACCCACAGGCAGCCGTCGGAAGCCCCGAGCAATGCCCACGCTCCGGCCGATCCCGACAGGTCGACACGGAAATCGTCGATGCGGGCACCGGTTGCGCCGTCGAAGGCCGCGACCGAGCGGACGGGAGTCCAGGTGCCGGGCCCGCGCTTGTTGGTTGGGAAGAGTGCCCCACCCTGGGATGACTCGAGCAGGTAACTCCAACAGTGACAGCCCGCGTACACACGGTTGCCGACAACTTCGAGGACCTGGAAGTCGCCGCCACCGGCGAGCGGTGATTGGCTCAGAAACGAAGGTGAACCGGCAAAATGGAGCTGTCGACGTTCGAGGGTGACGGCATCGAGAACGTAGAGCATGTGTTCTTCGCCGCCGACGAAGACGAAGTTGTCGGTGACTGCGATGGCGAACTGGCGCCCGGTGCGATCGAGGTTGGCCTCGAAGGGCGCCACTCCCGGCACCAGTGATCCATCGCCAGTTTGAACCGCGGCGAAACGGTCGCCGAGTGTGGCGTCACCGTTGACCGAGCTGAAGAAGCCGGCAAGGTAGAGTCGGCTGCCGTCGGGGCTTGGTTCGATATCCCAGACACCGCCGCCCGATACCTGGGGTGCGAACGCGTCGTCGGGGCGACCATCACTCAGCGCCACTCGCCCAACCCGGGTGATCTGGCGCCGAACGCCGCCACCGTCGATATGAGTGAAGTTGCCGCCGACGTAGAGCCACGGGCCCGCAATGTCGAGCGCTCGACCGACCGGCACGGCATCGCCCCACGGCCGTTCGAGTCCGGCACGCCATGTCGGGTCGAGCGCGCCCGTCGTTGGGTCGAGGGCGGCGAGGCCGGCAGTGTTGTCGGCTCCTTCCACCGAGGTGAATTCACCCGCGATGAACAACCGGGAACCATCGGCCGACACCTCGACCGCGTACACCGCACCACCGCGAACATCGGGTGCGAACGATTCGATGAGTGATCCGTTCCGAGCGTCGAAGGCAGCCAGCGCATCACGGCCAACGACTCGTCCCCCGGGGCCGGAGGTTGCTGCGGTGAACTTGCCGCCCGCGTAGATGACCTCGCCCCGTTGGGCGAAATCCCAGATCTGGGAGGAAAAGTTGTTCGACCCCGAAGCGAGTTGCCCGGTGACACCCCACGTCGGTTCGGCGTCGGGTGCGATCTCGGCGCCGGCAGGAGGGGCGAATACGACCATCATCGCAATGCTGGCGATCAGGGTCGCAACCAGCGCTGCCACCCCGACCGAGACAGCCCCGACCGGGGCAGCCCTGTATGAGGCAGCCCTGAATGGAACAGCCCTGAACGATGCAGCCCTGAACAAGAGCGTGGGCTTGACTGCCAGGCCGCGCCGGGGATGCAGATGAAGGGGTGAAGAAGGGTCCACACGACAAACGTCGGATGAACGGGCTCAAACCTGAGAAGAACGGCGAGGGGGAGCGCTGATGGGTGAGCCGCGCCTCCGACCCCAGCGCGCTACCCGAGCGTGAAGTTTCCGTCGGCGTCCAGATCGGCTCGTCGTCCTACGCCCTCGCTGGTCATGAGGTCGTGCATCGTTTCGGGATCGTTGTTCGATCCCCAGGTACGGGAGCCGTCGGCAGTGAGGAGAGCAGCGAGGGCGACAGTCGGGCCTTCACGGTCGTGCATCACCGTGTAGCCCTCGATGGTCACCGGGCCGACGTGGTCTTCGGCCACCGTGCGTGGCTCGACCTGGTCGATCTCGGCCTGGACGTCGGCGGCGACGAAACCACCGTCGCGAGGTTCGCTCGAGTAGAAGCCAGCGGCGTGCTTGGTGGTGTAACCACCGTTCGAGGTGACCAGACCGAGATCGCCGGGGTTGGCTCGTAGCCGTTCCACCATTGTGACGATCGAGTGGCTGACGTAGTTGTTGAGGGGGCCGCCGGCAAAGGGCAGCCCGCCGGTGATGGTCAGCGGGCGGTCGAGCCCGAGTCCAAGTTCGTTGGCGCCGATCTGTACCGCCGAAGGGAAGCACGAGTAGAGGTCAACGTGGTCGGCCATGGCAGGGGCGAGACCGGTGAGCGCTTCGAGTCCCCGACCGCAGGCGGCGATGGCGGGGGAGGAGTGGAGGTCACGGCGGTGCGAAACCGCATACGTGTCGTGGCCATCGGTACCGGCCAAGGGAAAGATCCAGCGATCACGGGGAACCCCCGCGGCTTCGGCTGTCTCGACCGAGCAGAGGAGGATCGACGTGCCCTGGTCGAGGTCCCAGTTCGAGTTCATTGCCTTGGTGTACGGGAAACCGACCATGCGGTTGTCGGGTGTTGCTTCACGGATCTGGTCCGCGGTCATTGGCGCCCGCGACCAGGCGTGCGGGTTGGCCGCGGCCACCTCGTTGAACCCGGCCCAGAGCCGAGCGATCCGGCTGCGATGATCGTCGATGGATTCGCCGTTCGCGTGGCGGATCGCCGACTCGAAGATCGGGTAGAAGTTGACGGGTGCTTCCAGGCCGCGGCTGCGTTCGAAGTCGGTCGACATGGCAATGTCATCGGCGAACCGCTCATCGGGTTCGGCTGCCGGGGTGGCAGCGAGGGCTGCCTTCAGTAGGGGAGTGTTCGGCTCCAGGCCGCGCGACTTACGGCGCCGGCGGCTCCAGATCGTTTCGGCACCGGTGAGGACGGCCGCGGACAACTGGCCCTGCTGGATCCTGGTGGCCAGCCCGTTGATGAAGGACTGGGGCGTGTTGCCACCGTCGTAGGAAAGCAGTGTCGTTGCTTTGGGGGAGCCGATTGCTTTGGCAATGATGCGGCCGGGGTCGGGGTATCGCCAGGCGCCGTTGACCACCGCGACCGCGTCGATCTGTTCGAGGAGCCCGGGTGCTCCGGCATCGGTGGCGGCTGCTCGGGTCATGTCGATCATGAGCTGCACCGCCTCGACCGCAGCGCCAGGATCGTCGAGCCGGTGGCCTTGCTGGGCGACACCGACAATGACCGGGGTATGAGGATCAAGCGTCATGCCTGTTTGTCTACTTCACTTCTGGCGGCCCGGCGAAGCGCACCCCCAGTTCTGGCCGGTCCGACTGAGCGAAAACGCTCAGAACCAGGGGTCGGTTTCAGGGCCCCGCTCTGTTCAACCGCCAGAACGGCCAGGCCGCCTTGCCTGCGAACGGAGTGAGTCAGGCCATCGGGCGTGTTCGTCGGATCGGCGTAGCCGGAACCTGCGGAGCGGGTTCAAGGTTGGAGAGTCAGAAGTTGGAGAGCATCACGCCCAGGAAGAGGATGGTGAGGGCGAGGATGCCCCCGGCGGCTCCGGTGATGGCCTTGATCGACCCCGTGGTCGTCGTCGCATGGAGGGCGGCAGAGCCTCCGGCCGCAACGACGAGCAGGATCTTGATCCCGAGCGTGGCGGCCCACCCGGCAACGTTCGTGTTGTCGGCGGCGAGCATGCTCCAGATACCGGTGACGAAAGCCAGAGCGAACGCGGGCCAGGCCACCATCGCATAACCATTCGCCGCAGCCTTGGTGGCGGCGGGGCCGACGCTGCGCAGCCGAGGAACGACGCCGGCCAACACGATCTGACCCCCCACCCACACCGATGCGGCAAGGATGTGTAGAAAGAGACGGACCGTGTCGACCGAGACGGAAAGCACTGGTAGCTGCTGCTACTTGCTACGGCCGAGGACCTTGTCCAACAGCCCGCCGAGTCCACCCTTGGCGGCTCCCTTGCCCTTGGTGAGATCGATGAGATCATCCATCACCGAGCCGTCGCCATCGGCGTCGAGGATCGACGCCAAACCGCCAAGCCCGGGGCTCGCAGCTTCGGTGGCACGGCGTTCCTCGCCGAGCATCGATCCCAGCGCTCCGGGATCGAGGCTCTTCTCTTGCTTCTGCTTCGACAGGAAACCGAGCACGAGCGGGGCGAGCATCGGTAGGAGCTTGGCGATCGCTCCGGCGTCGAGACCGGTCTGGCCCGCCAACTGCTGCTCGACCCCGCCACGCTTCTGGCCGAGCACGTGACCGAGGATGGCGTTGCCGTCGGCTCCGCCGCCACTTTGGATCACGCTGCCCAGTTGGTCGAAGATGCTCGGGCTGTGCTTGTCGAGGGCCGAGGAAAGCGATTGGGCTCCCTCGGGCTTCTTGGCGTTGTTCGCCAGTCCGGCAAGGAGAGCGGGGAGGGCGGACCCGATGGCTCCCTGGGTCTGCGCTTGGTCGGCGCCGAGCGCGGCCGCTATCTGGGCGATCCCGCCCGATCCGAGTTGAGACATGAGGTCGTCGGTGAGATTGGACATGGTATTCCTTTCATCAGCGCTGCCTTCATCGGCGTCGCCGCTGCTGATTCCACAGCCGACGCAATGCCGCTGCAGAAGCACGCCGAGTCGGCATGCTCGCCGCGAATTCTAGTTCGCACCCAGCCCCTGCTCCGCGGATGGGAGGCTTGGCTGCAACCGGCTCGAACACTCGGGTCTCTCACCGGCGCCAGAAAGCCGCGAGGCGTGCTGGGCGCACCGCTCTCCGCGGTGTTTTCCCAGGTGGAGAGGTCTTTTCGACGGAACGCTTATGTCACGGAACGTGCCGACTACGCTACCCAGCGGGCGGAGTTGGTGCCGATGAGGATGTTTTGTGGCTCCAGCTTCTGTGTTGACCTTTCCCGCGAGTCCCGCGTATCTGCGGCGCTTCGCCGTGATCGTGCTGTCCTCGATCGTGTTGCTGCTTCTTGCCGGCACCGCCTTCGCCTCGATCGGCACCTCGCGTCCCATCATGTCGACCCAGCAGCTTGGAATGTCGGGTGTGGAACCCGGGAACCTCCCCGACGTCACCTTGCTCGTCGGGGCTGCCGGCACCGAAGACATCGCTTCGACCATCGGTGACGACCTCGTGCCGGCATTGAGCTCGCTCGAAGGTGTGCACTCGGTGGCGACCGAGGCTGTTTCCTCGGGACGTCAGGCCGTCTACATCTCCATCGACGACAGCGCCGATGGCGCGCTCCTCACCACGATCTCGAGCACGGTCGCCGATGTCATGCCGGGGACTCCGGCCCTCGTTGGTGGTCGCGCCGTCGCCGACCGAGATCTCCTCGATCGCCTCAATCGTTCGTTGCTGGTGGCGATTTCGCCGGTGATGATTCTTCTTGCCGTCATGGTCACGGTGTCGGTCGGTGGGCGCTACGGCCTTGCGGTCTCGGCCTCGGTGGCGCTGTCGACGTTGGTGAGCGGCCTGCTCGGTGCGCAGACCGTCGGCCGATTCGACGGCTCGCTGGCAACGACCGGCGTACCCGCAGTGCTCGCCGGTGTACTCGTTTCGTCGGTGTTGGCCTTCCGTCTCCTCGAATGGTTCAAGCATCCTCAGGGTGACGATCCGGCGGCGTCCATTCGCCGCGCCGTTCGCATGCTGCTTCCTGAGCTCGGCCTCCTCATCGGCGGTCTGGTCGGTGCGGCGGTTCTCCTCGAAGTCATCGGCGCCTCCCGCACGCCTGCCGTTGGCGTTGCCACCGGATCGATCGTTGCTGCCATCGTCACCTTCGCCGTGCTTCCATCGATGTTGGCGACCTTGCCGCAGGTGCCAGACGAAGACGACTCCCGGCTGTTCCAACTCCACCTCCCCGACGGTCGAGACGTGCCGACCGCGATTCTTGCCGGCTTCGGGATCTTCCTTCTTTGCCTCGGTGCCTTCGCCACCCGGATGCCAAGCGGCAATCTCCTCGACGAATCGGCGCTGCCATCGGGTGTGACCTCTCGGACCGTTGCCGAGACGCTCCGTGCCACCGGTGGCGATCCGACGTCGGCCTTGCTCGTCACCATCGGGGCCAAGGAGTCGGCAGGCGACGCAGCTGCCGGCGAAACGGGTTCCAGCACGACAAGCGTTCGTCCCGAACAGGTGTCGGCGTGGTCTCGTGCGGTTTCGGCGATGCCGAGTGTCGGCTGGGTCGAGAGCGCCTCGGGACGCTACGTCGACGGTGAGCTCGCGATTGCGGCTCGCGCCGATCGATTCGTCCAGGAGGGCGAGTTCCTCGCGGTGGTCACCCCGAGCGTTGCCGCTCGTTCGCTCGCAGCGCGTGAGCTTGGCGAGATGGTACGCAACGTTGACATCGGTGGCCTCGGCATCGGTGGTCTCGACATCGAACTCTCCGGTGTGCCCGCTGACGCCGCCATCTCGGCCGAGAGCGGCTCGGGGCTGCTGATCCTGCTCGTGGTTGCCCTGGCCTTTGGTGGCGCCATCGCCGCCTTCGTCATCGTTCGCTCGCACAAGACCGCAGCCATCGTTGCGGTCATGCGACTCATCGGCGTCGGTGGAGCGCTCGGCGTTTACAGCGTGGTTGTCGGCGACGCAACCATGAGTGAACTCCAGCTGATTGCACTCGTTGTTTCGCTCGGCGTCGGATTGTTCGAACTCGGTGTGCTTCGGCGACTGGCGCTGCAGACCACCAGCATCGATGACATCATGGCCGTCAATCCCGAAGCCCTGGCATCGGCCGAGGAGTCAGGTTTCGACAACACCGACATCGAGAACGAGCGGATGACCGACGCCATCCGCACCCAGGGTCGTGCCGCCGTTGTTGGTATGTCGATCGTTGCCGTGTGTGGCATGGGGCTGCTCGCCAGCGATCTCGAGGTCGCCCGTCGTCTCGGAATCGGGCTGGCCGCCGTCATGATCGTCGAGCTGTTGATCGGTACCTGGCTGTTGCGACCGGCCCTGCTCGGTGAGCGCTTCTTCTATGTGTCGTTCCTCGATGCCGACGCTTCGAGCCGACCGGCACCGGTGGCGGCCCGCCTTGCCTCGCTCGGGGCCGGCTCGACGGTGGGCGCTCATGATCTGGTCCTGTCGACCGATGGGGGCAGTAACGCTCAAGCGATGGATGCTCACCTGATGAGCGGTCCCACCCTGAACGCTCACACCACGAACGCTGTTGGAGGTTCCGAAATGTTGGAAAACCGTCGTTCCACCGATCCGACATACGGGTCCCTTGCGGCTCGTTCGCCCGAGTCGATCGCGTCTCGTGCGTTGATCGACCCGCAGTGGCGCCGCGTCGTCCAGGGTCTGCTCCGGGCCGAGTTCAGTTTCCAGAACGATCCGGCAAACGCCGAACTCTCGACGGTCTTCGTCGAGGACACGCCCGTCTTCAACGAGTTGGTCGAGCACAACGTTGCGCTGCGATCCAACGGCTTCCGTGTCGTTGGCAAGGGGCCCCGTTTGGTCAAGGCGCAGGCCGTCGATTCGTCGTCGCCGGTCACCGTTGCCATCACCGTCGATCATCCTGAGCGCAGGCTGGTCGATCGAGATGGCCGTCTGCTCGGCGTTCGTCGTCCCGAGCGTCGCCAGGGCATGCTCTGGCTCGCACAGGACCCCTCCGGTCGTTACCGCATCGCCGAAGCCGTCGACCTCGGTACCGCAGCCGACCCGGTTTCGGGCGAAGTTCTCGTCGTTCCCCCGGCCATCGCCCTCACGGTCTGAGCAAGCACGGTCTGAGCAAGCACGGTCTGAGCAAGCACGGTCTGAGCAA
>RCMY010001059.1_pt1 | contig 26222 bp, 23 predicted proteins | sample 2041341 | NCBI WGS metagenome assembly RCMY01 (sample SAMN09708234, study PRJNA481090) | Marine sediment metagenome, whole genome shotgun sequencing project.
TAGCAACATGTCTGATCGTCAAACCGGCACCGTCAAGTGGTTCAACGACGCCAAGGGCTTCGGCTTCATCACCCCGGAAAGCGGCGACGACCTCTTCGTCCACTTCCGTTCGATCCAGGGCGACGGCTTCAAGTCGCTGCAGGAAGGACAGAAGGTTTCGTTCACCGTCGTGCAGGGCCAGAAGGGCCTGCAGGCTGAAGAAGTTCAAGCCGAGTAAGTTTTACTCGACGCTTGCACCGCATTAGCGGTATCAGGACCCCGGGCGGCAACGCCCGGGGTCTTTTTTTTTGGGTCATCACCATGCACCCCGAACTGACGCGAACTATTGCGCGTGCAGCGCAAGCACGGTCAAGTAAGCGATCCGGGGCGAAAAAACGAAAAAATTCAGAGAACAAATTCGATTCAAACGGAAATGTTCACTGGCCCCCTTTCGGTGCCTCCCCCTTTTTGGTGCCCTTGTTTGCAAACACTACGCAAAGCGACCCTTGCGCAAGTTCCGGGGCGAGAGTCTAACGATGCCCCGGAAACCGCTGATGTTGAGCCTGAAATGTACCTGGGCCACCCCTTTTTTTGTGCCCAAAAAAAGCCCCGGCGCTTGGCCGGGGCTCGGAAGGCATGCGTCGGTTTCCCGCCGCACCAGACACGCCGGCCCTGTAACAGGGCCGGGTGTCCTGGTCCCGCTTACGGGCTGATCGTGCCCTTGAGCGCGACACCCGAGAACGCCGCGTAGGCGCGGACGTTGACGTAATACGTCCCGGCCGCCGGCGCGTTGAAGGTGCAGGTCTCATTGTTGCCGCTCAGGTACGGGCGGCAGCTATAGGTCGAGCTCGTGGGAGCACTGCCGATCCGGACGTACATGTCCGCGTCGCCGGTACCGCCCGAGATCGCGATCACCACGCTGGTCTTGCCCGCGGGCACGACCAGGGTGTAGTTGGACGACACGCTACCCTTGGCGACCGACGGCAAGTTCACCGAGGTGCCGCTGCACAGGACCGTGCCGCCACAGCTGCCACCACCGGTCGAATAGCTACCGGTCAGGCTGACGCCTGAGAAGGTGCCGTAGCCATGGATCAGCACGTAGTACTTGCCGGCCTGGGCGGTGGCGATGGAGCAGGTTTCCGCCGAGGTGCCGCCTTCGGACTTGCAGTCGTTGCTGGTCGTGGTCGGGGCGGAGCCGAACTTGACGTACAGGTCGGAATCGCCGCTGCCACCCGTGGTCACGAACTTCAACCCCGTGGCGCCGGCCGGGACGTCGAGCGTGAACAGCTGGTCGCTGCCCGCCGCCCCACCGATCCCGGTCTTGGCCACGCCGTTGCTGATCGGGGTTGGCGTCCCGCCACCACCGCCCGTGCCACAACTCACGCCCACAGAACTGAAGGCGGCCGTGACGTCAGCCACGCTGTAACCCAGGTCGCCGGCCGCCGTCTGCACGCCGCAGGCACCGGTGTTGAACGTGCTGCTTGCCGTCCAGTACAAGGCGTTGGCGCGGGCCATCACCTTGAACGCCTTCGGCACGTCCCAGCCCGACTTGGTCGCCAGCAGGTAGAACGCCTTGTTGTACACACCCGAGGAGTAATGCACGTCCATCGAGCTGGTGTAGTTGGCGGCGTTGTCGATCGAGCCACCATCGAGCGGCGGATTGTTCATGTAACGCAGCGCGCCGCTGGCCTTGAAGATCTCGGTGCCGACCTTGAAGTCGTTGCTGCCTTTCCAGTAGTACTCGGTCGCCTCGCCACCCATGTCCGAGAACGCCTCGTTCATGCCGCCGGACTGGCCCGAATAGGTCAGGTTGGAGTGCTGCTCGGTGAAGCCGTGCGAGACCTCGTGGCCCGACACGTCGGCGTTGACCAGCGGGTAGAAGGTGCTGGCGCCGTCGCCGAAGCTCATGTTGGAGCCATTCCAGAATGCGTTCTCGTAGTTGGAACCGTAGTGCACGCGCATGATCAGCTGGAAGCTGAGCGCGTTGTAGCCGGTGTAGGCCGGGTACATGCCGGTGATCACGCCGCCGAAGTAATGCGCGTCGTTGATCGGCGAGTACGCGCCGTTGATGGCCTTGTAGGTATTGCGCGGACAGGTGTACGAGTACGCGGTGGTGCTGCTGCCGGTGCTGCCGTTGAGGTTCACCGACTTCACGTTGGTGTTGTTCATCGTGCAGGTGGTGCCGCTCTGGCTCACGTTGAGGTAACCGTAGATGCCGCCCGAGCCCCACTCGTACTGGCCGGTCTTGCCGTTGCCACCGGGGCCGGTGCCGTTGGCGGTCGTCAGGCCTTCCCACTGCTTCAGGACCTGGCCGCTGCGCGCGTCGATGATCACGAACGGACGGGTCGGGTTGCCGGACGCCTCGTCGGCAAACATGTCGACGACGTAGGCCAGGTGGGCGCGATCGTGCGCATCGATGAAGATCATTTTCTGCGCGTCTTCGCGATGCACGCGCATCATGGCCATGCGGTTGCCAAAGGCCGTGCGCTTGGCGATGGCCAGGGCGGTGCCGCGCGGGACCTGGGCGGTGACCGTACCGATCTCCCGGGGCAGGCCGTCGACACGGCGGCCAAACAGGTTGCGGATGGCGCCGGCCTTGGACTCACTGACGATGACCTGCTCGCCAAACACCGGCACGCCGCGGAACAGCTGCTGGTAGCGGTAGTGGCGGGTACCGTCGGCGTCGGTGTTGTTGGTCAACAGGCGCAGCGTGGACGCCGCGTCCAGTGCCAGCAACTCGGCATGACGTTCATTGGGAAGCGTGGCGCGGCCGAGCCGCGCCGTGGCGATTGCGTACTGTTGGCTGGTTTTTGCAAGGCTCTGCTGGTGCAGGTCGATGCGATTGGCCGCGTCCGAGTGACTGGCGATCGCCAACGCAAGCGGCGACAGCGCGATCAGGCAGAGCGAGCGGTAGGTTGAGTGCAGCACAGTGGGTGTACCCCTAGATGATGTATGCATGGCCGTCCGGTCGGACGGCGCCCTTTGATCCAGAACCAAGCCGGGGCGCCCACTGGGAGCGCCCCGAACCTGTCACATCAGAACCAAACCGGGGTGCCAGTCGGGCACCCCGTTTTTCACATCAGGCACAAGCCGGGTGGACAGGGGTTGAAATTCTCCCCAAGGCACCCGAACCCGGGCGGCGCGCTGCAAGGCCCTCGCCGCAATGCGACGCTAAGGGATGCGGGGTGAGTAAGTCACGCTGCATGTGCAGCAAAGGAGTGTCACGGTCTGCGACGCAGATCACATTTCGGATATGAAAACGTGTAGCGGCCGAAAACGCGCCCTATTTGGCTGCGCCAGGCACGCGAGTTTGTGTGCCGTGCCGCCCTGGCCGACAAATCGTCCGCGACGATTTGGACCACTGCATCGTGGCGCGTTGGGCGCACATCGCCCAAGCCGTTTTCAACAGGAATAAAAGAGACGCGCCTTCAGGTGGAGCCCTGGATTGGCACTTAGTAGAAAGAAAGCGATTCAATTCCCACCTCCCCCCTTATCTTGCTGCCCCTCTGTCCCTTTATTCCTTTCCCGGTTCCTTGGTCCGACTCCCCGACACATGACGGGTACGCAGCACGATGTCCCACAACGGGGTGGTGACCCCGAAATTGGTATCCGGGTGGTAGTGGTGGACGTGGTGGACGGCGGCCCAGCGCCGGCCCAGGGGGTGGCGGAAGCGCCTGACATGCATGATGGCGTGGCTCAGGCCATAGGTTGCGTAGCCGCAAGCCAGTCCGCCGGCCAGGAGCAAGGCATAGCCGACCGGCAAGACCAGCGCAAACAGGCCCGTCAGCACGAGCACGATCATGGGCGGCAGGAAGAAGGGCATCGAATCATGACCCTTCGGATTGTCATGGTGCTTGCGATGTCCCGGCCCCAGCAAGGGAACCGGTCCGTGCATCAGCCAACGATGGAAGCCGTACTCGACCCAGCTGAACAGCAGCAAGCCCACGCCGAAAACCAGCAACGCCATGCCCGGATGCACGCCCGTGTGCTCCAGGCCCACCCAGACCAGGGTCACGCCTACCAACGCATCGATGAACAGGCTTCCCAGATGGTTGGCGCGGGTCTCCGACATCCGCACGATCGGCGCGACTGCACGGTCGAAGGCTCGACGGATTGGCTCACGCAAACTGCGCATTACCGACGCTCCTGTGTTTGTGATCGGTCTGGTTGCCTGGGCCGGTAGGCCGAGCGGTCGAAAAATCGATCGAAAAAGGAAGGCAGTTGATTAATCCAATTAATTGCACATGCCCGCCTGTTCTGTCGGAAGCTGTTTTTACAGCTTTAGCGGAATCCCTTGCCAGCAATAAGTGAACCTGACCCGATATCTGTAATAACGATACCCATCCTACCCTGCTGGATTGGGGATCATTCCGTAACGATCAATGACACCCAGCAGCGCCAGTCCCAGCGCCGCGCCCACCAAGCCATAGTATGCGTCGACCGGATCGGGCGTGTTGAGCACCGGAACGAAACTTTCGTAGACCAGGTTGCACAGCATGACCGCCAAACCCAACAAGACGATGGGCCTCAGCCCCAGCCCGAACATCTGCCACATGTAGCCAACCCCCGTGACCAGCAGGTACGAGAGGAAGAAGTTGGATACGTGCGTGTAGAACCCCGGTGCCGCCCCCAAAACCAGATCCGGCCTGAGCGCCTCCAGGCTGCGGCCGGCAAACAGCAGGCATGCCCCCACCATCAGCATCAGATGGGCGATCGCAGCCCATGGCTTGGGTACACGCTGGAACTTTGCAAATCCGAATCGGGGCGTCACGGCCTGAATTGTCTCCCTGTCGGCCCGGAAAATTTCCTTGACGTCTTTTTTGACTGGGACAAGTGAACCTGACCCCGTTACCCGACCCCGTTACCCGACCCCGTTACCCGACCCGCTCTACCCGCTCAATGGCCGTAGCTGATCACCCGGGTGATGCGCCAATGGCCGTTGTCGTTGTGCCACAGGTGGACGAAGCGCGGGGTCGCACCGATCCGGTCCGGTTTGCCAGGCTCGACCACCCAGAAATGGTGCGCCCCCATTTCCACCGCACCATAGCCTTTGATCGGATAGACCTCGAGCGTCCCCGGCACCAGCTCACGCCACTGCTTTGCTACATGGCCGGGGCCGCAATGGTTCTTGAACGACACTTCCAGCGCATCGCGTGTGGTCGTGACGTCGTCGTTGTCCTGGTAGAACTCGACGTCCTCGGCCAGGTAGTTGCGAAAGGTGTCGAGATCGCAGGTGTTGTAAGCGTCAAACAGGGCCTTGTCCTGTGCCGCGATCGTGTCGCGCAGTACATCGGTATCTTGCGCCTGCACTGCAAACGCGGAACCCAGGACAATGCCAGCCACGACGAGCAACAATCGATGCATCGGATATCCTTGTCGGCAGGAGATGCCGTCAGCATACGAGTGTGACGGAAACCCACACGTGCCAAAGGTCCTTGGGAGAAAAGCAGGGTAACGAGTCGACGGACAAAAGTACTTCCGAGACAATGAATCCGGATTGATTACCTTCGTTTCGTTAAAATTCCTAATCTCTCGCCGCTAGCCCTGCAACTTCGTAGCCCGGGTAAGCGCAGCGCACCCGGGAACACCCTCAACCTCGCACGTCAACATCGTCGCACCTCCAATGCCGCGGCAAGCAACCTTCGCGCACATACCGATGAAAGCTGGAATGTGGCCACTGCACGGGACATGTCACCAAGCAGTGCTTCATTGGATTGATATGCACGCAATCGACATGCACGCGCAGGTCCGCCTGGTCATGGATCGCGTGCTCCCAAAACCGCGGCTGCCACGGGGATGGCCCTGCCTTGGCGACGCAAAACACGAATCCCTTCTTGATGTCCTGACACAGCCGGGGAAAGTCCGTGCTGACATCCTCCATCCGGATAACCGCGTGCAGGTGATCCGGTAGCACCACGATGCGAGCACGTCGTGTCGTACGCGCACCCGGGCACGACACCATGCATCGCATAACGCAGAGATCTCGCGAACGAGCAAGTCGCTGCGTTTGTTGCGCATGGTCACCGTAAAGAAATACGTTGCGCCGGGAATTCGGTTTCGTCGATAACGCACCATTGCAGCTGCATCGGGTCGCCCCGAAAGATTGCGATCGGGAATGCCGCCCTGGCATGTCAGGAAACCCGTAACCCGGGTAAGGCCGCAGGCCGCACCCGGGATGTCGCCCCATTCCCGACAGTCCCGGGTGCGCTGCGCTTACCCGGGCTACGCTGGCTTTTAATTCCGACCAACCAAAGCCCGACAGTTCGTCAGGCTGCAGGCTCTCGCAATCGTACGGTGTTGCGCCCCGCTTGTTTGGCTTCGTACATGGCGGCATCCGCGCGTGCGATGGCTTCCGTCACGGTTTCGTCGCGCTGAACTTCGGTTACACCGGCGGAGAAGGTCAGCGATGGGCCGGTGCCATGGGGCACCTCGTGCATGCATGCCAGCAGACGCTGGATGATCATCACGCCTTGCGGGCCGTGCGTATCCGGTAGCAGCATCAGGAACTCCTCGCCCCCCCATCGTGCGATCAGGTCGGAATCGCGCAGCGTGGCCTTCGCCTGGATAGCAAACGCCTGCAATACCTTGTCACCAAAGGCGTGGCCCTGAGTGTCATTGACCTGTTTGAAGAAATCGAGGTCGATGATGACGATGCTGAAAGCGTTGCCACTACGCTGGAACCGGTGCAGTTCCTGGGTCAACCGTTCCCCGACGTAGCGGCGGTTGATCAATCCGGTCAGGTCATCATGAGTTGCCAGCCGCTGCACTTCCTCCATTGCCTCGGTCAAGGAGACGTGCTGCTCGCGCAATCTGCGCCGGAGGAACGACAGTTGCGCCGCGATGGCGGAGACGGCCGGCAGCACGATTGAAATCATCAGGACATTGGTCAGGTCCAGGTGCAGTTCGCTGGCGCGCAGCGATGGATCGAGACTGACGGGCCGGGACAGGGTCAGGATCGTCACGGTGACGATCAGGCTCACCAGAGTCAGCAGCGTGAGCCACATGATTCGACGCCAGCTCAGGGAGAAGGCACCAAAAGCCAGGATCACCAACAGCGGATACAAGGTCATGCTGCGTGTTGGGCCGCAAATCACGTAGGCCCATTCAACCCCCGCTACCCCCACCAGTATCTGCCACGTGGTCAGGGCGGGATCGGCAAATTGCTCGCTCCAGCCGCTGCGCAGCGCCACGTAGATGGTGATCAGCAAGATCGCCAGGAACAATGTCCAGTAGATATAGGAGGTTCCGTTGGCGGAGCCGAGTTCCAAGCTAAACCCGACTACCGGCACGCTGCCGGCGTAGACCGCGGAGGCAATGACCCATTGGGTGAGTCGGGTCCGTCTGCGCTGGTTGGTACTCAGGATCAGGTCTAAAAGCTGTTCGATCCGGGACCTGGCCGCGACGGGTAGAGCATCTGTGACGATAGGGCGGTCAAGTGACACTCGCGCCAGCCTCCTTCATCCCTGCAGTGCAGGTTTTCCAGTCGCAAAGTGATGCCAGGCGCTACTGGATGCCTGTGCGGTGAAGCCATGTCCACCCCAGTGGCATCGTATGCCATTGCGCGACTTCGTGCGGATCGTGAAAAAAACGGGGTAAAAACGGGGTCCGGGGTAAAAACGGGGTCAGAGTGCCTTTCCTCACCACCGCGACGCCTTGATCCGACACGCCGCCATAGCTATCCCGGTGGCGTTAGTCCGATTGAGTTTGAAGCGGTACATCGAAGCCGCCGATCAGGTGTCCATTAATCCTGGTAACTCCAACCTGACCTCGTTTCTGCTCCCCACATGTGACGCTACGTTCATCGGCGCCATGCAGACTGCAACATCAGTCACCCCGTCCAAGGCAACGCCCATGTCGAGTAGCAGCCCCCGCACCCTCGCACTCGCCGTCTGCTTGGCGTTGTCCGCCATCGGCGGCGTCGCCCAAGCCCAGACCGTGGGTTACAACGTCCGTACCGGCGACATCTGGGTCGACAACCGCCTGGGAGAGATCAACGACTACGGCAACCGCTACCGCGACCCGTTCATCAACGAGCTCAGCAACAATTACGGAGCGCCCCGGCAGTACATCACCGAACTTTTGACGGTACGTCACTGGGCGCCGGCGGACGTTTACTACGCGTGCGCGATCGCCCATTCCCTGCATCGACCATGTAGTGAGATCGTGCGCGAGTACGACCGCAATCCCGGACAGGGTTGGGGCGTGATGGCCAAGCGCATGGGCATCAAACCAGGCTCCAAGGCTTTCCACGACTTCAAGCGCGGCACCGTGTCCACTTACGACCGTTGGGGATACCCGGTGGTCATCGACCGCGACGTGCATGTCGACTGGTCCAAGCACGGCCCCGGCCATGGCAAATACAAGGACAACAGCAAGGACCACGACAACGGCCACGGCCACGTCAAAAGCAAGGGAAAAAATAAAGGGAAGGGCAAGGCCAAGGGTCGATAAGTCGCCCAGCCCAACATGAAAAAGGGTGGCTTCGGCCGCCCTTTTCCATGTTGGCAGTCTTGACTCAGGGCCATGGCGCTTCCCGGATCAGGCAGACCTGGGAAAGGAGGCTGAGGACAAATCCGTACCAAACAAAATGTTCTCTGGGCCCCTTTCCCCGACTCACACTCTTGTTCCTAAGCAGGGTATTTTTGTCGTATGGGAATCTTCGACCACGACGGCCCTCAAGATTCGCCATAGTCGACAGGAGTGACGATGAACGTAATCGACCTGCGCAGCGATACAGTGACGCTACCAACCGCCGCGATGCGTGCGGCGATGCTGGATGCCAAGGTCGGCGACGATGTCTACGGCGAGGACCCTACGGTCAATGCGCTGCAACAGCGGTTGGCGCTTGATCTGGGTTTCGATGCCGGCCTGTTTGTTCCCACCGGCACCCAGTCCAACTTGCTGGCACTGCTGGCGCACTGCGAGCGCGGTGACGAATACCTGGTCGGCATGGATGCGCACACCTACAAGTTCGAAGGCGGCGGTGCAGCGGTACTCGGCTCGATCCAGCCGCAACCGATCATGCAGGCAGCCGATGGTTCGCTGCCGCTGGAAAGCATTGCATCGGCGATCAAGCCCATGGATCCACATTTCGCACGCACCCGATTGCTGGCGCTGGAGAACACTTGGCACGGACGCACGCTCCCGCTCGATTACCTGCGCGGCGCACACGACCTGGCGCGCGCGCACGGCTTGGGAATGCATCTGGATGGGGCGCGTCTATTCAACGCCGTGGTGGCCTGCGATGTGCCGGCGCATGAGATCACGCGCCACTTCGATACCGTGTCGATATGCCTGTCAAAGGGTCTGGGCGCACCGGTAGGTTCTGTGTTGCTTGGCTCGCATGCGCTGATCGACAAAGCGCGTCGCTGGCGAAAAGTGTGCGGTGGTGGCTGGCGCCAGGCCGGCATCCTCGCCGCAGCGGGCCTGCATGCGCTGGACCACCATGTGGCACGACTAGCCCAGGATCACCATCGCGCGGCCAATCTTGCCAGCCGCCTGCGCGGCATTGCCGGCATTGACCTGCTCGGCCAACACACCAACATGGTCTTCATCAACGTGCCGGCAGATCGCCTGCATGCACTGGACATCCATCTGCGCGAGGCGGGCATTCGCATCAGCATCGGCTATTTGCCTACGTTACGACTGGTGACCCATCTTGACGTTGACGATGACGGCATTGAGCGCACTGCAATCGCGTTCACCAAGTTTTTTGACAAGCATTCAAAATTGGGATTGAGTAATTAATTCCATTGAATGACCTCCCTTCCCTTTATTTGCTTTTTACTCCGAATCTCTCGCTAGAAATAAGTGAACCTGGCCCTGCTAGCGCGTGCGCTAGCAGTACACCCTCGTAGCCCGGGCAAGGCCGCGGGCCGTGCCCGGGATGTCGCCATATTCCCGAAAGCCCCGGGTGCGCTGCGCTTACCCGGGCTACACTGGCTGTGCCCCCTTTTATCGCTTCCCGCCGGATTCCGTCCCCTCACCAAACCGTGGCCGCCCCCGGCTCTTGGCCACGTTTCCTGTTCAACGGCAATCTCCGCCACAGGAGCGACTCCCATGTCCATTCGTCCGCGTCGCGTTGCCGACCGCGCACTTTACCGTTGGGCGCCGCTGGGCGCTGTCGCGATCGTGTTCGCCGGGTTTGCCAAGACCTTCTACCTCAAGCAGGCCTTCGGGGCGCCGCCACTGTCCACGCTCCTGATCCTGCATGGCGTGCTGATGACAACGTGGTTCGTCCTGTTCATCGTGCAGACGCGACTTGTCGCCGCCGGGCGCACCGACCTGCACCGGCGCTTGGGAGCGGCTGGGGCATTGCTGGCGCTGGCGATCCTGATTGTCGGCCCGACGGTCGCTATCACAGTCGCCAAACTGGGCCACACACCCGGCCCGCCGCCACTCGTGTTTTTGGTGGTTCCATTGGGCGACATGGTGGTATTCGCGCTGCTGGTCGGCTCCGCGCTCTTTTTCAGGCGTCGCAGCGACGTCCACAAGCGCCTGATGCTGTTGTCATTCGTCGGCCTGCTGACGGCCGCGATTGCCCGCGTTCCGGTGGATGCCTGGCGCCACGCCGGCATCGTGGCCTACTTCAGCACGACGATCCTGCTGGTGCTCGCGTGCGTCGCCTACGACACCATCAAGCACCGCAGGCTGCACCCCGCCTTCGCCTGGGGCGCCGGCCTGATCATCGTGTCCTGGCCGCTGCGTTTGGCATTGACGACCACCGCCACATGGATGGCGTTCGCCACCTGGTTGACGGGCTGATCACCCTCGGGAAGGTTCCCAGCACTTTTTGCCAGGGAACCGTCGCAGATGGCGCGCGTCCCGTGCGATGGTTTTGGTGACTTTTGCTGAATCAAAAGTGCCCCGCCGTCAGGAGAAAATTCCTGGTGCTGAGCTTTATTGGAGTGGCCCGCCTTTCACAGACACCTGAAAAGGCACTCTGACTCTGTTTTGGCTACCCCATTTTCACTGATGGCGGCAACCATGGTTTGAGCGCTCGCTCGGCGAGTGCGGGCCACTCGCGGTTCGCCGTCGGGTTGGCTGGACTCGGATGTATCAGATAACGGACGTCCGCATCCGGTCCGAACACTGCTCTGGCGCGAGATTCGGCATAGCGGCCGATACCAACGACGGCGGACGGCTCAAGCACACGAATGGCGTCCGCAAGTGCGTGATCGCACACTGCCATCAGCGCCTCCCTTTCGGGCCGACTCAGGCGCTCGGGTATGAGATTGCGTCCATTTCCGATGAACAGCAGCGGGCAGTAATTCCAGACGAAGAAGCGCTCGAAAAAATCCTCCGGCGATCCGAAACGCGCCTGGGCCCAGCCCCAGAGCCGAGAGCCGCTGCCTTCATTGCGACGACACGCCATGCCGAGAATTGGATACTTTGGATGTTGTTCGGGCAACACCTTGCCAAGCCGCGTTTCGATACCAAACCACTCGCGCACTGTCTTGACGTCTCCAAATGGAACGCCGGTTTGCGACATCCCCCAGGGACCCGGGTTCATGCCCAGCAGCAACACCCGCCCACGCTTCGCCCCGTAGCGTCGCAGATACTCTCGTTGGCCCGACCATGCGTAGATCAGCGGGTTATAGACGTGGCTGGGCGTATGGAGGGTGAGCTGATCGGCGTCGCGCGCCAGTCCGCGCGCAACCTGTTTCAGGCTGGATCGGGTCATGGGACGTTATCGTGCATAAGACATTTGAAATTGTAGTGCAGAGCGGGCGGTGAGGAGGGACATCCGTCGGCCCGGGGCATGAATAAAGTCGGACTAAAGGGGACGGAAAAATTAATTCTATTTAATGACCTCCGTCCCCTTTAAGTTCCCTTTAAGTTGGCCCGACACGAAATGTCCTGCTGCGGTGCATAGCCTCGTTGTACATGGCAAGCGTCCGGCAGGACGAATCACCCCGGAAATGCCATGTCCAACCATGCCTATCGCACGATTGTTCGGTTTCTCATTGGGTTCGCGGCCTGTTTACTGTCGCTGCAGTGCCTGGCGGATACACCCCAGGAGGAAACCAACAAAGCACTGGCGCGACAGTTCTATGAACAAGTGTGGTTCAGTCGGCACCCCGCCGCTGTCGATGCGCTTGTTGCGCCCGAATACGTGGTCCACGACACCGGCGACCGCAAGGGAGTCACCGAGCCGGCTGACGAGCAGAAACAGATCGCAGAATTCCTGTGGCGCAACGGCCAGATGGGGGGCCGGATCGATTACCAGATTGCGGAAGGCGACCTGGTCGCCACGCGCTGGCAGTGGCATTACCAGCCCACATCATGGTGGATGAAACTGATGATGCTTGGTGCCCGGGATCCAATCCCAATCATCAATGTATTCCGTTTCAGCGACGGCAAGATCGTCGAAATCTGGAACCACCGCCACGACATTGACATCGGTTTCGCCGCCAACACGCTTGTCCTGAAGGGATTCGTCTCGGGAGTCGTCGTCACCTTGCTTGCCAGCCTGGGCATCCGACTGTTTCGGCGGCGCCGTTCCGAATAACGGGGTCAGAGAACAAATGCGTTTCAAATGAAAATGTACCTGACCCTTTTGGGGCCGGATTAAACCTTCGCCTGCCTCGCGCATCCCAGCAGGGAGCATTCACCCAATTAAAGGGGACGGGGGTAATTAATAAATACCCCCGTCCCCTTTAATTCCAAACCGCAGGGAGAAACATCAATGAAAGCAGTTGTACGAATTTCGCGAGGCATGGAGGTTTGCGTATGATGGAATTCCTGAACGTCGCGCGGGATGTGCGCGTTGTTGATGAGACGTATACGTTAGAGGATGATTTTGAGTTAGGACATGGTGGGAATCAGGAAAAGGTCGACTCTGACCCCAATTTTTTCTGGCTGGCTGGGCCCATCCTGCGAGAGTTGCCGCTATCCATAGAGCGGGGTCAAGCCTTCCTTACACGGGTTTTTATTGATTTAATTTGGAAAAAATCTGGTCAACGACATCCTTCACGACGTCTTGCGCACCGTGGTAACCATGCAGTGCAGAGTTCTTCCAGGAACCGCTCGCGATCAACGTGCCCGTCGACACGCTGTAGACCTGGACATCGAGGGATCGCAAGTACATCGTCATGTCCCACTTCCACTCATCACTGTAGCGAACGACGATATCGGCATCCGGTTGATTCGCTTCCGGACCCGCCTTGACGACCAGGCCATGCGCCATCAGCTCACGCTGGATGTACGCGTCCATGTCGCTCGAATTGTCGCCGTGCAACACGACATAGGCCGACTTAGCCACCACCGACGATCCTGGATTGACGACCACATTGCTGTGCGTCGCGCACCCAGATGCCAGCACGATCATCACCACGGCCAACAAGCCGTAAATAATTTTCTTCATTTCATCAACCCCCTGTTTGATTGAAGCTAATTGTGCCTGACACCTATTAATAATGTTCTCTGAGCCCTTTCGCGCTGATTAACTAGGCTCCGGAAAGTCGACTCTGACCCCTATTTCTCGCCATTTCTACCGCTCCGACGGAATCTGTTGCTAGGGAATAAGTGAACCTGACCCCGTTTCCTCCCCACTTTGCATTGCGCGGGATTATTGGGAAGCGAAGCGAGACAGACCTGCAATCAGTGTCGACATCTCATCTGGAATATCGCCTACATGCATAGCAGAAACGACAGCGTTGGTTGTGATTGTGATTCCGAACTCATTCTGAAGACGACTGTTTAGTTCTGAGAGCAGTCGCTTCCCAGGAATGATCTTTAGCCGCTCGTCAAATTCAGACCAGCGCCGCTCTAATTCCCTATGAACGCTTGCAGAAGCGGTGGCCACATCGACGCGCGGGTTAGCTTCACGATAGTCCTTAACACCATGTGCATTGTATTGGCCAAATACATCACTTTTCATCTCCTCACTAATTTCAGTGAGCTTCTCAGAGATATCCCAATCAAACTCAATGACTTGCCCTCCTCTGTCTCGTTTAGCTTGGATCCTGGCACGTATAGCGCGTTCAAGCGCATCCGGACTTAAGAGAAAGTTTTCAAGCTCCTTTCGGTCATGAATATGGACGTAGCTACAACTCCTGGAAAATTCTTCTATCAGAGAGTTGACTGTGGCAATTGATCGATAATCTCGATCAAAAATGACTGCCCGGCCTATTGCGACTCCGAGTGTGGATTCCATGCCCTCTGAAAAGTCCGCAACACGTGCTGGGTTGAACCCATTTGCAGGAACCACCGCGAATGCCGATCTGTTCGCTATTGCTGTTTGTCCAAGTTTCCGCGCGAAAGCAGATAAGAGCGTGAAATCGTCACCTTCAACAAAAAGAACCTTTTTAGTCTTTGCAAGCTGTGTGATCGTTGGATTAAGGCTGGAGCCGAGATTGCCAAACAAAGCTTGAAGTTGCGCCGGATTCTTGACCCGTTGGGCCGAGCGATGCCGCTTATTAAGGACAACGATTTCGCCAGACTCCGCCTCAGCAAGAATTTCTGTCGAATGTGTAGCAATCAATACATCGCCAAGTCTCGAGCGCAGTAAATGCACAAGCTGCCGCTGTAAATCCGAGTGAAGATATATGTCTGGCTCGTCAATGATTAGGAGTGATTCAGCTGGCGCCTTCGAAATGAAAGTCAGCATCTGACACCAAACCTGAAATCCGAAACCAGCCCAGAATAATTCTCTTGGGTACCTGTCTTCGGGGCAAAACATGTGCAATTTGGCTGATTCGTTATCTCTACTAAGCTCAGGCAACTGGATGTCCATACCCGGCCAAGTTTCTTGGATAAGGTCGCGAAAAGCTTCGAAGCCCTCAGGAAAATGATGCCAAATATTTCTGAAGTTACGAGATGCTCTATGCGTTAGAAGAGCTCTTCTTGCTGTTTCCTGAAGGTTTAGCTCCTCATCATGCTCAACGGGACCAAGAACAGGCACAAAACTTATTGCCGCATCAAATGCTCGCTTAAACTCGCCTGGCGTTTGGATTTGTCGCCCGCCTGTTTCACAGGTCATGTAGCAAGAGTCTTGTTCTGGAAAAACAAGCTTTAAGCTGTTGCCATTGGACAGCTTGAACTCAACCACAGCCGGCTGACTGTCATCGTAGTTAGTAAAGATATTTTCCGTTGACACTGGCAAGTCTTTAAGACTTACGCGGTAACCCCAGCCTCGCACAGCCGGTGCGTCGCTATACTCCGCGCGCCTTGAATTAGCCTTCTTCATGCCTTCTGCCAGTATTCTGAAGGCACCGATTACCGTTGATTTTCCCGCGTTATTGGCACCTACAAGGATGTTGAACTCGGCAAGCGTGAGCGAGTAGGTTTTGAATGCTTTGTAATTCGAAAACCTTAACGAGACAAAATGAGTTGGCACGATGACTTCCTTGATCTCATGGCTTCCTCACCCGCACTTCGAATACCCACAATTCAAACAAGTAGCACACCCGTCCATCAAAATGACGGCCTTGGTATGGCACTTGTGGCACATACTCGCCGAAGGCGGAAACGCAGCCCCATCCCCGGTCACGGAAATATCTTCATCGCGCGGCTCTTCAGCAATCCTGATATCCGGAAACAACTCCCGGCTATTGGTATCCGGCGCGCTTACTTCAGTGTTTTTTTTTGAGCGCTCTTCGAAGGCGCGACGCTTTTCGGCGATCAACGCGCGCTTCTCTGGGCTCATATCGGGGTCGTGCAACATGCCGATCGACTTGAGGTGGTCCTCGACGATGCTGCCCAATTCTGCGACCAGCGAGGGCATGTACACGCCGCCGGCCTTGAAGTAGCCGCCCTTGGGGTCGAACACGGCTTTCATTTCTTCGACGATGAAGGTGACGTCGCCGCCCTTGCGGAACACGGCGGACATGATCCGGGTGAGCGCGACGATCCACTGGAAGTGCTCCATCGACTTGCAGTTGATGAAGATCTCGAACGGGCGGCGCAGCTCGTGCTCGGTGTCGGGGTTGAGCACGATGTCGTTGATGGTCACGTACATGGCGTGCTCGACCAACGGCGACTTGATCTTGTAGGTGGAGCCGATCAGCACCTCGGGGCGCTCGATGCGCTCGTGCATCTGGATGACGTTGGCGTTGGCCAACTCGCGCTCGGCCTTGGCGCGGTCGACAGCCCGGACTTCGGCCTGCGCGGTTTCGCGAGCCTGCTCCTCGGCGGTGACGACGGAGTAACCCTTGATTTTCTTTTCGATCTTGATGGCCATTACTTGTCCTGGTGTGGCTTTGCTGGTGTTTGGTGCGGAGCGTGGGGATGTCGTCGTCGCGGTGGGTGGTGGGTGGTGCTGCGGACTCCCCCTCACCCTGCTTCGCTGCGCGAAGCGGTCCCTCTCCCCGCAGGCGGGGAGAGGGATGGGTTGGTCATTTCTTTTTTGCGGTCTTGCGGGCGGTTTTCTTGGTTGCCTTTTTGGCTGGTGCCTTGCGGACAGCCTTCTTTGCGCTGGCCTTCCTGGCCGGAGCCTTCTTTGCGCTGGTCTTCCTGGCCGGCGCCTTCTTGGCGGCAGTCTTTTTTGCTACGGGCTTGCGGGCAACCTTCTTGGCAACGACCTGCTTGCTGGTTTTCTTGGCGGCCTTCTTTGGCGTCTTGTTGCCTACGCCCTTGCGCTTGAGTGCGGCTGCTTCCTTCTTGGCACTGGCGCTGGCTGTGGCCAGGGATTGCTTGGTCTTGGCGACGCGTTTGCCGACGGCTTTCTCTGCCTTGGCGACGCGCTTGCCGACTGCCTTTTTGGCTTTGCTCGCAGCCTTGCTGGCGGACTTGCCTGCGTTGCTGGCTGATTTTTTTGCGCTCTTCGCGGCTTTCTTGACGCGCTTGGCCGCGACACCTGCCTGCTTGGCGACCTTGTCGCCGAGGCCTTGCACGCTGGCTGCCATTGCTCCGGCGGTGTGGGAAATCGTCGCCGTCACGCCATTACCGTTACTCATCAGGGTGTCCTCAATCTCTCTGGTTACGGGCCGGTTGCCCGCGGCGCGAATGTAGCGCGAAGTGGGTGGTGTGTGTGTGGTGGCGTGTTGCGAAACAAAAGCAGAGGCACCCCTCCCCGACCCTCCCCTGCTGCGCAAGGGAGGGGGAAGCGCGGTTAGAACTTGCCGTAATAGCCTTCTTTCAGGGCGTCGAACAGGTTGGCGGCGGTGTGCATTTCGCCGTCGTATTCGATCTGCTCGTTGCCGGCGACCTCGACCACGTCGCCGTCTTCCAGCTCGAAGCGGTAAGTGGTGTTGGCCAGGTCCGACTCCTTGACCAGCACGCCCTGGAAGGCGGCGGGGTTGAAGCGGAAGGTGGTGCAGCCCTTCAGGCCCTTGGCATGGGCGTAGGTGTAGATGTCCTTGAAGTCTTCGTACGGGTAGTCGGTGGGGACGTTGGCGGTCTTGGAGATCGAGCTGTCGATCCACTTCTGCGCGGCGGCCTGGACGTCGACGTGTTGCTTGGGGCTGACGTCGTCGGCGGCGATGAAGTAGTCGGGCAACTTGGTGGCGGCTTCGTCACTGAACGGCATCGCGCCCGGGTTGACCAGGTGGCGGTAGGCGAGCAGCTCGAACGAGAACACGTCGACCTTTTCCTTGGACTTCTTGCCTTCGCGGATGATGTTGCGGCTGTAGTGGTGCGCAAACGACGGCTCGATGCCGTTGGAGGCGTTGTTGGCCAGCGACAGCGAGATGGTGCCGGTGGGCGCGATCGAGCTGTGGTGGGTGAAGCGCGCGCCGGTCTCGGCCAGGGCGTCCACCAGCTCGGGGGCGACGGTCGCGATCTGCTGCATGTAGCGGCTGTAGCGGGCGTGCAGCACCTTGCCCGGGATCTGCTGGCCGAGCTTCCAGCCATCGGTCGCCATTTCCGGGCGCTTGCGCAGCATTTCGGCGGTGACGTCGAAGCGCTCCTCCATGACCGGCGCGGGGCCTTTCTCCTGGGCCAGTTCAAGCGCGGTTTCCCAGCCGGCGACGGCCATCTCGCGGGAGACGCGCTCGGTGAACTCGCAGGATTTCTCGGTGCCGTAGCGCATCTGCAGCATGGTCATCGTGCTGCCCAGGCCCAAAAAGCCCATGCCGTGGCGGCGCTTGCGCTCGATCTCGTCGCGCTGCCGTTGCAAGGGCAGGCCGTTGATCTCGACCACGTTGTCCAGCATGCGGGTGAACACGTGCACGACTTCGCGGTACTCGTCCCAGTCAAAGCGGGCCTTGTCGGTAAACGGGTCGTGCACGAACTTGGTCAGGTTGACCGAGCCCAGCAGGCAGGCGCCATACGGCGGCAACGGCTGCTCGCCGCAGGGATTCGTAGCGCGGATGTTTTCGCACCACCAATTGTTGTTCATCTCGTTGACGCGGTCGATCAGGATGAAGCCTGGCTCGGCGTAGTCGTAGGTGGACACCATGATCATGTCCCACAGGTGCCGGGCCTTGATGTGGCCATAGACCTTGCAGGCGACCAGGCCGTCGTCGCGGACGACGTAGTTTTTATGCTGCGGCCAGTCGCGCCAGACGATGGTGTTGGTGTCGTTGAGATCGACGTCGCCCTTTTCCTTGGCGTTGATCGGAAACACCAACGACCAGTCGGCATCATCGGCGACGGCGGCCATGAACCCGTCGGTGATCAGCAACGACAGGTTGAACTGGCGCAGGCGGCCATCCTCGCGCTTGGCGCGGATGAAGTCCTTCACGTCGGGATGGCTGACATCGAAGGTACCCATCTGCGCGCCGCGGCGGCCGCCGGCGGACGAGACGGTGAAACACATCTTGTCGTAGATATCCATGAACGACATCGGGCCGGAGGTGTACGCGCCGGCGCCGGCGACAAAGGCGCCCTTGGGACGCAGGGTGCTGAACTCGTAACCGATGCCGCAACCGGCCTTCAGGGTCAGGCCGGCCTCGTGGACCTTGTCCAGGATGCCGTCCATCGAGTCGGTGATGGTCCCCGACACGGTGCAGTTGATGGTGCTGGTGGCGGGCTTGTGGGCCAGCGCGCCGGCGTTGGAGGTGATGCGGCCGGCGGGGATCGCACCGCGGCGCAGCGCCCAGACAAAGCGCTCGTTCCAGGTCTCGCGCAGCTCCGGGGTCGGCTCGGCGTCGGCCAGGGCGCGGGCGACGCGTTGGTAGGTGCCGTCGATATCCGGGTCGACGTCGTCGCCGGCCTTGGTCTTGAGGCGGTACTTCTTGTCCCAGATGTCGGCCGATGCGGGCTGCATCGGGATATTTTGGGTGTCGTTGACTGATGCCGCGCTGGCCTGGCCTGCGCTGGATTTGCGAACCGCCTCGAGGCGTGCCGTGCTCATGCCTGTTGTATCTCCCTGGGTATTGCGGGCCGCGGTTGCCCCGCGATCCATTGTTCTTGTCTGGTGGTCTTGCATGGAGGTGTTGCCTGTTGCCGGTCGTGCTTGCCGCCCGCCGCCGCTTCCATGCCGATGGTCGTGCAATCGCGGGGCATGCAATCGCGGGGCATGCAGTCGCGCTGCATGACCACGATCACGCTTTGCGTGTCGCAGTTTGCTGCGTTTTTGCTACTTTTTTAGCTGGTTTCCCGGGTATTACCGTGCTCATGGGCCGCCCCCTATTGCGCCGGATTGCGCCGGTACTACCTTGGCATGAACCCCAATGCTTGGGTTTTACCTGCACCACCAACCCCAATATGTAGTGGGGTGCGGGAGTCCAAGCTACCCGTGGGCGCGGGTGGTGTCAACCCGTTTTTGGGTCATTTGGCGAGGTCTGAGGGGAAATGCCTGGAGGGGGTCGTGGAAGGGGTGTTTGAAGGTGCGGCCGGGGTGTTGCCAAGGGGTTTTCGGGTTTCTGCCTGGACCTTCGCGAGCTGGTTCGCGGCGTCTCTGGGGGGCGAGTGCTGGCCCGGCACAGGAGCAAGGATCAACAGCCCGCGGCTGAAGCCGCTCCTGCAAGGGCAGCACCGGATGGGTGGTGGTTTATGGCGGATTAAATGCGTGGGGCTGAAACTGAACGCCGCTGCGGTGGTCTGACCCTGCTTGGTTCAAAATGGCCTGGTCACCATGGCCTGGCCGCAATGGCCTGCTCCGACTGCCACGTACTCACGCAACAGCCACCTGTTCATCCGGATGATTACCAAGATGCGCCCTGCTTCTACTAGTTCGACTATTAGTTCGACTCCTGGCTCGACACCTCACGCCTCCCCATCCCGCGCCAGGCAGCTCGGCGTCGTGCTCGCCTTGGTCGCGGCCGCCGCGTTTGGCGGGTTTGCCGCGATCACGATGCAGCAGTCACTGGGAGCGCCAGCCTTGGCCGAGGCGCCGGCCGCCGCGTCGCAAGCCGCAGCAGCCATCCCCACCTCCGCCGCACTGCCCAGCGCCGTGGCCGGACAGCCGCTGCCGTCGCTGGCACCGATGCTCAAGCAGGTGATGCCCGCCGTGGTCAGCGTGCATAGCCAGCAGCATGTGCGGGTGAGTCCTTTCGGCAACGATCCGGTGTTCCAGCGGATGTTTCCGCAGCTGAGCCAGGACCGGATCAGCCAGTCGCTGGGCTCGGGCGTGATCGTCAATGCCGCGCAAGGCCTGATCCTGACCAACCACCATGTCATCGAAGGGGCGGATGAGGTGTCGGTGACCCTGGCCGACGGCCGCACCATGAAGGCCGAATTCATCGGCTCCGACCCGGACACCGATGTCGCGCTGATGCGTATCCCGGTGCCCAAGGATGCGCCGCTGGCGCAGATCCCGCTGGCGGACAGCAGCAAGTTGCAGGTGGGCGACTTCGTGGTCGCGGTCGGCAATCCGTTCGGGATCGGCCAAACAGTCACATCGGGCATCGTCTCTGCGGTCGGACGCAGCGGCTTGCGCGGGCTGGGCTTCCAGAACTTCATCCAGACCGACGCCTCGATCAACCCGGGCAACTCCGGCGGCGCGCTGGTCAACCTGCAAGGCCAGCTGGTCGGCATCAACACGGCCAGCTTCAACCCGCGTGGCTCGATGGCCGGCAACATCGGCCTGGGCTTTGCGATCCCGTCCAACCTGGCCAGCAACGTGATGCAGCAGTTGCTGGACAACGGCGGCGTGGTCAAGCGCGGCACCCTGGGCATCGACACCCAGGACGTGGATGCGCGCCTGGCCAATGGCCTGGGGCTGGACACGGCGCGCGGCGCGGTGGTGACGCGCGTGTATCCGGGCTCGGCCGCGGCCAAGGCCGGGCTCAAGCCCCGGGACGTGATCGTCGCTGCCAACGGCGAGCGCATCGACGACCGCGACACCCTGCGCAACTTCGAGGGCCTGCAAAATGTCGGTGCCAAGGTGGTGTTGGACCTGCGCCGCGACGGCAAGCCACTGAAGCTGACCACGACGCTGGACGAGCAGCCGCACGCCCTGTCCGGCGCCGACCTGGATCCACGCCTGGCCGGCGCCAGCTTTGCCGAACTGCCCGAACACCTGCGCCAGTCCGGCGCCAGCGGCGTGTTGGTGGACAACGTGGCCCGGGGCAGCCGTGCCGCCAACAACCACCTGCGGCAGGGAGATGTCGTGATCGCGACCACCAGTGGCCGTTTTGATGACCTGCCCAGCTTCCGACTGACGTTTGACAAGGCACCCCCGCGGCTGGCGTTGCGCATCGTGCGCGACAATCGGCAGTACGACGTGGTCATGCAGTAATAGAGCGAGCTGTAATAGAGCAGGCTGTAATAGAGCAGGCTGTAATAGAGCCTGCGATAACAGGTCCTGCAGTAACAGGACAGGTCCTGCAGCCATGGCGCATGCAGTCATGGGCATGCAGTGACCCCATCGCCGTAACGGTGTCGCGACATCACTCGTCGTATCGTGTGGGGTGACTGCGGCTTACTCTGGCCGCGCGCGCCCCCATCAAGGAGATCGACATGAGCCCCACCGCCTCTGAAAACGTTAAATCCAACCTCGGTGAAGCCGGTAGCCACCTCAAGGACGCCGCTGGCCATGCTGGCAGCGCCATCAAGGGTGCGGCCCACGCCGCCGGCGACGAAGCGCGCCTGGGCAAGGCGCAGATGAAATCCGACCTGGCCGACAGCGCCCTGGCAGGCATTGCTGCTGCCGAGCAACTGCGCGACGCGGGCGGTGAACAGGTCGATGCGCTGATGGACAAGGGCCGTGACCTGATCGAAAGCGCCTCGGACCTGATCCGCGAACGCCCACTGGCCTCGTTTGGTGTCGCCTTTGCCAGCGGCTGGATCATCGCCAAGCTCGCGCGCAGCGGTGGCGGCGGGGACAAGTAAGCTGGCTGCTTGCGGCATGCGCTGTCCGCGATTGAGCGGTGCAGGATTCAGCAGTCCATGGTTCAGGGGAAGGTGGTGAACGAGCACGATCGCAGCCATCGCGATGCCAGTCAGGGCGACCCTGGCCGGCACGCTTCCGGACCACACGCTGACGAGCAGCACGCCGACGAGCAGCCTGCTGAAAGCCGCAACCCCGGCAAACCGCCGCACCTGGACGAAAGCGTGCGTCGGGTCGGCGCGGCCGGGCGCGCGACGCTGGATTCGGCAGTGGATACTGGCCGTGCGCTGCGCAAGCTGTTCTGGGCCGATCTGGCAATGGCGCGCAGCGCCAGCGGGCGCGCGCTGGCATGGTTTGCCGTTGCAATCATCTTTGGCGGCTCGGCCTGGTTGTTGACGATGGCTACGCTGATCGCGCTGCTCAAGGCCTTCGGGGTGTCCTGGTTGCTGTCGATCTGTCTGGCCGCGTTGATCAGCCTGGCTGTCACCGGATTGGCCACATGGCGGGTCTCGGTGTTTTTCGAGCACGCCGGCATGCACGCCACGCGCCGCCAGCTGGAACGGCTGGGTATTGGTGACGAGGGCAGCAAAGACGACGACACCGACGCGGGGGATGACCATTCCGGGAATGCCGGTACAGCGCGTGCCGGTAGCAGGCAGGCTAGTAGCGGGCAGGCGCCACCATGAAGTTTGAAACACTCAAGCGCCGGGTTGAGCGCGGCGAAGCCTTGGTCGAAGGCCGGATGGCGCAGACGCGCGTGCGGGCCTCAGCTGCGAAAAGCGAATGGCGCGACGCCTGGACGCCCATGCGGATCATCGCCGTCGGCCTGGCCGCGGGATTCGCGGTGGGGCACGTCAAACCGGAGGAAGCCATGCGCAAGCTGGGCGGCATTTCCGGCTCAGGTTGGCTCGGCACGCTATCCACCGTTTCGCGACTGGTCATGGTGGTGCAATCGACCATCGCCGCCTTTACCGCAAAGGACGCAGCCGATACTGCCGAGGCAGCGACCGGCAAGGCACAAGCCGCCGTTGATGCGGCACAAGAGGGTGTCGGCAACGGCAAGCCAGCTCCTACGGCAACGCCTGCGGCAACGGACACGCGGGACCGGACAAGCGATGGTTTCCCAAACGATGACTCCCTGCGGTATTGACCCGACACCAACGAGCCGCACCGCATGAGCACACCACCTCCCTCGCCTACCGCGAACGACATTCCACCACCCCCTGCCCTCCCGCGCCGCAGGCCGCGCGCACCGGCGGCGATGGTGGTGCTGGCCACGCTGGCCATCGGTTACACCCTGTGGGCCGCGCAGGACTTGTTGCTACCGGTGTTGCTGGCGATGTTCTTCGCGCTGATCGGCAATCCGGTCATCCGCCTGTTACAACGGCTTTGGATTCCGCGTTTCATCGGCGCGTTGCTGGTCCTGGCGATCGGCATCGCCGGCACCGCGCAACTCGGCCGCATGGTCATGCAGCCAGCCGGCGAATGGATCCGGCAAGTCCCCAAGCAAATGCACGACTTGGCGCCGAAGATGCGCGACCTTGTAAAACCGGTGCAGGAGGCCAACAAGGCCGCCGAGAACATCGCCCGCGCCGCAGGTGGTGAAGCTTCATCCAAGCCGCAGCAAGTGATCAAGACCGAAGTCAACGATCCGTACAAGGCCCTGACCGCGACACCGCGCATGATCGCCTCGGTGCTGGCGGTGGTGTTACTGACCTTTTTCTTCATGGTCTATGGCCAGACCCTGCAACGCCATGCGCTGGCGCTGTTGCCCAGCCGCCAGCAGAAGAAGATCACGGTCAGCATCCTGCAATCGATCGAACGCGAAATGTCGCGCTACGTGCTGACCATCAGCATCATCAACACGCTGCTGGGCCTGGCCTTCGCCACTGCGCTGTACTGGCTTGGCGTGCCGATGGACGAAGCCCTGCTCTGGGGCACGATGGCGGCCGTGCTCAACTTCGCACCTTACGTCGGTCCGTTGATCGGGATCATGATCATGCTGATCATGGGATTCGTCGCCTTCGACGAGACTTGGCAATCGTTGTTGCCCGCAGGCATCTACCTGGGCCTGCACACGCTGGAAGGCCAACTGGTGACGCCGATCGTGCTGGGCGCAAGGATGCGGTTGTCCCCGTTGATCCTGATCCTGGCGTTGATGGTGTTTGGTTGGCTGTGGGGGATCGTCGGATTGCTGCTGGCGGTGCCGTTATTGGTCTGCGTGAAGATCGTGGTGGCTAATGTCGAGGGTATGGAGGGGTGGGCGAAGTTGATGGAGTGATAACACCTGCAGGTTGGTGACATCTCACCAACTGCACCTCAACCCGGTAAATCAAGCAACAACACATCCGCCAACCCACTGCCCACGCCCGACAAAACCAACTCCCCACCTTCCCCGGCAACCCCAAGCGCATCGCCGGCACTCAACTCGCGACCACCAACAACCACCCCACCCTGCGCCACATGCAACCAGTAGCGCCGCCCATCATCCAATGGCGCAACAACCGATTCACTATCCCCAAGCTGCGCCCCACGCACCCAGGCCTGCTGCCGGATCGCCAAACTGCCATCGCCCCCATCAGGCGATACCATCGTTGCCCAACGCCCGCGGCGCGCGGCTGGGTCGAAAGCACGCTGTGCATGCGCCGGCGGCGCATTAACGCGATCGGGCTGGATCCAGACCTGCAGGAAATGCACCGGCTCGACCTGTGAGTCATTGAACTCGCTGTGGCTGATCCCGTGCCCAGCACTCATCCACTGCATTTCGCCCGCATGCAGCACGCCCTGGCCACCCACGCCCTGGCCGCCGCCGTCATCCCGGTGCGCCAACGCACCCGACAGCACGTAGCTGAGGATCTCCATGTTGGCGTGGCCATGCGACGGAAACCCAGCGCCGGGGGCGACCCGGTCCTCGTTGAACACGCGCAACGGGCCAAAGCCCATCCAATCGCGGTCGTGGTATTGGCCAAACGAAAACGCATGCCGACTGTCGAGCCAATCGGTCTGGGTGCTGCCGCGTCCATCGGCGGTCCGGGTGATCTGCATGTGTGTTGTCCTGGTGGTGGGTTACTTCGCCGCCACGGGCGCCGGCACGCTCGCCTCGGTGGTGATCCGCAACGTGATCTCGTCGCTGACGTTGGGCACGAACTGGACGATGCCAAAATCGCTGCGCTTGATCGTCGCGGTCGCATCGAAACCGATCGCCGGTCGCTTGGTCATCGGTTGCACGGCAGCCTTGTTGAGGGTCACGTCCAGCACCACGGACTTGGTCACGCCCTTGATGGTCAGGTCACCGGTCACCTTGAGCTTGCCCTCGCCAGCGGCTTCGACCTTGGTGCTGTCGAAGGTGATCGCCGGATACTGCTCGGCATCGAAGAAGTCCTGGCCACGCAGATGCTCGTCGAGCGCCGGGACGAAGGTGTCCAGGCCCGACAACGGCAACCGGACCTTGACGCTGGACGCGGCGACATCGTCGGCGTCGTAGACCAGCGCGCCCTCGACCTGCCCGAAATTGGCACTGGGGTGCGAGAAACCAAAATGCTCCCAACGCGCCAGCACCTGGGTGTGGTTGGGATCGAGATGGTAGGTCAGTGGCGCGGCGATCGCGGTTGCCGTCAGCAACGACAGCACGATGGCCAGTGCAATGCGTTGCAGGAGGATGCGTGGTGCGTTGGTCTGTGGCATGGGAGTCTCCAGTGGTTTGTCGGGGGAATGAAGCTTGGTGTCTTACCGTGACCCTGGCGAAGCGACCCGGGCATCCAGCCCCCGGGCTTTGACGTCCATGGATCCCCGCCTGCGCGGGGATGACGGTTTTGTTTTTTCGGTTTTCGGTTTTCGGTTTTCGTATTAAACCAACCACTCACAGCACCTGGAAACCCGGAGGGCGGTGGACATGGATGTCCACCGTTTTCGGACCGAGCCATGGATGGCGAGTCCGAAAATTGCGATAAAGCTGCACACCGCGAGTGAGCTGTGTCGGGGAAAGGCGTTTTCTTTGGTTCGTTTCTTTTGAGCCTTTCCAAAAGAAAAGAACTCGCGCGTCAGCGTGAAAGCTGTTGATCTTTACTAGAGCAAAGCGAAAGTCACT
>RCMY010001086.1_pt1 | contig 26207 bp, 16 predicted proteins | sample 2041341 | NCBI WGS metagenome assembly RCMY01 (sample SAMN09708234, study PRJNA481090) | Marine sediment metagenome, whole genome shotgun sequencing project.
AGGTACCTAAGGTTGCCATCGGCAGATTTGCACCCGGGATAGCTTTGATCCGGCCATTGGCATATTTTCCTTTCCTCGCTCCCAGGAGCAATACTCCCGCCAGGGCCGCAGAGGCGCCACACAGATGAACAACACCAGAACCAGCAAAATCCAGAAAACCAAGGGCATCAAGAAAACCTCCGCCCCACTTCCAATACCCCTGTACCGGATAAATGAAACCGGTCATAACTACAGCAAAGGTAAGAAATGCCCATAATTTCATACGTTCAGCAACAGCACCGGAAACAATAGACATGGCGGTCGCGACAAAAACAACCTGAAAGAAGAAATCAGACATGGAGGAATAATACGTTTCGCCACCGCTCTTTAATACCTCATCGACGGTGTGATCAGCACCCAGGAAAAAACTGAGCCCCGGAATAACACTATTTAGTGCGTCGCCATACATGATATTATACCCGACGATCATGTACATGATGCAGGCAATCGAATAGAGCGCGACGTTCTTGGTCAAAATCTCAACCGTATTTTTACTCCGGACCAGGCCTGCCTCGAGCATGGAAAATCCTGCCGCCATCCACATAACCAAAGCTCCGGACATCAGAAAGTAAAAGGTATCCATCGAATATGCCAGATGAATGACAGTGTCTCCCACACTCGCATCCTCGGCCAACGCCGGTACAGCTGCGGCTGTTGCTGCCAGAAAAACAGCCAGCCCCCAGTACTTACGGTACTTCATCTTTTCGTTCACAGTATTCCTCCTTTTGATTACTCTTCTCTTTTTGTAAGATAAAGAATTTTGTACTCGTCACACTTCAGCTTCTGGGGTTTCTTATCACAAGACTCGTGCCGGATGTGCCAAAAAATAAATACTGTTAGTTATATTTGATAGATAGGGGCATAATGTTCTCCATTCTTAAAAACCTTTTCGGCATAATCTTTCATTTTTGAAGTATTTGTTCATATTTTATTACAATAATGTAAGTTATTCTTGCTCTTTCCTTACCACTACTATCACTATCAACCGGCCCAGAATTTCTCTGATCCAATTGGCTTACATTTTATGATGAAATTGCAGGAGCGGTTGGTCTTAATAGCGAGGTATTTGTTGTCACATATATTTTTATTGCCGAAGCTTGGCCGCTATTGTTTTCAGGTTGGAACGAATTATAATCTCGGCGCTATGCCAATGAAACCTACAATACTCTGCCTGACGATACTCTGTCTCTTGCAAGGCCTTAATGGCTGTGCCCAAGTGGGACCCGATTATCTACGGCCCGACCTGAAGGCCCCTGCCGCATGGCAGGCCCCAATGGATCAGGGCTTGACCACAGCTCCTGTTGATCGGCAGACCTTGGCCGAATGGTGGACACTGCTCAAGGATCCCCTGCTGAACAGCTATATTCATCAGGCCATAGCCGGCAATCTTGATCTCGAACAGGCGCGGTCCCGTCTGCTGCAGGCTCGGGCCAATCGCGATATCAGCTCGGCCGGTCTGCTGCCAACACTTGATGCCAGCGGCTCCGTTACGAGAAACAGGACCAGCAGTAATAGCGGCGGCGGCACCGATAAAACCTACCATTCCCTTGGCTTTGATGCCGGATGGGAGCTTGATCTTTTCGGCGGCACACGGCGCTCGGTGGAGGCCGCACAGGCACAGCTGGAGGCAAGCGAGGAAGATCTGCGCGATGTCCTGGTTTCTCTGCTTGCGGAAGTGGCACTGAATTATATCGACGTCCGCACCTATCAGGCTCGCCTGCAGATCGCTGAGGACAATCTCGCCGCCCAGCAGGAGATTTTTGCGCTTACCAAAGCTCGCTACCAAAGTGGCCTGTCCAGTGAACTCGCTCTGCAGCAGGCAAGATATCTGGTGTCCAGTACCCGCGCTCAGATCCCGGATCTGCGCGCGGGTTTATCTAGCGCGGCCAATGCGCTTGCTGTTTTACTGGGCCGTCCCCCTGGTTTGCTGGACGATCAGCTGAAAGATATGCTGCCGCTGCCGACTCTGCCGCTCGCGGTCGCTGTCGGCATCCCGGCAGATACGCTGCGGCGTCGACCCGATATCCGCAAGGCCGAACGGTTGCTCGCGGCGCAGACTGCCCAGGTGGGAGTCGCCACCGCCGAACTCTATCCATCTATTAAACTGAGCGGCTCTGTAGGTCTTGATGCCCTGTCACTTGGCAAACTGTTCAGCTCCGGCAGCGGCAGCTCCTCTTTTGGTCCGAGTTTCAGCTGGCCGGTTTTTGATGCCGGAGCGATTCAAGGCAATATCCAGCTCCAGACATCTTTGCAGCAGGAAGCCCTGGCCGAATATAAAGCGACGGTACTCTTGGCCCTTAAGGAGGTAGAAAATGGTTTGGTTGCTTATGGCCAGGAACAGCAGCGTTATCAGGCTTTGCGTGATTCGGTGGATGCTGCAGAACAGGCATCTGCACTGGCTGAGATGCAATATCAGGCGGGACTTATTAATTTTACCGAGGTCTTGGACACCAGACGATCCTTGTTCTCATTTCAAGATCAGGCAACCCAGAGTAGTGCTGCCATGACCGGCAATCTGATACGACTTTATAAAGCCCTCGGCGGGGGCTGGACATCTGTCGTGGCAGAAACGAATACCTTCAGCGGGAAACAACCAGAATGGCAATAAATAGCAAACCGACTGGTCAGGAAAGCGGCCTCGCTGAAACACTCCAGCTGCATCAACAATCAGGCTTAAAAAAGCATCGGAAGCAACTGCTGGGCTGGTTCGCTCTTTTTCTGCTGCTCGCAGTGGGAGGAGCCATATGGGCAACGCGCGATACCAGCGGCACAATGCATTATCGAACCCTGCCTGCCCGCCGCGGCGACATCACTATTACGGTCACTGCCACCGGTAATCTCCAGCCTACCAACCAGGTGGTCATCAGCAGCGAACTGTCCGGTACGGTCAAGTCGGTGGAGGTCGATTATAATGACCAGGTAAAGGTCGGCCAGATCCTGACCCGACTGGACACCTCGACGTTGTCGGCGCAAGTCCTGCAATCTCAGGCCGCCCTCGCTTCCGCACGGGCCAAGGTCCTGCTGACCCAGGCAACCATCCAGGAGACCCAGGCCGCCTTTGACCGCCTGCTTGAGGTTGGCAGGCTCAGCCGCAATAAGGCCCTGTCAAAGAGTGACATGGATACCGCCAGGGCGGCCCGTGATCGAGCGAAAGCCGACTATGCCGGGGCTTTGGCTGCAGTTTCCCAGGCGGAGGCTACTCTCAAATTGAACCAGACGGATCTGGCCAAAACAGAGATCCGTTCGCCGATCAACGGCATTGTTCTGACCCGATCGGTTGAACCAGGACAGACAGTGGCCGCTTCGCTCCAGGCACCGGAGCTGTTTTCTCTGGCCGAAAACCTGGCGCAGATGGAGTTGCACATTGATGTTGATGAAGCGGATGTTGGCCAAGTGCAGACAGGGCAAATGGCCACTTTTACCGTTGACGCCTACCCGGACCGCAGCTATCCGGCAGAACTGACCCAGGTTCGTTTCGGAGCAACAACCACCAGCGGCGTGGTGACCTATGAGACGATTCTCAAGGTGGATAATTCCGATCTCTCTCTGCGGCCCGGGATGACAGCTACTGCTGATATCATCGTGACCAGGAAAAATGACACCCTGCTTGTTCCCAACGCGGCGCTGCGCTTTGTCCCGAAGAAACTTGACGAGGTCGGAAGTGGCGGCGGAAGTGTTCTCAGTAAACTTATGCCCCGACCGTCCAGGCGCGCAGACAAGAAAAAAGAGGCAAGTGGAGCAGTAAAAAAGAACACCCAGGTCTGGACCCTGGTTGGTAATCAACCAGTGGCTATTCCGGTAACCATCGGCCTGACCGATGGTTCTTCAACCCAGATTGTTGCCGGCAAGATTCAACCCGGCACGGAACTGGTTATTGATGCAGAGAGCAGCAAGCCATGAAGACGTTCGACACCACAGCTGGCGATGAACCCATTATTGTCCTAAAAGGTGTAACCAAGGTGTACGGCACCGGCCGCGCGGCCATGCACGCCCTGCGAGGTATTGATCTGAGGATCAGGGCCGGCGAGTTTGTCGCCGTTATGGGGCCGAGCGGTTCCGGCAAGTCTACCTGTATGAACATTCTTGGCTGTCTCGATACTCCATCCTCGGGGACTTTTCTGTTTGAAGGGATAGCCGTGGGGGAGCTGTCCCGCGATCAGTTGACCCTGCTGCGCAGGCATTGTCTGGGGTTTATCTTCCAGGGCTTTAACCTGCTGAACCGCACCTCGGCACTGGAAAATGTTGAACTGCCGTTGATCTATCGCGGCGTCCCTGCTGCCAGGCGGCATCGCCTGGCTGTTGAGGCCCTGGCGACCGTTGGTTTGACTGGTTGGGAGCACCACACCCCCGGAGAACTGTCGGGCGGCCAGCAGCAGCGGGTGGCCATCGCCCGGGCTATTGTCACTGAACCAAAGGTACTATTGGCCGACGAGCCCACCGGCAACCTCGATTCGGCCCGCAGCCGGGAAGTCATGGAGCTTTTGAGCTCTTTCAACCGTGACCGCGGACTGACGGTAATCATGGTCACCCATGAACTGGAAATGGCCGCCTATGCCGGTCGCCAGATTTCTTTTATCGATGGGCAGATTGATACTTCTGTTCCAGCCGGGAGGGATTCCTGATGCTCTGGGAAACTATCATTCTGGCATTTCGCGAGATACGCCGCAATGTGCTGCGCTCCTCGCTCACCATCCTTGGTATCATCATCGGTGTCGCCGCTGTTATTACCCTGGTGACCCTGGGCAAAGGTGCCACGGCCCAGGTGGCTGCAGAGATTTCAAGTCTTGGCAGCAACCTGTTGCAGGTTCGCACTGGCCAGGGGTTTCGAGGGCCCGGCGGAGCAAGCGAAACAGCCAAGGCCTTCAAACCCGATGATGTCGGGGCTATTGCCCAGCAAATCACCGGCATTGCCGCGGTCGCCCCGAACGCCTCACGAGCAGCCCAGGTCGTTGCCGGCAACACCAACTGGTCGACCAGTATCACCGGCAGCACCGATGCCTTTCTCTTCGTCCGGGCCTGGTCGCTGGCACTCGGTCGGTCGTTTACCGAGAATGAACAGCGATTCGGCAAGGCGGTATGTATCCTGGGTGCTACCGTCAAAAAAGAACTTTTTGGCAGTCGGGACCCTCTGGGCGCGTCAATCCGTTTTAATGGTATTACCTGTCAGGTCATTGGTGTGTTGGAGGCCAAAGGCCAATCCGGCGGTGGCAACGATCAGGACGACTTCGTCCTGATCCCTCTGCACACCCTGCAGCGAAGGATAACCGGTAATACCGATATCAGCGCTATCTATGTTTCTGCAGAGGATGGGGTTTCCACCACGAAAATTAAAGAAGACATTGAACAGCTGTTGCGTGAACGGAGGCATATCGGCAGCAGCCAGGATGATGATTTCTTTGTGCGCGACATGCAGGAGATCATGACCACGCTTACCGGCACAACCCGGATACTCACCACTCTCCTTGGAGCGGTCGCGGCAGTCAGTCTTTTGGTCGGCGGGATAGGGATCATGAACATTATGCTTGTCTCGGTGACCGAAAGGACCCGTGAAATTGGTATCCGCCTGGCCATTGGCGCCATGGAACAGGATGTTCTCCTGCAGTTTCTGGTGGAGTCGGTTGTGCTGTCGTCTTTTGGCGGCTTGTTCGGCATTGCCTTTGGCCTTGCTGCCGCAGCCCTTGGTGCCCATGCCATGCATATGCCGTTCATTTTCAGTCCCGGGATCGTCGCTGTGGCCTTTTTGTTTTCCTGCGCGGTCGGTATTATCTTCGGCTTCTTTCCTGCCCGAAAAGCTGCCCGGCTGGATCCGATAGACGCGCTGCGTCATGAATGACCTGAAACCCTTGAGGTATGTGGGCAGGAGACAAAATACTTGTTCTTTTATCCTTGTATGGATATATGGTTAGTGACTTAGAAATAGTTTTCTTGTGCTTTTTTACAAGAAAACTATTTCGTGAAGGAACTTATCCCGCAAATCTTTTGGGCGGGATTAGTGGCCAATCATCAGTTTTCTTGTGTTTTTTACAAGAAAATTATTTCGTGAAGGAACTTATACCCCTCAAGGGGGCACTAAACAGAGTCCCCGCACAGCACGGGGACTAAAAAGAGCACCCTCAAGGGGCATTGAACAAAACACCCGTCAAGCGAGTACTGAAAAGAGTACCCTCAAGGGGCATTAAAAAGAACACCCGTCAAGCGAGTACGAAACAGAGTCCAGCAAAGCTTTTGGGCCGGGTTACAAGTAGAAAAAAGACAGGATGTATGCATCTCACCAGGAATTTTTTTGGGAGAAAGATATGACAGAGAAAAAAGCAGGTTGGGACGATATCCCCTCAATTGAGGGACTTGAGGTCGATTGGAACTATAAAGCGGAGAGCTTACTTGGCAAGAGGGCCTGGAATAGGATGACGGAGCGTGATTTGTTGCCTCTTTTTGATGTACAAAGCATGTCGGTTCAGGTTGCAGCAAAGAATTTTGATGGTTTAGGGTCTCTGGTGGATATTGGACAAAGCGGCATAGCCGTTCTTTTAGATACCAAACTGGCGGTAAGTGAGCAGGTAAAGATTGGACTTTTTTTTGGCAAACAGAAGGTTATGTCGCGAGCGGTGATCAGAAACGTGGGCGATGGAAGAGGTAAGCACCGAATCGGCATGGAGTTTATGGATTTTAAGAAAGAATATGAATCTTTCATTGCCGGGCTTGTTTCGACAAAGAGTTACAGGTCTCTCCGATAATACCGGCGGGCTCCGCCGTACAACCGAGGAAATCTATGGACAGAAGACAATTCGTCAAAGATGTGTTGCTCTGGACTGCCGGCTTGAGCCTTGGTGTTCCCAGTCTGCACATCTCTCCTGCCCAGGCAGCGCTTGCTGCCCCCGTACTTGGCGTAGTCAAAGGAAAAGACTATCGGCTGCTTGTTGTGAAAGCTGTTGAAATCGCAGGTGGAATCGGCGCATTTGTTAAAACTGGTGACACAGTCGTTATAAAACCGAATATGGGCTGGGATCGGACGCCCGAGCTGGGGGCCAATACCCATCCCCTGGTGATGCGGGCCCTGGCGGAGCTGGCACTTGATGCGGGTGCAGCAAAAGTGCAGGTCTTTGATCACACCTGCAATGAAAAACGGCGGTGTTATACCAGCAGCGGCATCATCGACGAGTTGGAGAAGGTGGGTGATGCGAGAATAAAGTGGGAACATATCGATCCGCGTAAATTTGTCCCGGTTGATATTGTCAAAGGAAAATCCCTAAAACGGTGGGAGATTTATAAGGATGCTCTGGCCGCCGATTGCTATATCAATGTCCCGGTTGCCAAACACCACGGGCTGAGCCGCTTGTCCCTCGGGCTGAAAAATTCGATGGGAATTATCGGCGGCAATCGTGGCAGGCTGCACCATAACCTCGGCCAGCAACTGGCGGATCTGGCGACCGTGGTGCAACCGAAACTGACCGTGATCGATGCCACCAGGATACTCTTGCGTAATGGCCCTCAAGGGGGGCGAAGAGAAGATGTACAGGAGATGGATACGGTCATCGCCTCGGCCGATCCGGTGGCTGCCGATGCCTATGCCACCACCCTTTTTGCTCTGCAGCCCCAGGATATAGCCAGTACCCTTGCTGCCTATCAGATGGGTCTTGGTGAGATGGATTTGAGCAAGATGGAGATTAAAACCGTGCAGGTATGATGGCCGGAAAAAAACCAAAACAGAAAGGTCGCTGGCGCCTGATCGTTCTCCGGCGTTTTTCTCAGCTCCTTTTTTTAACACTCTTCCTGTTCCTGTTTATCAAGACTGATTATAACGGTTCCGACCATCTTGATGCAGCGGTCAATATACTCTTTCGCCTCGATCCTTTTCTCGCCGCGGCCGTGATCCTTGCCGCAAAAACCCTTGTTGTCCTATTTCTGCCAGCGCTCGCGGTAGTGGTGCTGACGTTTTTTATCGGCCGGGTGTTTTGCGGCTGGTTCTGCCCGATGGGAACCCTGCTCGATCTTTGTCAAAAGATCATTCCCGCGACCAAGAAAGAAAAGAGCACCTATTTCCCTGATCTCCCTCTTTTTATTCTCATTTTCGCGCTCATTTCTGCAGCGTTTGGGTTTGCTGTTGGCGGTTATTTCGATCCGTTCTCGATTTTGGTGCGCGGGCTGGCCCAGGCGGTATATCCTGCCTTCAACAATCTGACTGTCGGGTTTTTTACCTATACCTATCAGGAGTTGCCTGTTGTCAATGCCCTCACCGAGCCGGTGTACAGCTTTCTTCGCGCCACGGTTCTGCCTTCCAGTCAGAAGTTTTTCCAGCTCGCCTATTTTTCGCTTTTCATGCTGCTCGGAGTTCTTCTTTTAGAAGCGGTACAACGAAGATTTTTCTGCCGTAATCTCTGTCCTCTTGGCGCGATGCTCGGTCTTATCGGTCGTAGAGGAACGTTTGCCGGTAAGGGGGGCAACGACGACTGCCGCGCATGTCGCATCTGCAGCAGCAACTGTAGGATGGGAGCTATCGATGAGAAAAGAAAAATCGATATGGGGAGTTGTACTCTCTGCTACGAGTGCGTGGAAAAGTGTCCCCGACAGATAATTGGTTTTGACTTTGCTCCAATCGGCAAGAAAAACACCCGGCTGTCTCTTTCCCGTAGAAAGTTTATTGGTGCGGCCCTTCTCGGTTTTCTGCTGCCTTCGGTCAAAGGGGTTGCGGTGCAGGCGAAAAATCCGGATCCTTTGTTGATCAGGCCGCCGGGAGCTCTCGCTGAGAAAGAATTTTTGCAGCGTTGCGTCCGCTGCGCCGAATGTATCCAGGTCTGCCTTGGCAACGCCCTGCAGCCAGCGCTTTTTCAGGCGGGACTCGACGGCATGTTCAGCCCGATGCTGGTGGCAAGAACCGGTTACTGCGAATTCAATTGCACGCTTTGTGGTCAGGTTTGTCCCTCCGGGGCCATCCGACAGCTGACAGTCAAAGAAAAACACCAGTGGAAAATCGGCCATGCCTGGTTTGATAAAAATATCTGTCTTCCCTATGCCAAGGCTATTCCCTGCATGGTCTGCGAGGAGCATTGCCCGACACCCGACAAGGCCATTCGCTTTAAAGAAGTAGTCGTGGCAGGCGCTGACGGGCAGGCTGTCACTATCAGGCAACCCTATGTGGTGCAGGAGCTCTGCATCGGTTGCGGTATCTGCGAGACGAAATGCCCTCTGCCCGGTAGAAGTGCCATCTATGTCACCAGTGCCGGGGAACATCGAAATCCGGACAGCTCTCTTGGCACGTATGACGGATATAACTGAAAGTCTGCGCGGCATTGTCCAGCGGGTTACCTACCACAATGCCGACACCGGCTGGTCAGTCTTGCGGATTACCCCCTTCAACAGCCCTAGTAGTCTGGAAACGGTGACTGTACATCAGACCCAGGTTTTTGCCGGAGCGACCATGGAATTTCATGGCGCCTGGACCGTACATCCGCAGTTTGGCCGACAGTTTAAAGCCCTTCGGGCCATTGAAAAAAAACCGGCGACGACTGCCGCACTGGAAAAATATCTGGGCTCCGGGCTGATTTATGGTGTGGGGCCGAAAACCGCTGCCAGGATCGTCGGTAACTTCCAGGAAAACACCCTTGATATCTTTGAATATGATATAGGCAGGCTGCTTGAGGTTCCCGGCATTGCTAAAAAAAAGCTGCAGATGATTGAGCAGGCATGGCGAGAGCATAAGGTGGTGCGGGAAGTGATGATGTTTTTGCAGGGGCATGGTATTTCGACCCTTTTTTCAGTGCGGATCTATAAAAAATATGGGGATCAGGCCATCCAGCTGGTCTGTGATGATCCCTACCGGCTGGCGGCTGATTTTTACGGCATCGGTTTTTTCTCGGCCGATAAAGTCGCCCTCAGCCTGGGGTTGGCTGAAGACAGCGAACAGCGTATAACCGCTGCGGTGCGCCATGTTCTGGCGGCCGGTCGGGAGCAGGGGCATTGTTATCTGCTGGTAACGCAGATAACTTTCGAAGTGACCAACCTGCTTGGTTTTAATCCGGAAGCCCGGCTGGTCGATATCCTGCAGAAGATGGAGGCGGAAAATCAGCTGAAAGTACGTTTGTTGCCGTTGGTTGAAGGGGGTGAGCTGGTCTGCTACTACTCCAAATCACTGTACTATGATGAAGCCTTTGTGGCCGAAAAAGTACGTCGGATGGCCTACCCTCTGAACGTTGACGGTCAGGCTGCTGCTAAGTGGATCAAGCTGCATTGTACAAAGCAGGGGATCTCTCTCAGCGAGGAACAGGCGGTTGCCGTGCAGGCAGTTATCGCCAATCATTTTTCGGTGCTGACCGGGGGGCCGGGCTGCGGGAAGACGACCACTACTCTGGTCATAGTCAGGCTGCTTGAGCAACTCGGCAAACGGGTACTGCTTGCTGCGCCGACCGGCCGTGCCGCCCAGCGTATGGCCGAGGTCATCGGCAGGGAGGCAAAGACCCTGCACCGCTTGCTGGAGTGGCAGGGCGGGGCGTTCATGAAAAACGAGGACCAGCCGCTGCAGGCTGATTTTTTGATTGTCGACGAATGTTCCATGCTCGATATTTCCCTGACAGCCTCCCTGTTAAAAGCAGTACCCGCCGGGTGCCAGGTGCTGTTTATCGGTGATGCCGATCAGCTGCCTTCGGTGGGTGCCGGCAATGTCTTGCGGGATATCATCGATTCGGGTTCGGTTGCCTTGTTTCGACTGACGCAGATTTTCCGTCAGGCGCAAGAGTCAAAGATCATAGAGTCTGCCCACCTGATAAATAAGGGTGTCACGCCGCCTATCGACTCGCCTTTTAAAAAACCGGAAATCTGGCAGAAGTGTGATTGTCTTTTCATTGATTCGGACGAAGCAACCAAGGAACAACTGAGCTTTGTGGCTCGGGTGAAACGCCTCTATGATTTGCAGACCCCTCAGCTTGAAGGGCTGACGAGTGCCGAAAACCTTTATGAATTCAGAACCTCCGAGCAGATCCGTTCCGCCTATGAAGAAGACTTTGTCATTCCCAAAAAATTTCTGCACGTTGATCTGCACAAGGTGCAGCAGGCCCAGGGTGCTGTTGATGAATTAAAAGCGGTCCTGGCCCGGGTGCACCCCTGGTCAACGCTGCACTATGGCTTCGCTGCGGTCGATACGGTGGTGCGCCTCTATCTGGAGTGGATTCCCAAATATCATGGGCGAGAGTGCGAGATCCAGATCCTCTCGCCGATGACCCGTGGCAGTCTGGGGACAGCGAATCTCAACAGGGTCATTCAGGAAGCGGCTAATCCGCAGGCAGAGGGTAAGGCACAACTGTCGGTAGGAGAGCGGATTTTTCGGGTCGGTGACCGGGTGATCCACCGCCGTAACAACTATGATCTGAATGTTTTTAATGGTGATATCGGCACGATCTTATCCATCGATAATATCGGTCTCAGTTGTGTGGTGGCCTTTTTCCCTGACGGCCGGGAGGTTGTCTATCAAAAAGACGACATCCTGGAGCTCGATCTGGCCTATGCAATCACCATTCATAAATCCCAGGGCAGTGAATTCGCGGTGGTGATCATGCCGCTATTAACCCAGCATTTTAAAATGCTCTTTCGTAATCTCATCTATACCGGATTGACGAGGGCGAGAAAGCTGGCAGTGATCGTCGGCACACGTAAAGCTCTGGCCATGGCCGTGCAGCAGCAGGATACCAGCAAGCGCCAGACCGCCTTACGGCAGCTTCTCAGTCACTAACCGGTACGGATGCTTCTTCTATATGCACTCATCTTTGCTGGTGAGAAATCCGGGCTCTTTCCTGCTATTTGAGTCGTAAAAGATGGGGTTTTCCGGTTGTCGAGACGTTGCAATGTGGTTGAGGTGCGTTAAGATATGCGGGCAAACGCACCACGGAAATCTTTTTGGAGGAAAAATGTATATATGTGTTGATTTTGATGGAACAGTGGTTGATCACCGATATCCGGATATTGGAGAGCCCGTTCCGGTGGCGATTGCCTGGCTGAAAAGGTTGCAGGTTCTTGGCGCAAAAATCATTCTGTTTACTATGCGTTCCAATAGAGCAGAAGGGCAAAATCTGTTGCAGGATGCAGTTATATATATGGAGAAAAACGGTATTCAGCTCTTTGGGGTGAACAGAAATCCTGATCAGGATATCTGGACCAGCAGCCCCAAGGCCTACGGTGAAGTGTATGTCGATGATGCGGGTTTTGGCTGTCCGCTCATCCACCCGAAAGGTTTTGCCAGGCCCTGTGTAGACTGGAAAAAAGTGGGTCCGCAACTGGAGCATATGCTGCGCAGCCGGAGGGAGATGTAAGAGGTACAGTCATTTTGATTTCCGCAAATTGATGGGGAAATTATTGCCGAATAATGCTAGTGTTTGCCCATGTAGATCGCTTGGTGGGTCATAAGTCCTTGCAGTGTCAAGTTCTTTTTGAACACCACTCTTTATTGATACATTCATTAATAAAAAAATAGAATTTAAAAGTGGCTAAGTAAAAAAAATATATAATTTTTACGACGCCAAAAAGGAAAAAATCATGGGTGTCACCGTTACACAACTGTATCGAAAAATTGATGAACACCGGGCCTATTGTTTTAATATCGAGTCAATACAGCAATTAACCAACGAGGAAATGACCTGTCTGCGGCTTATTCTGGCGGATGGTTTTCTTGTGGACAGTGTCAGTGCTACTCCCGTACTGCAAGGTGAAAGGGTGGTGGAAGTCGGGCCGCGGCTCAATTTTGCCACCGCCTGGTCATCGAATATGGTCTCCATCTGCAAGGCGACAGGGCTTACCATGATCACCAGGGTGGAGCGGTCCAGGCGGTATCTGGTGCCGGTAACCATGGATGTGCAGGAATTTATTGCCAGCCACCATGACCGGATGACTGAGTGCCACTACCCTGCGCCGCTGACAAGCTTTCAGACTGGAGTCGTGCCGGAGGCGGTCTATGACGTGGATCTCAAGAGGCTTGGAGCGGATGGCCTGAACGAGTTGCCGGGGATTTCCATGGACGAATGGGACAGGAATCTCTACTACGACTACTTTGTCAACCAGCAGCATCGTAATCCGACCATCGTTGAGATCATGGATTTGAACAATGCCAACTCCGAGCATTCCCGGCATGGTTTTTTTAAAGGCAAACAGGTCATTGACGGCAAGGAGATGGACGGCACCCTCTTTGATCTGGTGACCGCAACGCTTAACGCCCATCCCAAAGGATCGCTGATTGCCTTTAAAGATAACTCCAGCGTTATTACAGGCTATGCCATCGATACCCTGGTGCCGGAACACCCCGGTACTCCTTCTCCGCTTGTGCCGGTCAAGGTGCACTATCATCCCCTTCTTACCGCAGAGACCCATAATTTTCCCACCGGGGTAGCACCTTTTCCCGGCGCGGAAACGGGTACTGGCGGGCGGATTCGTGACGTCCAGGGCACAGGTCAGGGAGGTTTTGTTATCGCCGGAACTGCCGGATATTGTGTAGGGAACCTGCATATCCCCGGCTATGAACTGCCATGGGAAGAGCATTATCCCTGCCCCGACAATCTGGCCTCGGCCCTTACAATAGAAATTGAAGCCAGCAACGGCGCATCGGATTACGGCAATAAATTCGGGGAGCCGCTCATCCAGGGGTTTACCAGATCGTTTGATATGCGTCTTGAAAGTGGTGAACGGTGGGGCTTTCTCAAGCCGATCATGTTTACCGCCGGTGTTGGCCAGATTGATGGGCGGCATACCGAAAAAGCCCCGGCGGTACAAGGCATGCTCATCGTCCAGGTAGGTGGCCCGGCCTATCGCGTAGGTTTCGGCGGTGGTGCGGCGTCCAGTATGCTCCAGGGGGAAAATGAGTCGACTCTGGACTTCAATGCGGTGCAGCGCGGCGATGCGGAAATGGAACAGAAGATGAACCGGGTTATCCGCGCCTGCAACGAGATGGGAGAGAAAACTCTGATCGATGTGATTCACGACCAGGGTGCAGGCGGTCCGGCCAATGTGTTAAAAGAACTGGTCGAAAAATCCGGTGGTCGGGTGGAGGTCCGCAATATCCGGATCGGGGACCCCACCATGTCGGTACTGGAAATCTATGTCGCTGAATATCAGGAACGGTGCGGTTTTTTGATTCGCCCGGAAAATATTGCAGAGTTTCAAAAAATATGTGCCCGGGAAAAAGTCAACTGCGAGGTGTTGGGGGAAGTGACCGGCGATTTGAAGTTTGTTCTTCATGACGCAAGCGATGATACGACTCCGGTGGATATTGACCTGCCGGTTCTGCTCGGTGAAATTCCACAGAAAACATTTACCGATAGCAGAAAACCGCTGCGCGCACAAGCTCTGCAGCTCCCGGAAAAATTGACGATAGCCGCTGCGCTTCATGACGTGCTGCGTCTGGTTTCCGTTGGTTCCAAGAGATTTCTCACCAATAAGGTCGACCGAGCGGTGACCGGCCTGATCGCCCGGCAGCAATGTTGCGGCCCTCTGCAGCTGACACTCAGTAATGTCGCCGTGGTGGCACAGAGTCATTTCGGCAGGACGGGTATTGCTTCGGCAATCGGCGAACAGTCGATTAAAATGCTGGTTGATCCGGCAGCCGGTGCCCGGATGGCTGTTGGCGAGGCACTGACCAACCTGGTCTGGGCAAAAATCGAAGAGTTGGAACAGGTCAAATGTTCGGCTAACTGGATGTGGGCACCAAAGCTGCCGGGTGAGGGCGCGGCCATCTACGATGCCGCCCGGGCCATGTGCGATATAATGGTTGAAGTCGGCATGGCGGTGGATGGCGGCAAGGACAGCCTGTCTATGGCCACCATGGTCGAAAAAGAGACCGTCAAGTCACCGCGCGAACTGGTTATCTCGGCCTATGCAGCGGTGCCGGATATCGGCAGGGTCATAACGCCTGATATTAAAAACATTGGCTCGGCGCTGCTCTATGTCGATCTGGCCGGTGGTCGGGCCAGGATGGGTGGCAGTGCCCTGGCCCAGGTGCTGGGCCAGGTGGGAGATACAAGTCCTGATGTCGAAGACGGCAAGGCACTGAAAAACAGTTTCCTGGCCGTACAGGAACTCATTGCCCAGGATCTTATCGCAGCCGGACATGATCGCAGTGACGGCGGTTTAATAACCACTCTTCTGGAAATGGCGTTCAGCGGCAACTGTGGGTTCACTATCGATCTGCGCGGGGCCAATACGGTTTTTGAAACACTTTTTGCCGAGGAGCTTGGTCTGGTGCTCGAATGTCGACCGGACAAAATTTCCCAGGTGGAAAAAATTCTGACAGGAGCCGGAGTACCCTGTGTCCAGCTCGGTACAACAACAGAGGCCAAACAGATAACACTCACCTATAACGGCGAGAAGGTCTTAGACGAGCCGATGATCGATCTTCGCGGCTGGTGGGAAGAAACCAGTTACCAGCTGGAACGGCTGCAGATGAATCCGGCCTGTGCCGATGAAGAAAAGGCCAATATCTATGACCGGAAAGGGCCAGGCTACCATTTGAGTTTTACTCCTGAGCCGCCACCTGCTGAGCTCCTTAACCGCACCGATAAGCCCAAGGTGGCAATATTGCGCGACGAGGGCTCCAATTCCGATCGTGAGATGTCTTCGGCCTTTTACCTGGCAGGGTTTGAGCCCTGGGATATCTGTATGAGCGACCTGCTTGCCGGAACCGTGAACCTTGACGAATTCCGCGGGCTGGCCGCAGTCGGCGGCTTTTCCTACGCCGATGTCCCGGAATCGGCCAAGGGCTGGGCGGCAACCATCCTGTTCAATCCTCGATTAAAGAAGATGTTTGACGAATTTTACCAGCGGCCCGATACCTTTACCCTTGGAATCTGTAACGGCTGCCAGCTGTTTGGTCTGCTCGGCTGGATCCCGGAAGTGGGATTGCCTGCAGAACGCCAGCCCCGATTTATTCGCAATGTTTCGGGTAGATTTGAGTCTCGCTGGACCACAGTCAAGGTGCAGAAAAGTACGGCGATGATGCTTGCTGGTATGGAAGGGCTGGTCTTTGGCATTCATGTTGACCACGGGGAAGGCCAACTGCATTTCCCGGACAAGACCATCCTTGAGAAAGTAAAAGCGGGGGGCATGACGCCGCTGGTATATGTTGACGATGACGGGAAGCCGACCGGGAAGTATCCGTTTAATCCCAACGGCTCAATCGATGGACTTGCCGGGTTGTGTTCAGCTGACGGCAGGCATTTAGCCCTTATGCCTCATCCGGAACGGGTCTTTCTGCCCTGGCAGGCCCATTACCTGCCGGAAGAAATGAAAGGCCTGCAGGTATCTCCTTGGCTGCAGATGTTTACCAATGCCTATAACTGGTGCCGGGCAACGAAGTAGCCGATGATCTTCGGCAACTCATCTTGTTCCCATGCGCTGCATGGGAACAAGATGAGTTGTTTTACGACGCCATCATTTTTCGTCCTGTTGATTCTTTTTCTTAGACATCTGTTTTTCCAGCATGATCTTGAGGATGGTTTTGTCGGCATTGATCATGCCGTCGTGGCTGAGGGCGCCCATGTTCTGGATGGTTTTATGCGTCGAGTCGCCGATGATGCCGTCGGTGTCCTTGACATTTACCCCGTGCAGGGAAAAAAGTGCGGCCTGCACGGCAGCACCCGCTGCGGTATTGAGTTTGATGGCACAGCCGGCTTTCGCGCCATCGCAGATGACTCCTGCCAGATCCTCAAGAATATTTTTAATTGCTCCTTCCATATGGTGCACGTCACCGCCGACCAGATAGGTGATGCCTGCTGTTGCCCCGGCTCCTGCAGCGATTGAACAGCCACAGACGGCGGAGAGTCTGCCGGTGTGGGCCTTGACATACGCGGTGACGATATGACTGAGGCCGATGGCTCTGAGGAGGGTTTCCCGGTCATGGTCGATAAAATCCTTGATCGCCCAGATCGGTAAAATGGCAGTGAGACCATGATTGCCGCTGCCGGCGGAACTCATCGCCGGAAGATTGGCCCCGCCCATGCGGGCATCGGCCGCAGCCGAGGTGAGTCTGCGCGCCGAGCTCGACATGTCCTTGACCATCAGTTTCTGCTTGATCAGCCGGTCAATGGCCTTGCCGATGCCAAGGCCGCTGCCGTGTTTCAAACCATATTCGGCCAGAGCCAGATTGTGATTCACCCCCACCTCAAGAAAATCGAGGTCGTCCTCGTCCAGATCGGCGGTAAGCTCAAGGATATCCGGCAAGGTCAATTCCCGTAGCCAGGTTTCCAGGTCGGCAAGAGTATGTTTGCCGCCTTTACTGAGGGTTTTGGCCAGAAGAGGAGAATCGGTGATCTCTAGACCATTAAGTTTAAGGCTGACAATATTGTTATGCAGGTCGATAATAAGCGATTCTGCGGTGTTGTTTCCCGAGATGAGTTTTGTTCGGACATGGAGGCCGATCTCATCTCGGAGGTTGACGGTCACTTTGTTCTCGTCGAGCAACTTTTTGGCTTTTTTTATGGTTGTCTCGTCAAGACTTTCCAGTACCTCCAGGCCTCTGCCCGGATTACCGCCATACGCCCCGAGGGCGGCTGCGGTATCAAGGCCCACCATCCCGCCGGTGCCGGGAATGATGACTGCCATGCCGTTTTTGTAAATATTAGGATCGATCCAAATTTCAATGGAATCGAATTCTTTTTCCGGCAGAAGTGTTGCTGCCGCGGCACCACCCAGGGCTATGGCAACCGGCTCGGTGCACCCGAGAGCCAGGATAACCTCCATCTCCAGGATGTCTTTGACCGTAAATTTCATAAAATTTTCCTTTGTTCCTGCGAAGTCTTTTACAGGGTCAGTATGAACTCGATCTCAATGTTTGAGCCAAGGGGTAATGCAGCCACCTGGACCGTTGATCGTGCCGGAGGTGACTCGGCGAAAAAACTCCCATAGGCGCTGTTGACTTCTTGGAAATCGCCCAGGTTTGTGAGGAATATCGTCGTCTTGACCACGTGGCTCAAGTCGGTACCTGCCTCTTTGGCAATGGCCGTGGCATTTTTAATGATCTGCTTTGTTTTGGTTCCGATATCGCCGTCAAGCATCTTGCCGCTTATTGGATCTATAGGCAACTGGCCGGAGATAAAGAGCAGGCTCTCGGTGGCAATAGCTTGAGAATATGGACCGATGGCGGCTGGTGCCTGCTTGGTGGAGATGACTTTTCTAAGCATAGTATACCTCTGATGTTATGGTTGTATTGCTGTAGTTTTGTTTTGTGAATATGCACTAATTATTGTGGCAATTGGCGAAGCAAGTGTCAATAAAAAGTTGAACTGTTCAAAAGAAGTTGAATCCTTTTGTTTGCGGGGCGGGATGCAATTCGCAATACCGCAGATCCATTTTTGAAATGACAAATATTTGCAATTCTTCCTTGAAAAAATCCACTATGGTGCCGATAGTGTATTAACAATTAAAGGTATCAATCTATCTCAACTAGTCAGGAGGGAGACGATGGCAGAACAAAGGGTTAATTCACTCCATAATCATTTTACCTCGGTGAAGAAGGGCGAACGAATTTTTGAAAATGCTTTTCAGAGTGTCTCCCGAATGGTATTGGAGGGGGACATTGACAAGGTAATGGTCAACGGCAAAAATACCTTTGATTTCAGGATATTCCGAGAAGGTAAAAAACATATCGTCGGTATGTATGACGAAATAAATTCTTTTGTGTCGTTTGTCAAAGACGCCTCTCAGGGTGGTTCGTCGAAAGAGATGGCCTTTGTTCTGGTCGGTGAACCGGGCAACGGTAAGACCTTTCTGGTCGAATATCTCTGTAAAATGTACAGGGATTTTCTGTCGCTGCCTAAAAATCGTAAATATACCTTCCGCTTTGTCGGCCTGGACAAGCTCGGTTCATACGGCAATATAACCACCATTGAATCCCAGACCTATGAAGATCCAATGGTGCTGGCAATGAACCTGCATGAATTAAGCGATGAGTCGCAGCAATATCTGTCTCGAAGGTATCGAGTTTCGGATAAAATGCTGGAAGCCTGGTATGAGAACTATCGTCCTCTAGGGGCCTGTTCTGCCTACATCTGGAATAATATCCGGGAATATACCAATGGCAACCTCGACGATATGCTCGATTTTATCGAAATCGTACCTGTCCCCTTGATAGAGAGCCTCGGCACGGTAACCGGCAAATATCCGGCCAAGGATAAGATTACCTCCTCGGCGGTTGATCTGCTCGGTGAGGAATCCATCCAGCGGCTGCTGCATATCACCGATACCAATAATCCGTACCGTTTTGATCTGCGAAGAGGGGCTTTGGCCCGGGTGGCCGGTGGCGGCATCCATTTCAGTGATGAGATCTATAAAAACAAAAAAGATTTGGTCCAGGTCTATCTTGGTATCATTCAAAACCGGTGCATCGAAATTGACGGCTACAAATGGCCCATCGATACCCTGATCGTAGCCACCAGCAACAACTCGGAATTCAATCGTTTCCTGGCCGAAAAAGAAGAGGCGCCGATTGTTGACAGGTGCCGTATCTGCTATGTTTCCCACAATACGAACTATGTACTGCAGAAAGAACTCACCACCTATGCCATCGGCAATGAATCGAAGACGACCCTGACCGGGGACGCCATGCATCAGGATCCCAATCTCAATTACGCCGCTTCGGTGGGCGTGGTGCTCAGCCGTTTGCCAAGATCGGAGAAACTCACCCCCATTGAGACCATGAAACTTGCCGCTGGGGAGGTGGCTGGCGAAAAGAGCTTGAAGACCCTGTCCGAGGTCATCGATACCCTCAGCCAGGAACACGACATTACCAAACGGTACGGTCAGAAAGGTCTTGGTCAGAGAAATCTCGGTCGTTCGATCCAGTTGATGCTGGAGAGCTCCGAGACCAACGAGGGCAAGTGCATGTTCGCCTATGATGTCTTCCGTGCCATTGAGCGGGTGATCCTTGACTATGTGTCGGAGGCGAAAGACCGGGCCAAGTTTCTCGATGACCTGAAAATTGCGAGGGGGCTATATCGCGAGCGGATCATGACTGAAATGTTCAACGCCTATATGGATGAACCGCTGGCTATCCGCAAAGATGTGCTCAATTATGTCAATATGATCATCGGTATAGACGCCGAAAATCTGGGGACGGATAAGATGTGGAAGTACAAGAATCCTCAGACCGGTGAGTTGCAGGCCTTAAAAATCGACGAGCGGTATATCAACTCGGTCGAAGATGGTCTCGGTCTGAAAACAAGAGAACAGAAGGACTCCTTCAGGACGTCGATTCGGAAGATCTACGGCCAGAAAATATCTGTTCGTCCGGACTATGATTTTATGGACAACCTTGAGTTGGTTAAAGCGGTCACTGATGTTCGCCTGAAATCGGATATTGCCGGGTCCGGCAGTCTGATCGGAGCATTGGCGAACCGTACCAATGAAGAGAATCAGAAGCTGTACGACCGGATGATTGAAACAATGCTGAAGAAGCTCGGTTATTGTACGACCTGTGCCCAAAAGACTATCGAATATTTCTGTACCCAGGTCGATGAAAACTGATAGCGTTGTAAAAACTTCTTCACCTTCTTCGTTGTTGTGAACTTCACTATCATTACGACGTACTTTAGTACGCCGAAATGATAGTGAAGTTCACACGCCTCGAATTTGCAGGTTTTTACTTAGCTATTGCATATCTTTAAAGATGTACCCGGATACGATAAAATGAAACAGAAACTGCAAGCTCTCTATCGTACCTTGAAAGAAAAGGGGCTGACCCCGGAACAAGACCGGAAAATCCGGTATGAGTTGGATTTGCTGGAGCTTGATCGGGACCACCGCTATACGCCCGCGCCTGTTGTGCAAAATATTTACCAGTACAATGATCTGGAGATGTTGCATGATGCCTCTCCGCCCAAGCTGATGGCGCTCACTACGGTTCAGTCCCTTGACTATCTGTTGGAAAAAGACAAACAGCGTGAAGAAGACGGCTTCCCCCGAAAAATCAGGGTCGGCAAGATGGTTAAGCCGAGCCAGACTGGCGATGACAAGATCGTCATCGTACCGACCACGGTCGAGGAAAAACTGGTCCATGATAAAGTCCGGTTTAATGAGGAAGGGGAAGGGGACGGAGACGATCAGGGTTCCGGGGAAGGTGGTTCAGGCGAAGGTGAGGAAGGCGAAGTCATTGGCGAGCAGCCGGTCAGGCCGGAACAGGGTGGTCAGGGAGGTGCGGGCAAAGGTGAGGGTGGTGGACACGACGTTGAATCAAATGCTTATGACTTGGGCCGCATTCTTACCGAACAGTTTGAGTTACCCAATCTGAAAGATAAGGGGAAGAAGAGATCTCTCACCAAGTACACCTATGATTTAACCGACAAAAATAGAGGGTTTGGCCAGATACTGGATAAAAAATCGACCCTCAGGAAAATTATCCAGACCAACATTGCCCTCGGCCGGATCAAGCCTCAGGACCAGGTTGACACCCGAAAGCTGATAATATCACCGAGGGACCGAATCTATAGAATCCTTTCCAGAGAAAAAGATTATGAGTCTCAGGCGGTGGTCTTTTTTGTCCGGGACTATTCCGGTTCCATGGGCGGTAAACCAACGGAACTGGTGGTTAACCAGCACGTTCTTATCTATTCCTGGCTCATTTACCAGTATAAGCACCAGGTGGAGACCCGTTTCATTCTGCATGATACCGAGGCGAAAGAGGTTAAGAATTTTCAGACCTACTATAATTCGACCGTGGCGGGCGGTACCCAGGTGGCCAGTGCCTATAGCCTGGTAAATAAAATTGTCGAAGATGAATCGCTGGATCGTGATAATAATATTTATGTTTTCCACGGAACCGATGGCGACGACTGGGATACCAAAGGGGATAAGGCCTTGCCGGAATTGGAGAAGATGTTGCATTATGCCGGTCGCGTAGGGATAACCATTGCTGAAAACGGCTACGGTATCTCAGGGCAAACGGAGGTGGAACGATATATCCGTAAATCAGGGCTGCTTGAAGAGCGCAAAGATGTGCTGCGCATGGATGTAATTTCCGAAGACACGAATGAAGCGAGACTGATCAAGGGAATCAAAGAACTTATTTCGTAAGCCCTTGTTAAGGGAGATGTGTTCTCATGGTGAGGTGATATGGAACTGCTGAGTCAACATGCAAAAAAAATCATGGAAGGGTGCAAAGAACGGGCCCGGGATGCGGGCTTGCGTTTTCAGGATGAGAGCCTGGAATATATAGTAACCAACCGTGATTTTTTGCAGCTTTCACCGAAAAACATGATCCCCACCCTGTATGATTACTGGGTGCAGGATGTGGAGGTGCTGAAGGATCAGGGACAGTACGAACTCTATCCCAATAACCCTTACGAAACGGTCATCAATACCCGCCCGCCCATATCCTACTATAACGACAACAATCCCGACTGGCTGAACGTGATGATTTTCTATCATGTTATCGGGCATATCGATTTTTTTCAGAACAACCTCTATTTTCGCCACACCTGGGATTATGATTTTGCCGGCAAGGCTCTTGCCGATAAACGATTATTTGCCAAGCTTCGTTCTGAGAAAGGCCGGTGGGTCGATTATATTATTGAGTTTTCCCGGGCCATTGACAACCTGGTCGGCTATTATGATCTCCTCTCCTCTTTTGCCACAGAAAAGAAAAAACTGTCTAAAATTGATTATTATTTCGATGTTTTCATCCAGCAGAAAGAAGGCCATACTATTGCTGGATATGTTGCTGAGATAGAAAAATATAATAAATCCATGCGGGAATTTCCCCAAGACGGGGAGTCGCTTTTTCTCGAGAGTGCCAAGAATAAATACGCTGAGTTTGAATCGCTGTACAACAAGGCCGCCAGTGAGAGCGGGCAGGGGAAAAATCTGGATCTCCTCCAGTTCCTTATGCAACATTCCGAGTTTCTCAATCGCGATGAAAATAAATGGATGCTGATGGTCATTGAGGTGGTTCGCAGTACATCACTTTATTTCCAGCCGCAGATCAGAACGAAGATTCTTAATGAAGGGTGGGCAAGCTACTGGCATGAGAATCTTTTTTTAAATGACGATCGAATCAGTGGCCATGAGGTCGATTTCGCGGTGATAAACGCCAAGGTGACCTCTATGCCGCGTGTCGGTCTGAATCCTTATGCGCTTGGTATGCGTCTCTTCTATTATCTGGAGTCTCAGGCGAATTCTGGAAGAATATCTTATGATTACCAGAGGATATTCGATACTGAAAAGCGAAAGAAATATAATTCAGGGACCGGGGGAGGCAAGGATTTTATTTTTTCTGTTCGAGAAAATTTCTGTGATTCGATGTTTATCAATGCCTTCCTCGATCAGGATTTCGTCGATCTCCATAAGCTTTTTGTCGTTGATAAAAGGCTGAATAAAGAGCGTACGACTTGGGAGTATTATGTGAAATCGAAAAAGGCCAAGCATTATAAGCAGATGATTGCCGACTCTCTCTATCATCCTCCGGCCCTGACAATCAATGTCGATGACGACAATACGCTGGTTCTGAGTCACGTTTTTGAAGGGAAGCCTCTCTACCGCGACTATATAGAAGGAACGCTCCTGGGATTGGAATTTCTTTGGGGTGCAAAAGTGAGTCTGTACACGCACGAGGCAGAACTCGTAAAAAGTGAGCCGGGCCAGGGGCAAGGTCCGCAAGCAGAAGAAGAACGGAACATTAAATGGAAGCGTTTTCGCTACACTATGAAAGATAGAAAGATGACGCGGGTCGTGATCAATTAGTGACGGAATAAGTAACTCTTCAGGTAGGCGCTAGAAACCTTATAATACCACGGACTCTAACTGTTCAGCGATGCTTCAGGTGTGCACAAACAGGTCGATCAGCTATACATTTGTATGCTGGGCGGACTGATCGTGCACAGAGGGGGTGCTTGAGCAGTTACCAGAATAACAGCAGCAAGGGTGAGTACATGCGCGATTTAACCAGGGCCATGGGGAATCTTGATCAAAATAAGGAACAATTGCGCCAGTCGCCGATTCTCTCTTTTGAAGATTTCCTGCAGCAGGTAATCAAGTACCCGGACCGGATAATTCGCAATGTTTATCAGGTCTATTCCGATCTGATCGATTGCACAGTCGATGATGGTGTCGATGAATATGGCAATGATCCCGAATCGATTCGATTTCTAAAGTACGATTGTACCAGGCTTTTTGTCGAAGGTTCCGACCGGCCTTTTTTCGCCGATCGACTCTTTGCCAACCGGCTTATGCGCCATATTGATAGTTTTAAACTTGGGTCGAAACAAAATAAAATTTATATTTTCGATGGTCCCCATGGCAGCGGAAAATCGACATTTCTGAATAATCTCCTCCGATCGTTCGAACATTACGCCAACTCACCGGAGGGCTCTCGGTACGAGGTGGTCTGGCGGTTAAAACATGATCATTTGGTGGGCGGAGTGCACAGTTTAAATTCTCTCACCGATAAATTGGCCTGGGTCTTGGAGAATGAGGGGAAGACAGAGTTGGCCTCGGAAATGAAGTGTGCCTGTAAAGTGGATACTGATTTAGGTGGGTATTTCGATGTCCCCTGCCCAAGCCATGACAATCCGCTGCTGCTTATTCCCAAAGAAGTGCGTCGTAATTTCTTCGATGATCTTTTTGAAGATGATGCATTCAAATGGCAATTGTTTACTGAAAAGAAGTATGAGTGGCTCTTCCATGAGGAACCCTGCACCATCTGTGTTTCTCTTTATCAGGAGTTGCTGCAAAAGTTTCGTGACCCGAAAAAAGTTATTGAATCTGTCTTCGCCCGTCCCTATGTGTTCAACCGGCGTTTGGGCGAAGGGGTTTCCGTTTTCAATCCCGGCGATAGACCGTTGCGCAATCCCATCATGCATAATGACATTATTCAAAGGAGCCTGGATACCATGCTGGCGGATGGCAAGCGTGTCAGCTATGTCTATTCCCGATATGCAAAAATCAATAATGGTATTTATGCCCTGATGGATATTAAATCGCATAATACCCAGCGGTTGATGGAACTGCATAATATTATCAGCGATGGGGTCCATAAGGTGGAGGACACTGAAGAGAAGGTGAATTCTTTACTCTTTGCCCTCATGAACCCGGAAGATAAAAAACTGCTTGTCGACCTGCGCGCCTTCTCTGACCGTGTGGAGTATATAAATATTCCTTATGTTCTCGATCTGCAGACAGAAGTTGATATATACCGGGAGAATTTCGGCAAACATATCGATGAAGGTTTTCTGCCGCGGGTCCTGCATAATTTCGCCAGGGTGATTATTGCTACCCGGCTGCGCACCAAGTCGGAGGCAATGGAAGAGTGGATCGGCGAACCGGAAAAGTATCAAATGTATTGCGATACCAATCTCCAATTGCTGAAGATGGAAATTTTTACCGGTTATATCCCCAAATGGTTGTCGGAAGAAGATGTCGAGCGGTTCACTGCCAAGAGAAGGCATAAAATAGTTGCCGAGTCGGAAAGTGATGGCTGGAAGGGATTGTCCGGTCGTGATTCAATCAAATTATTCAATGAATTTTATTCTACCTACGCCCGGGAAGACAAGATGATCGACATGGCGATGCTGGGAATATTTTTCCGGAAATATTGTAAACAAGATCGTGACATCCTGCCCATGGGCTTTCTGGACTCCCTGTTGCGCATGTACAATTACACCGTCCTGCAAGAGGTAAAGGAGTCGTTGTATTCTTATAATGAGGAAAAGATTTCTCGGGATATAGTTAATTATATTTTCGCCGTCAATTTTGATGTTGGAACAACCGAAATCTGTGAATTCACGGGGGACCGCCTGGACATCACCGAGAGTTTCTTCGACCGGATGGAGACCCGGCTGCAGATTGAAGATTGAGCGGAAAAACCGTGTGTCGTTTCGTAACAGCGTCCAGAAGTCCTATACTACTACTGCTCTACCGCAGGAGATGTTGCGCGACGGCCTGCCAATTACCCAAACCACGCTCTATGCCCATCTCTATGAAAAATGCACGTATAATCTGAAGGAAAAGGTGCTCGAGCCGTTCCTGAAAAACGAAAATTTCCGTCGAGCCGTAAAGGATTATAATCAGGAAGATTTCAAGACCTATGACAAAAAGATCCAGAGTGATGTTCACTTTATGATGGAGAATCTCCAGCACAAATATCGTTATTCTCGTCAGGGCGCCAAGGCAATCTGTATCTATGTCGTTGACAATAATTTGGCCCGGCAGTTCTC
>RCMY010001091.1_pt1 | contig 26204 bp, 24 predicted proteins | sample 2041341 | NCBI WGS metagenome assembly RCMY01 (sample SAMN09708234, study PRJNA481090) | Marine sediment metagenome, whole genome shotgun sequencing project.
TGTAGAAAATTAATTGTTGAACAAAAAATATTTATGAGATCCTATTCTTTTTTTACTATCATATTGCTTTGTATCGCTATTCTCTTGGTTGATTTTGTTGCATTTTATTGGTTGCAATCTATTACTGCTCTTATTGAAGGTCCTAAATTAAAAATGACGATTCATGTTTTATTTTGGTTTTTTACTTTAGGATTAATAACAGCAATCATCATATTAAAAGTTCGGTTAGATTATATCGGACCTTATAGAAAACAAGTTTTAATTTCTTCGTTATACGGGCTCACCATTTCCTCTTTTTTGCCGAAGATTATTTTTGTTTTGATTATTTCAATAGCATCTCTTACAAATTATGCTTTTTCAAAGGAAGAGTCACTTTTTATCATTCCGGCAATTGGACTACTATCTGGGTTTTTACCGTTTTTTGTTATTATGTATGCTGTTTTTAAGGCGGTATATCGATTCAAAATTCATGCAGTAAAAGTGAAGAGTGAACGGCTACCAAAAGAATTTAAGGGTTTAAAAATTGTTCAAATATCCGATATACATTTAGGCAGTTTTAGTTTTAGATATCCGATTCTTGAAAGGGCAATAAGAATGATTAATGATTTAAACGCCGATCTTATTTTTTTTACCGGTGATTTGGTTAATAATTATGCTTGGGAGTTGCGAGGATGGGATGTTGTTTTTAAGCAACTACACGCTAAAATGGGTAAATATGCTGTTTTAGGAAACCATGATTACGGTGACTACAGTACATGGAAAACCTCTAAAAAAAAGAAAGCAAATTTTGATCTCATTACTTATTTTTATAAAAAGATTGATTTTAAGCTATTACGAAATCATTCCGATATTATCGAAATAAAAGACCAAAAAATTGCCGTAATTGGAGTTGAAAATTGGGGAAATCCGCCATTCAAACAATATGGTGATTTAGCGAAAGCGATGCAGAATATTGATAAAATACCTTTTAAAATATTGCTTTCTCATGATCCAACACATTGGAACGAAGAAGTCGTACATAAAACAGATGTTTTGCTAACCCTTTCTGGTCATACACACGGCATGCAGGCCGGTATTACCTTAAAAAATAAGCAATGGAGTCCGATAAAATACAAATACAAACACTGGGCAGGATTGCATAAAGAAAATGAGCAATATTTATATGTTAATCGAGGATTGGGCTGGCTTGGATTTCCTGGTAGATTAGGTATGCGCCCTGAAATTACGCTTATAACCTTAGAAAATTAACTAATAGGGCACTTTTTTATTATATTCTAATTCTTCCAAATGAAAAAGGGCGTAATTAAATTCAACCTTATTTAAAAGCCAAGAAGCTTTTAAAATTGTTGGGACTTTAACACCGTTTATTTCTTTGTATTTACAACATTCTCCAATCCATGTTTTTAAGGTATTATCATCATGATATCGCTTGGTTTCTAATTTAGAAATTAGATTTTTCTCATTGAAAGTTACGATGTAAAATAAACTTAAATGATTGTATGTTAGTTGAATTTTAGCTGTTGTATCATCAATTGGAAGCCATTGCAATCGATCGCTTGGTAAAAGGTTCGTGGGAAACCAAACCGACTCTCCGAGCCATCGCAACAATTCACCCTGATCGTAATTTTTTCCTTCTGCTTTTTTAATTTGAAACCAATTTAGCAGTGTAATCACTAGTTTTCCTTTACCATTTAGATACATGTCCTTTGCCGAAATCACACCAATTTTCCCATGCCAAATAAAAGATGGTGTATCTGTTGTATAATATTGTTCCCCTTTAATATCGCACCAACTTTTGTTGATTGCTGGTTTAAATTGACCGACATGTTTTAAGCGAACAGAATTTATATAAGGTTGATTCTCTACTAAGACATTTTTAAAATATTCTTGTACAGGTTTCGGAAGTCCTTTTAATTGATCGTAGCTAAATTTTTGATCAGAAGTTTTCGTGAAATTAGACAAAACTTCTCTGGCTTCCTTTTTAAATTTATTAGCATAGACAAGCTTGCCAACAATTAAAAGAAGTATTAAAAAACCAACAATTAGAAGAATAATAGGGTTCATTAAGTTTCAAATTAGGCTTTAAATCGTTATTTGTTTTAAAAGAATAAATGCAATTCTATTTTTTAATACAAACGTTTTTCGGAATTGTTTAGTGTAAAATGGACTTTATTTTCTTTTATTCTTTCTTGGGTTACTTTGTAGCCAATCGAATAAATTTTATCGATATTGTTTTTATCGAACAAACTATATTCATTTAATTTGTATGGGTAAATTAGCAGGTCACATTCAGAGAATTTTTTGGAAGAATCATTCATGATATTGATTTTAATTGCTCTTTCAAGTACACTTAATGTATGTTTCATATCACTTGATTCTTTGTTTGAAATAGGATCAACATAAACCCCAATAATTTCATCACAAATAATTTTTAAAGGCTCAACAGGGAAGTTATCTAATATTCCACCATCGGCATACAAACAATTTTCTATCATAACCGGAGAAAAAATACCAGGGAATGCTGAGGAAGCCAAAAATGGTTTAATTAATTCTCCTTTGTCAAAAATCCGAATTTTTCCATGGCTTAAATCTACTGTTGTGATAAATAATTTTTTTTGTAAAGCTTCAAAACTATCTTTAGGGAAATATTTTTTAAAATCGGTATAGTATTTATCGGTATCAATAAAGCCTGCTTTTCTAAATGGATAACGACTAAGTTGAAAAATAGGAATTTTCTTGAAAAAATCGAGTATTTCTTCAGGTGCATAATTAGCCGCGTAGAAAGCTCCAATAATGGCACCTGCGCTACTACCGGAAATATGAGTGGCAAATATGTCATTTTCTTCCAATGCTTTTATGGCTCCGATATGAGCAACACCTCTAAATCCACCACCTGAAAGCACCAAACCTGTATTCATTATTATTTTTAAGTTACATTAGCTTTACCAAAGTAAACAAAAGAATTTCGTTTCAAAAATGATGCAGGTCATTTTAGGTGACTGTTAAGCAAGTTAATTTTGGAGGAAATATTTAATTAAAAAGCATGAAAAAATCACAAGAATTATTAAAAGAAATTACGGATCTAACCTATGTAATTGAAACAAAATATCCTGAATTGTATCAATTTTTAGATGAGAACCCGATTACGATACCTGAAGGTAAAAATTTAGAGGTCAATACAAGAGCGTTACAAAATTATTTGTCAAGTCTAAAAGAATTAGTGGAAACTTATCGAGAGACACATCGCAAAAAATAAATAATTGTTAAATCTTGATTTAATTTTTTTGCTCTTTCTCTTTTTTCTTTTCTTGTTTTTTAAAATAGCGACGTAGTAAAAAGTTATGCTGTAGAGCTTCTAAATTTTCATTTAAAAGTTCACTACTTTTATGGATATTTTTCAATGTTTCATCAATTTTTTTAGTGGCGGTCGTATCTTTTACGACGTAATTAAAGGCGCTTTTTTGTGTTTGAATTGAAGCAATAAGTGAGTTTAAATTAGTAACTACTGAATCAATTCCCGTACTTGAAGTCTCTAAATTGGAAAGCACTAATTTCAGGTTATTGCCTGAAATAGAATCACTTAATAGTACGGAAGCTACACTTTTATCGTATTTAACCAAAGAAATTATTTTTTTAAGTTCGTTGGTTGTCATGGTAATATTTTCAGTAGTTGTTCTAATATTAGATAAGCTTTGTTTTAAATCTCCCGCCATTTGAGCATCATTCAGTAATACGCCTAAAGTACCATTTCCTTCATGTATGGAATCGGATATTTTTAATAGATTGCCAATTAATTTTTCCGCATTTTCATTGGTTTTACTTAAAGTCGAAAGCATATCACTTGACGATATTTTTGGAATAGAAATTAAAGTATCTCCAGGTTTTAAGGGTTCTCCTGCAACAGAATTCGGAACAATATTAATCACCATACTTCCCACCAAACCATCAGAACTAACCGAAGCAACTGCGTTTTTTTTCATATGGCTTATTATTTTATCTTCTATTGCCATGTCAACACAAATAGTAGTATCATTCATCATTTCAATTTTTTTAACTGTTCCGACATTGATACCTGAATACCGTACATTATTTCCGAGTTGTAAACCATCAACATTATTAAAAATAGCACTTAAATGGAAAGTACCTCCAAAAATATTTTGACGGTTTCCTATTAAATAAAGGGCAATTATTAATAAGATTGTTGCCATTACAACAAAAAAACCTAGATATAACTTTTTCATATTTGAATCTTTCATAATAATATCATTTAAAAAATGCTTGTACTTTTTTATCTTTGGAAGTGGCTAGTTCTTGAAAAGTTCCTTCCGCATAATTAATGCCATCAATTAATAATATCATTCTATTTGCAATAACCCGAGAACAATCTACATCATGGGTTATTATTAATGAAGAGGATTTATTTTTATGCTGAATTTCTTTCATCAGTTCAATAATTTCTTTTGCTGTTATTGGATCAAGACCAGTAGTTGGCTCATCATAAATGATGATTTTTGGAAGAAGAATTATTGCTCTTGCTAATGCAACTCTTCGTTTCATTCCCCCCGAAAGCTCATCTGGCATTAAATCAATCGCATGTTCCAAACCGACACTTTGCAAGGCTTCCAAAACTAATTTATCCTTTTCTTTTAGTTTTTCTTTGTGCATTCGCAACGGAAATTCTAAATTTTCACGAACTGTCATACTATCATACAAAGCGCTTCCTTGAAATAGAAATCCGATTTCATAGCGTAAAAAATCAAGTTCATTTTGTTTTAATTTAGTGATATCTTTCCCCATAATTTCTATGCTCCCGCTATCCGGTTGCATTAAGCCAACCAAGCATTTTATCATCACAGATTTTCCAGATCCTGATTTACCCATAATAACTAAATTTTCTCCAGGAAATAACTCTAAATCGAAACCATTCAAAACCTTATTATCTCCAAAAGCTTTTTTGAGGTTTGCGATTTTTAAAATGGGTTCTATGTGATTTGTTTTTGTCATAGTTAAATTTCAAAGAAAATATCCGAAATAAATACAGCAATAAAGTCAATAATAAATAGGAGCATAGAGGTATAAACGACAGCCGAATTAGAAGCTTCACCAACCCCAACGGTACCCTTTTTGCAATTATAACCTTTGAAAGAGCCTACTAATCCAATGGCAAAACCAAAGAAAAATGATTTTACAACTGCCGGAAGTAAATCTGAAAAATTAAGACCTTCAAAAACTTTATTAAAGTATAGTTGAAAAGAAACGGCGCCTTTTAAATTTTCAACTAGGGCAGAACCATAAAGTGCAATGGTATCACCAAAAATTATAAGCAATGGTATCATGAGGGTAGTGGCGACAATTCGGGTAACAACTAAATATTTAAATGGATTGGTTCCAGAAACTTCCATAGCATCGATTTGTTCTGTAACTCGCATAGAACCTAACTCTGCACCAATACCTGAACTTAATTTTCCGGCACAAATCAAAGCGATAATTACCGGTCCAATTTCACGTACGATAGAAATACTCACCATATATGGCATCCATGATTCTGCTCCGAACTCCATCAATGTTGGTCTAGATTGCAAGGTGAAAACCAAACCGATGATAAATCCTGTAATACCAACTAAAAGGAACGAACGATTACCAATATTATAGCATTGCCGTAGTAATTCTTGAAACTCAAATGGTCGTGTAAATACTTCCTTGAAAAACCGTTGAGCAAATAAAGATAACTCGCCAATTTCAATGAAAAAGGCTTTCAATTTTTCGAAAATCGGTGTGTTTTTATGTATCATCTTAACTCAAAGTTACAGGAGATTTATTCCATTTAAAATGATGTAGATCATTCTGTAGTTTCACCAATTTTTTTAAATTTAAGGTTGCATCACTTTAGAATTCATATGGTAAAAAATGTTAGTCGTAACCAAATAAGCTTAAAAAAGATAATTAGGCAAATGAATAACGTATTGGATGAAGTTCTTACTTAATCAAAATCTATTTGTAAATCACGTTTATTAATTTCCTCTTGCAAATTTTTCGGAATAGCGCGGCATTCACAGTGCTGCTGGTGTTCTATATGCCATTTGATACGTTGCTCTAAACTCGGATTTTTTGGCATATGATGTGATGTATGCCATTCTTTATTAAATTTCATTGGTATTTATAATTTGGTTCTGACGTAAAGTACGTAAGTATAAAAATTTTTCACAATGACCTGTATCAATGCAGTTCGCCGTTTTAATAGTATATTTAGCAACAAATTTGATTAACCCAAAAGATATATTCTGTAAAAAAACAACAAGTAATATTATGAATAAAATCCTCACTTTAACCGTAAATCCGGCTATAGATAAAAGTACAAGTATTACAAGTTTACAGCCCAATAGTAAATTGCGATGTGCGCAACCACAATTTCAAGCGGGTGGAGGCGGAATTAATGTTTCTCGCGTAATTAAAATATTAGAAGGAAATTCAACTGCTTTGTATTTGGCAGGCGGTCCAACGGGGGAACACTTAAAAAAGTTACTGGGTGATCAAGAAATCACGCAAGAAATTGTGCCAATGAAAACATGGACTAGAGAAAACCTTTCCGTAACGGATAATGCTACAAATTTACAATATAGATTTGGTATGCCAGGATCTGATGTGTCTGAAAAAGAGTGGCGTCATGTTTTGGATAATTTAGAAACCCTTCTGCCCAATAAAGATTATCTCGTTGCTAGTGGTAGTTTACCACCTGGAATTCAAGATGATTTTTACGTAAAAGTAGCTTCAATTGCAAAAAAACACCATGTCAAGCTTATTCTAGATACTTCAGGAGAAGCTCTGCAAAAGGGAGCTAAATCTGAGGTATTTTTGTTAAAACCAAATATTGGAGAGCTAGCTGCGATGTGTGGTGTTACATCTATATCAGCATTTGAGTTAGAGGGTTTGGCAAAAGATTTTTTAAAGAATCATCCTTGTGAAATTTTAGTAGTTTCTTTGGGAGCAAAAGGCGCAATGCTATTTACAGACAAGGAAACGGAACATATCATTGCCCCAACGGTACATCAAAAAAGCACCATTGGAGCAGGGGATAGCATGGTCGCCGGTATGGTATTTAGTTTAGCAAATAAAAAATCTTATGTAGAAATGTTAGCTTACGGTATCGCTTGCGGAACAGCAACCACGATGAGTCCTGGCACGCAATTATGTAAAAAAGAAAACGTAGATAAATTATATGAATGGTTGCTATTGAATCAGGTTTTGAATAAAAAATAGAATTAAACCTTCTTTTCTTTTTCATTTGGTTTAAGGCCAAAGGAAAAATAAAAGATAAGTAAGACGGCTGCAATTCCAGATACGAAAAACGTTGCACTTGCTCCAAATGTATACCAAATAACTCCAGCTAAAGAACTGGCAAGCATCGTACAGACGCTTTGTAAGGCGGTATAAGTTCCAATGGCAGTTGCGGTATCTTTTTTATCACTTTGGTTGGTAATCCAGGCTTTTGAAATTCCTTCTGTTGCAGCGGCATAAATCCCGTAAAGAAAAAATAAACCGGCAATAATTGTAATATCGGTTTGAAAGCTCATTCCGAAATAAACAAGAGCAAAGATGCTGATTCCAAAAATAAACATTTTTTTCAATCCAATTTTATCAGCTATTATTCCTAAAGGAAAAGAAAAAAGGGCAAATATCAAATTGTAGAATATATAAACTCCTATCGTGGCAGTATCTGAAAGTCCGGCATCTTTCGCTTTTAAAAGCAAAAATACATCTGAACTATTGAACAAAGTAAAAAAAAGGAGTCCGATAACAATTTTCCGATAATTTTCAGGACTTTCTTTCCAATAGTTTAAAAATGAAAAAAAAGTAGTTTTGGACTTTTCTTTTGAGAATACCTGTTTTTTTTCTTTGAGTAAGGAAGAAGAATAAATAGCTAAAACACTTGGGATAAATGCGATATAGAATAGGGCTATATAATTTTCAGGATAAAAATACAAGTAAATCAATGCCAAAGACGGGCCGAGAACAGCACCTAAAGTATCCATAGCACGGTGTAAACCAAATATTTTTCCTTTTGATTCTGGAGTTGCTTCATCTGATAAAATTGCATCTCTGGCACCTGTTCGAATACCTTTTCCAAATCGATCAATGGTACGAACGAAAAATATCCATAAAGGATAAACAAAAAATGCCATCATCGGTTTAGAGATTGCACTAAAAGCGTATCCTAATTGCACAAAAGGAACTCGCTTACCTGAAACATCGGATAGTTTGCCAAAATAACCTTTGCTCAATCCTGCGACAGCTTCTGCTACTCCTTCTAATACTCCTATTAATACGATAGAAAAACCAATAGACTTTAAATAAATAGGTAAAATAGGATACAACATTTCACTCGCTGTATCGGTAAATAAGCTAATGAAAGAAAGTATCCAAACAGTTTTTGATATGGTTTTCAAAGGCACAATAATTCGAACTAAAATAGGTATTTAATTTAAAATACAGGTTGATAAAAAATTATCTTATCCTGATCCAGATCATTGGTTATGATCCCTTTTACAATTAATTTTAATAGATATTAAATTTAGTGAAATCTCTAAACTTACGAAAATGAAACTACCGTCAAAAAGTCAAATAGAAAGTTTACATCGCATTCGCCAACCGTATTGTATCTCTATCTATATTCCTACACATAGAGCAGGTAATGAGGTGCTTCAAAAACAAGACAAACTTGCATTAAAAAACCAAATTAAGGAAGTAACTAGAAAACTGGAGGCTCATGGGCTGACAAGTATTGAAATTGAGAATCGGTTAGAACCAGTAAAAAAAATGATTTTTGATACGGAATTTTGGAGACATCAATTCGATGGTTTGGCAATTTTTTTAGCCAAGGATGTTTTTGAAATATTTTTGTTACCTATTCATTTTGAGGTTTTTAATTTCGTTGGAGAAGAATTTTATTTAAAATCATTATTGCCAATTTTTAGTGGTGACGGAAATTTTTATCTCTTGGCACTTGATTTGGAACATATAAATTTATATGAATGTTCCCGCTATACTATTCGCAAATTAGTAACAGAAGATATTTTACCTTCTCGTATGGAAGAAGTCGTTGGTTTTGAATTTGAACAAAAGAATATGCAAGTTAGAAGTCAACAAAAAGGACAAGCTTCTTATCACGATTCGGGTAGCACTAATGAAGAGAGGAAGAATGAAATAAAGAGATTTTTTAAAGCTATTAATAAAGGTTTAGTAAAGAGTTTAAATCGCCAAAATATTCCAATGCTGGTTGCTTCACAAGAGTATTTATTTCCAATATATAAAGAGGTGAATTCTTATAAGAAATTGGTTTCGAAACCGATAAAATGTAATCCGTCTGCCTTAAATATTTTTGCACTGCAAGAATTAGCATGGGAAGCTGTAAAGCCAATTTTTGATCAAGAAAAATTTAATAAGATAGAACAATTCAAAGCCAACCAGGATACTGATAAAACTTCTTCGTTATTGCAAGATATTTTACAAGGTGCTATACACGGTAAAGTGGATGCTTTATTTTGTGAAGAAAGAGAAGATTTTTCGGGAATTTTTGACCCAGAAAAAAATAAAGTGATACTTTATGATTCTGGACATATACCAGATTTTTCACTGATGAATCTTGCAGCGCTGCAAACCTTTTTGAACGGAGGAAAAGTGTATCTGATGGAAAATGAGGAAATGCCAAATCCTTATGCCAAAATCAATGCACTATTTCGATATGAATAGCCTTTTATAGATTTTAACAAATTCATACCAAATAACCGATAAAAAACCGATAGAAATACTTATTCCGAGTTGCTTATAATTTAATGTGCTAAATTTAAAAAAAGCAGTAAAGGGTTCAACATATAGTAAAACTCCAGTTAATAGAATTGTAACACCAATAATTATCGGGACTAAATTATTTTTATATCGCAGCGTAGTGAAAATACTAAAATAAAATGAACGGTTTACTAGAGTTAGAAATATATTTGCAGTAATAAGAACGGTAAATACCATTGCTCTAGTAGTAGTTTCATTGTAATCTTGATATACAGCAAGAAGGTAAGTTGTTAAAACACCGATAGTAATTAACAGACCTTGAAAAATGCTGGTTGTCAATTCTTTCCAACTAAAAAAATTGGTTGTAAAGGGTCTAGGATTTTGGTTCATGGTGTTTTTTTCCATGGGTTCATTTTCATAGATGATAGAGCAGGTTGGTCCCATAATTAATTCTAATAAAATTACATGTACCGGAGTTAAGATATTGGGATATATCCAACCCAATGCTAAGGGAATAAAAACGGTTAAAACAATTGGTATGTGTATTGAAATTATGTACTGAATTGCTTTTTTAAGGTTTGCATATATTCGTCTTCCCATACCAATGGCATCAACCATTTTAGACAAATCATCCGATGTTAAAATTAATGAAGCAGCCTGCTTTGCAATTTCAGATCCTTTTTCACCCATAGCAATACCTATATGAGCAGCTTTAAGAGCCGGACCGTCATTTACACCATCTCCGGTCATTGCAACAATTTCATTGTTGGCTTTTAGAGCATTTATTATTTTTAGTTTCGCCTCGGGAAACATTCGTGTAAAAATAGCTGTATTTAAAACTTTATGTTGCAATTGTTTTTCATTTAAAAGCATAAGTTCATCTCCAGAAATATTTTTTTCAATTCCCTCAAAGCCAATCTGTTTTGCGATTGAAATAGTAGTAGCTGTGTTATCACCTGTAATAATTTTAACAGCAATACCGGCAGATGCAAAATCATGTAAAACACTGCTGATATTACTCTTTGGAGGATCATAAAAAGCTACTATTCCTTTAAAGTTAAAGGAAAAACTTTGTTGCCTTTTAGGAAATGTTTTTTCGTCAAAAAAAGCTTCAGCAACTCCCAAAACACGATATCCGTCTTGGGATAATTCTTGTAATGCTTTCTGAACTATTTTTTTTTGGTTACTTGTGAAATTTGATATTTCAAAGAAAGCTTCAGGAGCCCCTTTTGCAGAGATGATTCTTTTACCGGCACTATTTTCAAAGATATGGGTCATCATGGGTGGCTTGCCATCTAAAGGATATTCATGAATAATACTATAATCGTTTCTCAAATCTTTCAAGCAATTATCTGCATAGGAGTGATGTAGAGCTCTTTCCATAGGGTCAAAGGGAATTGGCTCGCTAGCCCACATAGCAGTAGTGATAAGTTCTTTTTCCCCTTTGTTAAATGGTTTTTTTAGCGATGATATTTTTTCAGAAGCCATCGTGAAAACTTTTGCCAAGCTCATTTTATTTTCTGTGATTGTTCCGGTTTTATCTATGCAAATTACCGTTGCGCTACCTAAAGTTTCTACTGTCTTCATTTGCTTTACCACAACGCCCATTTTCAATAAACGCCATGAACCAATTGCCATGAACGTTGTAAATGCAACTGGAATTTCTTCGGGTAAAATACTCATTGCAAGTGTGAGTGCCTTTAACAAACTATCTAAAATGTTATAAGAATGCAAATAATTCAATAGCCAAACAATGATGAAAATAGCAGAACCAAGAATTACCATCTTTTTGATAAAATTGTTGATTTGCTTTTCTAAAGGGGTTTTTTCTTCTTGGATACTCTCTAAACTTTTACCAATTTTTCCAAGTTTCGTTTCGTTTCCAATTGCTGTAATTTTTGCAATAGCGAGACCACTGGCTACCATAGTTCCTTTGAAAATGGAGTGATCAAGCGTAGTTTTATCTTTAAAAACTGAAAATGATTCTCCAGTAAGCAACGATTCATTCACCGAAAAATCATTAGAATGTACAATAATGCCATCAGCTGCAATAGTCATTCCTTCTTCCACCATCAAACTGTCGCCAACTACAATTTCTTCACTTTTTATTTCTTGTAGGGTACCATTTCTTATGACCTTACAAGTAGGTTTAGAAAATTGCTTAAGTTTTTCTAATGCATTTCTGCTTCTGGAATCTTGGTAAAAAGAAATTGCCGCAACAAGAACTATCGCCAGCGCTAAAAATATTCCATCGCCAGTATTTCCCGTGGCAAAATAAATAGATGAAGCAATAAAAAGCAGGATTATCATAGGCTCTTTTAAAAGACTTTTTAGAGCGCTAATAATTCTGCTTTCTTTTTGGAAGATTAAACTGTTTTTTCCACAAATATTTCTTGAAGCAACGACTTGTTCTTCTGATAATCCGTCAATATGATATGGTTTTTCAGGCACTTATGCTACATTAAATATTAATTTTACCTAATCCGTAATGTTTTGATGGGTAGAGTATTCCACCTTTTAATTGAAATAAATTATGAAAAGGATCTTCTAGTAAATCTAAATGCCCATCCAAATCGGCATATTCAATATTTTGTCGACTTAAAGCAAAATGCAAGCCGGCAGAAATTCCGAGAGAACATTCATCTAAACAACCTACCATAACTTCCATTCCGGATGCTCTCGCAACTGAATTGATATGTTTCGCCTCTGAAATCCCACCAACTTTCATTAATTTTATATTTACCATATTTATCAAGTCGTCATTTGCAAGTTTAAAAGCATCTTTCAAGGTCTTCAGACTTTCATCTGCCATAACCGGAATATTAATTTTATGTGTACGTTTGGCTAATTTTTTTTCTAATTTTTGTGTTGTCGGTTGCTCTAAAATTTCAATATTGAAATCTTTTGTTTTATTAATGAACTTAATACATTGTTTTGGAGTATAACCTTGGTTGGCATCGAATCGAAGCTGAAACTCAGAGCCAAATCTTTCACGCATAAGGTGAATTTTTTCGACGTCTTCTTCTAAATTCAAACCGCCTTTAAGTTTTATAATGGTAAAACCTTTCTTTAAAAATTTTTTGGTGTGCTCCAAGGTTTTGTCCAAAGGTTCAATAAATATGGTGATACTCGTAGGAATCGAATGTCGATAACCACCAAGCAATTGATATAAAGGTAGTTTTGCTTTGCGTGCAAGAATATCTTGCAAAGCCATATCTACCATTGCAATTGTTGAAGCAGATTTTGGGATGGTTTGCTTTAAAATATTTGTAAACAAAGCAATCTGAAAAGGAGACTGATTTAACAATAAATTTTCAATTATCGTTATGTTTTTAATTACATGTTCAGGTGTTTCCCCAGTAACTTCTAAATCTGGAGCTGCACACCCCCAACCAATTATACCTTTATCTGTAATTAATTTTAAAATAATATTAGAAGTTTTTGTAATTGTTTCATATGCAATGGTATACGGAATTTCTAATGGCATGTCAATTCTGAAATATTCAATTTTTTCGATGATCATATTAATTTCTGTTTTGTTTTAATTCTTCAGATTAAGCATTTTTTATGGTATCAATAAATTCTGATTTGAGAGCTATCGAAGTACTTGTTTCAATTTCTCCCACATAATTTTTAATGCAACAAGAACCTGTGGTTTTTGGTACTATGTGACTTTTTTCACATTTAATTTTTTTTAATGCTACAAAAGATTCTAAACTAATTATTTTAAGTATTTTTTTAACACAGTAACCAATTCGTCTGCACCGTATTGTAATATATCAAAAGCCGGCAGTTTGGTTTCTTTCTTTATCTTGGCACATGCCGGAAGAATTTCGTCAATTTCCATATCTTCATGATTTACCGTAATTGCAATTACTTTTTTGCCAGAAATAGTTTCGATGGCATTAATTTGCTCTTTTAACGGGTGTAAAATATAACCTGGAAATCCGTCATATTCAACCCTTTTTGGAGCATGTTGTAAAATGACATAATCTGGTCTTCCGGCAGCTAAAATTTCAAAACCACCAGGGTAAGCAGGATTCATCAAACTACCTTGACCTTCAATTACCAAAACATTTGGATTTTCATTTTTCCAGGCTTCGTGAGTGGCATGCTCAATTTCACCCGAAACAAAATCATTGACACAACTATCCATAATCATTGAATATTTTGCCCCTTGCATCCAAGCTGTTTGACCTGTTCCTATCATATTTGCTTTTAAACCTGCTTTTTGAAAAGCATGTACCAAAATCCATGCTGAAGTTCTTTTTCCTATGGCGGAATCGGTTCCTAATAGAGCAATTTTCAAGCAGTTTACCTCTTCAATTTTTCCTGTAAAAAAATGCAATTCGTCGCGATCTGGAGTTCTCCTCACATCCCGAACACGGCAATTATTTTTCTTGGCAATTCGCATAAGTTCTTTATCCTTAAATAAAAAATCATGCAATCCGCTATCGACATTCAACCCTAAATCTAGCGCCTTCTTTACTACTCGTCTACCTTCTTTGGGTAAGCGACCGCCATCTGGTGCCAAACCGATTACTAGGTTCTCGGGCTTATTATCTTCCCCAAGAGCTATTAAAGCTACTTTTAAGTTTCTAAAAATAGGAATTCCATTGGGTTTGCCATCTAACACAAATCCCGCATCTTTACCGGCATATTTTTGATCTAGGATACCAACCACGTCGTAACGTTCGGTAAAACGTGCTAATCCATGAGCGGTTTTTCCGTTGGGAGTATTAAAAGCACCATCAGAATAGACTAATGCTTTGCCATCAATTGTTTTTTTCATTTTTTTAGTATCTTCCTGTTAATATTGCGACATAACGGTCGTTTATAAATTCATTTTTTTCATGCATTTCGAGCATGGCAATTAAACCTGCGGTAGATGCCGGCAAAATTCTATAGCCTTCTTTTTTATGCAAAAAAATGCTCATTTCTTTCATCTTTTTATCACTTATATGTTGTGCTTGTCCTTGACTTTTATGAATTGCGTATAAAGCTTCATCACCGTCAAAGCTATGCCAGTTAATCAAAGGTTCGTTGATGACTGTTTCTTTAACCGCTTTAGGGTCAATATCTTTACAATGATCGAGTCCGGCTTTGAATGAAGTGATAATCGGATTTTTATAAGCAGCTGATCCCGCGATAAACATCGGAATTCTCGAAGTTTTACCACGTTTATACAAACTTACAAAACCGCGATAAACACCAGCCAACAAAGTGCCATTAGAAACTGGAGCTGCAACATATTTTGGGGCATCTCGAAGTTGGTCATAAATTTCATTTGCAATTTCAGCATAAGCAGAAATTTGCAAGGGAGTATTAACCCCACCAGGATTTGCATCGTACCATTCGTGTTGAGATGCCAATTCGCTGGATGCTATAACTGTATCTTCATACGAACCCGGTAATCGAATTATCTGGGCATTAAAGGCTTCCATTTCTCTAATTCGATCCGTATGATAAGACTCTGGAATGAATATTTTACACTCCAATCCTGCCAAATAAGCTGCAAAAGCGACGGCAACGCCATAATTTCCACAAGTTGCCAAAGATATGGTAGCATAATCCCGTCTAAAAGCATCATGTACTTGAGCAAAGGCAATCCGGTCTTTTTGTGTACCTGATGGATTCTCTCCTTCATATTTAATGTACAATTGGCGAATGTCTAATTCACGCTCTAAATTCCGAGCTCGATTTAGCGAAGTATCCCCAATTTCCATACTGATAATTTCTTCAAATGATTCAATTCTATCCACCATCGACAAGCTTTTATCTTTCACTAAATCACTTAATATAGTGACCTCTTTGGTTATTTTTATATCAGCCGATTTAACGCCATCCAATAAATTCATAATTCTTTTTTAAGTTGGAATTCTTTATAAAGATATAAAATAATATTAGTTATTATTTTTTATTTTATCTGAACAAATCAATTTTAAAATTACAATTTTATTCCATTTTTAACAGAGAAATAGTATATTGCTTCTCTTTTAAAAAAAGCATCAAAAACGCAATAAAATAAGAAATTTAAACCTCAAATTTTAACAAAGACCATTCCTTTATGATTGAACTTGCAGGAATTATTATTTTAGGAACATTAGCACAATGGTTTGCTTGGAAATTAAAGATTCCGGCCATTTTGCCTTTAATACTAATTGGTTTATTGGTTGGTCCATTTTCAACACTTTATACGGCAGACGGTAGTAAATTAATTGAGCCGGTTTGGAATGGAGAGTCAGGTCTTTTTCCTGGAGAACGATTGTTTAATTTTGTGTCGTTAGCGATTAGTTTGATTTTGTTCGAAGGTGGATTGACACTTAAAAAAGAAGAAATTAAAAATGTGGGTCCCGTAATTTATAAGCTCATAACAATTGGTTCTTTCGTTACCTTAATACTTGCTGGAATAGCAGCTCATTTTATTGAGGGATTGAGTTGGCAAATTGCCTTTCTGTTTTCCTCTCTCATTATAGTAACCGGTCCAACGGTTATTACTCCAATTTTAAGAAATCTAGCCATAAAAAAAGATGTTTCTACTGTTTTAAAATGGGAGGGGATTTTAATCGACCCAATTGGCGCATTGGCGGCGGTTTTGGTTTTTGAATTTATAAGTGTTGGTGGTGCGGAAGGAAGTGCTTATACTCGTGAAGCCTTGATTGAATTTGGAAAAACTATTGTCATCGGTTTTTCTATTGGGTTTTCATCAGCCTATGCCTTTGCAATAGCTTTAAAAAATAAGATGATTCCGCATTATTTATTGAATGTTGTAGCACTAGCATTGGTTTTAGGAGTTTATGTGCTTTCTGATTCCTTTGCCCATGAAAGCGGTTTATTGGCAGTTGTAATTATGGGAATGGTTCTAGGAAACATGAAAATGGATCTGTTGAAAGATGTTTTATATTTTAAAGAAACTATTAGCATTTTACTTATTTCTATTCTATTTATTTTATTATCTGCAAATATAAATATAGCCGATTTGGAGCGGATATATAATTGGGAATCTTTACTTTTATTTGGCGTAGTTGTTTTGATTATTCGTCCGATAGGTGTTTTCTTAAGTACTGCGGGTTCTAAATTACGGTTCAATGAAAAATTGTTTATCAGTTGGGTAGGTCCTCGGGGTATTGTTGCTGCAGGTATCGCTTCGTTATTTGGATTAAAGTTAACGATGCAAGGTGTTGAAGGTGCAAATTATATAACCCCTTTGGTTTTTATGATAGTTTTAGGAACCGTTTTGTTAAATGCCACAACTGCGAAACTTTTTGCCAAAGCAACCAAAATTTTGTTATTAAAATCAGAGGGAATTTTAATTGTTGGAGCATCTAGCCCAGCGAGATTAATTGCATCCTATTTGCAAAAAAATAATAGGAGAGTTGTATTGATTGATAGTAACCCCAAGCATATTGAAAATGCAAAAAAACTGGGTCTCGAAGCTATTGAATGTGATTTATATTCAGTTGACTTGTTAGAAAATATTGAATTGAATGATGTTGGCTATTTGTTGGCCTTAACAGGGAGTACAACTGTAAATCTGTTTGCTTTAGAAAAATTAACAGAGCAATTTGGTGAGCATGGTGCCTTCCGATTCATTAGCACCGAAGAAATGAAAGATCCAGATAGTATTCCAGATGAAGGCTTATTCTCTCATGAGGATGATTATACCAATTTTAGTGAGGTTATTCGCGATTATCCATTGGTTAATGAGATTGTATTAAACTCGCAGGAGCATTATTTAAAAATTTTAAAAGCAGCAAGACAAGATCCAAATACTATTCCGATTTTTGTTAAGGATAATAAGAATGAAATTTTTATTATTCCTTCTCAAACGAGACTTTTAGAGATTAAACCAGGAAATAAAATGATGTATTTGGGTAAGAAAATAGAAATTTAGTCACCTTATTAAAAGATTCATATTTTGATGGAAATGAAAAAAATTAAATGGGGAATAATTGGTCTGGGAAATATTGCGCAACAATTCGCAAGAGACCTAAAGTTAGTGCAAGAAGCAGAATTATATGCTGTAGGTTCTAGAAATAGCGAAAATGCTAAAAAATTCGCTTCTAAAAATAATGTAGAAAAAGCTTATGGTTCTTACGAAGATGTGATGAAAGATCCCGAAGTTTCTATAATTTACATCGCCACGCCACACGATTCCCACGCTGAATTGAGTATAAAATGTTTAGAGTACGGTAAACATGTGCTTTGTGAAAAACCAATAGCATTGAATTATGTACAAGCTTCTAAAATGGTTGCAGCGTCGAAAAAAGCCAATCGATTTTTAATGGAAGCATTGTGGACACGTTTTAATCCAACTTTTCAAGAAGTTCTTCAAAATATTCAAAATGATGTTCTAGGAGAAATTACTTATATCAACGCAGATTTTGCTTTTATTGTTGATATTCCAAAAAATAGATTGACAGACATCCAAAATGGTGGTGGTTCTTTATTAGATATTGGCCTTTACCCATTATTTTTAAGCTATCTAATATTGGGAATGCCATCTAAAATTTTGGCTACAGCGAATTTTATGGAAACCGGAGCGGACAAACAAACTTCAATGATTTTGCAATATGATAAGGCCCATGCGGTTTTACATAGCAGTTTTGTTGCTTCCTCAAATATGGTCGCAACGATAAGCGGGTCTAAAGGAAAAATAAATATACATCCTGTTTGGCATGAAACTCAGGGATATTCCATAATAAAAAACAATCATAAGGTAGATTATAATTTTCCTACAAAAGGAAAAGGATTTACCTATGAAATTGAAGAATGCCATGCATGTATTCGTCAAGGAAAAATTGAAAGTTCGCAGTGGTCACACCAAAACAGTTTGGATTTGATTTCAATCGTAGATACCGTTAAAAAACAAATCGGACTTCATTTTCCTTCTGAAACTAAAATCAACTAACTTAAGTATTATATTATGAAAAAATCTTTATTTGTCGCGTTTGTAGTTTCCTTGGGCGGATTCTTATTTGGTTTTGATGCTGGTATTATCTCTGGAGTCATGAACTTTGCCGGACCTGAATTTAATTTGAATGAATTACAATCAGGCTGGGTGGTAAGCTCGCCTTCTTTCTCGGCAATGATTGCCATGCTAATTGCGGGGCGCTTAAGTGATATTACGGGTCGTAAAAAAATTCTGATTGTTGTGGCATTTTTATATGCTATTTCTGCTCTTTTATCGGCGTATGCATCTTCATATGAAATGCTTTATATAGCTAGAATGATTGGTGGTATAGCTTTTGGATCCGCATTGATTTTAGCACCAACCTATATTGCCGAAATATCTTCTGCTGAAAATCGAGGTAAATTAGTATCAATTCAACAATTAAATATTGTTCTTGGATTTTTTGCAGCATTTTTAAGTAATTACTATTTTAATAAAGAACTAACTTCAGGTGCAAGTACTTTCTTAACCGAAGATAATGTTTGGCGCTGGATGTTAGGCGTTGAGTTATTGCCGGCAGTTGCTTATTTTATTCTGTTATTTTTTGTACCTAGAAGTCCACGATGGTTATATATGAAAAATAAGGTGGAAGAAGCTAAAAAAGTGCTTATCCAAATGCATGGAAGTGTAAAAGCAGAATTGGAAATTGTATCTATTGAGAAAAATATAAATGAACAAGAAAATAAAGAGAAAGTTGCAATTAAAGAATTATTAAAACCTGCATTGCGATTTATTCTTATTGTTGGATTAGTATTAGGAGTTTTACAGCAAATCACGGGTATTAATGCTATTTATTTTTATGCAACCTCTATTTTTAAACAAACCGGTATCGGAACAGATGCTTCGTTTTCATCAGGAGTTTTATTAAGTTTTATTTCGTTATTATTTACAGTTGCAGCGATATTTTTAATTGATAAAATGGGCAGACGACCATTATTACTTGTTGGTATAGCGGGAATTTCGATCAGTTTGCTAATTTGTGCTTATGGTTTCAATCAGGCAACCTATGAATTAACAAGTGCAGATATTGCCAAGTTTGAAAATATCGATCAATCGAAACTACAAGGAATTGCTGATAAAAAGTATGACAATGATTTGGATTTCAAAAATGACATGAAAGCAGCATTAGGAAATCAAGTTTATGCTAAAAATGATGGAGTAATCTTAGAAGCGGCAACCAAAATGAATGCTGCCTTAGTTCTTATCGGAATTTTAGGTTTTATAGCTTGTTTTGCTTTTTCTTTAGGGCCGGTAATGTGGGTTATGCTCTCTGAATTATATCCGAATAGGTATCGAGGTTTAGTTATCGGAATTATTGGTTTTATCAACTCATTTATTAGTTGGTTAGTGCAACAAGTTTTTCCGTGGGAGTTATCGAATTTAGGTAATGCAATGACATTCTTTATTTTTGGTATTATAGCCTTAGTAGGATTTTTTGCTTTATTAAAAATTCTTCCGGAAACGAAAGGAAAATCGTTAGAGCAAATTGAAATGGAATTGGTGAAATGAAAACCGAATTTATTAAAAATCCGATATTAAAAGGTTTTAATCCTGATCCTTCTATTTGTCGTGTTGATGATGATTATTATATCGCAACATCGACTTTTGAATGGTTTCCCGGTGTTCAAATTCATCATTCCAAAGATTTGAAACATTGGCAAGTAATTGCACATCCTTTAAATCGAGTTTCTCAATTGGATTTAAAAGGTATCCCGGATTCTTGTGGAGTTTGGGCGCCATGCTTATCTTTTCATGACGGAATTTTTTATTTGGTATTTTCAAATGTAAAATCTTTTGACGGAGTTTGGAAAGACACGCCAAATTTTGTTGTTACAGCAACTGAAATTACCGGAGATTGGAGTGAACCTATTTACTTAAATTCGAGCGGTTTTGACGGTTCTTTTTTTCATGATAACGATGAAACTTGGTTTACCAGCATGCTGGTAGATCATCGGAATAATAATTTTTTTGGGGGGATAATTTTACAAGAATATAGCAAAGAAGAAAAACAATTGGTGGGTGAAATATTCTATCTTACTGAAGGAACAAAACTTGGTTTAAGCGAAGGTCCGCATTTGTATAAAAAAGATGAATACTACTATTTGCTTTTGGCAGAAGGTGGTACAGAATATAATCATGCTGCAACGATACTGCGTTCAAAAATAATTACAGGACCTTATGAAGAGCATCCAGAGAATCCAATTTTATCTAGTAAAAATAATGCAAATCATCCATTACAAAAAGCAGGACATGCCTCTTTAGTTACAACACAATTCGGAGATTGGTACCTTGTATTTTTATTGGGAAGACCTCTAACGCCAAGAGGTAGATGTGTTTTAGGTAGAGAAACCGGAATTGAAGAAATTATTTGGGAAAATGGGTGGCCTTATTTAAAAACAAAAAATAGCCTGCCACGGCTTCAGATTCCCAATCCAAAACTAAAAGAAGTTGTTCTAGCTAAAGAGAAAAATAGAGATGACTTTGATTCAGAGAAATTGAACTTTACTTTTCAATCTTTGCGAATTCCAAGAAATGAAAATTGGATATCATTAATAGAACGACCTGGATTTTTACGATTAAAAGGAAAAGAATCTTTAAGTTCGACGCATACACAGGCATTAATTGCAAGACGTTTGCAGCATTTTAATGCAGAAGTTTCTACTTGTATTGAATTTGAGCCAAAAACATTTCAACAACTCGCTGGTTTGGTATTGTATTATAATACAGGTCATTATCACTATTTGCACGTAACAAAAAATAAGACTGATAAAATTTTATCTATTACTTCTAGCAATAATTTTACCCAAAAAGAACAAGAAGAAAGGGTTGTCGTTACTGGTAAAAAGCGCATTGTACTAAAAGCGACAATTCAACGCGAAATAGTACAATTTAGTTATAGCTATGAGGATACCGATTTCAAAAATATTGGTAAAATTTTAGATATGAGTATTTTGTCGGATGATTATGTGCGTGATGGAAGCAAACGATATCGTCCAGCATTTACGGGTTGTTTTGTAGGTTTGTGCTGTCAAGATTTGATGTCGAATAAGCATTATGCCGATTTCGATTGGTTTTCTTATAAACAACTTTAGACCTTAAATGATTAAAAACACTACTATGAAAATTAAAATTTTATTCCTTATCCTTCTAACAATCTTATTATTTAATTGTAAAAAATCCGAAAAGGAAACCTTGGTTAAGAAAGAAAAAAACACAGAAAAAAATCGTGCAAAATTTGAACCGGAAGACGGACAAGTCATTTTATTTATTGGTCAAGAGTTGGATGCTATTGGTGGTACAGAAGACTATAATAATGGATATATGGATCATTTTCAAACTCCAGGAGGTATTACCATGTACACAGATATCATGCCTGGGTTGACTGAAACCTTTTTAGATAAGTCATTTACCTATACCGGATTGAATGGAATATGGGAAACAGATGATTGGGGAGATGGCGATGAAAATATGTCACTTGTTTTAGAAGATGATGATTTTAAGAATTGTGCGCTTGCGATAGGATTAGCAATTATTGACAACGAAGAAAAAATTGCAGAAGGAGTTCATGACCATTATATTGAAAAAATGGGTAATTTTTTTAAGAGTTTGGGAGCTCGACCGATATTTTTACGCATTGGTTTTGAGTTTGCCGGTGAATGGAACCGTTATGATAGAAAGTCATATATCAAGGCTTTTCAACGAATTAAAGATAAATTAGATGCGCAAGGTGTTACCAATGTAGCTTATGTTTGGCAATCGAAAGGTTTTGGGCATACTTTAGAAAGTTTAGAAGAATGGTATCCTGGGGATGCATATGTAGATTGGTGTGCTTATTCTTTTTTTAGTAATTACAAGCAAGCAAAGATGATTGAATTTGCTGAGAAAAAGGGTAAACCTGTTTTTATTGCAGAAGCAACTCCAACCATAATTGATTTTGTAAATGACCCTGAAGGTACTACTGGTTTGACTAAAGAATTTATTCTTTCCAATCCGGAGCAAGCAAAAATGGCTTGGAATGAATGGTTTGTGCCGTTTTTTAAAACTATAAATGACTATCCTAAAACAGTAAAAGCGATAAGTTATATTAATGCAAATTGGAGAATTAGACCGAGATGGAAAGTGAATAACACATTTAAAAATATTGATGCCCGAATACAATTGAACGAGGAGTTATCCCAGAAATGGAAAGAAGAAATAAACAAACCAAAATATTTAAAAGCATCCCCGCAATTATTTGAACTATTGAATGGTGACGAAAATTAGGTGTAACTTCATATCGAAATTCAGCTGTTTTAATTATTATTACATTTCTTTAAAAAATATTTTTGGTTATTAGATTTATGAAAAAACTCACAATAAAAGATATAGCGCTTCATTTTAAAGTTTCTGTTTCGACAGTCTCTAAAGCAATTAATGATAGCTATGAAATTAGTGATAAGCTCAAAGAAAAAATCCAGAAATATGCAAAGGATAATAACTATTCACCGAATAAGGTCGCGCTTAGTTTATTGAATAAAAGTACGAAAACGATTGGCGTTGTACTACCAAATATATTGAGTTATTTCTTTGCTCAAGTTTGTTATGGTATTGAACGTGTTGCAGATGAAAAGGGTTATAGTTTGATTACTTGTATTAGTGATGAATCATATAAAAAGGAAGTAAAGACTTTAGAATTTCTTAGTGCTGGAACAGTAGATGGTTTGATTATTTCAATGACGGAAGAAACCCAGCATAAAAATCATATTAGCCACTTTAATGATATCATGGATAATAATATTCCGATGGTTTTATTTGATAGGGTTTTAGATTCCATTTCTTGTGATAAAGTCATTGTTGACGATATGGAAGCGGCATTTGAAGCGACTCAACATTTGCTAAAAATTGGTTGTAAAACGGTAGCTGTACTTTCTCCTTTAGATGATTCGAGTGTGGGAAAGTTACGTTTAAAAGGCTATCAAAATGCACTGAAAGATCATAGAATAACTTTCGAAGAAACACTAGTTTTAAGGTTGAAAAACGAGGAGAGTTTAGAAGATAGTTTAAATGAGTTATTGCAAAAAAAGAAAATTGATGGGGTGCTGGCATTAGATGAATTAACGGCGGTTAAAGCTTTGAGAGTACTAAAAACGAATAAATTAAGAGTTCCGGAAGATGTTTCTATTATTGGCTTTTCTAACGGAAGATTATCTCGATATGCATCTCCAACCTTAACTTCCATTAGCCAACATGGAAAATTAATTGGTGAAACTGCAGCTAAATTGTTAATAGATAAAATTGAAAAGAAAGTCGCTGCAGAAGTTCATACTACAAAAATTATCAAAACAGATCTTATTTTGAGAGAATCGACGAAGTTAAAAAGTCAATAACATAATTGAAATATGCGTAAAGGTTCGTAAATTTGTTGTAAACAAATACTTTGCTTCATGAAAAACATATTTTTTTATATTCCGATAATCTTTCTTTTTTTTTCTTGTCATGAGGAAAAGGAAATTAGTTCTATTAATGTAGAGAATTGGGGAAAGAGAAAAGCATCAGTAGCTCAAATAGATAGTTTAACGTATGGTAAAACATACCTTCCTGTCTATTCGCAAATATATCAGCTTCATGAGCATAAGAAATACGATTTGACTGTTACCGTAAGTCTAAGAAATATTTCTACAAAAGATACTATCTATATATTAAGTGCCGAATACTTCAATGAAAGTGGAGGATCTATACGTAAATATTTTAACCATACTATTTTTCTAAAACCTTTAGAAACTGCCGAAATAGTGATTGATGAACTGGATAAAGAAGGTGGAACAGGTGGTAATTTTATGTTTGATTGGGCAGTAAAAAATGAAAATAATTTACCTTTATTTGAAGCTATAATGATATCTACTACCGGGCAACAGGGATTATCATTTTCAACAAGAGGTGTACAGGTATTCGATAAAGAATAAAGATATTCTCAATTTTCTTAAATATTCTTGCCATTAATTTGATTATTGCAAAGTAAAAAAGGAAGGCCAAACTAATTAGTTTGGCCTTCCTTTTTGTTAGAAATATCCTAATTTTAACTAATAAAAAGATCTAAGTTTGACCTATATCTAGCACATAATTCTTTTTTTCAGGTCTAATTTTACCTTAATTAGAGTTAGTTCTATTAATATCAGACTACAATTTGGACTAAAAACGATGAATTTTAGGCAAAAAAGTATTTTTTCACTTCATTTTTACGTTTTTCAAAAATTTTAAAAAAAGATTTTATCCCTGAAATTAAGTAGGTTCATATCTGTAACTCAATTTTTATTACTACCCAGTTATAGGGAATAGGGAAACCTTTAGAAAATTATTTTACCATAAAACTTTCTATTTTTTATAATTTCAAAAATATATTGCGGATACTTTTTGAAGAATAGTAAAAATCATAAAGACTTGTACAACAAATCTGTAATGTGCTTTTTAAAGCATTTTAACATCAAATTTTTTCGACATTTTCCCATTCATGGTTTATAGGTATATTACAAAATCCCACTTTTATCTATTGTAAAATAGGTAAAAACAGGCTTATATTTGAGGTATAATCTGAGCATCGGCTCAGATTATGAATACCTTAAACGGTATATTTTTAAAAAATTGTATTTAAACTTTAATTTTTTTTATGGCGTAACATTACTTTATTCTATTAATTTTTAAGATTAAGATTTTACCGGTTAGAAATTTCATAATCTAAATTTCAAAAATTACCAAAATAAATATCGATTACTTCTTCAAAAAATAGTTGAAATACTACAAGCAATAACAACAATAACAATACTTCCCACCAATTAACGAATTCTTTCATGAATTCAAATAATTAAACTTAAAAAATTTCAATTATGAAAAAGATGACTTTATTATTCTGTCTAAGTATTGTTGGGTTTGTAGGATATGCACAACAAGAAAAATCACCAGATTTAACATCTGAAAATAGTATAACTATTACTATTGAAAACAACGATTTTACAATGCAAGAAATTGCTTTATTCATCTAAATGATTTTAATTGGGATGTGAGTTTTGAAAATAATTCACATGAACTAACGCATCACACTACCGATGTAATGAGTATCGAAAACAACTATATTGAAGGTACTTATACGTATAATGATTATGCTTTAAGCTCTGATTTTGAACCTGTTGTAATACAAATTTTAAATAAATAGTTTTCAGTTAAATATCCTTTAATACGCTTAAAAGTTATCTTCCCTACATAAATAATATCCTCTGAGTTATTCAGAAACATCAAAAAATATCGCAAAAAAATAACATTAAAAAATATACGCTATGAAAAATTTATTCTTATTAATCGCTTTTACTTTAATAACATTCACCGGATTTTCACAAACAGAAGAAACTGCTCCGGCAAAGATCACCAAATATGTAACAACTTTTCCAAATGGAGAAGAAGCAATTACCATATTAGAAAACTCAAATTCAAATAATTT
>RCMY010001060.1_pt1 | contig 26157 bp, 22 predicted proteins | sample 2041341 | NCBI WGS metagenome assembly RCMY01 (sample SAMN09708234, study PRJNA481090) | Marine sediment metagenome, whole genome shotgun sequencing project.
TCCGACAGAGACCGGTTCTCATGAAGGCTTGGTAAAAACAGCCTACTCGGGTCGTTATCTTTTGCGAAGACTACTTCTGCAACGGCCACTAACGTTTTATGGGACTATTTTTTTACCTCGTTCTGTAGGCGAGCAAAATCCCGAAGGGTAGAGAAATTGACATATTTCAGAACGGTCTCTTGATCCCCCTTTTTTTTAGTAGTTCTTTTTTGATATATTGATCTAATCACTAACTTACAACACTTATCAAATTTCCGAAAGGTGGTATTATATTCTGATTTAGAATATCTCGGATTCTAAAATATAAATAGTGTCAACGTATTCGAGAGGCATTCTACTGTTGCTGTTACTATTGATCTGTTTCTTAGGACACAGTCAAACTGAAACCTATTCGTTAACCGGAAAAGTTCAAAATGGTTCTAATGATGTCTCAAACGTATTGGTTGTCAACCTAGCTTCCAAGAAATCGACCATCACAGATACTTTGGGTCTATTTACTATTGAGGTTAAGCTTAGGGATTCATTGCGATTCTCCGCACTTCAATACATCCCCAAAAAAATCACGGTTACCGACTCCGTTCTCTATCAAAAAATGATAATTGTAGAATTGGTAGAGAACGTTATCAATTTGGATGAGGTCATGGTAACACCGTACAACCTCACTGGACATATCGACAGTGATATAAAAAGACTTCATATAGAACCCACCGTCAATTCTTCAACATTGGGCTTGCCAAACGCAAATCTGCAAGGAATAACCCAAGGGGAACGACTGCTGTTGGAGGCAGATAGGGGGAAATTCGTGCGTTTGGCCACCATCGAAGACCAAGGAAAAATATTTGAGGTACTTGGATATGCTTCTTTGACCGTAATTATCAATACGCACAAAATATTGAACCGGGTCTCAGGCAGAACCCAAAATTTAAGAGGGAGGGTAAATCGCGATGAAGATTTACTTGTGGAAAGTAATCTAATTACCCTTTTTTCAAGGGAAACCCTATCTGAAGGCTTAGGAATACCACGGGACAAGATGAATGGTTTTCTAACCTACTGCTTGTCACAATCGGATTTTTCAACGCTTTCGGAAAAACCCGACACCCTTGACATTTGGGAATATCTTCGAGAAAGAAGTGATGAATTTAAGGAAACCGGTACTTTTCAAAAATGAATACCAAAGAAAATTCTATTCCCGATACATCAAATACTTCCCTCGAACCTTCCTGAATTTCTCCAGATCGCCTTGCCAGGTTTCCTTGATCTCTTCCTCGGTCTTTCCCGCCTCGATCAGTTGTTGCAGTTTTTCGGTGCCGGCGTGTTTGGTGAAGCCGCTGGTATTGAAGACTTTGGTTTTGTCAATGGCATTGGTGTAGGCGTCTATCACCCATTGTAGCGAAACTTCCTGCATTCTCGGGTTTTCCGATAGGTCTTTGCCGAAGCACTTTTTGCCTTGTTCCTTCGGATGTTTCGATCCGAAATTTGGCATGGGCGTATAGGTAAAACTGTACTGGGTACTATCTAAAAAAGAGGCTCCGTAACGTTGAAACTGGAATTCAGTACCCCGCCCAGCATTAATATTGGTGCCCTCGAAAAGGCCCAAGCTAGGATAGAGCGTTATGGAAGTATCATCGGGCAGATTGGGCGATGGCCTGACCGGCAGGCTGTATTCGGTTTTATGGTTCCAGTTTTCTAAGGGAATTACAGTGAGGTCTACTTTCTTTTTGCCTTCCAGCCGTCCTTCATCATTGATCATTTGGGCGTATTCGCCGATGGTCATGCCGTAGACTAGGGGGATTTCTGTCATCCCTAAAAATCCCGTATGCGCAGTTTCCATCGTGGGGCCGTCTACATAGTGTGCATTAGGGTTTGGGCGATCTAAAACCACGATCTGCAGATTGTTTTCGGCGCAGGCTTCCATAACGAGTTGCAGCGTGGCGATATAGGTATAAAAACGTACGCCGACATCCTGAATATCGAAAAGCACCAAATCGAGGTCTTTTAACTGCTCGGTAGAAGGCTTCCTATTTTTTCCGTATAGGGAAATCAAAGGCAATCCTGTTCGAGAATCAACCCCATCCTTAACTTTCTCCCCCGCATCCGCTTCGCCACGAAATCCGTGCTCGGGGGCGAATACTTTTTTGATATCCACATTCAAGGATAACAATGAATCTACCAAATGAGTGTAAGGGGTTTGCGGTTTGTTGCTTTGTGCATTTTGTCTTCCGTCATCCGCGATCGGTCTTCCGTCTTCCTTAAAGATAACACTCGTCTGATTCGCTACCACGCCCACTTTTTTCCCATCGAGCAGCGTGAGATATTCCGCTGTTCTATTAGCCGCTACAATGACCGGTTCCGGAACAAGGGAATCGGTTTCGACCAAAGCTATCTCTGGCTTGGTCTTCTCGGATTTAGATAGGTTTCCGCAGGCGTAGACCGCCAAAAACAAAATGAAAAACGTACTTTTGATGTTAATTATGTTCACAATAAAAACCTTGGATTGAATTTTGAATATTTCTTGGCCAAACGCCTCATAAAGGGCGCAGCGCATAAAGTTAGTATTTCCGCTCCGATAATAAAAATAGCGATCGCCGCTATCGCTTTGGGTTTGATCATGATGCTGATTGCCATTTCCACAGGTGTGGGCCTAAAATATAAGATCCGTGAAAAAGTGGCCGCGTTCAATGGGCATATCCAGATCTCGAACTACGACAACAATGCCTCCGATGTTTCGGTGGTGCCGGTTTCGTTGGATCAGGATTTTTACCCGGAATTCAAATCCGTCGATGGTATTGCCAACATACAGGCGGTAGCTAGTAAAGGTGGCATTATTCGCACGGAAGACACCTTCGAGGGCATCATCGCCAAAGGGGTCGGCAGCGATTATAATTGGACTGTTTTCGAGGAATATCTTGTCGATGGAGAACTACCGGATTATTCGGGGAATCTGAACGATGAGGTTTTGATGTCCCGGTTGATGGCGAACCGTTTACACCTTAAAACTGGCGATTCGTTCTTTGCATTTTTCCTGAAGGATGACAGTGTGGACCAACTGCCCAACCAGCGGAAATTTACCATCACGGGACTCTACGACAGCGGTTTCGAGGAATTTGACGGGCTGTACATTTTTACCGACATCCGCCATATTCAGCGGATGAATAAATGGGATGATGACCAAGTAGGAAATTTCGAGGTCTTTTTGAACAACTTCGATGATATCGATGCCAAGAGCAAAGAAATTTATGGGAAGACGCTTTCCTCGTTGGATACCCAGACCATTATCGATAAATATTACAAGATTTTCGAGTGGATCGGCCTGTTCGATTTCAATATCATCCTTATTATTGGTATTGTCATAATTGTCAGTGGGTTCAATATGATCACTGCCCTTTTGGTGCTTATTTTAGAGCGTACCCAAATGATCGGCATCCTAAAAGCCCTCGGGTCGGCAAACTGGAGCATCCGAAAGGTGTTTCTGTACAACGCCGCCTATCTAATCGGTATCGGGTTGTTTTGGGGCAACGTCATTGGCTTAGGTGCCATTTGGATTCAAGATACTTTCAAAGTTGTTAAATTCCCGAATCCCCAGGAATATTATATCGATTACGTTCCTGTACATATCGATGGCGTTACGATTCTCCTTTTAAATGTCGGAGTTTTGGTATTGTGCCTGTTAATGCTGCTAGTGCCTTCGTTTATCATTACGAAAATCACACCGGTGAAGGCAATCAAGTTTGAATGAATAAAGTTGCAGTTGCCCCGAAGCGTCGGGGGCGGTTGGCAGTAATTTAAGGTTCAATTGCTACTTCGTAGTAGTTTAGGGTTAAAGGTTATTGTTTTGTTCGAGCTACCCAATCCCAAATCTCAATTCTAATATCACAAATCTCATATCTAATGAAATACGCAAATAACATCCTCGAAACCATCGGCAACACGCCATTAGTCAAGCTGAATAAACTGACTTCGGAATTGCCTTGCTTGGTGTTGGCGAAATACGAGACTTTTAACCCCGGTAATTCGGTGAAGGATCGCATGGCTTTGCAGATTGTTGAGGATGCTGAGGCGGCGGGCATCCTTAAACCTGGGGGCACCATTGTCGAAGGTACATCCGGCAATACGGGTATGGGCTTGGCTTTGGCGGCGATCGTGAAAGGGTATAATCTTATTTGTGTGGTCAGTGAGAAGCAGTCCAAAGAAAAGGTCGATATACTCAAGGCCATGGGAAGCGAGGTACATGTATGCCCCACCGATGTCGAACCCGACGACCCCAGAAGTTATTATTCGACGGCGCGACGCTTGGCGAAAGAGATTCCCGGGGCTTGGTACGTTAACCAATATGACAATCCTTCAAATACCAAGGCGCATTTTTTGAGTACGGGTCCCGAAATCTGGGAGCAGACCGATGGCAAGATTACCCATTTTGTTGTCGGGGTCGGCACTGGCGGTACGATTTCGGGAGTGGGGAAATTCTTGAAATCCAAAAATCCCGATATCAAGATTTGGGGCGTGGATACCTACGGCTCCGTCTTTAAAAAATATCATGAAACGGGCATCTTCGATGAAGCTGAAATCTATCCGTATATCACGGAAGGTATCGGGGAAGATATCCTCCCTAAAAACGTAAACTTTGACATTATAGACGGCTTTACCAAGGTGACCGATAAAGACGCGGCCGTTTACACCCAACGACTGGCGAAAGAAGAGGGCTTTTTCTTGGGGAACTCCGCCGGAGCCGCCATAAAGGGTGTCCTGCAACTTAAAGAGCATTTCACTAAAGACGATGTGGTAGTCGTACTGTTCCATGACCATGGCAGCCGCTATGTCGGGAAGATGTTCAATGATGCCTGGATGCGGGAGAAGGGGTTTATTGATTAAATTCGCTTTGCGCCATGCGCTAAAGACCTATAGCGATCGCTAGGCGGACTACGTATAGCGTATGAAACCCGTTTGCTAAACTGATTTTCCATTATATTCATGGGTGAACTAAAAAAAATCCAAAATGTTAGTACTAAAACTCGAAAACCAATCTGTAAAAATCGATGCTGGCGAACTCGTCAGTTTTCAAGTCGATGGCTATGAATACATCCATCAAAAGGGGAGTCCCGGTTGGGGCAGTTCCGACACCGAAATGTTTCCTATTATCGGGCCGACCGCAGAAGCGAAATTTCAGGTGCAGACGCCACGGGATATCGCTATCCAAGACCAGCATGGTCTATTGCGGGAAATGGAATATGAACTAATATCGCAAACGGAAACCGAGGCTGTTTTTCAAAAAAAGTACGAGGCACACACGCCGGTTAAAAATTCAAAATATCCCAAAAAATCGAACAAGGAATATTTGTTTTGGACGTATGATTTCCTTTTCCAAAAACAGTTTTTGTTGACGGATCCGGGCCTCGAAATCACCTTTATCGTTTCCGGCGAACGCGATAGTCCTTTTATGTTAGGATACCATCCTGCTTTTAAGCTACATTCGGAAAACCCCGAAATCGTTGCCGGAAAAAAGAGTATTTCCTTGGATGATATTCTTGCCGTGGGCAGCCGCGCTTTATATGTGCCGAACTGCGAGGAAATCCTATTAAAAGACGAGAAACAGCTTCAAATAAAAACCAAGGGCTTCGATAATTTTATGCTATGGACGGAAGTGCCCAACATGGTGTGTATCGAACCGATTACCTTTTACCCGTATTCCGTCGAGCAGCGGAATTTGCACGAAGGTTTTCGGTATTTGGATAATGGGGCGAAGACGTTTAAGGTCTGGATAAAGCCTTGAAAATTTGCATGACCCGCATATTGTACGTAACTTTATTTAATTAAAATTACGTATATGAACTCCAAGTTAACCCTTTCAATAAAAAGAAACATTATCGAGCAGGCCAAAGAATATGCCGCTGATCAAGGTAGAAGCCTATCGAATATTGTTGAAGAATACCTCAAATCGGTATCGGAAAAAAAAGATGTCGGGACTCATAAGAAACTCCATCCACTCGTTGAAGAACTTTCGGGATCAGTAAAGCTTCCTGATTCCGACGTAAATTATAAAGAACTTTTAGGGGACGCTTTGCTCGAAAAACACCTGAAATGAACGTTATTTTCGTTGATTCCGATTTCATTATCGATTTCTTGACCATGCGGAAACCCTTTGTTGAGGAAACCCAAGCAATATTTCAACTCGCAGCTCTTAAAAAAATCAAGATTTGCATTTCGTCCGTAACCGTGGTTAATGTAAATTATATCATTGGCAGATTGGAATCGAAAGACAAAGCACTGTGCAAAACAGAAAAACTAGTAAAGTTGGTCAACATTTTGAATGTGGGAGATTCCACCATAAAAAAAGCGCTGGCCTCTAATTTCAAGGATTTTGATGATGCGGTCCAGAATGCGTGTGCGATGCAATCGAAAATCGATGCATTGATTACTAGAAATGTAAAAGACTATCGCAAAAGCACCTTGTCCATCTTGACACCGAAAGAGTTTATGGTCAAAATGGATCTCCTATAAAAGAAAGTTATGCAAACATCAGGCTAATTCGATGACGACGGCAATGAAAGGAATCCCGATCTTTATTCCAAACCCCAATTATGTCTCAGTTGTAAAAACCAACATGACCCCAATGAGGAAATCATGTGCAACCTCACTCGTTTAGATCAGATGGGCGAGGATGAATTCAGATGTTACGCCTATCAAACATTAGGCAGTGAATATAAACGCCTATTGTTTTGTCCTCTTTACCTCCGTCAAATACTCCCCCAGTTCGCCACCATACTTCGAATCTGCAACCTCCGGGGTTAGGGAATTGTAGATAGAATCCAGATAAATGACATTGGCATCCGATACTTCAGTGAGGGCGATATAAGGCGCTATGTAGGAATCTTTATTGTTCAGCGCGAAATTCAAGGCAAAGGCATAGCCGCGCTGCACGTTTTTATTGCTTAATTGTTGAATGGAATCCATTTGTACCGAATCTAATGCGGTCTGCCGGTTCGCGGCGGTTTGCATCAGCTCTAGATTTTTAAAATTGAAACGTGACATGGTTTTTTGATATTCTTCCAATTTCTTTTGGGTCTTTGAACCCTCGATTTTAGCGTCGGTATCAAAAGTGTTCCAAGCCGTGTTAATGGTAATCGTACCAGGTTCGCCAAAAAAGGTAATGCGGTCATTGATGTCGTTCGCATCTTTTTTCTTGAGGTACAGATAGAATATTTCGGGACTCTCCAGCTCGGTCTTAAAACTAAAGCTGCCATCGCCTTGAACCTGTAGTGAATCTAAAGTGACCAAAGTAGAATCTGGAATGTATTGTAGAAATAACGTACCCTTTTTAAGGCCTTTGACCTTTCCGGTTACTGTCATGGTGTTCTCTGAAGCATTGCCACCGCAAGCAACAAGTACTAATGCAAGTAATAGGGATAATAGTACTGTTTTTTTCATTTTGGTGTTTGGATGGTGTTAAAAAAAAAGAGAATAGAGAAAAAGTCCGTCGGCAGCATGAAGAAACTTTAAAGTATCTGCTTCATCTCAATTCTCAGGCCTCACGTCTCAATTCTCATATCTCAGAACCACAAATATCATGAATTTTTAGGTTGTCCGATGCATGTTTAGGTTTAAAATGTCTGCAATCGACCAACGGATCATAAGCGTGCAACTCATCAAGCGGATAGGCAATTTCATCGAAAATTTCACATAATAATTTAAGGAATGCGAATATTTCTATAATTTAGGCGAAAATTCCTACTTATGAACAATTATATCGTCCTTTTCTGCTTTTTCGCGATTTGTTTTGTCATGGCCTGTCTTTTGGTCCTATTTTTATCTGACGACAAGGGTTGAGTATCATTTACATTTTAGAAGCGACTTCCATCAAATAGGCACAGAGCAAAGCTCCGCCCGTTCCTACTACATATCCAAAAACGGCCAAGAGCACGCCCACCGAAGTTAATGACGGATGAAATTCCGCAGCAACAACAGGAGCCGATGCCGCGCCGCCGACATTTGCCTGGCTACCGACGGCTAAAAAGAAGTAAGGGGCTTTGATGAGTTTGGCGACAAGGATTAAGAGTCCCGCATGAATGGAAATCCAAATAAAACCTACGGCTAGCAGTCCGGGGTTTTCCATTACCCTTCCGAGATCCATTTTCATGCCGATAGTGGCCACTAAAATGTAGATGAACATGCCGCCGATCTTGCTGGCTCCGGCACCTTCGTAGTTCTTGGCTTTCGTAAAGGATAGGCCGATGCCTATGGCCGTGGCGAGAACGACCATCCAAAAGAAACCGGAACCTAAAAAGGACATAAAGTTGGAGGGATTCGCCACTTGCGCGCTATTTGCTATCAAATAATCACTTATTTCATCCCCAAAAAAATGGGCGATGCCAGTTGCCGTAAATGCGAAGGATAGCATCATGATATAATCTTTCAAGGTGGGTACCCGAGCTATTTTTTCTGCAAATTCAGTGACCTTTATCTTTAAAGTCTCTATTGCCGAAGTGTCCGCTTTTAACCATTTGTCGATGCGGGCGCTTTTGCCCACCCCGAATAGGATGACAGCCATCCAAATATTGGCGATTACAATATCTACAAGTACCATTTTGCCGTATTCCTCAGGATTGTACCGAAAAATTTCCAGCATGGCCGCTTGGTTGGCACCTCCTCCGATCCAGCTTCCGGCGATTGTGGAAAGTCCACGCCACACGGCGTCAAAATCGCTACCGCCAACGGTATCCGGAGAAAAAATGGAAACAATCAAAATAGCAATGGGGCCTCCGATAATGATGCCTACCGTACCCGTTAAAAACATAATCAAGGCTTTAGAGCCCAAATTTGAAATGGCTTTTAAATCAATACTCAAAGTCATCAAGACCAAGGCAGCGGGCAAGAGATAGCGGCTCGCCATAAAATAAAGGTTGGAGGTCTCATCGGAAACCACACCCGTACTGGCCAAGATGGCCGGTAAAAGATAGGCCATAAGTACAGCGGGGACAATGGAATAGAATTTACTCCAAAATCCTGTTTTTATGGAAGAGGTGTAGAAAATGAACCCGAGACTAAGGGCCAATAAGCCGAAAACTACGGTGTCGTTTGTGATTAGGGGTTGATCCATTGGTGGGGTTCAAGGTTGCGGGTTGAAGATTACAGTTCGGTTCTAATGGTTCGATAAACTTACGCATTTTTGGACTACTTATGATTTTACCGTTTGCATGATGTTTACATTCTAAATAACCAACGGAAACAACTTTTTCCATTCCCTTCTCAAGTCTCTAAATTTTCTTTAATGAACTGCGCCACCCCATCCTCATAATTGGGCAAGGTAGTGCTATCGGCTATCATCTTTACTTCTTCACGGGCGTTGCCCACGGCTACTCCGAAGCCGCAATGTTCGAGCATTTCGATGTCGTTGTAATTGTCGCCGAACGCGATAACATCCGATAGGGATTCATCCTCTTTTAACAAGCGTCTGATAGCAGTCAGTTTGGAGACGGATTTTGGTGCTATTTCTATTAATGTATCGTTGGAGCGGTACAGGTGCAAATGTTTGTCGAACTTTTTTTCCAGCAACGGATAAAGTATATCTGAAGTGATTTTGGTGCCCATGAGCATAATCTTGTGCGCCCCGATCTTCCGAGCTTCCCAATCTTTCAATGTATCGGAAGTATCCCTGAAAATGGGCGTGGATTGGGTGTAGCGAATCTCCTTCCGTACCCGCTCGGTATTTTCTTCTACAAACCATTCATCCTTATAGTACAACCCTAATTTTGTGAAATGCAATTGGGCGAGATTGTGTATTTCCCAAAGGTGCTGCATCTGGATTACCGATGAGGAAATTTCGATATCCCCATGCAAGACTAAGGCGCCGTTATAGCAAACGATGGGCTGATCTAAAATACCCAATCTTCGCTGCAAATAAACCATGGCCCGTGGCATTCGGGCAGAGACCAATATAATTCGTGTTGTGTCCCTTATCCGTGCGATTTCGGATATCGTGAAATCTGACACATCGCTTTTGCTGGATAGCAATGTGCCGTCAAGATCAGAACAGAGGATTTTATAGGTCAAGGTTGTGTATTGTTTAGGGTTTATTGTTTGGGGTTAAAATCATTTGTAATACTGTAGGGACCCATTGTATTGCATCTCATTAATCATGTTAATTTCCAAATCTTTTATGGTTTAGTGTTTCCGAATCCGATAGGGCCTAAATGTAATCCTACGGTTCTCTATACTTTCAAATTAGCACATCTTCAAATTTTCAAATTGTCTAAAGATTCAACCAATATGTCAATTTCAAATTAATCGACCGGTACCGCGGTTCGAATTGGTTAACGACATAATTGTCGTTGTAAACAATAAAAAGATCTGAAAGGGGGGCAAAACGCCATTGTAGCCTTGAATTGATTCCCAAATTGTTGGCCTGATTGCCGTATTGAAAGATGGTGGACCAAAATATGGATTTGCTAAACGTAATATTAAATTTAGAACTAACCAACCAAAAATCGCCATCGGGGTAAGGGTCGGGCAGCCGTATCCGGTTGTGGTTTAAGGCCAAGGATATCAACACTTTGGGCTGTAGACGTAAGCTTGTTTCGCCTTCAAAGGTAAATAGGTCGCCGTTAAAAAACCGACCTAGCTGTGCAAAGCCTTCGAAAGAAACGGCTTTTGCCCGGTTCGATTCATAGGTGACACCCGCACTGTTAAAATGATAGCCTCTATTGCCCGGAAGGGGAATGCCGCCCTCAGTGTTCGTGGGGTCAAAGGGATTGGACAAAAAGATGTACTCACCGAAGAATTCTGCCGTGAATTCCGACTGGTCCTGCAGTTCGGCGGTCCACGAGGCCATGATGTTGCGATCTGTATTCTTATAATCCAGGCTCGGTTGCCATGTGATGATAGGAAAAAACTGAAAACCGTGGCTGTTGATAAATCCGTTTTTCGGATAGAACAGCCGTTGTATACCCGTAGCGGATTTTACGATATCGGTACGGCGCACAAAGCCCAGATCAGACCGGAAATCTTCATCGATATAGATCCAATCGGAAAAGATATTGTACTTTCTGGTGTTGTAGCTTAAGTAAGCGCCGGTGGAGTAATTGCCTCGGTCGTCATCGGGCTGGAACGATTTGTGGCCGTAAAACTTTCCCGTCCATTTATTATTTTTTGAAGCCAAGTTGTAATCCAGCCCTATCACTCGATTATATTCGTTTTCCCTGTCGACAAAGTCATATGCCTTGAACGCTTGTTTATTAATAAAGAACAAACCGAAATTGGAGCGCGAAAAAACTTTCCTTTGAAGGGCCAGCATGGTATTGTTGTTCGATGCGATTTCATTCGCCTTGTCCTCATCCGTTTGGATGCTGAGTACGCCCAACCGCCAGTTATCGTTGAGCTTTCCGCTGAGGCGAACACCACCCAATATCCTATTTTCTATATAATTTCCGGCACTGTCCCTAGCGATGCCGATACGTCTAGAAAAGAACGGATTGGCATCCCTACCGCCTCCAAAACTTCCAAATAGGTCGCTATTATCGATAAAAAATTGACGTTTTTCGGGTAGCGATACCTCGAAACGGGTCAGGTTGGTGATGATGTCGTCTACCTCGACGTTTGAAAAATCAGGATTAATGGTGACATCAAGGTTCATACCGTTGCCGATGGCCACTTTCGCATCGCCGCCCACCTTGAGATTGGTTCGGTTATCGTCGCGTATATAGTCCTTTTCCGCAATGGTATTTACATAAGGAATCAAGGCAAGGGGCGTACGTGATTTTCCCAAGGGTTTTTCGAACACCATATCCCCCATAAACGCCAGACTAAAGATGGACTGGTTCTGTGGCACCCGTTGCCAAGCACTTCGCTCATTGGTCTGCATATCGAAGCGATAGCTCTGGAAACGCCACTTGGTCTCGCCTTCCCTGAATTTGAAGGAAGTCAGGGGTATGGCCATCTCAGCGGTATAGTAATTCTCGAACATTTTCGCCTCGCCGAGCCATTTGACGTCCCAAGATGTGTTGAAATCGCTATCGCTATCCTCCCCGCCGCCGGAAATCAAGGCTTCCCTTCGAACACCAAAGGGATTGATACCAAATAAAAAGGCGTTCGTACCGTCGTTAAAGGTGTCGAACATCAAACTGATGTTGTCATTGCCCCCGGCCCTAAAATCCCTTTCCAAAGAAGGAATGACCCAATTATTGCCTATGGATGATACCTTAATGCCGATATAAAGCGTCGTAGCGTTATAGATCATTTTTATTTCCGTAGGATGATTTGCCAAGACCTTGTCGGAAGGAAAGTATTGTTGGAAATCTTTGGCGCTCTCGGCATTTTCCCATGCCGGATCATCTAGGATGCCATCGATTTCAAGGAAGCCGGATACGAATTTTACAGTGAAAGTTTTATCAGGAACTTGGGCTATGGCCAGAACACTCGCAAGGATAAAGAAGATGGTGCAAAACGCTCTGGTCATCGATAGGGGTTTAGCGGGTCTTTCAAATTTAAGGTTATTTTTTAATAGACGGGAGACGGTTCAAGGTTCAAAACTGCTTAGCAGTTGGTTTCAAGGTTCAAAATTATTTAGCCTTGAACCTGCCGAATTCAGAAACCTTTTGTTTTCGATTCGGGAAATTCTTCTGCAATTTGTTTATGTATTCCCTCATTTTTTCTTTATCGAACCTCAGTTTATTTTCCTGAAGGCTCTTCGTGAACAAAAAAGCTAACAGTATTAAAGCGGAAAAAACAGTAACAAGGCTCGGATTACTTCCCCTCAGATTTCTTCCTCCGAAACTCCCGCGTCTTTTTTTTGTCCGGATTCTTGAACAAACGCTTGAAGAAACCGTCGCGCTTTACGGGATCGCAGTCTAGTAACCGGACAATCTCGGGATCGGGACTTTTAAAACGTGCCTTCGTTATGGTGTCGTACGAAGGGTGCCGGTTCAGTTCTTGCATAAATTTTGCGAATAGGGGGAGTGCGGCATTGGCACCTTGGCCCAAGGCGGTGCTTCGGAATCCGATTTCGTGGTTATCGAGTCCTACCCAGGTAACATGTACCATTTTTGGGGTGAGGGCGACGAACCAAGCGTCTTTGTTATTCTGTGTGGTGCCGGTCTTTCCGGCGATATCGTTTTTAAGTTTGTAGGTCGTTCTTATTCGAGAGGCCGTACCCATATTTACGGTCGATTTCATCATTTCGAGCATAATTTGCCGTGTTTCCTCTGAAAAAGCAGGCGTTTTGGCCCGTTTGGGTTCGAATTCGGTCAAAAGGGAATCTTTTTGGTCGGTAATCCGATTGATGAGATAAGGGAGTACCGCCTTGCCATCGTTGACATAGGTTGCATACACGCCCGCAAGTTCGTTGAGGTATAGTTCGCCCGTTCCTAATGCAATGGATGGCTCTTCAGGCAGTTTTGTGAAGACACCCATATTTTTTGCCATGGTCAGGACATTGGTCAATCCCGTTATTTCCAAGACTTTTACGGTTACCGTATTCACCGAATTGCTGAGCGCCTGTTCCATGGAGTAATTAAGATAGGTCTCGTCATTATTACCAGAATTTCCGGGGGACCAACCTTTTAGGTTTTCGTATTCCACTTCTTCCGCCGAGAAATAGGTACAGGGTGCGATACCAGTTTCCAGAGCGGCGGTATATACGATCGGTTTGAAGGTCGACCCTACCTGACGTTTGCTCTGGGCAACATGGTCGTACTTGAAATGTTCAAAGTCTACTCCGCCAATCCATGTTTTTACCGCTCCGGTATGCGGGTCGATGGCCAAAGACCCAGTATTCAGGAGTTTCATATAATGAACGATACTGTCGTACGAACTTGACTCGACCGTTCTTTCGCCTTCCCAATCTGTAAGAGACATCGGTTTTTTTATTTTTAGCGAATCCATGATTTGGGCGTCATCTAGGTTCTGCGCTTTGAGTTTTTTGTAGACCTGCGTAGCACGCACCACTTTTTCGATCAATTTGGTATCGGTAAGCCAAGGCGCGTTCTTTCCATAACTTTTCTCGAACTGTTCCTGCAAGCTGGCCATGTGTTCGCGCATCGCCGCTTCGGCCCAAAACTGCATATTGTAGTCGAGCGTAGTGTAGATTTTGAGTCCGTCGGTGTAAATATTGTACTCGTGTCCTTCTTCCCGCTGCTTTAAGCTCCATTTCTGCATTTTTTTACGAACTTCTTCGCGAAAATAGGGGGCTAGACCGTCATTGTTGTCGTATTCCCGATAATCTAAGGTAATGGGAATATCGATCAGACTATCCTTTTTTTCTGCGGATATGAGTTCATTGTTTGCCATCGCCAACAGCACCAAATTTCTACGGGACAAACTTTTTTGGGGAAATATCCGTGGATTGTATCCATAGGTGGCCTTGAGCATTCCTACCAAGGTGGCGGCCTGCTCGACGGTAAGATCCTTGGTACGTCTGTTAAAAAACTTTAGTGATGCACTTTCGATACCGAATGTATTGTCACCAAAGGAGACCGTGTTCAGATAGTGGGTCAGTATTTCATCCTTAGAAAAGATATCCTCTAATCGGGATGCGATAAACATTTCCTTGACTTTGTTTATTGCAATGTTCGATACTTTTCTGTCCCTTCGCGGATATAAATTCTTGGCCAGTTGCTGGGTCAGCGTACTTCCACCCCCGGAGGATTGGTCTTGCATGAGTACCGTCTTTAAGGCCACGCGGCCTAAACTTGGATAATCGATGCCCGAATGTTGGTAAAAGCGTTCGTCTTCAATGGCGACTAGGGCATCCAATAAATGTTGCGGGATGCTTTCGAAGGAAATCGGCTGCCTGTCGTACAAGTAAAATTTGCCGATCAGTACACTGTCGATCGTGTACACTTCGGAGGCCCGCTGGTATTGAAAATCGGAGAGGTCTTCTTTGTTCGGGATTTTACCCCAAGCGCCCCAGTACACGCTGAGAATAAAAAGGAGGATGAGAACTATTCCTGCAACGATGGCGAGAATACTATATCTTAGGATTGGGGATTGTATACGTTTTAATAGCAATGATTTGTTGTTTAGGGTGACTTAAGACAGAATGACCGCCCGCAATATCCGACTAAAAAACTAAAATTCCCGCAAGACTTAACAATTGATTAAAGTGCGTTTGGCTATTTTTGACGAAAATACAATGGAATGAAAAAGTATATCCTATTACTATATCTTGTAACTCATTTATCCTTCGCCAACGACGCCCTTTGGTCAAAAACGGGGCACAGGGTCGTCGGTGAAGTTGCCCAAGAGAACCTCACGAAAAAGGTGGCAAAGGCTATCGCGGAATTACTTGATGGTCAAAGTTTGGCAGCCATTTCGAACTTCGGTGATGAAATCAAGGCTGATAGTTCGTATCGCAAATTTAGTGCCTGGCATTATGTCAATTTTCCTGCGGACAAGAAATATGGTGACGAACCGCCTAGTAAGCAAGGGGATTTGATGATCGGCATCGAGAAATGCATCGAAATCATAAGGAATGAAAACAACACAAAAGAAGATAAGGCCTTTTATCTTAAAATGCTCGTCCACCTGATCGGGGATTTGCACCAGCCCATGCACGTAGGCCGGTTAGAGGACAAGGGTGGTAATGACATTCAAGTACGATGGTTCAACAAAGGAAGTAACTTGCATCGCGTCTGGGATTTGAATATGATTGATGACTACGGTATGAGCTACACGGAGTTGGCGTCAAATTTACCGAGGCTGTCAAAAGCGCAAAAGAAAGCGATTCAAAAAGGCGATATCTATGATTGGGTCGAAGAATCGCAAGACTTGGCCAGTGAAATCTATGGTTCCGTTGAAATTGGGGAGAAGCTTTATTATCGATATAGTTATGACTGGTGGACCACCGTAGAAATACAATTGGAGAAGGGTGGATTGCGGTTGGCGAAGGTGTTGAACGGTCTATTTTGAACAATGTAGTTGAGAGTTTCTTCCCCTGACCTTTTATCCAATAAAACTGAATTTTGTCGAATAGTAAAAATATGGCACACGAATTGAAGTTATAGTAGTGAAGTTCGTTGCGAGGACATTAGCGGCCGCCCGATCGCTAAAGACAGTAACCAGCTTTCTAAACAGGGTCTCACTAAAAAAAAATCGACTATTTAAGAGTCGATTTTTTTGTTTTCAGGTGGTGCAAAACTTTGATAAAGTTGATTCGGCGCGGAAAGGCCCCAAAGGTTTTGACAAAGACACCTATCGAAATGACGAAACATTGTCGATATGATGGTGCGTTCCAAAGTGATTGAAAAATCCTTTGGGGTCTCTTCCCTGCACTACACAATTACCCGAAACGTCAAATTAATCCGTTCCCCTATAGGTTTCGCTGTCTTGGGAATCTGGTGCAGCCAGTGTTGTTGGGTGGCCCCTTGCATTAACAGAAGGCTACCATGCTCCAATAGTAATTTATGTTTTAAGGCCTTATTCTCACGATGTTTGAGATGGAAATAGCGTTCTTGTCCGAGCGTTACCGATGCGATTATCGGATTCCTACCCAATTCCTTTTCATTGTCGGCATGCCAGCCATTGCTGTCCTTTCCATGCCGATAGCGATTGAGCAAACAGGTCGTAAAAGTCACATCGGTCTTGGTCTCGATTTTCTGCTTGATTTCTAGAAGGACATCCGTGAAATCATGGGGCTGCATTGTAATGTTAGAGTAGGAATAGGGCTTTCCATTATTGGCGTATAGGGCTGTCAATCGGGGTTGAGGATAGATTTTCCCAAAAACTTTGATGAGATCTTGCTGCCAAGGCACTTCCCTTTTAAGATGCTCAAAATAGATATCCGCTTTATCCTTAGAAAAAAAATTAGGGAAATAGGTGATTTCGCTATCGGGTAGAATTAGGCTTATTCCATTTGTTTCTCCCGAATTTCTTTGTAAACCGGTCATTTAATAAACTTGTAGATTAGGAGTTAGGGCTTAGAAGGTATGGGTTCAACCATCAAATTTTTGGGATTTGGTGCTAGGCCCTTCGGCTTCGCTCAGGGTGAAAGATTTGGAATTTTTCGCATCATTGAAGAACGGTTTTCAACTGATTGCGATACTCTGACGGGTTCTGTCCTGTAAAGCCCTTGAACTGTTTATTGAAATGTGAAAAATTATTAAAACCGCTTTCGAAACAGACTTCGGTGATGCTGAGAGGCTGTTCTGCCAATAATTTTGAGGCGTGAACCAAACGATATTCGTTGACAAACTGCGTAAATGTCTTGTTCGTTATCTTTTTGAAATAGCGACAGAACGAGGGTACGGTCATGCTGACCAGGTCGGCAATTTCTTTCAAAGGAATCTCATCCTTAAAATGCGACTTTACATGATTGAAAACATGGTTAATACGGTCATTGTCTTTAACTTCGGTTTCCATTGAAAATCCTTCGGCGTTCAAGATTTTGAACTCCTTCGAATTTCCTAATTCGTTTAGAATGTTCAAAATGGACAATAGGCGCTGAAAATCGGACTGATATTCCAAAATATCCATTTTCTCGCCGATTTTGCGCTTGGTCTTTCCCGAAAACGAGATGCCGCCCTTGGCCATTTCGAAGAGGGTCTGAATTTTTTTCATTTCAGGGATGTCGAAAAAATCGTTTCCCAAAAAATTCGATTTCATCTGTATCACGGTCTCGCTGTCGTTTCCGGTCAATTTATCGGTGAAGCCGCAATGGGGAAGGTTGCTTCCAATCAATATTAGATCTCCCTTTGAATAATAGGAAACATGGCTGCCAATCTGCCGCTTACCGGAACCTCCTTTGACATAGACCAGCTCGATCTCGGGGTGGTAGTGCCAAACGGTATTCTTGTTGTTTTTATGCGCATCGAACTTCTGATACGTGTACGAGTGCCCGAAACTGGGTTCTATGACCTCGAAAGCGGGTTTTTGAGGTAATGTGGGGGTCTTTTGCATCGGGCAAAGTTACGAAAGGCTTTATGGAAAATCTTTACAGAATTACCTTAAATATGTTCTAAATTACCTTTGTGTATATTTTCACCCCATTTGTATGGTAAAATAGAACATAAATTGGATAATTGGACAGTAGTGATAACATTACATCCGCCCTAAGTTTGCATCGTAAATAATTACACAGTACGAATTATAACAAACTAAAGTATGAAAGCAACATTTAAAAGAAAAGCGACTGAAATGCGTAAGACTCCTTTTTTTTCGAATTTCAAAAATAATAGGAGGGTGCAATGGGCATCGTCCAGAAATTTTAGCTAGAAATCTTTAAGGATAGCAACGCTGTTTATAAGCACGAAGTGCTATTCAAATAAAATATTGGATTTCTTTAGATGAAAAGGGGGCTTCGGCTCCTTTTTTTATGGAATTTGAGCTTGTTATTTGGAATTTGATTTTTATAATCATCCCAAATACCACCATGCCCAATACATCAACCCGAATTGCAGGGGAATCCTCAATATCAAAATCCATTTGGGAATACCTGCGGATGCCTTTTCACCCGAGAGCATATAAAAATGGACAAGAAGAAATACCGCGAGCATAAGGATAATGCCATATATCGAGATGTCTTTCGTAGCCGAAAAACACAGCCCGATTCCCAATACAATCTCGGTAATACCGCTAAGGACCACCAAAAGTTTATGCTGCGGCAAGTATCTCGGCATAATGCGCAGATAAGCCTTGGGTTTTATAAAGTGCATCACGCCGGCAAAGATGTACATTGCGGCCATTAGATAAAGGTGCCAGGGGAAAGTCAAGTTCGAGAGCAAGTTCAAGTTTTAAAAAGTTTATGAGTTTATTAGCTTATGAGTTTAGAAAAAAATTAACTTACTGCTTACTCTCTACCGCAATCCACCCATTGATTTTATCTTCTAACAAAGCCAACGGCACGCATCCGGTTTCCAAGACTTGGTTGTGGAATTCACGGATGTCAAAGACATCGCCGAGGTGTTTTTCCGCTTCGGCTCGAAGTTCCAGAATTTTCAACTGACCGATTTTATAGGATAGGGCCTGGCCCGGGTTGGCCATATAGCGTTCGATTTCGGATGTGATTCCAGCTTCGGATTCCGCCTCGTTGTCCAAGGAATATTGAATGGCTTTTTCGCGGGACCAACCTTTGGAATGCAATCCCGTGTCCACCACCAATCGCACGGCACGATGCATTTCTGCGCCCAACATTCCGAAATATTGGTAGGGGTCTTTGTAGAGTCCCAATTCCTTGCCCAAAGATTCCGTATACAGTGCCCATCCTTCGCCATAAGCACTGTACCAAAGCGTTTTTCGGAATTTTGGGAGTGCATCATTTTCCTGCGTAAGCGAAATTTGGAAATGGTGACCGGGAATGGCCTCGTGCAGAAACAGATCTTCATCGGAATACATGTTGTATTTGCTAGCATCGGGAATCGGAACATAAAAGATACCAGACCGGGTGCCATCTAGGGATCCTGGGTTGTATTCCGCACTCGCCGAAGCCTCTCGAAAAGCTTCGGTACGGCGCACCTCAAATGGCGTTTTCGGTTGTTTATCGAACAACTTATTGACCTGCGGTTTCATTTTTTCGTGAATGGCATTGAAATTATCGATGACCTGTTGGGGCTCGGTAAAGGGCATCAGTTCTTTTTTATTCCGTACGTGGTCGAAAAAGACTTTTAAGTCGCCTTTAAAACCGACCTGTTCTTTCACCTTCTCCATTTCAGAGGAAATACGGGCCACCTCGTCCAATCCGATTTGATGGATCTCGTCGGCGGTCATATCCGTGGTAGTGTACAATTTGATCTGATGCTTGTAGTAAGCGTCTCCCTTCGGAACACCTTGAATACCACTGGTCTCCCTGCCCGATGCCATATAATCCGAGGCCATATAATCATGTAGGTCGCGGTAGGCCGTTACTATTTTTTTGGTAATTACAGAACTGTATGCCTTTGTCAAGCGCTCTTTATCGGCATCGGAAATGCCTTCGGGGAAGTTTTCGATGGGACTATAAAACAGGTTATCGTCCAATGCCGGTTCCACAACGCTGGCCAATTGCGGCAGTACTTTTTTAATCAAGGATTTAGGCAGTACATTTTCGGCTTTGACACCTTCTTCCATCTTTAGCTTAGCCGAGGCCAGCCATTCGCTGTAATGGTCTAATCTGAAAAGCCAGTTGTCATAATCTTTGACCGTCTTAAAAGGCTGTGCACTGGTGCCGCCCGCCAGTTGGCCCATCATCAGGTTCATCGACCACATTTGGTCTATAGGGGTGTACTCCTGAAAATTCAATCCCTCTAAATTGATATCGCATTCCCAATTCAGTACGGCCTTGGTCATTTTTTGATCATCTGAGAGACCATCATCCGTAAAGTTCTTCAGTTGGCTTTGATAATAGGTGTAGTACTCCTTTAACCTTTTTTCATACTCAGGCGACAGAAAATCGGGTAGTTCGGCATTATAGCGATCATCACCTTGAAAAGTGGCACGCAAGGGGTCGAGTTTAAGACCTTCCTGATAATATTTTTCGGTCAGGGAGTCGAAGGCTTTATTGCTTTTTGCGCTGGTATCCGTAACGTTTTTTGGCTCCGTTTTACAATCAAAAATACTAAGGGCCAATACTAGGCTTAATATTTTATTATTCATGGTGTGATTCTGTCGGTTATTTTAAATTGCAAGGTGTCTAGTCCCCAAGCATCCATCATCTTCCCCTCAAAGATACTTTTTCATCCGTTCTTTCTTATACCCCGGTACCGAATCATTGTCCATAAACAAGCGCAAAATGTCGGTAGGCTTCTTTTTGGCGAACATCAAATGGTAAAATTGGTTGATGGTCAGGGTATTCTTAGACCGCTCTATCAATTCGACCGAATCGCCTTTTTTCACTTTCCCCACTTCCAAGACTCGGACATAAGTACCCGGTCGGCCGTGCTCGATATATTTTTGCAGAATTTTCTGATCTTCGAACCGAACGCCCAATTTATAGCAGGGCTCTCGGGGTTGCGACACTTGAACTACGGCACTTCCTATTCTAAAGACATCGCCGATCCGTGTGATGGACTCGTCCAAACCTTCGACTGTTAAATTTTCGCCGAACATTCCCCAGTCCCACTCCAGATTGGGATATTCTTTTTTCCAATGGGGATATTCATCCGCAGAGAACAAAAAACAGGCCTTATTGATGCCCGCGTGGTGCTTGCGATTGATAACGCTGTCTTTGTCAACGTCCGTTTTTCCCAAAAACAAAGCTTCGGAAACAGGATATTTGAAAATACCCGTTTTTTCTTCCTTGCCGTTCCACATAAAGATGGTTGGTTCACCAATGTTGGTCGAGATGATTCGCATATCCCAAAAATAGAAAACCATTCCAATAAAAGAATGGTCATTGTGAATAATAGTCCTCATGATTTAGACATTCGAAAATTATTAAATGGTGGGGGGATGATTCCGAAATTTACAACTTCAATGTAATTATGGTAAGATCGAATTTATTTTTGATAATAAGGCGTCCGCTTCATCAAATAATTGAGTGCAGTGACATAATTGTTCCGCGTGGTCGCCAAAAACGGTCTTCTGTTCTCGTCCATAAGTTTCTTTCCGTCTTTATCATAAACTCTGAAAACCACGTGCGTGTCGTATTCATCCGTTGAAGAACTATAGTCGCTGGAGTAGGTCTTTACCTTCTTCTTTTTCGTATCTACCTTCGTTGTTGTGGATCCCGATGTTGATGAATTCGTACTGCGATAATCGACGGTTATCTTTCCGGTGATTAGAATACCTGCTCCGACGATTTCTGCGATTTCTGTCATTTCATATTCCCTCATCTCAAAGGCGTCGTTAATTCCTGCGGCACGCAGTCTTTTTTGCGTGGTTTCGGCATCTTGATAGGGAATTGTGTTCCGCTCTGGCCGACGCATGAGGTTATTGTAGTAATATTCCTGGGCTTCCGTACCTTCTTCCGGATTTGCAGTACCATCCACGACGAACTCAAAGGGCAGTACGGCACCTTCGTTTTGTTTCATAGTAGGGAACTCGAAATCATCCGGTATTGAAACCGCGTTTGAAGCTCCACTGCCCGAAAACTGCTGTTCCCTGCCGCTTTTGAAGATAATCTTTTCTACGTTCGCCTTTATCACTACATTTTCCAGATTTTCGCCAACAAAGCTATAGGTAATGGTTTCGGGTTCCACTTTCTTAACGGTGACTGCAAACGATTCTCCGTTGGATAGAAAAAGCTGATCTGAATTATTCTCTTGGGCGTGTATAGAACAAAACACACCCAAAAACAATGCTAATACAATTTTTGGATATTTCATCTTTATAAGGATTTAGTCTGTTTCAAATGTATGGATATAGCAGTAAATTCAAAATACTGGTTTTCAGGTATTTTTATTTCCTATTTTTACCCCATGGCACTTTTCACTTTTCTTCTGTTCACAGGTTTCGTGGCTTTCTACGCCACCTGGAAATTACGCCGCGATAAACTGGATACGCAGGATGGCTATTTTTTGGGAGGTAGATCGTTAACGGGAATCGTAATTGCGGGATCTTTACTATTGACCAATATTTCTACGGAACATTTGGTGGGCATGAACGGTTCCTCCTATCGAAACGGGGCCATAATTGTAGCGTGGGAAGTCACCTCGGCCCTAGCCTTGGTCCTCGCCGCATTGTATTTCGCGCCGCGGTATTTGAAAATGGGATTGACCACCATACCCGAATTTTTGGAAAAACGTTTCGATGGTCTGACCCGCACGCTGGTCGCACTGCTTTTGATTCTGTCTTTCGTAGTAACCTTACTGCCCATAGTACTGTATACAGGCGCATTAAACATCGAGGCCATTTTTGAGATTTCAGATCTGTTGAACGTTACTGTAAACGAAGGCATTTGGATAACTATAATCGTTGTCGGTACCATCGGAGCGGTATATGCCATTTTCGGAGGCTTGAAAATGGTGGCTTACACGGATACCATTAACGGCTTCGGACTGCTGGTCGCCGGACTCCTAGTACCTATTTTGGCCCTTTTGGCCATTGGTGATGGCAATCTTTTTGAGGGTATGGGCGCGGTTTTTAAAAACAGTCCGGAGAAATTTAACGTTATTAGCCACGAACCTGGAGTTGGGGAAGGGGCGCGTACTTCCATTCTACCTTTCGAGGTCTTGTTCACGGGCCTGATGATCAACCAGATTTATTTTTGGACGATGCACCAGTCCATCATACAGCGCGTATTGGGCGCCGTAAACCTTAAGGAGGCCCAAAAAGGACTACTTTTCACGGGCCTCCTAAAAATTTTGGTGCCTCTGGTGATTGTCTTGCCTGGGTTGATCGGTTTCTATTATTTTGGAGAAAGCCTATACGACAATCCCGATAACGTTTATCCGCTTTTGGTCAAAAAAGTATTGCCCTTATGGTTGACCGGATTTTTCGTTGCCGTAATGATGGGCGCTATTCTCAGTACGTTTAACTCCGCCCTGAACAGTGCCGCTACCGTATTCAGCCTAGATATTTTTAAAAGGTATATACGTAAGGATGCATCGGAAAAGAAATTGGTTTCACTGGGAAGATGGACCTCGGCGGTACTCGCTGTCTTTGCCATAGGCATCGCCCCCTTTGTGGCCAAAGCCCCGGAAGGCCTCTACCAATTGCTGCAACAGTTGAATGGCATCTTCTTTATTCCCATCGCCAGCGTAATCATCGCCGGATTCCTGTTTCCCAAAGTATCCGCTGCGGGGGCTAAGATCGGATTGCTGTTCGGACTTCTGTTCTATATAGTAATGTATTATGTGGTTCAGGTTGAGTTACATTTTGTACATATCTGGGGGCTGGAGTTCGTGCTGAATATTCTAATAATGCACCTGGCCTCCCGGTTCTTTGCTAGGGAAGCCAAATTTGAAATGGTGGATTCAGGGAAACTGGATTTAAAACCTTGGAAATATGCAAAAGGCTTTAGTCTGTTTTTAGTTGTTTTCACCGTAATTTTGTATCTTGTATTGGGGAATGTGTGAGGGGGAGGAAGAGCTAAGAAATTAGAGACTAGAACATAGACAAAAGAGTTGGCAGTAAATTATTCAAAGTTTAAATGTGCCTTGTGGTGCATACAAATTTGAAGAAATCCTTAATTTAATTAGAACATTGAACATTGAACAGCTACGAAGTAGCGATTGAACCTTGAATCCAAACCCCGAACACAAACTAACTTGTATTTGATATTTGAATTTTACACCATGGAAACAAAAACATTCAGAAACTACGAAGCCGTCGACATAAAAGCGGCCGTAAAGGAACATTACCGAAAAATGCGCCAAAACCAAACCTACGATTATGTGCAGCACATGCATAAGAAATACCTGAATTTCGACAAGCCGATGGATTTATGGGAGGCAATGGGGCATTTGAACAATCTTATCGACGTTAGCGATCCCGATATCGATCTGCCCAACGTGCAGCACCTGATCCAAAGCGCCGAGGCTATTCGAGCTGACAATCGACCCGATTGGATGCAATTAACGGGGCTAATTCACGATCTCGGAAAGGTCATGTTCCTGTGGGGAAGTGACGAAGACGGCACCAGCCAAGACGAGCAGTGGGGTATGGTCGGCGATGTTTTTGTGGTCGGCTGCGAATTGCCCGATTCCTGCGTATATCCCGAATTCAACCAGTTGAATCCTGATATGCAGGATGAACGCTACAATACACCAACAGGAATTTACAAAGCAGGCTGTGGTCTCGACAATTTAGACCTCGCGTGGGGCCATGACGAGTATTTATACCAAGTTCTAAATAATCATAAAGAAAATACACTGCCCGCTGAGGCCATGGTTATGGTTCGCTACCATTCCTTTTACCCTTGGCATACCGGTGGAAGCTACAAATCATTGCTTAGTGATACCGACGCGAAATATTTGGAGCTTATTAAGGACTTCAACAAATACGATCTTTACACCAAAAGCCAAAAGGTCTACGAATTGGATGAGGTACGAGACTACTACGAACCTATTGCAAAGAAATATTTAGGTGACGGTCCGATTCTTTGGTAGATTGTGCAGTTTTCACAACCATTTCCGATGTTTAAAATAGAGCAGCATGCCAATGGCCACCACTAGCATGACGCCCCACATGATAAAATAGCTGTATTCATATTTTAGTTCGGGTACGACATCGAAATTGGTGCCATAGATACCTGCGATAAAGGTCAAGGGGATAAAAATGACCGAAAAAATGGTCAGGAATTTCATGACATCGTTCAACTTGCTGCTGATGGTCGTATGGTAAATATTGAGCTGATCGGAAAGTATTTCGCGATAGGTTTCCGATGAGTCTGTAGCTTGATGGATATTGTCCAAAAGCTCTTTAAAATGCACATCCGTACTTTCCCTAATCAATTCGGATTCCAATTTCGACAAGGTCAAGATCATTTCCCGGGCGGGTGTTATGTTCTTTCTAAGAAAATTGAGTTCTCTCTTATAGGTGTAGATTTCGTCAATAACACTCTTTTTAGGTTCTTGCAGCAAGTTCTCTTCCAAGGTCTCTATTTTCTCGCCCAAAACGCCGATGATATAAATATAATTGTCGACTACAATGTCCAACAGGGCAAAGGCTAGATAATCGGTGCCACCGGAGCGTATGCGCTTTTTTTGGTTTCGGATCCTTTCCCGTACCGGTTCAAAAACATCGCCCCTATTTTCCTGAAAGGATAGTAGTACCGACTTGGTTATGATAAGACTCAGGTTTTCTACCGAAATGCGCTGGGTTGTCTCGTCCTGTTGCATCATTTTTATCGAGAGTAGGATGCAGTTGCCGAACTCCTGTACGCTCGGACGTGCGTGGACATCCATCACCTCCGCCAAAACGAGCTTATCGAATTCGAACCCGTCTGCAATTTGTTCGATGATATCGGTATCGTGCAGTCCATCGATGTTGAACCAGGTCACAGAGGGTTTTTTTTGGTAAGGAAGCACTTTTTCTACCGATTTGATAATCTCCTCTTCCAAGACATCAACATCATAATCGATGATACGCAAAACGACAGTATCCATTTTCTTCTCTCCCCTAAAGGAGATGTCATCGGGAGAAAGACCTATATCTTCTTTTCGCTTGGTAACGAATCTCGCTATATTCTTGGGAGGTACGAAGATGTTTTTGGTATTCAGTTTCATGTCGAGGTAGTTAGGCTAGATGCTTTTAAGGTAAGGATTAAATTCGGAATTATGGTTTAATCCTAAACGCTGATCTCCTTTTAGTTATTGGCTA
>RCMY010002904.1_pt1 | contig 26148 bp, 22 predicted proteins | sample 2041341 | NCBI WGS metagenome assembly RCMY01 (sample SAMN09708234, study PRJNA481090) | Marine sediment metagenome, whole genome shotgun sequencing project.
ACCGCGCGGGTCACCGGGTTCTCGGCGGCAAACGGCGAGGTCAGCAGCTCCTTGCCGAAACCGAAGCCGCCCTTGGCCTTGAGCGAGTGATAGAGGATCAGAAAGAACACGACGACGGACATCGCCGCGGTGGTGTTCAGGTCCGCGGTCGGCACCCAGCGGAAGAACGTGTGCGCGGCAACGTCGGCACCGGCGACCGCCTGGATCGCGACCCCCGGGGTATCCAGCGGTAACAGGTCCATGCCGTTCATCAGCACGACCCACATGAAGATCGTGATCGCCAGCGGCGTGATCGAGCTGCGGTCGCCGTGGAAGTTGTCCTTCACCTGGTTGTCGACGAACTCCATCGCCATCTCGACAAAGGCCTGGCCTTTGGAGGGCACCCCGGAGGTCGCCTTGCGCGCGTAGAAGCCGAACCATCCGATGAATATCAGGCCGCACACCAGTGACACCACCCACGTATCAATGTGGAAGGCAAAGCCGCCCAGATCAATCGTGTTCTGCTGCAGGTGATGCTGGATGTATTCGTTCAGGCCGCCAGAGCCGGTCTGTTCACTCACGAAGGACACCTTCTCGATTCAGAATTTGGGCCAGCACGAAGGCCAGCATCGTTGCCACAACCGCTACCAGCATCGGCAGCGGGGGTAACTTGAACCCCGCCAGACCCAGCGCGAGGACTGCAAACACCACCAACCACTTCAACAAAACACCCGCCAGCATTCGACCCATGACGCTTCCGGCCGACTGCACCCCACCACCCAGCGATATCAGTGCAGCCACCGCACCTCCGGCGACCACCGCGAACCCGCCGACCAGGGCCGCCAGCGCGGAATCCGCACCGTGGACAAGGAAGGCCAGCGTGGTCAGCGCCGTCGCGCCCGCCTGGAAAGCGGTCGCGCGAAACGCCAACCGGCGCCCTGCGGACATTGGATCGTGCACGCTCGGCTCGTCGGTTCTGGAGGGCGGGCAGATAAACGCCCAATGAAGCCGCCGAATTATAGGTGTCGCGGGCGCTCGCGGCAACTCCCGCGACCGCATTTGCTCGTCACGCGCCTGAACCAATGCCTTGGCGATCAATTATTTTCGCGGCGACGAGGAACCTTCGCTCCAGCAGCAGGTCAATATCCACGCACACCCCGCCGCCCCTCTCTCCTCGTCAAGGCAATCGGCAGCGGCGGGTTCGGAAGCCCCGGCCTGATCCGCCGGGGCTTCTTCTTGTCCGCAGCCCCTGTCAGGCCTTCTTCTTGGGCGCGTACAGGTCGGTTATCGTGCCGTCGAACATCTCCGCGGCCATTGCCACCGATTCAGACAGCGTCGGATGCGGATGGATGGTGTGGGTAATGTCGCCAACCTCGCAGCCCATCTCGATCGCCAGTGCTACCTCGGAGATCAGGTCGCCAGCGTGAACGCCGACAATGCCGCCACCAATGATCTGGTTGCTGACCTCGTCGAACAGCAGCTTGGTGAAGCCCTCGGTACGACCGATGCCGATCGCGCGGCCCGAGGCCGCCCACGGAAATTTGCCGACGCCGAATTTGAGGCCGCGGGCCTTGGCCTCGTTCTCGGTGACGCCGACCCAGGCAATCTCCGGGTCGGTGTAGGCCACTGACGGGATCACCCGGGCAACCCACTCCCTCTTCTCGCCGGCAGCCACCTCGGCTGCCAGCTTGGCTTCATGCGTGGCCTTGTGGGCCAGCATCGGATTGCCGACCAGGTCGCCGATCGCAAAAATATGCCCGGCGGTGGTGCGCATCTGCCGGTCGACCGGGATGAATCCGCGATCAGAGACTTCCACCCCGGCTTTTTCCGCATCCAGTTTGGCGCCGTTGGGCGCACGCCCCACGGCCACCAGCACGCGGTCGAACCGCTGCGCGTCAGGAACCTTGCCACCTTCTTTCGCCGGCTCGAAGCTGACCTTCAAGCCTTTCTTCTGCGCTTCCACCCCGGCCGCTTTGACCTGCAGGTGGATGTCCACGCCCTGCTTCTTCAGCCGGTCCGCCAGCGGCTTCACCAGGTCCTTGTCGGTACCGGGCATCAACTGGTCCATGAATTCGACCACGGTGACCTCGCTTCCCAGCGCGCTGTACACGGTCGCCATCTCCAGCCCGATGATTCCGCCCCCGACCACCAGCAGCTTTTTGGGCACCTCGGTCAGTTCCAGCGCATCGGTCGAGTCCATGACCCGCTCGTCGTCCCACGGAAAGCCCGGCAGCTTGACCGCCTGACTGCCGGCGGCGATGACGCACTGGCGGAAGGCCACCAGCTGGATGTTGCCGTCCTCTGCGGTCACCTCCATCTCGTTGGCCGAGATGAAGCGGCCGACGCCGGTCACCACACGGACCTTGCGCTGGCGGGCCATGCCGGCCAAGCCCTTGGTGAGCTGTCCGACGACCTTGTTCTTGTAGTCGCGCAGCTTGCCCAGGCTGATCTTCGGCTTGCCGAACTCGATGCCCATCGCGTCGGCATCGTGCGCGCCGTCAATCACCGCGGCGGCATGCAGCAACGCCTTGGACGGAATGCAGCCGACGTTGAGGCAGACGCCGCCAAGATCCGGGTAGCGCTCCACCATCACCGTGTCGAGGCCCAGGTCGGCGGCCCGGAACGCCGCGGTGTAGCCGCCAGGGCCGGCGCCGAGCACCAGCAGTCCGCACTCGACATCCGCCTTGCGGCCGCTGGCAGCAGCCGGCGTGGGACCGTTGCTTTGCGCGCGCGCACCTGTGTCGGGCGGCGCCGACGCCGCAGCGGTTTCGGCATCGGCTGGCTTTGCGCCAGTCGATGCTTTTGCGTCCGTTGCGGGTTTCGACGGCGCCGCTGAATCACCCTTGCCGCTGCCTGCAGGTTCCTTGCCGCCAGCCGGAGCGTCGTCCTGCGCCTGGCCATCCCCGGATGCGTCGTCCGCGGTTTCCAGTACCGCGATGACCGCACCATCCGCGACGCTGTCGCCCACCTTCACCCGAAGCTCGCGGATCACGCCAGCGGCGCTGGATGGCACCTCCATCGTGGCCTTGTCGGATTCGAGCGTGACCAGCCCCTGATCCACCTGCACGGTGTCACCAACGGCGACCAGCACCTCGATCACGGGTACGCCGTCGTAGTCGCCGATGTCCGGAACCTTGATCTCGATCTGTGCCATGTGTGTGCCTCCTGGGGTCGCGCGCTCGGCGGTGCGGCGGTGGTGTGAACGGGGAGCGGCGCCCGATGGGTCGCCACGGAATGAATGCGGGCGTTGGGCGTTCGGGGCGGCCTCAGTCGGCCGCAGCCAACTGCGCGTCCAACTGGTTGAGCGACTTGATCAACGCGCCCCAGTGTTTCGGCAGATGTTTGTCCTTCGCCCCGGCTGCTTCTACGAGGATCTGTGCCTGTCTTGCCAGCAGTCGGCCTGGTCCACAGCCCGGCTCGGAGCCGGTGATCCGTTGACCATTGACATTGAACACCAGCAATTCGCCTTCCTGGAACACGGCGTTACGCCCGGATGGAACCGCGACCTGCAAGGCACGCGCCCAGGACGCGACCAGCCGCTCAGCCAACGCTGCCGGCATATCGGACTGGCGCAGTTTGGCTGGCTTCTCGGTGCTCAGCGTCCGCAACATACCGCCGGGCACCGTCTCAACGGTGTCGACGCGCTCGGCGGCTACGGCAGCCCGCAGGGTCCATGGCTGGGTGCCGACCGGGCGCATCAGCATCACCCCGTTTTCCTTGCCGCGTATGGGCAAGCGCATCAGGCTCAGGACAGGCACAGCCCCTGCCGTAAGAAGACCTTCTACCGCAGTGCCATGATTGAGCGTTGCGGGGGGCCAGCCCTGGCCAAGATCGATCTCGCATTCGCTTTTCGCCTGCGCGAGCGGCGTGATCGCCAGCAGGGTCAGCAAGGCGATCGTTGCTCGCATCACAGCAAAATCCGACGCAAGTCCGCCATTACCTGCGCGAGATACGTGGCAAAACGCGCCGCCGCCGCACCGTCGATGACCCGGTGGTCATAGCTCAGCGACAGGGGCAACATCAGGCGTGGCTCGAATTTGTCACCGTCCCACACCGGCTGCATCGCAGCGCGCGATACACCCAGGATGGCTACCTCCGGTGCGTTGACGATCGGGGTGAACCGGGTTCCGCCGATGCCGCCCAGCGAGCTGATCGTGAAGCAACCTCCGCTCATCTGCGCTGGCCCCAGCTTGCCCTCTCGCGCCTTCGCGGCGAGCTCGCCGGTCTCCATCGCTATCTCCATGACGCCCTTGGTGTCGCAATCGCGAACCACCGGAACGACCAGCCCGTTGGGGGTGTCGGCCGCAAAGCCGATATGGAAATACTGCTTGAGCACCAGATTCTCGCCACTGGCGTCGAGGGAGGCGTTGAAGTCCGGAAACTGCTTGAGGGCCGCGACGCTGGCCTTCATCAGGAAGGCGAGCATCGTCAGCTTGGTCGCGCCGCCCTTGGCGATGACACGCTCGTTTTCCTTGTTGAGCTGGACGCGCAAGGCTTCCAGGCCGGTGATGTCGGCATCTTCGAACTGGGTAACGTGCGGGATCATCGCCCAGTTGCGCGACAGGTTGGCACCGGCGATTTTCTGGATGCGGCTCAACTCGCGGGTTTCGACCGGCCCGAATTTGGCGAAGTCGACCCTGGGCCACGGCAACAGGCTCAAACCATTGCCAGCAGCGGACGCAGCCGGTGCTGAAACACCCGACGTCATCGCCTGCTTGACGAATTTCTGCACGTCCTCCCGGATGATGCGGCCGCCGCGCTCGCTGCCGTCGACCTGCATCAGGTCCACGCCGAGTTCGCGCGCGAACAGGCGCACCGCCGGGCTTGCGTAGGGCACCTTGCCGGGGAGCAACTCGTCGGCGTCGAACTTCACCGGCGGGGAGTGCGGAACCGCGGTCGCTTCCGATGCGGTGTCGCGCTGGACCAGTCGGTCTGGCGTTCCGACCCTGTCGGGCTCCACCACCGTGCCGGTCTCGGCCGTGCGTACTTTCTCGGATGCTGCCAGCGGCTGGGCGCGCGGGGGTGCGGCATCGGCGCTGTCGGCTGTCGGCGCGCCCGCATCGACCGGGGCGCCTTCGCCCTTGCCGTCGTTGCCTTCACCAGCCTTGGCGCCGGCCTCGTCAGCGGCTTCCAGCTCGATCACCGCCACCACGGCGCCTTCGGCGATCTCGTCGCCAACGGCCACCTTCAATTCGCGTACCACTCCGGCGAACGGGGATGGAACCTCCATGGTCGCCTTGTCGGACTCGAGCGTGACCAGACCCTGATCCAGCTGCACCGTGTCGCCCACCGCGACCAACACTTCGATCACCGGCACACCGTCGTATCCGCCGATATCCGGGACCCGTGCTTCCTTCAACTCAGCCATGTGCGGCTCCGACTTGCATCAAAACCCTATTGTGGCCGCTGGCGGCGTGACGCGCCAACATCCCGGCGGCGTGCGCCGTCGCCAGGTTATCCGCTACCCACTGGCAATCCGGAAAAGACCATCGGCCCCTGCCAGGCCGGGGGCTTTGGACTGTGTTCATCTGCGATGGACCTCTTCCGCCCACATCAAGTCGCGATTGCCGCGATCAGCGAATATCCCCGCAAGTGGCTGTATTGAAAGAGCTTCGTACAGTGTTTGGTGGGTGAAGGGGTAATTCAGTCTCGCGCTGCTATGAGCGACGCGACGTCACGGCCAGGTTCTGAAAAGTTCCCTGTCCCAGGCATTCGCAAACAAGCCATGTTCATTTCCCGGTGACTAGGATGACCACGCCTGCCGGGTGACCGGCGGGTTCCCCCACAAGTCAAAAGAACTTGGAGAGTCCCCCATGATCCGTTCCCGTCACCTTGCCGTTGCCCTGTTGGGCGCCATGGCTTTTGCCCCCGCCGCCTTCGCACAAGACGCCGCCTATGATTCAAACGCCGAAGGCACGAAGCGCTTCGCCGTCGTCGGTGGCTATGCCATCAGCGAGCCCACCCGCAACCCGTCCCTGGCCGGTGCGCGCACCGAGTTTGATGGCGGCACTGCCGCGACCCTGAGCGCGAGCTACTTCATCAACGACAACTTCGCGGTCGAAGCCTGGGGCGCGGTGGACAAGTTCGACCACCGTGTTCGCGACGCCAACGGCGGCAAGATCGCCAGTGTCGATTCACAGCCCTACGCGCTCAGCGCCCAGTACCACTTCGGCACCAGCGACAGGATCGTTCGCCCCTTCGTTGGTGTGGGCTACTTCGAGAACAACTACGACGGCGAGACGCCTGAGCCCAGCGCTGCACTGGCTGGTCAGCGCATCGCCGTTGAAACCGCCAAGGGTCCGATGGCCACCGTTGGCGTGGATGTCGCCCTCAGCCCGAGCTGGTTCGCCCGTGCCGACATGCGTTACCTGCATGGCGATTCGGACGCACGCCTCAACGGCATCAAGGTTGGCGATGCCGAACTGAGCCCGGTGGTAGTGGGGCTGGGCCTCGGTGCCCGCTTCTGATAACGCGGATGTGATCACGCCTGAGCTGTTCCGGATCGTCGGGGTCACGGACGTCAGTGCATGATCCGCGGCGGGCCTTCGGGCCCGCCGTTTTTTTGTGTGCGCGAAGTGTCGTCGAGGCTCTGGTCCGGTCCGTTGCCGATCTCATCCAGCACGGCTTCCTCGGCGCGCACGCGCTCCCGGCGCAGCATGTACAGGCCGCTGGCGATGATGATGCCGGCACCGAGCCAAGTGACCCCATCGGGCAACACGCCCCAGATGGTCACGTCCAGCAGCACTCCCCACACCAGCGCCGTGTATTCCAGAGGGGCGAGCAGCGATGCGGAGCCGGAGCGGAATGCCGCGGTGATGGCGTATTGACCTATCGCGCCGGCAAGGCCGGTGCCGACAATTACCCACAGATCCTCGCGCCGCAGTGCGACCCAGTTGGGCCACGCCAGTGCACCCGCACCCACGGCAAGCATCACCAGCATCCAGACGATCATCGATGCATTGGAATCTGTTCGCGCCAGTACCCGCACGGTGATCGCGCTGACCGCGTAGCCCGCCGCCGCCAGCAGCACGGCCAGGGCCGCCCAGCTGAGCATGCCCTCGCCGGTCGGGCGTAGGAGCACGAGCATGCCGACCAGGCCAATCGCAATCGCAGTCCAGCGCCGTGGACCGACGTGCTCGCCGAGCAATGGCACCGAGAGCGCAGTGATCAACAGGGGCGCGACGAAAAAGATCGAGTACGCGGTGGTCAGGGGCAGGGTTCGGAGTGCGAATGCAAAGGCGGCCATCATCGTGATGGCGATCGCCCCCCGCAGGAAGTGCAATGGCCAGCGCACCCGCAGCAACGGTCGCAGGCCACTGGTCGCCATCACCCACACCAGAACGAATGGCAGCGAGGACGCGCCGCGCAGCGCGGCCACCTGCATGGGCGGGTAAATGCCTGCCAATTGCTTGAGGCCGGCATCCATGAACGCGAACGTCGCCACCGCCAGCAACATCATCACAGGGGCGGGAACCCGCGGCGGGTGAGCCGTCATGGCATGCGCAGGCGGAACGTTGTGGCGAGCTTGACGGCTCCCCAGGTCACTCCGCCGCTGACCCTTCCAGACTCGCGATGTCGATCACGAAGCGGTAGCGCACGTCGCCCTTGAGCATCCGCTCGTAGGCCGTCTCGATCTGATCCATGTCGATCAACTCGATGTCCGACGCGATGCCGTGCCCGGCACAGAAATCGAGCATCTCCTGGGTCTCGGCGATGCCGCCGATCAACGAGCCTGACAGCTTCCGCCGCTGCATGATCAGCGCGCCCGCTGCCACCGGCACCGGCGCGTCGGGTATCCCGAGCAGCACCATCGAGCCGTCGAACTTCAGCAGGTTCAGGTAGGCGTTGTAATCGTGCGCGGCCGACACGGTGTCGATGATCAGATCAAACCGGCGTGCGAGCTGCTTGAACGTCGCCGGATCGCCGGTCGCCGCAAACTTGTGTGCGCCCAGCTCGAGCGCGGCATCGCGTTTGGATTCGGAGGTGCTCAGCACAGTGACCTGCGCGCCCATCGCGACTGCAAGCTTGACCGCCATATGGCCCAGTCCACCCAGGCCCACGACCGCCACCTCATCGCCCGGCTTGACCCCGTACTGGCGCAGCGGCGAATAGGTGGTGATGCCGGCGCACAGCAGTGGCGCAGCCCGGTCCAGAGGAATCGACTCGGGGATGACGAGGACGAAGTCCTGGCTGACAGTGATCCGGGTCGAGTAGCCGCCGTACGTCGGCGTTCCGTCCGCGCGCTCCCGCGAGTTGTAGGTCCCCGTCATGCCCTCGACGCAGTATTGCTCTTCGCCCGCCTCGCATCGCTCACAATGACGGCAGGAATCGACGAAACACCCGACACCGACCGCATCGCCGACCTTGAACCGTTCCACACCCTCGCCCACCTGGGCGACGCGGCCGACGATTTCGTGGCCCGGCACCATCGGGAAAATGCCGTTGCCGCCCCACTGCGCACGTACCTGGTGCAGATCGGAGTGGCAGACGCCGCAATAGAGAATGTCGATCAACACCTCGCCGGCCCGCGGTTCACGGCGCTCGACGGTGAACGGCGCCAGCGGCGACTGGCCGTCAGGAGCGGCATAGGCGGGGGTCTTGATCATGCTGATTCCATCGCACGGTGGGGAAGCACCATTGTAATCGCGCGCGTCGCGCTGGCCGTCAACGCGGACCGCGTCGGCTGAACGCCCTTGCCGCGACCGCTGCGCTACCCTTCCCCCAGCAAACCCGTTTGACTGCCTATTCACTTTGTACGGAGTACTGCAATGCCTTCTTTCGACGTCATCTCCGAAGTCGACAATCACGAACTCACCAACGCCGTGGACCAGGCCAGCCGTGAACTGACGACGCGCTTCGACTTCAAGGGCGTGGAGGCCACTTTCAGCCTGGAGGACGAAGTGATCTCGATGGCGGCACCGAGCGACTTCCAGCTGCAGCAGATGACCGACATCCTGCGCGCACGCCTGATCGCCCGCAGCATCGACGCCCGGTGCCTGGAGTTTGGTGATGTCGAAACCAACCTGGCCGGCGCGCGGCAGAAAGTCAGCGTCAAACAGGGCATCGAACGCGAGCTGGCGAAGAAGATCCAGACCACGTTGAAGGATTCCAAGATCAAGGTGGACAGCCAGATCAACGGCGACAAGCTGCGGGTCAACGGCAAGAAGCGCGACGACCTGCAGGCCGCGATGGCATTGCTCAAGGCCGGCGAGTTCGAGCGTCCGCTGCAGTTCGACAACTTCCGCGACTGATTCAATGACGACCGAAGACCCGATCGCCGCAACCGGCCGCTGGCTGCAACGGGCGGTGATCGGCCTGAACCTGTGCCCTTTCGCCAAGGCGGTGCAGGTAAAGGATCAGATCCGCTACGTAGTCAGCGAGGCGACCACGACGGACGCACTGTTGGCGGAACTGGCGACCGAATTGCTCTGGTTGCACGAGGCGGATCCGGACGTTGTCGATACCACGCTGTTGATCCATCCGCGCGTGCTGACCGACTTCTACGACTACAACGACTTTCTGGACCAGGTTGACGCCGCCATTGATGCGCTGGGCCTGGAAGGCGAGTTGCAGGTCGCGAGCTTTCACCCGGACTACCAGTTCGCGGGCAGCGACTTCGATGACGTCGCCAACTGCACCAACCGCTCGCCTTATCCGATGCTGCACCTGCTGCGCGAAGCGAGCATCGATCGAGCCGTGGACGCATTTCCCGACCCCGATGCGATCGTCGAGCGCAATATCGCGACACTGGAGCAACTGGGTATGGCCGGGTATCGACGGCTTCTGGCAGACCAATAAAAACCCCCGCACGGGGCGGGGGTCCTGGGCTACCTCAGAGAGAGTGAGGTAAAAACTTAACGGCCGTCGCCGTCCGCGTCACCCGGGATCGCGCGCTCTACCTTGTGCCATGCGTCCTTCGCGGCATGCTTGGCTTCATTCCATTCCATACGAGAAGTACCGCGGGCATTGGCCCAGCGATTGCCGAGTTCCGCCTCGAGATTGTCGTCCCACTGGCGATTCGGGTTCACGCTCCTCGCCTGGGTGCCATAGCGATACGCCGGACGGTAGTCATTGTCGTAGTCGTAGTCCGGCTTGTAGTACTGCGCGCTCTTGTACTCGTCGCGATAGTACTTGTCGGTCGCATCGTAGGCACGGTAGGTGCGGTCACTGCGGTCGAAAGCATCCCGCGCAGCATCCTTGGCCTCTTCCCAGGTCAGTCGCGACTTGGCCTTCGCAGTTTCCCAGCCGCTGCGGATGTCCTGCTCCAGTGAATCGTCCCACTGGCGGCCGGCGTGCTCGGCGCGAATCTGGTTGCCGTACTCATACGCCGGGCGGTAATCGTCGTCGTAGTTGTACTGGGCATTGGCGTACGGACGGTTGCTGTACTCGCTGCGCCAATAATCGGCTTCACCGGTCGGGTCCAGACTTTCAGCGACGCCCTTGCCTGCGCTCGCACCGGCCAGCGTACCGACCGCTCCACCGATGAGCATGCCGATCGGGCCGAACAGCGCACCGATGCCGGCACCGGCGGCGGCGCCACCGATACCACCAACCCCGACACCCACCGGATGGGCACCTGGCGTCTTCGTGATCGGGTCGCGGTTCATGTCGCGCGGTTCATTGGTCATGGGTATGTCCTCTGGTTTTCGGGGAACCACGTCGATGCGGTTCGTGGGACAAAAGTGGCAGCGCAGATGTCGAGAGCGCGTGCGCGTGACGTTAAAGAAATGCGAACCATTCATGAAACTCGACCGCGGCCGGCGCCAATGGCCATACCGGTACACACGGAGCGGCGATGGCGCGGTAAACACCCCTGTCCACCTGGCGGTAACGCGGATTGGTGACACTGGGATGACAACCACCGCCCGGAGAGGCCGATGAACCACCTGCCCAACCAGGACCACAAAGATCCCCCCGTATCGGGCACCACCGCTGCTCCGCCAAAGAAAGATCCCGAGCCCGAGGTCGCGCCGAAGATCGATCCCGACCCCAGGCAGCACGACAGTGACAACCAGGACGAAGCGTTGGAAGAGACGTTCCCGGCCAGTGATCCGGTGTCACCTTTCATTTCCGCCAAGCGGCCGTAACGGAAGCGATGTACCCCTCGCAGAGGTAATCCGACACAGCGGGCTGGATTGCGTTACGAAAAACGAACACGTGTCGCTTGTTCCGGAGATACCCTTCGCTCCCCGCTTCGATGGATTGAGATGGCGCGATGATCAGGATGATAGTTGGCTGGGCGGTCTTGGCCACAGCTTTTGCCCTTCCCCTTGCGGCAACTGCGCAAGGTATCGGTGCGTCCCCGGTAACGCCGGAACCAGCTCGATCCAGCGACGCAGTCGCGACGAATATCGTCAACCTGGATGCCGTTACGGTTTCTGGAGCCCAGCCAGGGCCGGGTCTGTGGCGCGTCTCGAAAGGCGACCACAACCTGTGGATCCTCGGGTCGCTGTCGCCCCTTCCCAGTGACATCACCTGGAACGCCGAGTCGGTCGTTGATCTGGTGGGCGAGTCGCAGGAAGTGTTGTGGCGGCCCTCTTTCATCGTCGGCGCGGATGTTGGCTTTTTCCGCAAGATAAGCCTGGGTTACGGGATGCTGCGCGCGCAAAAGAATCCGGATGGGGCGACGCTGGAGGACGTGCTTTCGTCCGACCTGTATGCGAGATGGGCCGATGCCAAAAAGCGCTACCTCCCACGCGACCGGAGCATAGAGCGCAAGCGCCCCATCGTCGCCGCGGGAGAGCTGTTCTCGGCGGCGATTCGTGAAGCGGGCTTGGGAGGCTCGAAAGTCATCTACCCGCCCATCGCGGCCGTCATCACCGCCAAGTCGATCAAGGAGACCAAACCCAAGGTGACCGTGACGATCACCGACCCGGCGGGCGCCCTGAAGGATGTCCGCCGCATGTCGCTCAACGACTCCGCCTGTCTGGAGGCCACCCTGGATGCGATCGATCAGGTGCTTCCGAGAATGGTCACCAATGGCAACGCCTGGGCCACCGGCAATCTGGAGCGGATCAGCTTCGCCCAACTGGAGCGCAGGAACAACACCTGTTCCGACGTGTTCTCGAATGGCGAATTCTCCCGCAAGTGGGGGATTCCGGACATCCGGGTGAGCCTGATGAACAAGTGGCTGGAGGCCGCCGAGACTGCTCTGGCAAACAACGTCACCAGTTTTGCCGTGCTGCCGCTGGAAGACGTGGTGCGTGCCGACGGATATGCGGCCCGATTGCGGGCAGCCGGCTATGAGGTTGACGCGCCCTGACCTGGCGCGACGATCAGCGGTGAGCGGGCTATAGGCCGCTGTCCACCGCCTGCTTTACCTTCGCAACCAGCTGGCGCCGGGCAGCGACCAGCGCATCCGACGTCGCCTGCGGCCACGCCGCGGACTGGACGATCACCAGTTCGCGCGCGGGATCGATGTACACCATCTGGCCAAAGATACCGATTGCCGCATAACTGCCGTCGGTATCGGTCCACCACAGGTATCCGTAGCCACGCTCGGGGGCGTCCACGCTCGCCTGTTCACTCAAGGCGCCGCGCATCCAGATATCGGCGATGGCGGGCTCGCCGTGGATGCGGCCGCCTTCCAGCATGAACTGACCCAACCTCGCGTAGTCCTCCAGCGTTGCCGACAGTCCGCTGCCACCGGTATCGCTGCCATCGCATTCGTCCTTGATCCACCACGCCTCGTCAGCCATGCCGTAGGGCTGCCAAATGCTCTGGGACAGGTATCCGGCAAGTGACTGGCCGGTCGCGCGGGCGACGACCAGTCCCAGCAGATCGGTCTCGGCGGTGTTGTAGTTCCAGTGCGTTCCAGCGGGCCATTGCCGGGGCAAGCCGCGCAGGTAGGTCAGTATGTGCGCCTGCCCGTCGACACACGCGCCGCGATACATCTGCGCCACATCCGACTGGTCGTCGGCATAGTCCTCGTTCCAGCGCACGCCGGAGGTCATCGTCAGCAACTGCTGGACCGTAACCTGGGCATAAGCACTGTCGGCAAGTTCCGGGATGTAGGTGACCAGGCTGTCGCCGAGGCCGGCGACGTGGCCCTGTTCCAACGCGATTCCCAGCAGGGTGGAAGTCACCGACTTGGCGACGGAGAACGACTCCCAGCGCTGCGCCGGCCCGAACCCCAGACCGAACCGCTGCGCGCGCACATGGCCGTTCTGGAGGACCATCACGCCGGCGACGTGGTGGCTGTCCATGTAGGCGGTCAACCAGTCCCGTCCGCCCTCGCCCTCGCCGCCCAGGGTCAGCGGCTCGCCTTGCGGTAGCGCCCGCACCTCCGTTGCTGGGGCGACCCGGTCACTCGGGAAGCGCTTGTCCATCTGCCGGAATTCCGTCTCGCGCTGCGCCTGAGGCCAGAACAGCACCGCCTCGCGCTGTTCGCCGATCGTTGCCGCAGGCTGATCCCGGGCGATGGACGGCAGAGAGAGTGCTAGGCAGGCAATGGTGATCAGGATGCGGGGAAAGCGGTGATGAGACATGGCGACCGGAATGATTGAGTGGAAGTTGATGACGCGGAGAGGATCCCTCGCTACGTTTTCCAGCGTGCCGCCGCCCACTCCCTCCGTCGGGCCTCGTCCTGGAACGTCCAGGCGACGAACCGGCTTTGCTTGCTGCCCTGTGCCATCGCCACTTCGCGCATCTGCTGGGCGCCTGCCTTGTGCAGAAGGCGGCGTACCTCGGGCAGGTGCTCGGACTTCGCCACCAGGGTGCTGAACCACAGAACCTGCTGGGCGATAGCGGTGCTCTGACGGATCATCCTGCGGATGAAGGATACCTCCCCACCGGTACACCAGAGCTCGGTCGCCTGTCCGCCGAAGTTCAGCGCAGGCACTTCGCCCGTCCCCGCGGATTTTCCGAGCTGTTGCCACTTGCGCCGGCTGCCGCCTGCAGCTTCCTTGGCGGATGCGTGGAACGGCGGATTGCAGAGCGTCAGGTCGAATGTCTCGTGCGGCCGCAACAACCCCGCGAATACCTCTCCTCGGCCGGGTTGATGGCGCAGTTCGATGGCGTCGTCCAGACCGGGATTCGCCGCCAGGATCGCTGCGGCCGAGTACAAGGCGGGGCGGTCCACCTCCGAGCCAACAAAACGCCAGCCATACTCCCGGTGGCCCAGCAGCGGGTATATGCAGTTGGCACCCACACCAATGTCCAGCGCCCGCACGGCGGAGCCGCGTGGGACAGCACCGCCGTTGGCTTCCGACAACAGGTCCGCCAGCCCATGCAGGTAGTCGGCCCGACCGGGAACCGGAGGGCACAGGTAGCCTTCGGGAAACTCCCAGTGCGCCACGCCGTAATCGACCTTCAGCAGTGCACGGTTCAATTCGCGCACTGCTCGCGGGTCGGCGAAGTCCAGACGCTTCTCGCCTGTGGGTGTCGTGATCACGAAGGCTGACAAGCCGGGGCACGCCGCAGTCAACACGCCGAAGTCATAACGACCCTGGTGACGGTTGCGCGGATGAAAACCGGGCGACGCGCCTGAGCGCGGTCCCGGATTGCCCCCTTCGATAGCCAGACCTCAGACCCCGATCGGGTTCGGCTTTTCGGCGTCGATCTTGTACGTCTTGAGCGCCCGCGCCACGTCTTTTGCGGTCATCGTGCCGTCCGCCGCCAATGCGGCGATGGCGGCGTGGGCGACGTAGTAACGGTCGATCTCGAAGTGCCGACGCAGGTTTTCACGGGTGTCGCTGCGGCCGAAGCCATCCGTGCCCAACACGCTGTAGGTCATCGGCACGTAGGCGCGGACCTGTTCGGCGTACGTGCGGATGTAGTCCGTCGCCACAACCGCCGGGCCCTGGCGGCCTTCCAGCAACGCGGTGATGTGCGCCTTGCGAGGCTTCTTGGCTTCGGGGTGGAAGCGGTTGTAGCGCTCCACATCCGCACCGTCACGCGCCAGCTCGTTGAAGCTGGGGCAGGACCAGATGTCGGCCACGACACCGAAATCCTTCTCCAGCAGCTCGGCCGCGGCGATTACTTCGCGCAGGATGGTACCGCTGCCCATGAGCTGGACGCGCGGCTCGCCGTTCTTGACCTTGCCCGCGTCCTTGAACAGGTACATGCCCTTGATGATCCCTTCCGCACTGCCCTCGGGCATGTCGGGGTGGGTGTAGTTCTCGTTCATCAGGGTGACGTAGAAATACTCGTCATGCTGCTCGGCCAGCATGCGCTGCATGCCGTACTGGATGATGGTGACCACTTCATAGCTGAAGGTCGGATCGTAGCTGCGGCAATTGGGAATCAGGCCCGCCTGCACCATGCTGTGGCCGTCTTCGTGCTGCAGGCCTTCACCGTTCAGGGTGGTGCGGCCGGCAGTGGCACCCAGCAGGAAGCCGCGTGCACGCATGTCGCCCGCCTGCCAGGCGGCGTCGCCGACGCGCTGGAAGCCGAACATCGAGTAGTATAGAACGGCATCAGCGCCAGGTTGTTGGTGCTGTAGCTGGTCGCGCAGGCGAGCCATGACGCGAACGCGCCGGCCTCGGTGATGCCTTCCTGCAGCACCTGCCCGGCGGTGTCCTCCCGGTAGTACATCAACTGGTCGCGATCGACCGGCTTGTACTTCTGCCCGAACGGCGCGTAGATGCCGATCTGGCGGAACAGGCCTTCCATACCGAAGGTGCGGGCCTCGTCGGCCACGATCGGTACCAGCCGCGGGCCCGTCTGCTTGTCGCGCAGGGAGATATTGAGCATCTGCACGAACGCCATGGTGGTGCTGATCTCGCGCTCACCGGTGGACTTGAGCAGACGCTCGTACGTGGCCAGCGGCGGGACCTCCAGCTTCTCGGCGGCCTTGCGACGACGTTGCGGCAGGAAACCACCCAGCGCCTTGCGGCGCTCCAGCATGTATTCGATTTCCGGCGAGTCCTTGCCGGGGTTGAAGAACGGCACCTTGCCGTCCTTCAGCTCGGCATCGCTGACCGGGATGTTGAAACGGTCGCGGAACGCGAGCACGCCTTCGTCGTCCATCTTCTTGGTGCCGTGCGCCGGGTTCAGCGACTCGCCCGCCTCGCCCATGCCGTAACCCTTGACGGTCTTGGCCAGGATCACCGTCGGCATGTCTTTGGTGTTCACGGCCTGGTGGTAGCTGGCATACACCTTGTGCGGATCGTGGCCACCGCGGTTGAGGCGCCAGATGTCCTCGTCGCTGAGGTTGGCGACCAGCTGGGCGGTCTCCGGGTATTTGCCGAAGAAATGTTCGCGGGTGTACGCGCCGCCGAAAGCCTTGCAGTTCTGGTACTCGCCGTCGACGGTTTCCATCATCAGCTGGCGCAGCTTGCCGGAGGTGTCACGTGCCAGCAGCGGATCCCAGTAGCTGCCCCAGATGTTCTTGATGACGTTCCAGCCGGCGCCGCGGAACTGGCCTTCCAACTCCTGGATGATCTTGCCGTTGCCGCGCACCGGGCCATCCAGACGCTGCAGGTTGCAGTTGACGACAAACACCAGATTGTCCAGGCCTTCGCGACCGGCCACCGATATCGCACCCAGCGATTCGGGCTCATCCGTCTCGCCGTCGCCGAGGAAGCACCAGACCTTGCGGTCGGTCTTGGGCATCAGGCCGCGGCCTTCCAGGTACTTGAAGTTGCGCGCCTGGTAGATCGCGCTGATCGGGCCCAGCCCCATCGACACGGTCGGGGTCTGCCAGTAGTCGGGCATCAACCACGGGTGCGGATAGGAACTGATGCCGCGCCCGTCAACCTCCATACGGAAGTGGTCGAGCTGATCCTCGGTGAATCGTCCTTCCAGGAAAGAACGCGCGTAGATGCCCGGAGAGCCGTGGCCCTGGATGAACAGCAGGTCGCCCGGATGGTCCTCGGACGGTGCGCGCCAGAAATGGTTGAAGCCGACGTCGTACAGCGTCGCTGACGAGCCGAAGGTGGCGATATGGCCGCCGAGATCGCCCGGTTTGCGGTTGGCGCGTACCACCATCGCCATCGCGTTCCAGCGGATAATCGAGCGGATCTTCCACTCCATCGCGTGGTCGCCGGGACTCTTGGCCTCCAGTTGCGTCGGGATTGTGTTGATGTACTCGGTGGTCGGCTCGAACGGCATGTGCGCACCGGCGCGCCGCGACACTTCGACCATACGCTCAAGCAACTGGTGGGCCCGCTCAGGACCGTCGCGCTGGATGACCGCCTCGACCGACTCGACCCACTCGCGGGTTTCGGTCGGGTCCGGGTCGTTTTCCATCAGTTCTTTGAGCGGGCTTTCATAGGTATGGGTCATGCGCCTCGCGGCCCCTTGGCCACGCCTCGTGATCAGGTGGGATCTATACCGATGATTCTAGCGCGCCGGGGCGGAGGGTGGCCGTTGGCCCGGCGCTGTGGCGACCACCAGCCAATTGTTGAACGGCGTGTTGCCATACAGGGGGGTGAAGCGGGTGATCAGGCCGGCCGCATCGAAGCGTTGCTGCAAGCCTTCAGGATCCGGGTAGCTGCGCGGTCCCGCGTTCATCCAGCCGATCACGCGCGAGAACACGTCCACCGCCCGGGTCACGCGCGCGCGTCGACTGCCGTCATCCAGACCCGTGCGGATCACCAGCCGCGCGCCGGGCACCAGCATCGCGATGGCGGCCTCCAAGGTGCGCTGCTGGTCATCGGGCGCGAGGAACTGCAGCACGTCCAGGATGGCCACACTGCCGTGGTGGTCGGGCAACGTGTTGGCGAGGTCGATGCACTCGAAGGACGCGTCAGCCAAGCCCTGTCTGTGCGACGCGCGGAGAGCGCCGGCGATCTTGTTGGCGTCGTTGTCGACACCGCGGTAACGCAACGCGATACCGTCGGCGCGCAACGCGTGAGCCAGCAAACCCAATCCGCATCCCAGATCCAGCAACGGTAGCGTGCTGTCGCGCAATGCCTCACATACACCCGGATACAGCGGGTCGCTGCGCAACTTGGCCAGGCTGTAGTGGTAATCCCAGTGCTGGCGGAAGCCCTGCTGCGGGGCGAACGCGCCGGCGATCGCCCGCGCCCGTTCGTCAGACAGTGGCGCGTCGGGCGCGGCCATCAGCGCGGAGCGACTCCTCTGGTTGGGGTATCAGCTACGGAACCGCCGTTTGTGTCCCCGCACCCCTGCGCAAGCAACCGTGCGGCCGCGGGCATCGCCGCATCGGCGCACCTTGCGTACATCGCCGCGGACGGATGCAGGCCATCGTCAACCAGCATCGCGGTCTCGCCGCCGTACTCGCGACTGTCCGGCGTGATGTCGACGAAGGCCACGTCGTGGTGCGCGCACAACTCCGCCGCCACCTGGTTGTACGCATCGATCTCCCTGGCAATCTGCGCCGCGTCGCGTCCCTGCGCGATCGCGAACGGGGTCACGCCCCAGTCGGGAATCGACAGCACAAAAACCCGACCGGGATCGCCACCAGCCAGGGCGATGGCGCGTCTGAGCAATGCATGGAAACTGCCGCGATAGTCGACCGCGCTGAAGCCGCGGTACTGGTTGTTGACGCCGATCAGCAGCGACACCAGATCCCAGCTGCCCAGCGGCTCCGCGCTATCCATCGCCGTGGACAGATCATCCGTGGTCCAGCCGGTGTGGGCGATAATCCGCGGTGCGGCCATGTCGAAGCCGGCGTCTGCCAGTCTGCCGGCAAGCAACACCGGCCAACGCTCGTTCTCCGCAACGCCCTCGCCGATCGTGTAGCTGTCGCCGAGGGCGAGCCAGCGGACCGGCGTGGACGTCGTTGGGGTCGGCATTCAGACCACCGCTACCCGCTCGACCGGCTCGGCGTCGGCATCTGCAGCGGTATTGCCGGCATCCTCGGCAGCCCTGTCGAGGACACGCTCGATTCGCTGGAACACTTCCGCCAGTTGTGCCGCCTCGGGCAACAGGGTGATCCGGAAATGGTTCCGGTACGGCACGTTGAAGCTCGAACCCGGCACCACCAGCACGTTCTCGGTTTCCAGCAATTCCAGTGCGAAGGCGTGGTCATCGAAACCGATCGCGGCCGGGCCGATCACGGCAGGGAAGGCGAACATCGATCCGCTTGGGGCAACCAGTTGCATGTGCGCACTTGCCGCGACGCCTTCAATCACGGCCTGGCGGGCGTCATAAAGACGACCACCGGGCATGCACAGCGCGGAGATGGTGTCCGCTCCGTGCAGTGCGGCGTCGATCGCCAGCTGTCCCGGCACGTTGGAGCACAGGCGCAGCGCTCCCAGCAGGTCCAGGGCGTGATGGAAATCACGGGTGCGGGCGGGGTCGCCTGACAGCACCGCCCAGCCGACCCGCCAGCCACACGCGCGATGGACCTTGGACAATCCGCCGAACGACAGGCATGGGACGTCGCCCGCCAACGGTGCGAGCGGCTCGAACGTCGCCCCGTCGTAAAGGATGGAGTCGTAGATCTCGTCACACATCAGCAGCAGCCCGTGACGGGCGGCGATGTCGACAATCTTCTCCAGCAGCGCACGAGGATACGTCGCGCCAGTGGGGTTGTTGGGGTTGATGAGCACGATCGCGCGAGTGCGCGCCGAGACCAGTGCCTCGATCTCCACCGGATCGGGCAGAAAACCGTTTTCCGGCGCACAGGTGTAATACACCGGGCGGCCGTCGTTGAGAATGGTGGACGCCGACCAGAGCGGATAATCCGGCGATGGCAGCAGCACCTCATCGCCCGGATTAAGCAGCGCGCGCAGCGACAGGTCGATCAGCTCGCTGACACCGTTGCCGATAAACACATCCTCGGCAGTAACCCGGGTACCACGCCCACGGTGGAACTCGGCAACCGCTTCCCGAGCCACCGGCAGACCCTGCTGGTGCGTATACGGATCGGTGTTTGCAATACCCTCGGTGATCGCGCGCTGCAGGTGCTCCGGGGCGCGGAAACCGAAAGCGCCCGGGTTGCCGATATTGAGCTTGATCAGCGTGCGTCCCTGAATTTCCAGGTCGCGTGCCCGGCGCGCCAACTCGCCACGGATCTCATAACGCACTTCGGACAGGCGGGCACGGGTCTTGAGACGGTTCGGCATTACGGTAGGCGGCGGGGCTGGGGGTGGTCCAGCCTATCCGATTCCAGGCGCCCAAACACCGCCCAGCGTGAAGGAATGGCGCTTTGCCTATGTAGAATCGCGCCATGGACCGACGCCGCCATCTTCCGTGAACACTGATCAGGCCCTGCAGGCGATCGGCTGGCCGCTTGACGATAAGGGCGAGCTAGCCGTCGCAGCGTGGCGTGAGATGTTGGCGCGCTTTCCCAAGGCGCACCCGGCCCGGGTGGTGGAGCAGCACCGTACCGGTTACGTCGTCGCCGTCAGTCCGGGTGCGGGTTATGCGGTCGAGTCGCCGCCCGAATGGCAACGCACGCCCAGCTACAAGAAGGGCGCGATACCTTCCGAGCAGCGCGCGGGCGTCGGCGACTGGGTGCTGATTGAACCCGCGCCTGACGATGCGATCGTCACCAAGGACCAGATCGTCGCGCTGCTGCCACGGCGCACCGCGATCAAGCGTGGCGCCGCCGGCGAGCATTACAGGCAGCAGCTTATCGCCGCCAATATCGACACCGTATTCGTGGTGTGTGGCCTCGACGCCGACTTCAACCCGCGCCGGATCGAGCGTTATCTGCTCCTCATCAGTGGCAGCGGAGCCAAGCCGGTGGTCGTGCTGACCAAACTCGACCAGGCCGCTGACGTGCCCGGTTCGCTGCACGCCCTGATCGATCTCGCCGCGCAGGACGTTCCGGTGCGCGCCGTCAATGCCCTCGACCCCGAGAGCGTCTCAAGCCTCAATCCCTGGCTGCGGCCGGGCACGACCGCGGTACTGGTGGGCAGTTCCGGTGCCGGCAAGTCGACCCTGACCAACACGCTGGTCGGCACCGAACTCATGAAGACCGCCGCGGTACGCGAAAGCGATGACCGCGGGCGTCACACCACTACCTATCGGGCGCTGATCCCCCTGTTGACGGGCGCGTGCCTGATCGACACCCCGGGGATGCGCGAACTCAAACCCACGGGCGAAGAGGATGTCGCCGAGAATTTCAGCGACGTCGAGACACTGGCTGAGGACTGTCGTTTCCGCGATTGCCAGCATGCCGGCGAACCCGGATGCGCTATCCGCACCGCGATCGAGGACGGCAAGCTGGATCCGCGCCGCTTTGCCAACTACGCGAAGTTGCAGGAAGAGGTCGCGGGCGCCGCCGACAAACTCGCCGAGCGACAGACCCAGAACGCCCCGGCGACACCCGCAGGCCCCGTGGCCGCGAAGTCGAGTTCGAAAGCTGCGCGTCAGCCGCCGGCCAAAGCGTCCGGCAAACCGGCGCGGCAACGCCCTCAGCTTGACGATGACTTCGGCGAGGACTGAGCCCGACATCGTCCACCACGCCGCGCTGGACGCGCGGATGGTGCGCGCAGTGCGTGGCATCAGGGTGCTGACGCTGGCCAGTTGGCCCGCCGCCCACGCCGAGAGGTTTCTCGCGGACCATGCCCGTGGCGTCACCCGACTGCCGCATGTGGACTACCCGACGCACGACTTCAGCGAAGCGCGCGCCGAGCTGGCGGGCATCGCGCGCGAGGCCGATGCGAGCCACCCGCTCGGTCATTACCTGATCGACGCGACCGCCAGCTGGGACACTGCAGGCCGACTGTGCGAAGCCCTGGGTACCGCTCGCGTCAGCGAACTGTCGCAAGCGCTCTACGGCAGCGTCGATGCGCCGCTGCCGGGCAACGGCCCCAGCGCACGGGTCGCCGCGCAGCACTTCATCACGATCGCCAACGAGTTCGACCACGAACTCGCCTCCCCGGCCGAACACGTGGAAATCTCCGCCACCGCGTTGCAACTGCAGTTGCAGCGCGACCTGGACGACTACTTCAACGAACGCATGATCGAGGTAGTGCTGGACCCGGACCTGATTGCCAAAGCCGCCGCCGGCGCCACCCGTATCCGCCTGCGCACCGGTGCGGCGTTCTCCGACTACGATCGCCATCAACTGCTTCAACACGAAGCGTTCGTCCACTCCCTGAGCGCGCTCAACGGGCGGGAGCAGCCGGTACTCGGAAGCCTGGCCCTGTCGTCGCCGCGCGCGACCGCTACCCAGGAGGGCCTTGCCACCTTTGCCGAGCATGCAACCGGCACGCTCGACATCAGCCGCATGAAGCGCCTGAGCCTGCGCATCGAGGCCATCGCCTGCGCACTGGAGGGCGCCGACTTCGTCGACGTGTTTCGTCTCTTCCTGGATGCCGGGCAGAGTCCGCATGAGAGTTTCGCCTCCGCCCAGCGCGTATTCCGGGGCGTGCCCACTACCGGCGGCCATGCGTTTACCAAGGACACGGTCTACCTGCGCGGCATGATCGGCGTGCACACGTTCTTCAGCTGGGCGCTGCGGACCCGCCAACTGCGCCTGTGCCGATGGTTGTTCGCCGGCAAGATGACGCTCGGCGATGTGCAGAGGCTGGCCCCGATGTTCGAGTCCGGCGTGCTGGTGCCGCCACGCTGGCTGCCGACCTGGGTGGCCCGCGCGAATGGCCTGGGCGGGATGCTGGCGTTCTCGCTGTTCGCGAATCAGATCCGGCTGGATACGATTGACGATACGGATTTTGCGGATATTTGATCCGATCAAAGCAGCAGATGACGCTCGGGTGCTTTGAGTCAAACCCTCGGTCAAATCCAATAGACAGTTCCGAGTAAAGTCTCTTACCAGAATTCACTCACTCACTCACAAGTGGTCTAGTAACCGCAGGAACCCCTCTCAAAGTAATATTTATGTTATTGAGATACTCATGGACGCGCCTGGACGACACACCTTCGAAGGTTGCGCTAAATTCTATTGCCACATAGAGGCCATCGTCCCAATCCCAGCACCTCGTTCCTTGCCACCGCATCCCTCCGGAGAACGATGCCTCAGATTCTTTACAAGACTCCGTCACATGTATCATCATTTGCACACTATCCCCACGTACCAGGTCCCCGCTAACAAATATCCTCTCAAACGAGGAAAAGGGGCTAGGTCGATTGCTATCATCAGAATAACTCAAAGACATATAAACACGCTCAAGCACTATTCCCTGGTGCGCTCGCGGAAACTCAACAGATACCGGCCCCGCGGAAATAACTTCCCTGACCACGGATGACGAGACGTCTGCTGACGCTAGTACCAATAAGGCAACGGTGGCGATTTGTCTGTATGAATTCATTATTGGTCCAGAAGCTTTTTAGCTGCAGCATCTATGCACTAGCACCGCGACCCCTCTGCATCTGACTGCAGCGGGTTGCCGGACTATGTGACTGCAGAGCCAAAAACGAATTGACCCTATTAAGCCACAGGCTCATGAATTAAAGGCCCCGCTTCACATCGCCCCCCCGATACGAACTCCCACAAGACTAGAGGATACTGATTAATCTTAGCGAGGCCGGTAGCCCCTTGGGTTTCTCCCTATATGAAGCTCACGCTCGGCGCAAGCCCCTGCGCGTCGCCGCCATTCCCGCTCCACTTCTGGATCTCGCCGATAACCGATTTGAACAGGCTGATGAATTCCTCGGCCGCCTGGGATGGTCTGCGATCCTCCAGGAATACGCAGCCGACATTGAAACGGATCGGCGGCGCGAATGGACGGAACGCCACGCCTTTCTGGACCGTGGCGCGCGCGGTGAACTCGTCCACCACCTTCATCCCCGCGCCGTGGCTTGCGAGTGCGGCAGCCGTGTGGAAGGTCTGGTTGGAGACCACCTCATTGACCTCGACCTTGCGTCGGCGCATCTCGCTGGCGAGCGCCACCATCTGGGCGGTATTCAGCAGACGTCGCTTCATCCGAGGGTGCAACGGCGGCGCGTAGGCGATCGCGATGTCACAGGTGCGCTCGTACAGCCTGGAACAGCTCGTCGTGGTGGAGCGTCTGCACGTCAAACGTCACCTGCGGATACAGTTGCCGGAAACGTGCGATTGTCAGGGACGCGACGTGCAGGCCGAGCGACGGCACCACCCCGAGCCGGATGTGGCCGCCACCGATATTCTTGATGTTGCTGATCGTCTTCTGCAGCGACCGAGGCGTTCGAATATCTCGTTGACCTCGAAAAACAGCGCGTGCGCTTCGTCCGTGGCGACCAGCCGCCCCCCCTAACCAGCGCAAACAGCTTCAGGCCGAGCTTGGACTGGGTGTGATGAAGTACCTTGCTGACCGAGGGCTGGGACACGTGCAGCGCCCGGGCGGCGGCGCTGATCGAGCCAGTCCTGTAGACGGCGTGGAAAACTTAAATTTGGCGAAGGCGCATGCCCTGATCTTCGGGCACCCGTTCGAGGGGTGACAAAGCTCAGGCTGCGGAGGCGATGTGGAAAGTCGCCCACCGGTGCTACTTCACCAGCAGTGCATCCATGGCCCGCTCCCCCGACCCCATCGCCAGCGTCCAGCCCAGCATCCCGTGGCCGACGTTGACCGCCACGTTTGGGCGGACCCGGCGGATGATCGGCACCGAGCTTGGTGTCATGGGGCGCAGGCCCGCCCAGGTGCTGTCGATCGCGTCGTACGTCGCGGCATCCGGCAGGGACTCCCGCGCCATCGCCACCAACCGCTCGGCCCTTTGCGGATCGACGGCGGAGCTGTGGTTGCCGACCTCGGCCAGTCCCGCGACACGCAGCTTGTCGCCGAGCCGGCAAAACACCAGCTTTCGGTCGGTGTCAGTGATGCTGACTTCGGGAGCCAACGCTCCCGGCGCGGCAGTGAACGAGTAGCCCTTTACCGGCATCAGCGGCAGCCGCAGACCGTTGCGGCGCGAGAGCGCCACGGCGTCGACCCCGGCGCACGACACCAGCTTGCGCGAGCGCAGCCGGCGCCCGTCGCGCGATGTCAGGATGAACCCGTCGTTCGCCGGGGAAGCGCTGGCGAGCTCGAAATTGAAGCAGGTCATCACCCCGTAATCGGCCTGCATGGTCTCCAGCAGGGCGACGCAGAAGCGCAACGGGTCGCCGACTTCCTCGGCCGGTGAATGGACAACGCCGGCAAGACCGGTGGCACCGGCAAGTGCCGGCTCCAGCGCGACCGCCTGTCGGGGGCTCAGCACACTCTGCTCGACGCCGTATTCGCGCTTGACCGCCACCATGGCTGCCGCATCCTCAAGCGCAGTCGGATCGCGGTACAGGTGCATCTTGCCCGGAGCGCTGTGCTGGAAATCGATATTGTGTTGCCGCAGCAGGGCGTCCATCGCGCCGCGTGACTCTGCCGCCAGCTCGAGAACCGCCAGGGTGTTTGTGCGGAACCTTGCCGGCGTCGCATTGCGCAGGAACGCAATACCCCAGCGCAGGAAATCCGGGTCCAGCGACCAGCGCATCGACAACGCGCGGTCCCTGCCCAGCGCGATGGTCGGCAGCTTGCTCCACAGCGACGGACTGGCCATGGATTCGGTGTAGGCGTAGCTCAACTGTGCGCCGTTGGCGAACGATGCACCCATCGCCGGCCCGGCTGCGCGGTCGATGACCCGCACCGACATGCCTCTACGTGCGGCGGCATAGGCCGTCGCGATACCGATAACGCCGGCACCGACCACGGTCACATCCACGATCCCGTCATCGCCTGTGATGTGCGCAACCCCTGTCATCAGCGCACGAAGTTCATGAAGCCGGTAATGATCAGCGCGTTACTGAAGTCGATGAAGAACGCGCCCACCAGCGGTGCCACCAGGAAGGCACGCGGCGCCATGCCGAAGCGCTGCACCAAAGTGCGCATGACCGCCATCGCATTGGCCGTGGTGCCGAGCATGAAACCGATGAAGCCGCCGCTCATTACGGCAGCGTCGTAGTCCTTGCCCATGGCCCGGTACACCACCACGCAGAACGCCACGACGATCGCGACCTGAAACGCCAGATTGACCGCCAATGGCAGCGCCATCCCGGCCAGTTCCCACAGTTTCAGGTTCATCAATGCCACTGCCAGGAACAGCGCCAGGCAGATGTTGCCAATCAGATCGATCGTGCGCAGCGGCAGACCGATCCAGCCGGTGACGTCGTCAACATTGCGCACGGCCGCGCCGACCAGCATTGCACCGATGTACGCCGGCAGGGTCAGGCCCAAGGCCGCGAAGCCTTTACCGATCCACGCGCCGAGCCACATCGCCACCAGAATGAAGATGATGCTTTTCAACGCGCCGAACTCGCGCTTTGCCTCGTCCTGCTCTGGATCCTCGGCAGCGTCGGTCACGTCTGGCACCACGGTCGGGTGGCCATTGCATTCATGCAGCGAC